>VFQT010003455.1_pt1 | contig 14381 bp, 12 predicted proteins | sample 3512381 | NCBI WGS metagenome assembly VFQT01 (sample SAMN10412376, study PRJNA504923) | tailings metagenome | isolation source: Relicate 2 Philex TSF3 active mining site | place: Philippines: Tuba, Benguet | collected 2017-08-29 | reverse complement strand
TATGGCCGCTACTGCTATACGCTGGCTCGCGACTATGCGATGAACCGCAAACAGTTCGGCCGTCCGCTGTGCGAATTCCAGGGCCTGCAGTGGAAGTTTGCCGACATGAAAATGAAGCTCGAGGCGGCGCAGCTGCTGTTGTATCGCGCCGCGGTCAATGCCGATCGCGGCTTCCCCGCGCCCGACGAAACCACGGTGGCCAAGCTGATGTGCAACCAGGTCGGCTACGAGGTTGCCAACGAGGCCATGCAGGTGATGGGCGGGCTGGGTTATACGCAGGAGACGCTGGTCGAATACTGCCTGCGCCGCTCCCGCGGCTGGATGCTCGCCGGCGGTTCTGTCGAAATGATGAAAAACCGGCTGGCGGAAATCATTTTCGAGCGGCGTTTTTCGCAACGCCCGCCCAAACCCTTGGCAGGCTGAGCGCATGAGCACTGAACAGGATCGACTGGCATTGGGTCGCGCGCTGTTTTCTCCGCAAACGGTGGCGCTGGTGGGGGCGTCGGCCGATGCCGCGAAACTCGCCTCGCGCCCGCAACGCGTGCTGCGCAAGCATGGGTTCACCGGCACCATCATTCCGATCAATCCGGGACGCACTGAAATCAACGGCGACCGCGCCTATCCCGACATCCGTTCGGTGCCGCAGAAGGTGGACCACGCCTTCATCATGGTGCCGGCGAAGGCGGTGCCGGGCGTGATCGAGGATTGCGCGGCGGCGGGGGTCAAGGCGGCAACGATTTTTTCGGCAGGGTTTGCCGAGACCGGCGAGGAGGGTGCGCGCATCCAGAAACGCATGGTCGAGACCGCGCGGGCCGGCGGGGTGCGCCTGATCGGCCCCAACTGCCTGGGCATCGCCAACGTCACCGGCAAGACCGTGCTCTCGGCCAATGCCGTGCTCGAAAGCCAGGCGCTGGTGCCGGGTGCGCTGAGCCTGGTGTCGCAGAGCGGCTCGATGATGGGCGGCACGGTGTCGCGGGCGCAGGAGCGCGGCCTCGGTTTTTCGAAGATGGTGTCGGTGGGCAACGAGTGCGACGTCGGCGTCGGCGAGATCGTCGATTGCCTGGTCGATGATCCCGATACGCAGTGCATCCTGTTGTTTCTGGAAGCGTTCCGCGATGCGCCGCGGCTGGGTGCGGCCGCACGCCGCGCTTTCGATCTGGGCAAGCCGGTGATCGCCTTCAAGCTCGGGCGTTCGGCGGTGGGGCGCGAGATTGCCACCACGCACACCGGTGCGATTGCCGGTGCCGATGATGTGGCGGAAGCGTTTTTCCGCGACCACGGCATCATCCGCGTCAAAACCTACGAGGCGCTGTTCGAAACGCCGCAACTGGTGATGGGCTTCAAGCCGCCGAAAGGCAAGCGCGTGGCGGTATTCACCGGCACCGGCGGAGCGGCGGCGATGGTGGTGGACCAACTGGGGCTGGCCGGCATCGAGGTGGTGCCGCCGCCGCAGCCGGTGATTGACGAACTCGCCGCAAAGGGCATCCACATCAGCGCTGCGCCGCTGACCGACCTGCCGATGGGCAAGGCCGACGGACCGGTGTATCCGACGATCATCCAGGCGTTTTACCGTTCGGATCATTGTGATGCGGTAATCGCCGTGCAGGGCTCGACGGCGGCGCTGCGTCCGGATTCCGTGCGCGAACGCACTCTCAATGCCGGGCGCGGTCCCAAGCCGCTGGCCAATTTCCTCGGTCCGGCGGCGCATGAGGCGCTGGGCATCCTGCAGCGCGGCGGCGCGGCGGCATTCCGCACGCCGGAGGCCTGCGCCGATGCGGTGCGGGCCTACTGCGAGTGGCGCGCGCCGCTGGCGCATCCGGCGGTGGACAGCGTGGTGAAAGCGAAGCTGGATGCGGCATTGCAGGTGCTGTCCGGACAGGCGGTCAACGAGCGCACGGCTTCGCAACTGCTTGGCGTGCTGGGCATTCCTTTCGCGGCCGCGCAGGTGGTGCAAGGTGGCGGCGAGTCGGTCAGCACCGGCTTTCCCGTGGTGGCGAAAATCCTCTCCGTCGACATTCCGCACAAAACCGAGGCCGGCGGCGTGGCGCTCAACATCGCGGACAGCGCGCAGCTCAAAACAGAAGTCGATGCCATGCTCGCGCGCATCCGCAAGGCGTTGCCGCAGGCGAAGCTCGACGGCGTGCTGGTGCAGCACATGGAAACCGGCATCGCCGAAGTGATTGTCGGCTTCCGCCGCGACCGCGATGCCGGGCCGCTGGTGATGGTCGGCGTCGGCGGCATTCTTGCCGAGCTCGGTGGCGGTCATGCGGTGCGGCTGGCGCCGGTGACGCTGGAGACCGCGCGCGACATGATTGATGAAGTGAAGTCGTTTGCCGTGCTGCGCGGCTACCGCAACAAGCCGAAAGGCGACCTCGAGGCGCTGGCGCGCGTGGTGCAGGCGATGTCGCAGCTGGCCTGCTTGGATGCGGTGGAGGAGGCGGAAATCAATCCGCTGCTGGTGAAATCCAACGGCGTGGTGGCGGTGGACGCACTGGTGAATCTGAACAAGTCTGGAGGCTGAGATGTGCCATGGACAAAAATTCGTTGCATTGCTGATCGCAGTCATGTTGCTTGCTGCCGGCCCGGTGGCGGCACAGGGCGATTATCCGGTGAAGTCGGTGCGACTCATTTCGCCATTCGCGCCCGGTGGCGGTACCGATACCGTGGCCCGCGCGCTGGCGCAGCGTTTGGGTGAGGCGCTGGGCAAGACCTTCATCGTCGACAACCGCCCCGGGGCGGAAGGCAGCATCGGCACCGAGCTTGGCGCCAAGTCGCCGCCCGATGGCTACACGCTGCTGGTGGTCAACCTCGGCACGCTGGCGATCAATCCCAACCTGCGCAAGCTGAACTATGACCCGCTGCGCGATTTCGCGCCGGTGGTGCAGACCACCTCGTCATCGACGGTGCTGGTGGTGCATCCTTCGCTGCCGGTGAAAAATACGCGTGAACTGGTGGCGCTGGCAAAAACGAAATCGCTCAACTATGGTGCGAGTTCCTCGGCAACCTTCCTGCCGATGGAACTGTTCAAGCAGATGGCGAAGGTCGATATCACCCATGTGCCGTACAAGGGCACGGGCCCGGCGCTGACCGGCATCCTCAGCGGTGAAGTTCAGATGCTGTTCGGCGGCGCGATCAACACCGTGCCCCAGGTGCGCAGCGGCAAGCTGCGTGCGCTGGCGGTGGCCGGTGACCGCCGCGCGCGGGCACTGCCGGATGTGCCGACCGTGGCTGAGTCCGGTTTTCCCGGCTACGAGGCGAATTCCTGGAACGGCATTGCCGCGCCGGCGCGTACGCCGAAGCCGATCATCACGCGGCTGAACAGCGAGATGCTGCGCATCCTGGCGCTGAAGGAGGTGGTTGATTACATGACCGCCGACGGCGCCGAACCCGCGGGCAACACGCCGGAACACTTTGCCGTCTATATCCGCAGCGAACATGCGAAATGGGCCAAGGTGATTCGCGAGGCAAAGATCGTTGCAAATTAAAAATATTTAATAAAAACATATACTTGTATGAATGATACCTCGACAACTGTCAATCCCGATGCCGAAGCCGCAAGTCGCCGCCTCGCCCAGTATGTCGCGGGCGTCGATGTCGCCATGCTGCCGCCGCAGGCGATCCACGCCTTTCGCCGCGCGCTGCTCGATTACCTGACCTGTGCGGTCGCCGGTTCGCGCATGGATTCGACGCGCATCGTGCTTGATTACCTGCAGTCCTGGGATCGCGCCACCGAATCCGCGGTGGTCGCATCACCCCATCGCCTGGCCGCGCAGAACGCCGCCTTCGTCAACGGCGCGGCGACCCACGGCCTTGATTTCGACGACGGCATGACGCGCGGCTCAGTGCATCCGGCGGGTTCGATTTTTCCGGCGCTGCTGGCGATGGCGGAAAAGCTCGGTTCTTCCGCGGGGGACCTGATCGCCGCCGGTGTTGCGGCCTATGACGTGACGCTGCGCATCGCTTCCACTGTACATCCGCATTCCTCGCGCCGAGGTTTCCACAACACGCCTACGGCCGGCGTGTTCGGCGCCGCGGCCGGTGTCGCGCGGCTGCTGAAGCTCGATGCCGCGGCGACGCTGAATGCGCTGGGGCTGGCCGGCAGTTTTTCGGGCGGGCTTCGCGCCTACCTGCAGGACGGCGCTGACGTGAAGCGCATCCATCCCGGCAAGGCGGCGCGTGACGGCATCATCTGCGCCGAACTGGCTGCCCGCGGGCTGACCGGGCCGGCACAGGTGATCGAAGGCCGTTACGGTTTTGTGCAGGCAGTGGCCGGCGGCGAGGCGGACTGGGCGCGGCTCACCGGTGCGCTGGGTGAGCGTTACGAAATCTGCGATGTCTATTTCAAGCCCTATCCGGCCTGCCGCCATTTCCATGCCGCGCTCGATGCGGTGCGCATCATCGGTCGCCGTACGCCGTTCAAGCCGGAGGAAGTGGCCGCGGTGAAGATCGGCATGTACGAGGCCGGTGCCGCGGGGCATGACCAGAAATCGGCGCAGACCCTGCTCGAGGCGCAGATGAGCGCGCCGGTGACTACCGCGCTGGCGATGGCCTTCGGCAATGTCACGGTGTCGAGCTTCGATCGCGCAAACCTGGAGCGTGCCGACGTGCAGCGCCTGATCGGTCTGACCGAGGTCCATGTCGATGCCGAATGCGAGCGCATTTATCCGCGCCAGCGTTCCGGCGTGGCGCAGGTGCGGCTGATGGACGGCCGCGTGCTCGAGGAGCGCGTGCTTGATCCCAAGGGCGAGGGCGGCAATCCGATGAGCGATGACGATCTGGCGAACAAGTTCTCCGCCAACTGCGCGCCACTGCTCGGCGAGGCGCGCAGCCGCAAGCTGCTCGACCTGGTGATGGGGATGAAACCCGGCAGCGCGCTGGGGGAACTGTATCGCTGGTCCTGACGCGGTTTCATGATCTGGGCGCGGCCGTGGTTTCGGCAGCGCATGCAAGCGTTTGCCTGAGGTGATTGCCGGGCAAGCGGTGCCCAACATGTGGCCAGCCAAGGTTTCGCCGGGTACGGCGATGCGCTAAAATCCATGCTCTGCACAGGCTGATTGCCGTGCCGAATTTCCTGTTTTCCTTTCCGGAGCATTCATGAAGGTTCTAGTGACAGTCAAACGTGTCATCGACCCGTACGTGAAAGTGCGCGTCAAGTCGGATGGCAGCGGTGTCGAGACCGCCAACGTCAAGATGGCGATGAATCCCTTCTGCGAAATCGCTGTCGAGCAGGCGGTGCGCATGAAGGAAGCCGGCCTGGTGACGGAAATCGTCGCCGTGTCGATCGGCACCCAGCAGTCGCAGGAGACCCTGCGCACGGCGATGGCGATGGGCGCTGACCGCGGCATCCTGGTCGAAACCGCCGGTGAAGTGCAGCCGCTGGCCGTGGCCAAGCTGGTCAAGGCGATCGTCGACAAGGAGCAGCCCAAGCTGGTGATCATGGGCAAGCAGGCGATCGATGACGATTCCAACCAGGCGGGCCAGATGACCGCTGCGCTGCTGGGCTGGCCGCAGTCGGCCTTCACCTCGGCGATTGCCGTGAATGGTGACAGCGCCGACGTCACCCGCGAAATCGACGGCGGCCTCGAAAAGATGACGATCAAGCTGCCGGCGGTGGTGACCACCGATCTGCGCCTGAACGAGCCGCGCTACGTGACGCTGCCGAACATCATGAAGGCCAAGAAAAAGCCCCTCGAAGTGCTCAAGCCCGAAGCGCTGGGCGTCGATGTCGCGCCGCGGCTGAAGACGCTGAAGGTCGAGGAGCCCGCCAAGCGCAGCGCCGGCGTCAAGGTGGCCGATGTGGCCGAACTGGTGGCCAAACTGAAGAATGAAGCGAGGGTGATCTGATGTCCGTACTCGTCATTGCCGAACACGACGGCAAACAACTCAAGCCCGGCACCACTAACACCGTTACTGCCGCCGCGAAAATCGGCGGCGACATCACCGTGCTGGTCGCCGGCCACCAGTGCGCCGAAGCGGCGCAGGCCGCGGCGAAAATCGCCGGCGTGCAGAAGGTGCTGGTCGCCGACGCCGCGCAATATGCGGGCAGCGCCGCCGAGAACCTCGCCGCGCTGCTGCAGGGCATCGCCGGCAACTACAGCCACATCCTCGCGCCGGCCACCGGCTTCGGCAAGAACTTCATGCCGCGCCTCGCCGCGCTGCTCGACGTGCAGCAGGTCTCCGACATCAGCGCGGTGGTCTCGCCCGACACCTTCGTGCGCCCGATCTATGCCGGCAATGCGATGGCGACGGTGCAGTCGGCCGACAAGATCAAGGTCATCACCGTGCGCGCCACCGGCTTCGACGCCGCGGGCGAGGGCGGTTCGGCCGCGGTGGAGAACCTCGCCGCCGGCGCCGACACCGGCCTGTCCACGTTCAAGAGCCAGGAGCTGTCGAAATCCGACCGCCCCGAACTCACCGCCGCGCGCATCATCGTTTCCGGCGGCCGCGGCATGGGCAGCGGCGAGAACTTCAAGATCCTCGAGGCGCTGGCCGACAAGCTCGGCGCTGCCGTCGGCGCTTCGCGCGCCGCGGTCGATTCCGGCTTCGTGCCCAACGACTACCAGGTCGGCCAGACCGGCAAGATCGTCGCCCCGGAGTTGTACATCGCCGTCGGCATTTCCGGCGCGATCCAGCATCTCGCAGGGATGAAGGACAGCAAGGTCATCATCGCCATCAACAAGGACCCGGAAGCGCCGATCTTCGCCGTGGCCAACTACTGGCTGGTCGAAGACCTGTTCAAGGCGGTGCCGGAGCTGACCGCGGCACTGTGACCGTCATTCACATGCGGTAACATCAAAGGGCGCCTGCACGGCGCTCTTTGTTTTTGCAGGAGATTCGGATGTCGACCTATGCCGCCCCCCTGAAAGACATGCAGTTCGCGATTGCCGAGTTCGCCGGGCTGGAGGGCATCGCCGCGCTGCCGGGCTGCGAGGAGGTCAATGCCGGACTGGTCGAGGCGGTGCTTGGCGAAGCCGGCAAGTTCGCGCAGGGCGTGCTCGACCCGCTGAACCGTATCGGCGACACCGAGGGCGCGCGCTGGCAGGACGGGGTGGTTACCGCGCCGCCCGGTTTTGCCGAGGCTTACCGTCAGTTCACCGCGGGTGGATGGAACAGCCTGGGCGCCCCGGCCGAGTACGGCGGCGAGGGGCTGCCGCACTGCATCGCGATGCCACTGCAGGAAATGTGGAACAGCGCCAACATGGCCTTCTGCCTGTGCCCGATGCTGACCACCGGCGTGCAGGAGGCGCTGCTGCACCACGGTTCGAAGGATTTGCTCGACCGCTACCTGCCTAAGCTGGTGACGGGCGAGTGGAGCGGCACCATGAACCTGACCGAGCCGCAGGCGGGCTCCGACCTCTCTGCTGTGCGCAGCAGCGCGACCCCGGAGGGCGACCATTACCGCATCCGTGGCACCAAGATCTACATCACATGGGGCGAGCACGACATGGCCGCCAACATCGTGCACCTCGTGCTGGCGCGGCTGCCCGATGCGCCCGAGGGCGTGAAGGGGATTTCGCTGTTCGTGGTGCCGAAGTTCCTGCCCGATGCCGATGGCAAACCCGGCGCGCGCAACGACATCCGTTGCGTGTCGATCGAGAACAAGCTGGGCATCCACGGCAGCCCGACCTGCGTGCTCGCCTATGGCGATGGTCCCGGCGCGATCGGCTATCTCGTCGGCCAGCCCCACCGCGGCCTCGAATACATGTTCACGATGATGAACCACGCGCGGCTCGGCGTCGGCATGGAGGGCATCGCCATCGCCGAGCGCGCGTACCAGCATGCGCTGGACTATGCGAAGACGCGGGTGCAGGGGCGCGCGATCGGACAGAAAAGCGGCGACCGCGTGACCATCATCCACCACCCCGATGTGCGCCGCATGCTGCTGACGATGAAGGCACAAACCGAGGCGATGCGCGCGCTGGGCTATTACGCCGCGGGCGAGCTCGACCGCGCCAAGCGCCATCCCGATGTGGCGGCGCGGGCGCGCCACCAGGCGCTGCTCGACCTGCTGACACCGGTGGTCAAGGGCTGGTGCACCGAGACCGCGGTGGAGATCGCCTCGCTCGGCGTGCAGGTGCACGGCGGCATGGGTTTCATCGAGGAGAGCGGCGCCGCGCAGTACCTGCGCGATGCACGGATTTCGACCATCTACGAGGGCACCACCGGCATCCAGGCCAATGACCTGACCGGACGCAAGGTTGGCGCAGAGAACGGTGCGACCGCGAAGGCGTTGATCACCGGCATGCGCGAGCTTGATGCCAGGCTTGCCGCAGCGGGCGCGGACTTTGCGCTGATGCGGTCTTCGCTGGCGCAGGGCATCGATGCGCTGGCGCAGGCTACTGACTGGCTGGTCGCGCAGTACCGGGAGCGGCCGGATGCCGTCGCGGCCGTTTCGGTGCCGTACCTGAAGCTGTTCGGCACGGTGGCCGGCGGCTGGCTGATGGCGCGCGCCGCGCTGGTGGCCGGCGAACGCCTGGCGGCCCCCGGCGCCGACCGCGAATTCCTGCGGGCCAAGATGGCCACCGCGCGCTTCTATCTTGAACATCTGCTGCCGCAGGCTGCCGCACTGTCGCAGACGGTGACTGCCGGTGCCGCGAGCGTGATCGCGGTTGATCCTGCTGCGTTTTGAAGGGATGTCCGTCATGACACTGCGTGCATGGGTGATGGTTGCGGGCGTGGCGGCGGCACTGCCGGCTCCTGCGCAACCGGTTCCGGCCCAACTCAACTGCGAGCAGATCGTGGCCAGCGCGCAGACCGCGATCAAGCTGCGCGACCAGGGCGTGAGCCTGAGCCAGGTGCTGGCGGAGATCGAGAAGGCCGAAATGCGCCAGCGCTTCCGTCCCGATGAACTGGGCGTGATCCGCCAGGCGGTCCGCCTGGCCTACACCGGAGAAATCTCGGTGTACGAACTGGCCGACGCCTGCGCCGACGGCAGGGACGGCAAACGGCGCTGAATGCGCTATAGTGGCGCGCATTTTCGCCATCCAGGCGATTTTCCGGAGGGGCTTGCATGAACGGCAGCTGGCGTTGGGCGGGGGTAGTGCTGGGAGCAATGTTGTCGTGCGGGGCGCTGGCGCAAACGGCGCCGCCGAAGCAGCCGCATGTGCCGCCGGAATACGAGCGCGAGGGTGGTCCCTACGTGCCGACCCCGAATGTCGTGGTCGACCAGATGCTGCGCATGGCCAATGTCCGTGCCGGAGATCATGTGATCGATCTGGGTTCCGGCGACGGCATCATCGTGCTGACGGCCGGCAGCAAGCTGGGTGCCAGCGGTTACGGAGTGGATATCGACGAGGAACTGGTCAGGCTCAGCAACCAGCGTGCGCAGAGCCTGGGCATTGCCGGGCGTGTGCGCTTCGAGGCGGTGGATATTTTCAAGGCCGATGTCAGCAAGGCGACAGTGGTTACGCTTTACCTGCTGCCGGAGTTCATGCAAAAGCTGCGCAGCAAGCTGTTTGCCGAACTTCGGCCGGGGACGCGCATTGTGTCGCACGACTACCATTTCGAGGAATGGATGCATGATGCGGAGATCAGCTTCGACGTGCCGGAAAAGGAATTCATCTCGGGAGTTCCGAGTGCGACGCTGTACCTGTGGATCGTGCCGGCCAGGGTTGACGGCCGTTGGCGCATGCGCATTGATGGCCACGGCCAACATGACCTTGTGCTGAAGCAGAGTTACCAGAACTTCGAGGGTGCTGCCGAGACCTCGAACCGGAAGGCCGGGCTGCTCGAGACCCAGCTCAACGGTGCCGAAATCCGCTTTGTGATGCCGTATGGTGCCGACCGCGGCCGGTTTTTCGGCAAGGTCGATGGCGATCGCATCGAGGGTAACGCCAATTTCGGCAACGGCAAGGTGCTGCGCTGGCAGGCTGAGCGGGCCCGGCCCTGAGGTTTCAGCCGGCGCTCGCCGCTCAGTTCATCAGCAGCGCGGGTGGCGCGGCATCCAGCACGCCCTGGCGGAATACCGCCTGACTGGCCGCGATGTCGAGCGCGGCGGCATTCCAGGCGTCGTGTATCACCTTGCCGCCGGCCAGAAGTTCGCCGCCGACCGTGCGCGGGCTGGCCAGCATGTCCCACAGCGTCGAGGCATGGCGTTCCGGCACGTCGCTGATGGTTATCCGTTGCGGTTTGGGCAGCGGCGCCGCCGAAGCCACCAGAAAACTGTTGATCTGTCTTGCGCCGGGCCAGTCGGGGCGGTACAGCACGGCATGCGGCAGCTCGCTGGTCAGTGTCGCCAGCAGGTGCGCATAGGCGCGCGGGTCGTCGAGGTTGGCGAAGGTGTTGAACACCGCGACGCCGCCGGGGCCGAGGCAGCTGCGCAGGTCGCGGAAAAATTCCCGGGTGATCAGGTAGTCCGGCGTGCCGTCGCCCTGGAACAGGTCGACCAGCACCACGTCATGAACCGGCGCGCAGCCGCTGACATGGGTGCGCGCATCGGCCTGGCGGGTGGTGACGCGCTTCGCATCGAAGCCGAAATGGCGCGTGGCCACCTCGACCGAAGATGGGTCGATCTCGACAACCTCGACCTTGCTGCCACCGGCGGCGAGGCGGGTCGGGACGATTCCCGCGCCCAGCCCGAGCATCAGCACCTGCCGCGGGTGCGGATGATGGGCGCGCGCCAGCGCTTCCAGCGCCCAGGTGTAGAAGGAGACCGAGCGCTGGTTCGAGTCCACGGTGTTCTGGATCAGGCCGTCGTGGAAATACATGCGCAGGAACCTGCCTTCGGCATCGGCATCGCTCTTCAGCACCTTCACGGTGCCGAACAGCGAGCTGTGCACGGCCTCGACATTCCAGCGCGCGCCGCTGAAGGCCAGCGGCCCCATCCGCCCGGTGTAACGGTCGCCCTGCCATGCCAGCACCGCGGCGCCCAGCACCGCGGCGATGGCGCAGGCACGGACCATGCCGCGTGAGGCCATCGGCTGCGCGGATGCGGCTGCAGCCAGCGACAGCGCGCCGAGCAGCATCGCGATCAGCAGGGTGGCCGTGAAGTTGCTGATGTAGGGGATCAGGCCGAAAGCCGTGACCAGTACGCCGGCGACCGAGCCCAGCGTGCTGACAAAGAACACCAGTCCGGCGCCGGCGTCGCCCTTGCTGCCGCTGTCCTGCCGCTGCAGCAGCAGGGCGACCAGCAGCGGATTCATCGCCGAAGTCGCGATCAGCGGCAACAGCAGCAGGATCAGGCAGGCGGCAAACGCGCCGCCGACCAGGCTCCAGCGTGCCAGCGGGTGGAAGACATGGGGATAGAGCAGGCAGGCGGCGACGATGGCGATGCCGGCCAGCGCCGGCATGATTGCGAACAGCGGGGCCAGGCGCAGCGGCGACGCGCCGCTGCGGCCGGCGAGACGGCCGCCCCACCAGTAGCCGAAGGCGAGCGACACCAGCGTGATCGACAGGATGCCGGTCCAGATGTAGAGGCTGACGCCGAAGTAGGGCGTCATGATGCGCGAGGCGAGCAGTTCAAGCGCGAGTATCGCGCCGCCGGAGATGAAAATCAGGGCGAAGGGCATGGGGAGGCGGGAATCGGTCGGTTATAATGCGCCGCCAATCTACCACACGTGCTGTCGCATCCCGTTGACGACAACAGGCCCGTACTCCCGGGCCACGGTGGTGGCCTTGCGCACCCTGCGTTGCGGCTGTGGACTGTTCTGTGGTGGAGACAAACATGCGTTGTCCGGCGATCGTGTTCAAGGGAATCCTGTGGCTTCTGGCCGGTGCCGGGGCGATTGCCGCCGGCATGGCCCGCGCGGAGAACGGTCCCAGTGTGCCTTACGTGCCGACGCCGCAGGCGGTGGTCGACCGCATGCTGGCCATCGGCGGCGTCAGCGCGCAGGACTACCTGATCGATCTCGGCTCCGGCGACGGCCGCATCGTCGTCACCGCGGCCAAACGCTTCGGCACGCGCGGTTTCGGCGTCGACCTCAACCCCGAGCGCATCCGCGAGGCCAATGACAATGCGCGCCGCAACGGCGTCACCGACAGGGTGGCGTTCTACCAGCGCGATCTCTTCGAGACCGACCTCTCGCAGGCCACGGTGATCACCATGTACCTGCTGCCGCGGGTGAATCTCGCGCTGCGGCCGAGGCTGCTGGAACTGAAGCCGGGCACGCGCCTGGTGTCCCATGATTTCGACATGGGCGACTGGAAAGCCGACCAGTACCTGCGCATGGCCGCCGAGGACAAGTATTCCGGCGCCGGCGGCGACAGCGACATTTACCTGTGGATTGTCCCGGCCAGGGTCGGCGGGTCATGGTGCGCGCAGTTGCCGGTCGCGGGCAAGGCGCAATCCTACGAGCTGCGCCTGGAGCAGAAATACCAGCAGGTGTCGGGCACTGTCCGCATCCGCGACCGCTTGATCCGGATCGCGGACGCGAAGCTGCGCGGGGATGAACTGGCGTTTTCCTTCGTTGCGGATGTCGAGGGCATGCCGGTCAGGCACGAATTCAGCGGCCGCGTTGCAGGCGACCGAATGTCCGGGCAGGCCAGCCTCTCGGGCAAGCGCATGGCGGCGCGCGTCGAGTGGACCGCCGAACGCGCGGCGCGCAGCGCCGCGGCATTGCCGGTACAGGCGGAGAGGAACACGGTTCACTGATGCGAGTTTCACAGGGTGTGTGGAGTGGCATGATGGCCGGCGCGTTCGCGCTGGCCTGGTCAGCGGTGGCGGGGGCGCAGGAATTCGGCGACACGCCCTATGTGCAGACGCCGCAGGTGGTGGTCGATGCGATGCTGAAAACGGCGAAAGTCACCAAGGACGATTACGTCATTGATCTCGGCTCCGGCGACGGGCGCATGGTCATCACGGCCGCGAAAAAAATCGGCGCCCGCGGTTTCGGCGTCGACCTCGACAAGCGCCTCGTGCGGCTCGCCAACGAGAACGCGCGCAAGGCGGGTGTTGCCGGCCGCGCTAAATTCTATGCGCGCGACCTGTTCATCACCGACCTCTCGCCGGCGAGCGTGATCACGATCTACCTGCTGCCCGAGGTCAACCTGATGGCGCGCGGCAAGCTGCTGGCGCTGGAGCCGGGCACGCGCATCGTGTCGCATGATTACGGCATCGGCGACTGGCAGCCCGATGTCGAGTTCGAAATGGATGCGCCGGGCAAGCCGGTCGGACGTTCGCAGAAAAGCAAGGTGCTCTACTGGGTGGTGCCGGACCAGGTTGCGGGACGCTGGACATGGTCGGTCGGCATCGCCGGCCAGTCGCGGCCGGTCGAACTGGAACTGAAGCAGAATTACCAGAAGCTTGATGCCACTGCGAAAATCGACGGCCGTGCGGTGAAGGTGGAGGCCGCGAAACTCACCGGCAGGCAGATTGATCTGGCGCTGTCGGTGCCGGGAACCGGCAGGCTGGAGTTCAGCGGCAAGCGCATCAACCAGGCCTTCGAGGGCAGCATGCGCGTGGCCGGCAGCGACAAGGCGCAGCCGTGGTCCGCGGTGCGGGTGGAAATCCGCGACGCGGCGCATGTCATCGCGCCGCCCCCCGTGGTGCGTGAGCTCCCCTTGGATTGATATGCGTAAGTATTTGTTTTTAAAGAATATATTTTTATTTCTCGGGCTGCTGCCGTGGGCGCTGCAGCCGGCAGCGGCGCAGCAGCAGCCGTTTCCCGATGTGCCCTTCGTGCCGACTCCGCATGTCGTCATCGATGAAATGCTGCGGCTTGCGAACGTGACGCCGCAGGACTATGTGATGGACCTCGGTTCCGGCGACGGCCGGGTGCTGATCCGGGCGGCGCGGCTGTTCGGCGCGCGCGGCATGGGCGTCGAACTCGATGCCGACCTGGTGGCGGAAAGCACGGCCACGGCTGCCGATGCCGGCGTGGCCGATCGCGTGAGCTTCCGGCAGCAGGACCTGTTCAAGACCGACTTCAGCAGCGCGATGGTGATCACCATGTACCTGCTGCCTGGCGTGATGATGCGCCTGCAGCCGCGCCTGCTTGAACTCAAGCCGGGCACGCGGCTGGTATCGCATGATTTCCGCCTCGGCGACTGGAAGCCGGACGTCACCACCCAGATCCGCAAGAACACCTTCCTGTGGATCGTGCCGGCGAAAGTGGCGGGGCAATGGCGCATGCGTGTCGCGTTGCCCGGTGGCGAGCATGACATCGATCTCGAACTGCGCCAGAAATACCAGGAGGTCGACGGCTACGGCAAGTTCGGCCCCCGCCATGCGCAGATCTGGGAGCCGAAGCTCTCCGGAGACCGCCTGAGCTTTGTCATGGTCGATGACCGTGATCGCGAGGACGAGGCCGCGCTTCATTTCGAGGGCCGCGTCAGCGGCGACGTGATCGAAGGCAGCGTGCACCGCGGCGCCGGCAAGGCGCAGACCGAGCATGCCTGGCGCGCCGTGCGCGCCCCGTCACGGTGAGATCCATGCCGCTGGCCAC
>VFQT010003454.1_pt1 | contig 14382 bp, 13 predicted proteins | sample 3512381 | NCBI WGS metagenome assembly VFQT01 (sample SAMN10412376, study PRJNA504923) | tailings metagenome | isolation source: Relicate 2 Philex TSF3 active mining site | place: Philippines: Tuba, Benguet | collected 2017-08-29 | reverse complement strand
CACCTGCGCCCTCGCTGGCGAAGAGCAGTGGGTCAAGAAGATCGAAGAGCTGATGGATGCCGTTGACTCTTACGTTCCGCTGCCACCCCGTCCGGTTGACCAGCCCTTCCTGATGTCCGTTGAAGACGTGTTCACGATCACTGGTCGTGGTACAGTTGCCACCGGTCGTATCGAGCGTGGTCGTATCAAAGTGGGTGAGCCCGTTGAGATCGTTGGTCTGATGGAAACTCCGCTGAACTCAACCTGTACTGGTGTTGAAATGTTCCGCAAGCTCCTCGAAGAAGGTGAGGCCGGTGACAATGCAGGTCTGCTTCTCCGTGGTATTGAAAAGAAGGACATCCGCCGCGGTATGGTAATTTGCAAGCCTGGTTCCATCACTCCGCACACCGAATTCAGGGGTGAGGTTTACGTACTGAGCAAAGAAGAAGGTGGACGTCATACTCCGTTCTTCCAGAAGTACCGTCCTCAGTTCTACTTCCGTACTACAGACGTAACCGGTGAGGTTACCCTGCCGGAAGGAACGGACATGGTCATGCCTGGCGATAACATCAACCTGATGGTGACGCTGATCCAGCCGATCGCCATGGAAAAAGGTCTGAAGTTCGCTATCCGCGAAGGTGGCCGTACCGTAGGTGCAGGTCAGGTGACCGAGATCCTGAAGTAATCCAGGCTTCGGATCATATCCGATCTTTGATAAAGTTTTCCACCAAAGTACCCGGGTTCTCCCGGGTACTTTGTCCATACATCGACAGACATTGTCGCAAAGTTGAAAAATGACTACTTTGCACAAGGTCTTAGATACACGGGCATAGTTCAACGGCAGAATAGAGGTCTCCAAAACCTTCGATCTAGGTTCGAATCCTAGTGCCCGTGCTAATTTTATGCGGTTGACCGGGTCCGTAGTGCTGGTGGGTGTTGCTTTACTGCATCTCTCCTGCTACCCAAAAGGACTTATCAACGCATTTTTGTTATTTTGTAACCATTGATATGAACAAATTGCAGGCATATTTCCGGGATTCCTACCAGGAACTCGTTGAAAAGGTCAGCTGGCCCACCTGGGCTCAGTTGCAGCAGTCTACCTCCATCGTGCTGGTGGCCACGTTGGTCATCACAGGAGTAGTCTGGCTGATGGATCTAGGCAGCAGCAATATTCTTAAATTCGTGTATTCACTCTTCAAATGATGGAAACACCGACCCCGCAGGATACCAAGTGGTATGTCCTCCGTGTGATCAGCGGCAAGGAAAAGAAGGTGAAGGAGTATCTTGACAAGGATATTGTTCGCATGGGATGGGACAAGGTCATTAAGCAGATCTTCCTTCCTGTTGAAAAAGTCTATAAGATCCAGAAAGGGAAAAAAGTTGTCAGGGAGCGTAACTATTACCCCGGCTATGTGATGATCGAGGTGGATGGTAAGATGCATGATGATATCATCTCACACATCAACAACACCACGGATGTTATCCATTTCCTTGGCAAAGATCAGCCTGTTGCCCTGCGCAAAGCAGAAGTAAAGAAGATGCTGGGTGATATGGATGAACTTGCAGGCCAGGGTGGAGACCAATCCGCAGTACCATTCAAGGAAGGAGAAACGATCAAAATTATCGATGGTCCGTTCAACGATTTCACGGGCGTGATCGAAGAAGTGAACGAGGAGAAGAAAAAGTTGAAGGTGACGGTAAAGATCTTCGGAAGATCTACCCCTGTAGAATTAAGTTATATGCAGGTCGAAGAGATCAGATAATCTAAGTTTTACTCAGAAAGCCCCGCATCGCGGGGCTTTTTCGTGGCTGAAAATCAAAGCAATCCCGAAAAAGCCGTATTTTCAAAAAAATGGCTACAGTATCAATCAAGGATATCGCCCGGGAAGTTGGCGTATCTACCACCACAGTTTCCTTCGTATTAAATGGGAAGGCAAAGGAAAAACGCATCAGCGACGAATTAAAGGATAAGGTCCTTGATGCTGCCCAACGCCTGAATTATCGTCCCAACCAGGTCGCCAGAGGGTTGCGGACGGGCCAGTCACATACCCTCGGTCTCATTGTAGAGGATATCTCAAATCCCTTTTTCGCACATCTGGCCCGCCATGTCGAACATGAGGCGGATAAATATGGCTACACGGTCATGTTTTGCAGCACGGAGAACGATGACAAAAAAGCTGCCGGGCTACTTTATATGTTGCGCCATCGCCAGATGGATGGATTCATCATCATCCCTACTCCGGGCATGAAACATGATCTGTGTGAATTGGTCGCTGAAAATAAACCGCTGGTATTGGTCGACCGTTATCTGCCGGACGTGGAGACCTGCCACGTAACAGTAGACAATTACATGGGAGCCCATGATGCGACAAAGCTGCTCATCAGTAAAAAATACCGGAAGATCGGGCTTGTGACCCTGAATTCCACACAGACGCAAATGCAGGAAAGAGAACGCGGATACCTGGAAGCGATGACGCAGGGTGGGAGGGAAGTTTCAACAAATATGATCCTGCACGTACCTTTTGATACAAGTGATGAACAGGCCGTGGGAGCGATCATGGACTGGCTGGCTAAATACCCGGAGATCGATGCCATATTATTTACCACGAACTACCTGGGCGTGGCCGGCCTGGATGCCATTCGGAGATCCGGTCGGCGTATAAAGGATGACCTCGGTGTGATCTGTTTTGACGACAGCATCCTTTTCAGATTGGGTAGTCCTACTGTGACCGCCATTGTTCAGCCGATCAGGGAAATGGGACGCCAAGCCGTCAGAATGATCATTGACATGATCCAAAAGAAACAGGATCGTGTGGTCAAACAGACCTTTGCACCGGTTATCGTGGAGAGAGAATCCACCTGATAAAAAAAGGGCCCGCAGTCCAACTGCAGGCCCCTGTTCATTTCAGTGTGCTTGTGATCAGGATGCGGAACCTGACTGGTCACCACTATTCTCCCCGGATGTTGCCGTTTCTGGAGCAGCGGGTAATGGTGTTGCTGCAGCCTTTTTGCGGGGGGCTACCTTCTTAGCGGCCGCTTTTTTAGCGGGGGCTGCTTTTTTAGCGGGCGCTGCTTTCTTTGCGGGCGCTGCTTTCTTTGCCACGGCTTTCTTGGGGGCTACGGCTTTTTTAGCCGCTGCCTTTTTAGCGGGCGCTGCTTTCTTTGCTGATGCTTTCTTGGGTGCAGCCGCTTTTTTCGGCGCCGTTTTTTTGGCAGCCGCTTTCTTTACGACCTTTTTAACGGCTTTCACTGCCTTTTTTGCTGCCGCTTTCTTCGGAGCAGCTTTCTTAGCGGCTACCTTCTTGGGAGCTGCTTTTTTTGCTGCTGCCTTTTTGGGAGCTGCTTTCTTGGCTACGGCCTTCTTAGGCGCCGCTTTGGAGGCTGCCTTCTTGGGCGCCGCTTTCTTCACTGCAGCTTTTTTAGCTGCGGCTTTCTTTGGCGCCGCTTTCTTCGGGGCCGGTGCAGCCTTCTTGGCTGCCTTTTTTGTTGCTTTGGCCATGGATCTTCTGGATTTGAGCGTAAAATAATGGGGTGTAAGTTTACCGGCGGAAAATTAAACAATTCTCTCCAACGTGCATAACCACTTGGTCAAAAATCTTCTCAGGATACATCCAGAGTCAAAAAAATGTGTTTGTCTGATTCATTTATCTGCGCTATATTTGCACCCCGATCTAAAGATCTTAGATTTCCCGCATTTGGGAGTCCATCCAGTGGAAGGACGTTAACACCAAAAAAAATTCAATCATGGCTAAAGAAATTTCAGGCTATGTAAAATTGCAGGTGAAAGGCGCAGCCGCCAACCCTGCCCCCCCTGTAGGTCCCGCACTCGGTTCCAAGGGTGTAAACATCATGGAGTTCTGCAAGCAGTTCAATGCACGCACGCAGGACAAGCCCGGTAAGGTACTGCCGGTGCTCATTACCGTTTTCACAGACAAGTCCTTCGAGTTCGTCATCAAGACGCCTCCGGCTTCGATACAGCTGCTGGAAGCTTCCAAGCTTCAGAGCGGTTCAAAGGAGCCCAACCGTGTCAAGGTCGGAAAGGTTACCTGGGCGCAGATCGAGGCCATCGCAAAGGATAAGATGTCTGACCTCAACTGCTTCACACTGGAGAGCGCTATGCGCATGGTGGCCGGAACGGCTCGGAGCATGGGCATTACCGTTGATGGTCAAGCACCCTGGGAAAATTGATCGTTCACATCTAAAAGCCTGACAAGATGGGACTTACAAAAAAAAGAAAAGCAGCCAACGCAAAAGTTGACGATAAGAAGATCTATTCCCTGAATGATGCCTGTGCATTGGTCAAGGATCTGAACTGCACCAAGTTCGACAGTTCTGTCGATCTCCATGTACGCCTGGGTGTTGACCCCAAGAAGGCGGACCAGGCCGTTCGCGGAACCGTGACCCTGCCTCATGGAACGGGAAGGACCAAGAAGGTACTGGTACTTTGCACCCCTGATAAAGAAGAAGAAGCAAAAGCAGCCGGTGCTGACCATGTGGGACTGGATGAATTCATCAAGAAGATCGAAGATGGATGGACGGATATCGACGTCATCGTCGCCACCCCCTCTGTTATGCCCAAGATCGGTAAACTGGGTAAGATCCTCGGTCCCCGCAACCTGATGCCTAACCCCAAGACCGGAACAGTTACCAACGATGTCCAGGCAGCCGTAAAGGATGTCAAGGCAGGTAAGGTAGCTTTCAAGGTCGACAAAGCCGGTATCGTCCATGCCTCCATCGGAAGGGTAAGTTTCAGCCCCAGCAAACTCGCTGAAAACTCCCAGGAATTCCTGAACGCCATCATCAAGGCAAAGCCGAGCACTGCCAAGGGTACCTACCTCAAAAGCATCTTCATGGCGAGCACGATGAGCCCCTCCGTTGCCGTGGACACCAAGGCGCTGATCCATTGATCAATGGGAATTCGAAATCCACTAAACGAAACAGATCATGAACAAGCAAGATAAAAACCAGGTGATCGAAGTACTGAAGGAGAAATTCTCACAGTACAACAACTTCTACATCACCAATACCGAGTCGCTCACCGTTGAGCAGGTGAGCAAACTCCGTCGCATCTGCTTCGACAAAAACGTCGAGCTCAAAGTGGCGAAGAACACGCTGATCCGCAAAGCGATGGAGCAACTCGACACGGACCGCTTTCAGGGCGCTTTCGAATCCCTGAACGGCGTAACCGCGCTGATGTTCTCAGAAAGCCCTAAGGAACCCGCTCTGATCCTCACCAGTTTCCGTAAGGATAATCCCAAGACGAAGGAACGCCCTGTACTGAAGGCTGCCTTCATCGATGGCGATGTGTTCGTCGGAGACCAGCAGCTGGCAGTGCTGAGGGACCTGAAGAGCAAGCAGGACCTCATCGGAGATATCATTGGCCTTCTCCAGTCCCCCGCCAAGAATGTCATCAGCGGCCTGAACGCAGGCGGCAAACTGGCAAGCCTGGTGAAAGCACTGGAAGATCGTCAGAACTAAGTTTACCCTGGCTGAGCCCCCCGGGCATCGTCATCGTAGGCACACAACGACTCATTTTTTTTAAACCCGCCGTCGGATCAGCTGAGAAGCTGGCGTGAAGACGGTAAAAAATCAAATACCATGGCAGATTTAAAAGCATTCGCCGAACAACTGGTGAACCTGACTGTGAAAGAAGTAAACGAACTCGCCAAGATCCTGAAGGACGAGTACGGAATCGAGCCGGCTGCTGCCGCTGTAGCTGTTGCTGCAGGTCCCGCTGCTGCTGCTCCCGCCGCTGAAGAGAAGACTGCATTCGATGTGGTACTGAAAAGCGGTGGCGCCAACAAACTGGCTGTCGTGAAGATCGTTAAGGACCTGACCGGTCTGGGTCTGAAAGAAGCCAAGGACCTCGTCGATGGCGCTCCGAAGAATGTAAAGGAAGGTGTTTCCAAAGCAGAGGCAGACGATATCGCCGCCAAGCTGAAGGAAGCCGGTGCCGATGTGGAAGTAAAGTAATTTACTCCGCTATCTACGGAATAGAAAGCCGCCCCACCGGGCGGCTTTTCCTTTTTGATAACTGTCATATAATGTGAGTGGGAATTTTGCCGTGATCGCTAAAATTCTTACCTTTGCGTTCCTTATTTTGGGATACGTCTGCAATGTAAGGTGTCGGAAAACATATAAACTATTGGTAATCAATAATGTCAGCCTGATAAACAGGACGACAAACCTGGTGCCAAATAACCCCAAAAGCGCTTTTTGAATATGTCTTCATCGAAAGTAGCTCAGCCCCAGCGCCACAATTTCGGGAAAGTGAAGCATCTGGCGGAGACGCCGGACCTGCTTGAGATCCAGATCCAGTCGTTCAAGGACTTCTTCCAGTTGGAGACGACGCCCGATAAGCGCAGCATAGAAGGGCTTTTCCGGGTATTCAAGGAGAACTTCCCCATTTCCGATACCCGTAACATCTTCGTCCTCGAATTCCTGGATTATTTCATTGATCCGCCCCGTTACACGATCGATGAATGTATGGAGCGGGGATTGACCTATGCCGTTCCCCTGAAGGCAAAGTTGCGCCTGAGTTGCAACGATGAGGAGCATGTCGATTTCCAGACCATCGTTCAGGATGTTTTCCTCGGAAACATCCCATACATGACCCCGCGCGGTACATTCGTCATCAATGGTGCTGAGCGTGTGGTGGTTTCGCAGTTGCACCGTTCACCCGGTGTATTCTTCGGTCAGTCGCTTCACCCGAACGGAACCAAGATCTATTCCGCACGCGTCATCCCGTTCAAGGGTGCGTGGATGGAATTTGCCACGGACATCAACAACGTGATGTACGCATACATCGACCGGAAGAAGAAATTCCCGGTCACCACCCTGTTGCGTTCCATCGGATACGAATCTGATAAGGATATCCTGGAGCTCTTCGGCATGGCCGACGAAGTAAAGGCGGAGAAGAAAGTGCTCTCCCAGTTCATCGGTAAGAAACTCGCCGCCCGCGTACTCCGTAGCTGGGTGGAAGATTTCGTGGATGAGGACTCAGGTGAAGTCGTTTCCATTGACCGTAATGAGATCATTCTTGAGCGTGATTCTGTATTGAATGAATCTAACATCGAGGAAATCATAGATCTGGGTGTTAAGACCGTATTCATCCAGAAAGAGGAGATGAGTGGTGATTACGCCATCATCTATAACACACTGAACAAGGACTTGTCCAATTCCGAACTGGAAGCGGTACAACAGATATACAAGCAGCTTCGGGGAGCAGACGCGCCCGACAATGAAACTGCCCGCGGTATCATTGATAAGCTTTTCTTCAGTGATAAACGCTACGATCTCGGCGAAGTAGGCCGTTATAAGATCAATCGCAAGTTGGGGCTCAACTATAAGCTGGAGCAAAAAACCCTGACGAAGGAAGACATTATTGAGATCATCAAATACCTGGTGCGCCTCACCAACGGAAAGGCGGAGATCGATGACATCGATCACCTCAGCAACCGTCGGGTACGTACCGTAGGCGAACAACTTTACGCTCAGTTCGGTGTCGGTCTGGCCCGTATGGCCCGCACCATCCGCGAGCGGATGAATGTACGTGATAATGAAGTGTTCACTCCGGTGGATCTGATCAACGCACGTACGCTGTCTTCTGTCATCAACTCATTCTTCGGTACTTCACAGCTCTCCCAGTTCCTTGACCAGACCAACCCCCTGTCTGAGATCACGCACAAACGCAGGATCTCCGCACTCGGTCCCGGTGGTCTGTCCCGTGAGCGTGCAGGCTTCGAGGTGCGTGACGTACATTACTCACACTACGGTCGTCTCTGCACCATTGAGACCCCTGAAGGTCCGAACATCGGTCTGATCTCCACTCTTTGCGTACACGCGAAGATCAATGATATGGGTTTCATAGAAACTCCGTATCGCAGGGTCAGCAGCGGTAAGGTAAATACCAAGGACCTCACTTATCTGAGTGCTGAAGAGGAAGACCTGGCCAAGATCGCCCAGGCTAATGTGCCCCTGAATGAAAAAGGCGAATTCACCGAGGGTACGGTGAAAGCACGTCAGACGGGTGACTTCCCCATCCTTGAACCCACGGAAGTGGAGTACATGGACGTGGCGCCCAACCAGATCGTGGGACTTTCCGCCTCTCTGATCCCCTTCCTTGAGCATGATGATGCCAACCGTGCGCTCATGGGCTCGAACATGCAACGTCAGGCGGTACCGCTCATTCTTCCCGACGCCCCCATCGTGGGCACCGGTCTCGAAGGCAAAGCTGCCCGTGACGCAAGGATCCAGATCCATGCAGAAGGTAACGGGGTGGTTGAATTCGTCGATGCCAATGAGATCCACGTTCGCTATGAGCGCAACGAATCTCAGAAGCTGGTGAGTTTCGAGGACGATCTGAAGATCTACAAACTCACGAAGTTTGTAAAAACAAACCAGGAGACAAGTATCACCCTGCGTCCCGGTGTACAGAAAGGACAGCGTGTCAAGGAGGGGGATTTCCTCACCGAAGGCTATGCGGTCAAGAATGGTGAACTGGCGCTAGGTCGTAACCTGAAAGTGGCGTTCATGCCCTGGAAGGGTTACAACTTCGAGGATGCCATTGTGATCAACGAAAAAGTTGCCCGGGAGGATCTTTTTACCTCCGTACATATCTCTGAATTCGAGTTGGAAGTGCGTGACACGAAACTTGGAGAAGAGGAACTGACCCCGGATATCCCGAACGTATCTGAAGAAGCTACGAAAGATCTGGATCAGTATGGCATCATCCGTATTGGTGCACAGGTCAAGGAAGGTGATATCCTCATTGGTAAGATCACTCCGAAAGGTGAGAGCGATCCTACCCCGGAGGAAAAACTTCTCCGTGCGATCTTCGGTGACAAGGCCGGAGATGCGAAGGATGCTTCCCTGAAGGCTCCGAGTGGTACCGAAGGTGTGGTGATCGGCAAGAAACTGTTCCAGCGTGCCCGCAAGGATAAGAACGCAAAAGTTCGCGAAAAGGCATCCATCGAAAAACTCGAGAAGATCCACGAGCAGAACGAAAAGGAACTGCTTGAGTTGCTGATCGGAAAACTCCAGACCCTGCTGAGGGACAAGCCATCTTCCGGTGTTTCCAACAACTTCGGCGAGATGTTGATCGGTAAGGGCGCGAAATTCACGGCCAAGAACCTCGCACAACTGGACTACCAGAATGTCAATCCACTGGGTTGGACGGGCGACGCCAAGACCGATGATTCGATCAACACCCTGTTGCACAACTACAATATCAAGTACAACGAGGAACTGGGTCGCTACAAGCGTGAGAAGTTCAACATCTCCATCGGAGATGAACTGCCCGCCGGTGTACTGAAGCTGGCGAAGGTCTTCCTGGCTGTGAAGCGTAAGTTGAAGGTGGGTGATAAGATGGCAGGTCGCCACGGAAACAAGGGCATCGTTGCCAAGATCGTTCGCCAGGAGGATATGCCGTTCCTCGAAGACGGCACCCCGGTGGATATCGTACTGAACCCTCTGGGCGTACCGAGTCGTATGAACCTTGGTCAGATCTATGAAACCATCCTCGGCTGGGCCGGCGAAAAACTCGGTATCCGATTTTCCACGCCGATCTTCGATGGTGCCACGGTTGACGAGATCAAGGAATTGATCAACAAGGCAGGTCTTCCGGCCTTCGGACACACCTATCTCTATGATGGGGAAACCGGAGAGCGTTTCCACCAGAAGGCAACGGTGGGCATCATCTACATGATGAAGCTGCATCACATGGTGGACGATAAGATGCACGCACGTTCGATCGGGCCATACAGTCTCATTACCCAGCAGCCGCTCGGTGGTAAGGCTCAGTTCGGTGGACAGCGTTTCGGTGAGATGGAGGTATGGGCACTCGAGGCCTATGGTGCTTCCAACATCCTCCAGGAGTTGCTCACACTCAAGTCGGATGACATCATCGGACGTGCCAAGACCTACGAAGCGATCGTCAAGGGCGACAATGTGCCTCGTGCCGGCATACCGGAATCGTTCAATGTATTGGTTCATGAGTTGCGTGGCCTGGGTCTCGACCTGCGGTTCGACAACTGATCCATCAACTTTCGATAAGCAAACAGCCGTTCATGACCTCATGAACGGCTGTTTTATTTTCCGAGCAGTTCTCTGACCTCCTCTGATATTCTTCTGAACCGACCGGATCGATGATCCGTAAGGCACCAGACGGTCTTAATATCCGCGAGCATCTGCCCCTCTCGTGTTTGTATCCTGACATGTCTGATGCTGGACAAGGCGTCTGTTTCACCTACCCAGGTGATGGCCTGGATCTCCGTTCCCGGGAGTGCTGGTGCGAGATAGTCTATTTCATGCCTGCGGACGACCCAGGCATATTCGCCCGCTCTGTTTCCGGCCAGCTTTGTCCAGTGCATGAACGCGGCGTGCTGCACCCATATCAGGTAAGCCGCATTATTTACATGTCCTCTGTCATCAATAAGGTCCGGGGTCAGGGCGAGGTCGATCGTCATGCTTTCCTCGCCCGGTGGTTGTTCGATCTGCTTTTTCATCCTTCTTTATTGCGCGAAAGTCTTGTATGATTCCTTTTTTTATTGTGTTCTTCTGCCTTGTTTTTTAAAAATTACAAAACATTCAATGAATATGTGATTTCGCTGCATGGTTTTTCAATTTTAACAAAAAAAAATTCTTTTTCTTTCCTTTTTAACAGTATAACATGCATTGGTCGCATGAAAATATACGATTTTAAGAAAGGGTAAAACGATTAAGCATATTCGTGTTTAGGATATGATCGGAGAAAACTAAACAAATTCGTTAGAAATTTATTAACTATATACAACAAAACCCCTTGTCACATGAACACGATTTTCTTAGACGTCATGACGATCAACCCGAATGATCCCGTCACATTCACATTTTTCACCGGCTACATGGCCATGTTCGCCGCTTCTGTTTTCTTCTTCTTCGAGCGTGGACAGGTAGATGGTAAATGGAAGACATCCCTGCTGGTTTCCGGTTTGATCACAGGTATCGCTGCTGTGCATTATTATTACATGCGCGATTTCTTTGCAGCCACTGGAAAAACCCCGGTTGCACTTCGTTACATTGACTGGACCCTGACGGTTCCCCTGATGTGTCTGGAGTTCTATCTGCTGCTGAAGCCTGCCGGAGCAAAGGCTGCTTTCATGTGGAAGCTGATCGCTGCTTCTGTACTGATGCTGGTAGCTGGTTACATTGGAGAGGCCTTCAATCCTGATGGTTCTTCTTCTCACAACGTAATGTGGGGTGTGATCTCTACGCTGGGTTATGTTTACATTCTCTACTCTGCATGGTTCGGCGAAGCCAAGCAACTGGCCGCTTCCAGCAGCTCTGCTTCTGTACAGAAAGGCATCCAGGCACTGGCATGGTTTGTACTGGTAGGATGGGCTATTTATCCGATCGGTTACATGTGCGCTCCCGGTGGATGGCTGAGCGGTGTCTTCAATCCCGAAGATGTCAATCTGTTCTACAACCTCGCTGACGCCGTCAACAAGATCGGTTTTGGTCTGGTAGTTTATGGCATTGCCACCAGCGAGTCTGCAAAGGCTTGATTGACTTGATCTCTTTGTAATATCGCCCTCCGGTTGGTCATTTGTCTGACGGAGGGCGATCTTTTTAAATGTCGTTAAATTCCTGTGGCATGCGGATCAGATTACTCCTGCTGCTCCCGGCCATCCTGTTCTTGATGCTTGAGTTGATGGGTTGGACGATGCCCATGTCTGTCCAGCTTGGAATATTCATGGCAGGGTTGCTCATACTGGGAGTGCCCCACGGCGCGGCAGATCTGCTGGTGGCAGATCACGTGGTTCGTAAGGACGGCGGGCAGTTCAAGGCCCTTCATTTTCTGGCGGCTTACATTGGGAGGATCCTGTTGTTTGCTTTGGTCCTCTGGATCTTTCCCGTCATTGGACTGGTATTGTTCCTGTTGATCTCTGCTTTTCATTTTGGCGAAACAGATCTGTCCAGGCACGAACTGACCGGACTTACGGGTAAGATCTTTACGGTCGCCTATGGATTGCTGCTACTGGGCATCCTTTTACTTTCTCACCTCGATGAGGTTTATCCACTGCTGGTTTTCCTGGACCGTGGTACTGATCCGTCCGGTTGGATGGCAGTGCTTGAGCGTGAGCGAATAACGTTGTTGCTGACCCTGTTCGCCGTGTTGCTTTTGGCTTCCATCCTGATGCATCGCCGACATCCTGATTTTTTCCGCAAATGGTTGAGCAGTGAGGCGATCTTTTTCCCGATCATGTTGCTCTTACTTTGGCGCCTGCCGCTGCTGGTCGGTTTCACCTTTTATTTCATAGGATGGCATTCTGTTCTATCCCTGCACAGCATCATGAAATATCTGGTGCGCATCAACGGCGTATCTGCAGGGGTGGTATGGAAGCAGATCCTGCTCTACAGTGGATTGGCCATTGCAGGAACCATGCTGATCGGCGCGTCCGGGTTCATGTTCTCGGAAGTGAATGCCATGCTTTGGTATGCATTCATGGCGCTGGCGGTGCTGACAGGACCACACATGGAGGTCATGCACGACATGTACGGTGCGTTGAGGAAGAAATGAATCTTCCTGTGATCGTCACCCCATAATGACAGCCCTTTTTTTGATCATCATCAGATATTCAGGATCAGGCGAACCCTTCCAAGAACGATCTCAATGCCTGATCGGAAACGGGGATCTCCGTTGATCTTTTTTCGGCCTGCATCAACGGCAGGATCTGTTCAGGCAAGGGCACCGACTGGCCTGTTGCGGCTTCCACCGGCTCCGGAAATTTCACGGGGTGAGCCGTTTCAAGAATATATCCGCTTACACCCGGATGTGTTGCCATCCATCTTTCAAGGGCCAGAAATCCCACGGCACCATGCGGATCGAGCAGGTAACCGGTCTCCTGATACACTCGAGTGATGGTTGCAGCGGTTTCTGCATCGGAGATGCTCTCACTATGCAAGTGTCCGGCGAGCGATTGCCTGTTTCCGAAGATCTCAAGTATGCGAACGAAATTGCTTGGGTCGGCCACATCCATGGCATTGGAAATGGTCGCTACGGCCGGATGCGGCCTGTAACTGCCTTGGGAAAGAAATCGGGGTACCGTGTCATTGGCATTGCATGCGGCGATGAAGTGGCTGACCGGTAATCCGGACGACCAGGCCATCATACCCGCACAAATGTTCCCGAAATTGCCGCTGGGTACCGAAATGACCGGCGGTATCTCCTGCGTCCATTGTTGCCAGGCAAGGATGTAATAGAGTTGTTGCGGCAGCCATCTCGCTACATTGATCGAATTGGCGGAGGTCAGGAATACCCTCGATTTGAGGTCGGTATCCATGAAGGCCTGTTTTACCATGCGCTGGCAATCGTCGAAGTTTCCGTGTACTTCCAGGGCGTGGATGTTCCCGCCGAGGGAGGTGAGTTGTTTCTCCTGCACGGGACTGACCTTGCCGGATGGATAGAGTATAACCACATCCACACCCTCCACATCAAAGAATCCGTTGGCTACGGCTCCTCCGGTATCACCGCTGGTGGCTACCAGCACCACGATCCTGCCACTGCGCTCCGCAGAAAAATGTCCGAGGCAACGGCTCATGAATCGCGCGCCCACATCCTTGAATGCCAGGGTGGGACCGTGGAAAAGTTCGAGGCTGGATATCTTATCCGTGACGGGGACCAGCGGGATCCTGAAATCCAGGGTCTCATGAACGATCCGCCGAAGCGTGGCCTCGGGAATGCAATCTCCTACGTAAGGCTGCATGACACGAAATGCCATCTCGTCCCTGTCCATCGTTTTGAGTGCGTCTATGAATGAACGCTCCCAGCGAGGAATACTGGTCGGGAAGTAAAGTCCCTTGTCCGGCGCCTGTCCCTGGATCGTGGCTGTCTTGAAATCGACGTCGGGTGATGCGCCCCCGAGGCTTCGATAGATCATCTTTCTGAATTTTTTCGGTTAGGCGTTTACGTTAGTCCATCTCCAGCACGCGAACGCCTTCCTTGTTGACCCGGGTGACATGTATCCGGTGTTCAATGCCGATCCTGCTATATACATCTCCCATGATGTCTGCCACCATCTGTGCTTTTTCTTCATCTCGGTTGAGCATGAAGATGGAGGGGCCGCTGCCGGAGATGCCTCCGCCCAATGCTCCGGCTTCCAGGCATTGTTGTTTGACATCATTGAATCCGGGGATGAGGATGCTGCGCACAGGTTCGATGATGACATCTTCCAGTGACCGTCCGATGAGGTCATAGTCACCTTTCATGAAGCCTGCGACCAGTCCTGCAATATTTCCCCATTGGCGAATGGCCTGCTTGAGTTGTACTTCCTTCCGAAGGATCTGTCTGGCATCTGATGTGCGCACTTCGATCTGCGGATGCACGACGGTGACATGCAGAGGAGGGGCATCCAGTTGTACGAT
>VFQT010003453.1_pt1 | contig 14385 bp, 11 predicted proteins | sample 3512381 | NCBI WGS metagenome assembly VFQT01 (sample SAMN10412376, study PRJNA504923) | tailings metagenome | isolation source: Relicate 2 Philex TSF3 active mining site | place: Philippines: Tuba, Benguet | collected 2017-08-29 | reverse complement strand
CGGCCTATGGCAATGACCCAGCATCAATTCAAAGAGACGGTGGGAAAACAGATGCAGGGCAAACCAGAGTGAATTGGGCAGGCCAAACGGCAAATGGTTTTCGTCCAATGGATCCATCTGGGGCAATAGGTCCGAACCACTACATTCAAATGATTAATGCTACCGTTTTTAAAGTTTACAATAAAACGACTGGAGCGAATATGTTAACAGGTAACTTGGGTGATTTATGGTCTACACCAACTCCGAATGATGGGGATCCAATTGTCTTGTATGACAAAGCTGCAGATCGCTGGTTCCTATCTCAGTTTGGATTAAGTAACAATCGCATTTACATAGCCATTTCAACAACTTCAGATCCTTTGGGGTCTTATTATACCTACACATTTACATCACCACAATTTCCTGATTATTTAAAATTCAGTGTTTGGCAAGATGGTTATTACATGACATCAAATCAGACCTCGCAAAAAGTTTTTGCCTTTGAGCGCAGTGCAATGTTGGTTGGAACTCCAGGTGCACGTTCAGTATACGCGACTTACACGCCGCCAACAGGAGGCTTTTTTTGTCCGTTAGCCGGTGATGCTAGTGATGGTGTTTTACCTCCAACGGGGACTCCTTGTCCAATCATGTCATACTCAGATAATGCCTGGGGTGGAGGTGCAACTGACGCAATAAAAATTTACAACATGACCGTGAATTGGGTGCCAACGGTGCCAACGGCTACCATCGCTTCAAATGCAACCGTTGCAACTGCGGCATTTGATGCAAGCTACAATGCCAGTTGGAACGATTGTTCTCAACCGGGAACTACTCAGAAATTAGATGGTATTGGTGGAGTCTTGATGTACCGCGCACAATGGAAAACGTGGTCAGGATATAATTCTGTTGTTTTGAATTGGGCTGTTCGAATCAGTGCAACTCAACGGAGTATCAAATGGTGCGAGTTGCGTCAAAATCAATCTACGGGTGTTTGGACCTTGTATCAAGAAGGAATATATATTCCCGATTCCGATACACGTTGGATGGGCTCCATTGCCATGGATAGTAACGGAAGTATTGGATTGTGTTATGTAAAATCGAATTCAACTTCAACCTATCCTGGCATATACTATACGGGAAGAAGAACGTGTGATCCTTTGGGAACTCTGCCTGTAACGGAAGTTCAAGTTGTAGCTGGAACAAGTTATCAAACAGGAGGCAACCGATTCGGAGATTATGCCCAATTGATGCTTGATACAGATGGACTTACATTTTGGGGTACTTCAGAATATATGGGTGGAAGTAATGGGGCGAATGCGGCTCGTACACGTATTTTTTCATTCCAAATTGCGCCATGCAACGTAACTGCAGCAGTTGCAGTTGCCTTATCTACAGGAAATAATCCGGCTTGCGCTGGTTCAAGTTTAACTTTTACTGCAACTCCAACAAATGGGGGGGCCGCACCAGTTTATCAGTGGCAAGTAAATGGAGTGAATGCAGGAACCAATAGTCCAACTTTTACGTCGTCTACTTTAACCAATGGTGCTGTTGTTACATGCATCATGACTTCAAATGCAAGTGGTGTAGTTGGTTCACCTGCAACTTCCAATTCAATTACAGTAACAATCAATCCAACAGCTACGCCTTCAAGCGCAATTACCCTAACTGCTGGATCTAATCCAATGTGTTCGGGTGCAAATGCTACTTTTACAGCGTCTGCAACAAATGGCGGTACCACACCAACTTATCAATGGCAGGTCAATGGCGTGAACGTAGGTACCAACAGCCCAACTTATTCTTCCACAACATTAACAAATGGTCAGACGGTAACGTGTATTGTAACATCGAATGCGTTGTGTGCTTCACCAACAACCGCTACTTCAAATGGAGTTGTAATGACAGTAAATACGTGTTTAACTGCAGGTGTTACCATTGCTCAAACATCTGGTGCGAATCCGATTTGCCAAGGTGGTTCGGTAACCTATACTGCAACAGCTTCAAATGGAGGTTCTGCTCCAAGTTATCAATGGCAAGTAAACGGTGTTAACGTTGGAACAAACAGCGCAACATTCACAACGAGTTCACTCAATAACAATGATGTTGTTACATGTATTCTAACATCTAATTTGGCGAATGTATTGGGATCTCCGAGCACGTCAAATGCAATTACTGCAACAGTTACGTCTCCTGTAACTCCTTCGAATGTTGTCTCTATCTCATCAGGTTCAAACCCCATGTGTGAAGGAAGTTCAATCACGTTCAGTGCAGCAGCAACGAATGGAGGCTCAACTCCGAGCTATCAATGGCTGGTTGATGGTGTGAATGTGGGGTCCAATCAAAACTCATTTACAACCACTACGTTGCAGAATGGACAGATAGTTTCTTGCATGCTCACATCAAATCTATCATGCGTAACAACTGTAAATGCAAATTCAAATCAAATAACGCTAACAGTCAATCCGTTGGTTGTACCAAGTGTGAATGTGGTTATAAGTTCAGGAGCAAATCCAAGTAACGCGGGACAACCGGTTTCATTTACAGCAACTCCAATCAATGGTGGTAACAACCCAACGTATACTTGGTTAGTGAACGGATTAAGCGTAGGAATTACTGGAGAAACGTATACAACAACAACACTTGTGGAAGGTGATGTAGTCAGTTGCATTTTAACTTCTTCAGCGAACTGCGTTTCGTCGAGCTCTGCAACAAGTAATAGCATCACCATGAGTGTTATTGGCGAAAGCTTGCCTTGCATTGGTAATTCAGGATCTACGGCGAATGAATACATATCTCAGGTGTCTATTGGAACAATGAGTAATTTAACTGGAGCATCAACCTACAGCAATTACTCAAACATTGTGTCAACGGTGAACATCGGTCAAGCATTCAATGTAACCGTGAATATTGGGAATGCATATTCAACAGATTTAATTCGCATTTGGTGCGATTGGAATCAGAATGGAATTTTCTCAGATCCAGGAGAGTTTGTTTACACTTCATCGATTGGTGTTGGTCCACATGTGGCCAATATTACTCCACCAAGTGCTGCAGTTTTAGGAAACGGACTTATGCGCATACGTTTGTCTGATAGCTCACAGGGAGACATTTCAGAGCCGTGTGGTACATCTTCTTTTGGTGAGGTGGAAGATTATACTTTGCGTATTCAAGATGGAATTGGAGTTTCTGAATTACCACCAGCACTTCAAAGTATAGGTTCAGAAGGTATAGCCGTATACCCAAACCCAAGTCTTGGAAGTGTCAATATTCAAGGATTGAGAGACGGTGTTTATTACTTAACAGATGCTGCCGGAAGATTGGTTGAAGTGGTTCAATTGAATTCAAAAAATCAGTATACAGTTCAACTCAATGATTTGGCTGCAGGGTCATATATTCTTTCGGGTCAAAATGAATTCGGTGTAGTAAAGCAAAAGATTATAGTTCAGTAATGGGCAATAGAAATTAAAAGGGGGCTTTTGCCCCCTTTTTTTTACGACGTATAGCGTATTTTTTAAAACCAATTAACCTGTAAATTCGAAACATATTATAGATGTTATGCAAATGAGAATTGCTGTTCTTTTGATTTTATTTTCCTTGTTTCAGTTTTTGAGTCCAAATGCGCAAGCGCAATGCGTAGATCAAGATCCAAACGTTTTCCCCTTGCAAATCTGGCGTTGCGATGTATTTGATGATTTGAATTTTTCAGATTACCAAGGCTATTATTTCAGAGATAATTGGAGTTTCCAAACTACTTCTGACTGGGGATGGGATGGTTCACCCAGTGAAGCGTTGGGTTATATAGGTTGCTCTGTTCCTGCTGATAATCATACCATTTCAGTGAAAAGACAAGGTTTTACATTCAATTCTGATGGGTATCAAATCGTCATGAATCAATGGGATGATGATGCATATGTAGTTGTAGACGGTCAGCAGGTGTGGTCAACCGGATGCTGCGCGTCAGGAGTAAATAATATCGTTTGGGAAGGTTTATTGAATGAGTTTTCAACCGTAGAGGTGCGTATGAGAGAATACGGAGGAGCATCTTTTTTAGGATTTACATTAGTTGAGCTGTGTGCCAATACTGCGACATACTATTTAGATTCCGATAATGACGGATTTGGAGACGGAAATGCTGCTGCGGCTCTGTGCAATTTAGTGCCCGGCTATTCAACCAATGCCTTGGATTGCAATGACTCGAATTCGACCATTAATCCAGATTCCAATGAGGAAAATTGCAATGATTTAGATGATAATTGCAATGGTGAAATAGATGAGTCATTTGATTATCCGAATCAGCCGTACAAATGGACCATTCGAGCTTACAACGACATTTCATTTACAGACTATATTGGATATTATTCTCGAACTGGTCTGGGCGTTCATACGTTACAAGATTGGAATGCAGATGGTAGTCCAAGCATGGCACAGGGGTGGATCGGTTGCAATGTGAATAATGATTGGCATTCGTACACTGTTCAACGAACAGGATTTACATCAACTCCAACAGGATACACCTTGTACATGAATGATTGGGATGATGATGTGCAGTGTTTTTTAAATGGAAATTTAATTTGGAGTTCAGGTTGTTGTGCATGGAATGGTAATGCACCTATTTGGTCCGGGCAATTGGATGCGAATTCCACTTTTTTATTCAAACTCATTGAATACGGTGGAGGTTCAAACTTGGGCTTTACTTTAGTCGATAATTCCATTGGTTGTGTCGACGAAACCGCTTGTAATTTCAACCCCAATGCGAATTCAGATGATGGCTCATGCTATTATCCTGCTTATTATTTTCAAGATACAGATGGCGACGGAGAAGGGAACTTAACCGTTTCAACCATGTCATGCATCCCTGTTGCAGGTTATGTTTTGAATTTTGTGGATTGCGATGATTCGAATAATGGAATTGGTAGCTCACAAGTTGAGTTGTGCAATGAACTTGATGATAATTGCAATGGATTAATTGATGAGGATCTCGAAGTCTTTATTTATTATGCAGATATAGATGCAGATGGTTATGGAAATGGTATAGAACAGCATGCCTGCATCTTGCCAATGACAGGCTTTTCAAGTAATAACTTAGATTGTGATGATGCGAATGCTGAAATTAATCCGTCAATTGCAGAAATACCAGGAAATCAAATGGATGAAAATTGTGATGGAAATATAGAAAGCCATGTATTGAGTATTCAGGAAAGTTATGAAATTCGAATGTCTCCGAATCCCGTTAGAAACATTCTTTCGGTTAGTTGTGGCATGAATTATTTTGGAAAACCTTATTTCATTTATAATGCAGAGGGAAAATTGATTACCTCCGGGGTAATTTCAGAAAATGGTTTACGTGTTAATGTTCAATTGTGGGAAATGGGAACATATGTTTTTCATATGAACGAATCGAGTCACCTTTTCCAAGTGTCAAGGTAATTAGTCGCCGGCAATGGGACTTCCGAAAATACCAACAGCAAGTTCTCCCCAAAGCAGAATAAGGAGTATGAGAATGACTATGCCAAGCGCTATTTTATTTCGCTTGTTTTGAATTTTTCTAAAGACCCATTCTATTGAAAATCCAGCTGCGGTGAGAATGATAAATGCAATTATGAAATCAAAGATTGACCAATTAACTTGGCTGTTTCCATCAATCATTTCTATCAATGGAATACAAAGTAGCACAAGAATGATGATCAAGATGACTTTCTGAACTTTGTTCATTGGTTGTTGTTTGAAACAGGAAATCTGTGATTCATGAAAAAACAAAATCTTCCCACAAAAATATGTGTTGTTTGTGGATTATCTTTTACTTGGAGAAAGAAGTGGGAAAAGAATTGGGAAGGTGTGAAGTACTGTAGTGAAAGGTGCAGTAGATCAAGAAAAAAAAATATAAGTTAATATTCTCCAGCCTGTATTGCCTTTGATGCACAAGTTTGAATTCCAGTTGATTTTACATACAGGACATAACTTGTCTTTTCAAATAAAATCCAGCCGTATCTGAAACCTTCAGATGTTTTAATTCGAATACCTATATATTTTTCGCCATTAAAATCGGTTTGAAATGGGGCGGTGGCAACATGAAGTTGAAGCAGCGAACTATTTAACCATGTTCCCTGTTCTGATATTTCCTCCCCATAATTAATGTAACGCGAAGCGTTGTATGAATTTCCAATTGCAATTTCATTGTCAGGAGTAATTCCAGAAACAATCATACTGCTGTTATAATTCGCACATGGACCACTTGCACTTATAAATTGATACCATGTTGAGCATGTTATACTAAAATCGAATGTTCCATTTTGATCCATATCAATTTGAATGGTGGAAATTGAGTCAGTTGGAACGGGAATCATACCGCATCCAGACGGATGCTGAATCACTGAATCTACACATGTCAGCAATAATGCAGGTGTATATTTGGAATGAATAATTACAGCGTCATCTCCGTTGGAATTTCTTCTACAAGCGGCTATAATTACAAAAAAGCAAATGGCGAAGTAGTTAAGATGATATTTCTGAAAATTAATCAATTGGAGTTAATTGTTTCAGGTGTTGATTGAATTGATATTCATTGAAATTTTCCCAACGGGGTGAATTTTCCAGTGGTTTTCCAAGCAAAGAATCCATAATGGAATTTTGAACCGAATATTTTTCGAAGAGAACATCTAAGAGTTTGAAGAAAAAATCTGAAAGAAGTGTGCATTCAAGAAATTGACTTTTTTCTTTTGCTGAAAAACCAAAAATATCGAGAACTTCCTGCTTCTCATTTTCCTCAATGGTTGTCTTGTATCCATCGCGAAGAGCTCTATATACCAAGTTATTCCATGAAATGTGATCATGGGCCCATTCCACGTGATTCAGATGTGTGGCGTGTTCGCACACCAGCACGATAGCTTGTAAAACGTCTTTCAAATGAGACATTGGGAATTCGTCAAAGCTTCTGAATTCGAATCCACTTTGATACAATTTTTCTCGATTGAAATCAAGTCCTAAGTCATTGAGCAATTGATAGCTCATGTTTTGTTCAATTTGGTCTCTCCACCAAATGCAATCTTCCTTTTTGAATTTCAGGAGTTTTCTGAACTCTTCAACTGGAAAGGTGAGTACTTTACCTTTCGGCATTGAGACATGGTAGGTGCCTATTCCGGTATATCTCGACATGGCATTTCGCATGGATCCACCGGCGAATAAATCACCTGTTTCTTTCATTGAGACAGCTGCGGCAAATACATCAGGACTTCCCAAAGTGGCTATGAATAAAGGCTCTATCCATTGTAAAAGATAAATGGCCTTGTTGTGCATTTCGTCGAACGCCTGATAATCCTCTATTTTACTGTCAATTGTTAAAGTAGGAAGTGTGAAGTGAAAATGGAATGTTCCGTTATTGAATAGAACCAAGTTCTTTTGGTTTGACATGAACATATTTATTCCAAAATTGTACGCAGGGTATGCTAATTTATTCGGAAAGATTCCAGAGTCATTCAATGCATCGAGAAACAGTTGTTTAGAGGCTTTTAACTCTTGGAATGTTTCATCTACAATTCTATTTTCAAAATATTTCGTAACAAATTCAACCGTGTCACCATCAAAAAGAATGCATCCCATGGGATTATCTTTTTGAGTTAACATGCTTTTTATTTGATGTGGTTGTGACTTCAAAAAAAGTTCTAAAATGGACTCGCCAGCATACTTTGGGTTATCTTGAAGTGGAGGCGCTGATAAAATGGTTTTATGCTCGTAATGAATGTCTAACTTGTCTAGCGAGTGACTATTCATCATTCTACTTACAAAATAATTTCGATCGCTATCAAAAGCAGAAGATAAAACTCGGTCAAGTACTCCCGGTTTATAGCATTTCAAATAGTCAATGCTATATCTTTCGCGTCCCATGCGTTCTTGAATGAACTTGCCTGAGACACTATGTACCTCTTGAATTTGAAGATAGGTTTCGTTTTCTAACCCAATACCCCAGTAATGTTTCTTAATTGGGTTGTTTTGCATTTTGTGTTTTGTTTTAATATTTTACTGGGGTTTATTTTTTATTCATGATAAAAGAGCACAAAAGATGAATAGCGTTCATGGTTCCACCAATCTCTTCTTTTCTTTGCGAAATAGTTGTAATTCAGTTTACCTGCCTGTGATTGCAAGGGGTAAATAACCTCGTTGTTTTCTCTGTACGCTTTTCTTTTCTCGGTTTCAGGAACGATAGGCACAATGTGTCCAGATAACCCGAATGTTTTGCGTTTTGCACAGATGATTCCAACACCGCCTTCACTGTTTACTTTTTCCTGAATTTCGGTAAAACTATGCATTTGTTTCCAACCAAAATCGGCACCCCATTTTAAAAACCAATCATGAATGGCATTGGAATATATGGGCATAGCCGTTTCGTTAAAAACAGCAACAACATCTTCACCCGCTTTTAATTTTGCTATTGACTCGTCTGTCCACCAAACCGTTGGCAAATAAACGCGTGCGTAGTAGCAATAGTCGAATGCATAAACATTGCAATAGGTGTCTTCCGGCGTGCGCTGATAGCGGAGGTTATTGCTTACATCAAGCTTTCGAATCAATTGCCGAATGCTTTTTTTCTTTGCTTCAAGGTTGTTGAAGTTTCTAAAGGGAATGGTTTCATCAATCATTGGATGAAATTTACACTCCATTGAATTCAAATTTGAATTGACGTGTGGCAATAACACTGCTGGTTTCATTGACATCTGATGCTTGTACACTTCGTCCATACGTAAAGTATTTTTCGTCTTCTATTTGAAACGAAAATAGGGAAGTGGTTCCGTGCTCAGAAGTACAATGAATGAATCATATCATCATTGCATTGTTGATTGCTCAGATTATTCTGCCATTAATGCTTTCGCTGCGTCAACAATATTTTTAGCTTTCAATCCGTATTTTTCCATCAATTGATCGGGAGTTCCGCTTTCACCGAAGCTGTCATTCACACCAATAAATGCCATTTGTGAAGGTGCTTGTTTTGCCAGAACCTGCGCAACCATACTTCCTAATCCGCCAAGAATCATATGTTCTTCACAGGTTATAACTTTTCCGGTTTTCATGGCGCTGCGCACAATGGACTCTTCGTCTAACGGCTTAATGGTATGAATGTTAATGAGGTCAACAGAAATTCCTTCAGCTTCAAGTTCCCTTGCCGCCTCTACCGCCTCCCAAACGAGATGACCAGTGGCTATGATGGTTATGTCATTTCCTTCGTGAATGTGCCAAGCTTTTCCTATTTCAAATTTCTGATCAACTGCAGTAAAGTTGGTTACCTTCGGTCTTCCGAAACGCAAATAAACAGGGCCATGGTGGTCTGCTATTGCAATGGTTGCGGCCTTGGTTTGATTGTAATCGCAAGGGTTAATCACAGTCATATGTGGAAGCATAGACATCATTCCAATGTCTTCCAAAATTTGATGTGTAGCTCCATCTTCACCCAAAGTGAGTCCGGCATGCGAAGCACATATTTTTACGTTTTTTCCACTATAGGCAATGCTTTGTCTTATTTGATCATAAACGCGTCCCGTTGAGAAATTGGCAAATGTTCCAGTGAATGGAATGTATCCACCAATGGTCATTCCAGCGGCAACACCCATCATGTTTGCTTCTGCAATTCCAACTTGAAAGAATCGTTCAGGAAAATCTTTTTTGAAAGCATCCATTTTCAATGAGCCAATTAAATCGGCACAGAGAGCGGTGACCTTCGGATTGGTTTTACCAAGTTCATGAAGCCCAGCTCCAAAACCTGAACGTGTATCGTTTGCGGGTGATAATTCGAATTCTAACATGCTTCTTTGATATTAATAGTCGCCTAAGGTTTCTTCTAATTGAGACAATGCACTTGCAAGCTGCTCATCATTAGGAGCAACGCCATGCCACTTGTGTGTTCCTTCCATGAAATCAACACCTTTTCCCATGGCTGTTTCCATGAGTATAAGAATGGGTTTGTCATTACCAGTCATGGATTTTGCTTGATCTATGGTAGCATTTAATTCGTCATAATTGTGCCCGTTTGTTGCCAACACATCCCAACCAAACGCTTCAAATTTGGCTTTGAGATTACCGAGAGACATAACCGCTTCCGTTGGGCCATCAATTTGTTGTCCGTTCACATCTACGGTAGCAATGAGATTGTCAATTTTATGGTGTGCACAGTACATGGCAGCTTCCCAAATTTGACCTTCTTGCAATTCTCCATCGCCATGCAACGTAAATACAAGGTGTTTGTCGTTATTTAATTTTTTGGCTTGAGCAGCACCTGCAGCAACGCTTAAACCTTGCCCCAAAGAGCCAGAAGCCACACGAACTCCAGGTAGACCGTCATGTGTGGTTGGATGTCCCTGTAAACGCGTATTTAATTTGCGAAATGTGCTTAATTCTGAAACGTTGAAATACCCTCTTCTGGCAAGTGTTGAATAGAACACAGGAGAGATGTGACCATTGCTTAAAAAGAATAGGTCTTCATTTGCACCATCCATATTCCAATTTTTTGGATCTATTCGCAATTGGTGGAAGTAAAGTGAGGTGAAGAAATCAGTACACCCGAGGCTTCCGCCCGGATGGCCGCTATTCACGGCATGAACCATACGTACAATGTCTCTTCGAACCTGAGAGGAAATACGTTGAAGCTCTGTAAATTGTGACATACATCAATGTTTTTGCAAAAGTAGTTTGAAGGTGTACGTTCTACACGAAGTGTTCATGCTTTGTGGAAAAGTGAATAAGTTTGTTTAGCGATTCTTTTGACTTACTTCATTGACGATGCTTAGGTTTGTAAAACATTTTTTATGACAAAACAAGGCGGATTCATACATGAATTTAGAGAGTTTGCTCTTCGAGGGAACTTAATGGATATGGCCATAGCATTCGTTATGGGTGGGGCGTTCACCAAATTGGTAACCGCTTTTATTGATGGCCTTGTCATGCCTTTGGTTGGAAGTCTTACTGCAGGCGTTAACTTCCAGTCATTAAAATATGTTTTAAATGAGGCTACATTTGATGCTCAAGGAAATGTAGTCACTGCTGAATCCGCCGTTAGATACGGCGAATTTATTACGGTGCTTCTCGACTTTATTCTAGTGAGTTTTTGTGTATTCCTTGTTGTGAAAATGATGAATAGGGCAAGGCGTAAATTTGAAAATGTTGTATTAAAAAAAAACAATGATGAAAATTAAAATTTTAATCTCGGCTTTTTGTGTATTCATTTTTGGACAACTCATGGCTCAATCAGATGCCCGTGTGGTGCTTAAAAAAGACCAGGTGATAACAGGTAAAATTATTGAAATTGTACCTGGAAGTCATGTGGGAGTTGAAATGTTCGGTAGTGTAGTGCAAATACCTTACGCCGATGTGTCTTACATTATACTTGATCCCAATTTTCAAATTAGCACTGCTAGTGGGGATATTAATTCCAAACAAAAAGTTAAAAAAGATATTGGACTGAATAGCCAACCCGCTACAGATTGGGCATTTGAGTCAATCAATGAAGGTGTTGTCTCTGTTGGAGTAGGCGCGGTAGAAGGAATAAACGGTAGTTATGTTTATGACCCTATTTTTGGTCAAATGATATATTTACCACCGGCATATGATGGGCCGAATGCCGATGTCTTCGGAGGAGTTTACACCGCGAATGGAGTAAGCTACAAAGGGAAATATTTCGCAGGAATAGGTATTGGTGCTATGGGGCATTCGGGTTACGACGGAGATTTTACAATGCCTTTTGCGGTTGACCTTCGAGCAAGAATTTTTTCAGAGAAGCGCATTAGTCCATATTTCATGCTCGCTTCCGGTATTACCTATCACAAAGGTGGGGTAGGGTCTTTTGATTTTGTTGATGGCGCGGGAGTTAGTTTGCGCATTCACGAAAGGCTCAATGCACATGCATTACTGTCACACACATACACACGTTTTTATGGAAGATTGAGCGCAGGTTCAGCCTCATCTATGTTGGACGGCATGTACTTGAATTATTTCGGCTTAAGAGCGGGTGTCTCGTTTCGCTTCTGATTCGCTTAGTTCAAAAGCGTCAATTACTTTTTTCACCAGTGGGTGACGAATAACATCGGACCCTGTCATTTCAACAATGCCAATTCCTTCCACATCGCGCAGTAAATTCACACTTCGCAATAAACCACTTGTTTGATTTCGGGGTAAGTCAATTTGTGTTGCATCACCCGTAATGACAAACTTGGCACTCATGCCCATGCGTGTCAAGAACATTTTCATTTGAGTCACTGTGGCATTTTGAGCCTCATCTAAAATGACAAAGGCTTTGTCTAAAGTGCGCCCGCGCATGAAAGCCAACGGGGCAATTTCAATTACCCCCTTTTCCATATACTCGGCTAATTTTTCGTAGGGAATCATATCCATCAACGCGTCATACAACGGCTGCAAATACGGATCTAATTTTTCTTTTAAATCGCCCGGAAGAAATCCCAAATTTTCTCCTGCTTCAACCGCTGGTCGAGTTAATACAATGCGTTTTACTTCACGTTCTTTTAAGGCGCGCACAGCTAGAGCAACGGCAGTATATGTTTTACCGCTTCCCGCAGGACCAATAGCGAATAACATGTCATTGGCCTTAATGAGTTCAACCATTTTTTTTTGGTTGGCGGTTCGCGCGGTAACCTTTGTTCCACCCGGACCAAAAACCAAAACATCTGAACTGGCAACACCAACTGGAACTTCACTATCGCCTTGTGCAATGCGCTCCAATTGCTGAAGGGTAAGTGAATTGTATTTTTCAATATGCCAAAAAACGAGCGTGAGAAAATCATCTAATTTTTGAAGATCTTCATCGCTTCCCAAAGCCTTGATCATATTGCCTCTTGACATGATCTTGAGTTTTGGATATTTCGATTGAACGAATTTAAATTTGACGTTGTTCGGTCCGAAAAATTCTATCGGATCGATTGCAGGTAGGTAGATTTCTTTTTCAGCCAAAGGTTTTTCACAATTGATTGTGCCGAAAATAAGTGATTCGTTGGCAAAACAAGATTCATTTCATTGGAATTTTGCAAAATATATCAACCGAATGTCAATCATTACCCTCATTTCTGATCTTGGATTGAAAGACCACTATGTGTCTTTGGTCAAGGCGAGGCTATTGAATGCCAATCCAACTTGTATACCTGTAGACGTTTCACATGTTGTTGGCACGAGTGAAGTTGATCATGCGGCATTTTTGTTGAGGAGTATTTGGAACGACTTCCCTTTTGGCACTGTTCATTTGAATGGTGTTGATAGTTACCCAGAAAAAGGGACCAATCATCTTATTGTTGAATATCAAAATCGATTTGTTATTACTGCAGATAATGGTTTGATTCCAATGGCATTTCCAAGAATTGATCGAAGTGAAATGCAATTGCATATCATTGACTTACCTGAAGCTGACTCCACTCAATTTCCCATGAGTGGCATTATGAGCGAGGCTGCAGCAAGGCTCTCCCGAGGAGATTCTCTTGAAGGGTGGACCAAACCATTGGAAAATTTCATAAATGATAAAAAAGGATTGGAGCCATACTACAATGGCACGCAACTCTTGGTTCAGGTTTTTTACATTGATCATTACGGAAATTTATATTTCAACATTACCAAAGATGAATTCGATTTCTATTGTAAAGGAAGAAGTTTTGCAATGCAATTGAAGGCGAATACCACAATCTCAAAGTTTCATAACAGTTTTGGTGATGTGAAATTGGGAAAGGAAGTCGCTATTTGGGGGCAAAATAACTTACTTATTGCAACAATGAATTTAGATCAAGGTGGCGAGAAAGCAGGAAATTTAAGTCGATTAATGAAATTGAATTTAGGTGATACAGTAACTATAGATTTCCATGGTGACACGACTAGTTAAATTATCATTTGCGAAAGAAAATGAAGAAGCTTTTTTGACTCTGTTTCATTTACAGAACGAACACATTCGGGCTACTGCAGGTTGTTTGCATTTAGAGGCTTTGCGCACAGAAACAGAAAAGTCAGTCATCTATTTTACATACAGCAAATGGAGCAGTGTTAATGATTTGGATGCCTACAGGTCAAGTGCACTTTTCGGAGAAATATGGCCTAAGACGAAAGCTTTGTTTAATGATAAACCGGAAGTTTGGACCCTTACCGCTGTGGATACAGACTAAAAAATCTTGCTGTAGCTCCTAAGGACAAATGTGTTTGAGCGGGCACTTCAATAAATCCGTCCATTCCAATTAAACCCATAAAGTCTCCAGAGCCGTTTTGTTCTAACACCTGCACATTATTGTTCGTTCGTTGAACAGGTTTGTAATGGACTAGGTTGGAATTGTTAAGTACTTCTTGTTCTATGACTACCGTTGCAGCTGCTGTATTTAAAAGAGGTAAAACATATCGAGTTGCACAGTGAATCGCAGAAACAGGATTGCCAGGTAAGCCAAG
>VFQT010003452.1_pt1 | contig 14386 bp, 10 predicted proteins | sample 3512381 | NCBI WGS metagenome assembly VFQT01 (sample SAMN10412376, study PRJNA504923) | tailings metagenome | isolation source: Relicate 2 Philex TSF3 active mining site | place: Philippines: Tuba, Benguet | collected 2017-08-29 | reverse complement strand
AGACATCGCGCGCCGAGTGTCCAGTCGCGAGCACGACATGGCGGGATTCGAGCTCACGGCCATCGGCGAGCCTCACGCCTCCGATGTCTCCCGACGCGGTCCGGAGGAGGCCGACGACCTTTTCGCCGTAGCGGATCTCGCAGCCCGAGTCCCGGAGGAAGTCCTCGAGGCGGACAAGGATCTTGATGAGGCGGTTCGTGCCGATGTGGGGGTGGGCTTCGACAAGGATTTCGGCGGGCGCGCCAAGGGCCGTGAGGTCGTCGTGGATGCGCGCGATCTCGGCGTCGCGTCGGCGCGTGTAGAGCTTGCCGTCGGAGTAGGTGCCAGCGCCCCCTGCGCCAAAGCAGAGGTTCGACTCCGGGTCGAGGCGGCCTTCGCGTCGGAGGCCGCGGACGGCGGCGTGGCGATCATCGAGACCACCGCCGCGGTCGAGGAGGATGCAGGGGAGGCCCGCCTCGACGAAGCGGAGGGCTGCCCAGAGGCCGGCCGGGCCCGTGCCGACGATGATCGGGGCCTCGCCTGCGACGAGCGGTCTCATCGCGCCGCGGCGAAGGGCGGGCGGCGCTTCGTCTGGGACCTCCTCGCCGCGGGTCCAGACCTCGAGGGTGTAGACCTTTTGAGGGGTTCCCGCGCGTGCGTCGATCGAGACCTTGCGGGTCCGGATTTCGAGCACGTCGTCGGTAGAGACTCCGAGGGCCCCGGCAGCAGCCGCGGTGAGCGCCGCGGGAGAGCTCCCGAGGGGAAGCGCAATGTCTCTCAGCGTGCGGCCACTCATGGGCGGACTCCGGTCTTGTCGATGAGGTCGAGGACCTTGCGGGTAAGCGTCGAGACCGGGACCTCTGAGGCGACGCGGTCGAGGGGGACCCAGCGGGCGTCGTCGTAGAAGGCGAGGGGGACAACCGTTTCGGAAGCCGTCTTCGCGAGGAAGAGCTCGAGCGTGAGGGTGCGGTGCGTGAACTGGTGGAGGACCTCACCGATCAGGTCTCCGGCCTCGATATCGAGGCCGAGTCGTGCTTTCAATAGCGCGGTGAGTGTGCGCTTGCGAGGGGCGCGTGGGGCTTCGAGCTCTCCTCCCGGGAGCTCCCAGAGGCCGCCGAGCAGAGTGTCGGCCGGGCGTCTCGCGACGAGGATCTTTTCCCGAGCGGGGCAGAAGATGAGCGCTGAGACGGCCGAGACGCGGGTCGGCTCCGCGCGGGTCTTCTTGCGTGGGAAGTGCTCGACCTCGTCGCGGGCGAAGGCTTCGCACTGGTCCGATACGGGACAGGTCATGCACGAGGGCGAGCGAGGCGAGCAGACGAGCGCTCCAAGCTCCATCAGGGCCTGGTTGTGGGCGGATGGATCGCGCTCTGGCACAAGCGATTCGGCGAGCGCCCAGAGGCGCTTTTCGCCCGCCGGGGCGTTGACTTCGTCCTCAATCGCGAAGATCCGCGAAAGGACGCGCGCGACGTTGCCATCGAGGAGGGGGGCCTTCACCCCGTAGGCGATGGAGGCGATGGCACCAGCGGTGTAGCGCCCAATGCCCGGTAGACCGAGGAGCGCCTCGACGCTGTCGGGGATGCGGCCGCCGTGGGTGTCGACGATGACCTTCGCCGCCTTGTGCATGAGGCGGGCGCGCCGGTAGTAGCCAAGTCCTGACCATAAGGTCAGTACGGTCTCCTCGGATGCGCAGGCGAGCGCTTCCATGTTTGGCAGAGCGCTCATGAAGCGCTCGAAGTACGGGATGACGGTCACGACCTGGGTCTGCTGCAGCATGATCTCGGAGACCCAAACCCGATAGGGCGTCGGATCTTCGCGCCACGGAAGGGTGCGGCGGGCGCGCCTATACCAGGTCGTCAGCGCCTCGGACAGCGCGTGGGGCTGCGTCTGAACCAGGCTTGCGGCCTTGCGTTTCGAGCCCTTCCTGCTCTCGTGCTGCTCGAAGAGGTCGACCATGGGGAGCACCCTAACCGATGCCGAGCGAGGGCGTAAGCGTTTCGAACGTTGACACCATCCGGGGAGTGTCGGCAAAACGCGGTGCGCGTTGCGATGGCGGTCAGAGACCTCGTCGTGGCAACGTGCACGCGACCCGATTGCGCCACGGAGAACCCCCCTGAACCTGATGTCCAAGATTGCCCTCGTGATGGCCTCCTCGTCCCTCGTCGCCGTCGGTTGCGGAAAGAAGTCCGAGGAGACCGCCCCCGTCGCACCCGCGAAGGCCGAGGTTGCGAAGGTGGAGCCGACCGCGAACACGACCTCGACCCCCGCAGGTGGCGCGACCCCTACGGTCGCCGAAGCGGGTGGCGCGACTCCGACTCAGGTCGCTGAGGGGGGCGCTGCCGAGCACGAGGGCTGTGGTGGCCATGCCGATAAAGCGGCAGGCGGCGAAGAGAACTGCCCCTTCCACGATGCCAACGCCAAGGCGCCTGGCGAGGCGACTGGCTGTGGTGACCACGCTGCGACCGAACCGACCAAGACCGGCGAGGGCAAGCTCCACTTTGGTTCGACCTTTGCGATCTCCGAGGGCAAGCCTCTTGCGCAGGCCGTCGCAACCGCGACCGACGGCCAGGAGTTCACCGTCCGCGTCAACGGCAAGATCGAGAAGGTCTGCAAGAAGAAGGGCTGCTGGATGGTCGTCAAGGACGGCGACGTCGAGGCTCGCGTCGTCATGAAGGACTACGCCTTTACGGTGCCTCTCGACTCCGAAGGCCGCATGACGAGCGTCGAGGGCGTCCTCAAGGTGCGCGTCTTCACCGAGGCTCAGGCGAAGCACCTCGCGGAGGATGGCGGCGAGGATCCGAGCAAGGTCGTCGGCGAGAAGAAAGAGATGACCCTCACGGCGACTTCGGTCGAGATCGGTGGCTGAGCGTCTCCTGGTGCTGCGATCGACATCAGGCGCTCGAGTTCCCCGCTCTGTGCTCGGAGCGAGGGCGCCTTTGTGCATTCTCGCTGTGTTTGCCGTGTCGGGTTGTCGCGCTTCCGAGCCGCTTCCAAGCGAGCCGGACAGCGATGAAGAACCCGATTTCAGTTCGTCGATTGATGACGCCGCTGAAATGGAAGCGGGCACGTTAGACCCTGCCGACTCCCCGGGAACGGACGTCGCCGTCGTGTCTGATGCCACCGACCAGGATGTTCCCGCCGACGTCGCGATGACGGACTTCGCCACGCGTGATGGCGCGGACCCTGAGCCTGTGCCTCTCGCCGCCTGTCGGCCAGGGACTCCCGATTGGCTTCCAATTCCAGAGGCGAGCGGCGCAGCACGCCTCTCGAAGGGGCGCTACATCGTCGTCGCCGACTCGGGTAACGACGGGCGGGCGCTCATCGTCGACGAGTCACAGGGGACGTCGGCGGCTCTCGTCCTGCCACTTGGTGCGGGGGCGGGTGATGACCTCGAAGGTCTCGATGTCTCCCCCGATGGACGCCTCTTCGGCGTCACCTCCGCCGGCTGGCTTCGGGCCTGGCGCATCGACGCAGCCGATCCGGAGGGGGGCGACAAGGCGACGCTCGTCTCGGGACCCGTCGCGGTGAGTGAGGACTCAGACTGGTTCTGTGACCCCTTTCAGGTCAATTGTGGGCCGAATTACGAGGGCTTATGCCTTCACCCGGAGCCTGCGCTCGCGTTCTCCGACGGGTGCGCGGGTTGGCTCGTCTCGAAGGCGAGGGGCGAGCTCGTCTGCCTTCGACGAGAGGGCGAGAGCTACCGAGCCGATCCCTCCATGCGGCATCCCGTCGCGCCTCAGAACCAGCTCTCGGGCTGCGCCTACGAGCCGACGCCGCCCTACCGGCTCCTCGTCGCGGGCAACGTCTACTCGGGTGATCGCATCTGGGAGGTCGGCGAGTCCGATATGGAGCAACTGCCGGAGACTGGTGCTGGGAATCAGGAGTCAATTCTCGTCCTCGAGGGCGACCGGCCCGGGGCGCCGCGGATCCTCTCGTTTGGCGACCTTCAGGAGCTTTCCGACGGTCAGTCTCCGAGGGTGCTCTTCGAATGCCGTTGAGCTCCTTTTGAATAGCTTCCCCAGGTGCTGCGTCTGGAGCCCTGATTGGACTTTTGCGCACAGCTCTGAACGTGCGCACACCGAAGGCTGAACCAAAGGGAGTCGTGAGATGCGTTTTTCAGCACGGAGCTTCAGATGGGTGACCGCCGCACTTCTAGGCGCTTCGGGTGCATCATCGCTTCAGGGCGCGGCCAATGCCTCACCTCCCCGCTATGATTACGCGGACGAGGGCGGCTACGAACAGGACGGCTACGAACAGAGCGGCGAGTCTGACGAGGAGCTTGTCTGGGTCGAGGGTCACTACGACAACGATGGCAACTGGATCGAGGGCTACTGGCGAGAGGCCGTTCGCGACGGCTATGAGTGGGTCGAGGCCTACGTCGACGAAGACGGCTACACGATCGCCGCCCACTGGCAACCGGTTCAGGCGCGCGAAGGCTACGTCTACGAGTGGGGCTGGCGAGACGACGAGGCCCGGTACAACCCCGGGTTCTGGCGTGAGGCGCAGCATGAAGGCTACGCCTGGGAGGAGGGCTACTACGACTCGGGCGTCTATGTGCAGGGCTACTGGCGTCCCCTCGCGACGCGCTCTGGGTACATATGGGTGCCAGGCTATGTCACTCCCGAGGGCTACTTCACGCTCGGTCACTGGCGGGCCGTCAATCGTGCGGGCTACTCGTGGGTCGATGGCTACTGGGCGGACGGCTACTATTACGCTGGCTACTGGGCACCTCTCGAGGTCCGGTCGAATTACGTTTGGGTTCCCGGCTATTCGCTTGCTGGGGTCTGGTACGACGGCTACTGGCGGCCTGGCGTTCGTGTCGGCTACTCCTGGGTGCCTGGCTACTGGAGCGGATGGCGCTGGGTGCCTGGCTACTGGTACTATGGCTCGTGGCACGCCCCTCGCGGCTACCGCCCTGCCTACTATGCGAACTACCACTGGACCTACGGCCATGGTTACCGCTACGCACATCGGCATGCCCGCCCGGTGAGGTATGTCGCCGAGCATCGGCACGCCCCAGCGCGTGCACGTCCCGTCCACACCGACCGTCCCCGCCCGATCAGCGCGGGACGTCCCGTCGGCGCGCGTCCCCAGCCCCGTCGTCCCGCCCCCGATGGCACGCCGGCCCGTCCCGCGCCTCACGGAGAGCGGACGCCAGCGCGACCTGTGCCTCAGGGAGAGCGGACGCCGGCTCGACCTGCGCCTCAGGGAGAGCGGACGCCAGCGCGACCTGCGCCTCAGGGAGAGCGGACGCCAGCCCTTCCAACCCGCCGCGAGTCGAGCGACCTACCGAACGCACGCCGTCCCAGTGACGCATCACCTGCGCGGCCCGAGACGCCAGAAACCCCTCGCCAACCGCGCGCGGCACCCACGCCGCCGCGTATCGAGGACTCCCGTCCGACGGGGCAGGGCAAGTACGGACGCTCCGAGCCGAAGCCCCCAGCGTCACGCCCCGAGACAAGGCCCACCGGCCCCCGGAGCCCAGCTGCGCGCCCGACGCCGACCCTTCGAACCCCTCCCAAGCCTTCGGAGACGCGCACGGTGAAGCCCTCGACGCCGTCGCGAGCGACGCCTGCTCCGAGTGCACCTCGTACGATCCGGGAGAGCGCCCGTCCCGCCCCAGCGGCGGCCCCTTCACGGCAGGGCGCTCCGACGAAGGCGAGCAGGCCCTCACGGCCCGCCGCGAAGTCTGGCAGGTAGTCTCCTGAGAAAGTGATGATGAGGCCCGACCCGGCTCCGGGGTGGGCCTTATGCATTCAGGGGCTTCGATCCTCGCAGTTCGCCCCGTCCGTCCAAGACAGTGCAATACTCGGCGATACTGGGTGAGACAGTTGACAAGAACCCTATCAGTTCGCACCCTGCCGCATCGTGGACCGCGAGCACCTCATCCTGCGAGAAATCGTCGAGACGTACATCGACTCCGGCGAGGCCGTGGGGTCGAAGACCGTCTCGGACAGGCTTCGAAACGCCCTGTCCTCCGCGTCGATCCGGGCCGTGATGGCATCTCTTGGTCACCGGGGGCTCGTTGCACAGCCCCACACCTCATCTGGAAGGGTGCCGACGGACCGCGGCTGGCGTGAATATCTCGACGCGATCCTCGTGCCTGAGTCCGTTCGCCCCAAAGATCGCGTGAGCATCGAGCGCCTGTCGTTCAGGGATGGGCGGTCCCCCCTCGAGATCATGCGGCAGGCTGCGGCGATGGCCGCTTCTGAGCTCGGCGTTGCTGCGGTGGTGGTCGCGCCGCGTCTCGAGCAATCCATCCTCAAACGCATGGAACTGGTCCCTATCGGCGCGGGTAGGCTCCTCGCTCTCGCGGTGACCGAAGGCGGGCTCGTCCACGAGCGACTGCTCAAGGTCGACCCGGCGCTCGGCCGGAACGAACTCGAGCGTTTTGCGAATTTCCTCAATACGTTGTTGCCAGGGAGGACGCTCCGTGAGGTGCGTCTCGTCCTCGAAGCTGCGCAGCGCGAGGACCGCTCTGAGCTCGAACGGCAGGCGGCGGAGCTCGGGCAGAGGGCCCTCGACGGAGACACCGACGAGGTGGAAATCGTCATCGAAGGCGCATCCCGTGTCCTCGCGCAGAGGGAGTTCGTGGAGGCCCCGCAGCTTGGAAGCGAATTGCTCAAGGCCATCGAGGAGCGTGCCCTTTGGCTTTCACTCCTCGAAGAGGTCGAGGCGGCCGACGATGCGGGTGTCTCGAAGGTCTTCGTCGGCGACGAGGCTCCCGACCCCGGCCTGTCCCAATGCGGGCTGGTCGTGACGCGCTGGTCGACGGGCCGCGCCTCTGGCATCGTCGCGGTTTTCGGGCCGAAGCGGCTCGACTATCGGCGCGCCATCCCGCTCGTGTCGCTCGTCGGTCAGCGACTCGGCGAGGTGCTCGTCGGCAGCCACGCATGAGTCTTGACACGGAACTCGTCGCGCTGGTAGTTGCCGCTTCCCGCATCGGTGCAAGTCGATGCGCGACGTCGAGGTTGCCGCTATCCAATCGAGGGTAGGCCAGCTAGGACGGGACCTCGGGCCGAAAGCCCGGGGCGAAGCGAGAGATGTTTTCGAGCCCTACGAGAGCGCTGTGCCGACTTCAAGCCCCGATCAGGGCTTTAGCGTTGTGCACGCTCCTCACCGGCCTCGTCGCTTGCGCCTCTGTCGGGCCCGATCTCGATGCGTCCATCAAGGACAACGCACGGCGGACCTACTACGATGGTATGAGGCAGCTCCTCGACGGGGATTACGTCAAGGCGTCCACTTCATTCCAGGCGGTCGCTGGCAGCCCGCGCCATGTGAAATACGGTGCCCTCGCGAAACTCCGGCTCGGCGATTCCTTCTTCCTGCAGGGGCGATACGCAGAAGCTGCTGAAATCTATCGCGGTTTCGTCCAGCAGCACCAGGGAGACCCGAACCTTCCCTACGCTCGGTTCCGCGTCGCCGAATGCCAGTTCGAGCGGATCCCGAGCGACTGGTTCGCAAGTCCGCCAGCGCACGAGTTCGATCAGACGATCACTCAGCAGGCGGAGGCCGAGCTGAAGGGCTTTCTGTCGACCTTTCCCACCAGTATCTACGAGGCGGAAGCCCGCGAAATGCTTGTCCACGCCCGTGCCATGCTGTTCACACACGAGATGTACGCGGTCGATTTCTACGCCGACAAGGGCGCGTGGCAGGCGGTCGCGTGGCGCCTCGACACGCTCGTCGAGACCTACCCGGAATCCGCGGTTCGCGAGGACCTCCTCTGGAGGCTCGTCTCTGCCTGGGGGAGGGTGGGGCAACAGTCGGATATCGCCCGTGTTTCCGGCCTCTACCTTGAGAAGTTCCCGGCCGGCGCCCACGCGGCCGAGGTGAAGTCTCGGCTCGAGACCGCGAAGAAAGCGCTCGAGGATGCAGATAAGGCCCGTGATAAGGCACCAGAGCCCGAGCTAGCGCCGTCTTCCGACGCGCCGGACACGGAAGAGCCTACCGAAGAAAAACCCGAGCTCCGCCCACCGGAGCTCCCCAGCCTCGATCCGAGCCTCGAACTCTGAGCCCGGTCGACACCCCATCCCGAGGAAATCCTCCTCGCGAGTCCAGAAGGAGCCCGACAATGCCAGTCAAGACCCCGAAGCAGCAGCTTGCCGAGAAGTTCGGCACCCGTCAGGATCTCGTCGCCAAGATCCTTCCCCTCATCTCTGGCGGAGACGCCGACAAGAAGGCCCTCCTCGGCACCACCAACGCGAAGCTGCTCCGCATCTTCGAAGTGGCGCAGGAAGTCTCGAAGAAGTTCGGCGGCAAGTCCGGGCTCATCGACGCCATTGCCAAGCTCCAGTTCGTCGGTGGCAAGCCGAACAGCGGCTGGCGCGAGAAGATGCAGGCGCTCACGGTAAAGCGCCTCTTCGACAAGCACCGCCAGCTCTCGGGTTCGGCCCCCAAGGCCTGATGTCGGGTATGGGCGGAGGCTCTGCGTCTCGGTGTCCGAGGTGCCGTTGACAGCCTCCGTCCCTTCGTGGTGTCATCTCGATTGGGCCCCCGTTGCCGAAGATTCGGGTCGAATGTCCGAATCTCAGGATGACGGGTCGCTCAAGCGAGGTTGAGCATTGAGCTCAACGCTCGAATGTCTTGCTTCGAGCAGGCCACCGAATTGACCCACGACCCGCCACTATCCATCGAGTTCCTACGTTTGACCGAGCAAGACGCGAGGCCGTTACGGCGTGTAGTGGTACTTGTGCTCGGGAGGAGACGTCAGGTGCTTGTGCACGACGAGAAACTCACGATTCCCCGTGTCCTCGGGGGCTCGCGAGCCTCGGCGTTGCGTATATGGTCATGCCTCGGTCGATGGGGTCACGGTCCGGGGAACGGACCGAGAGCTTCGAGGAGTCTACATGCAGCCCACGTTCAGGATTGGCGACAAGGCCGTCTACCGCAACCATGGCGTCGCGGTCATCACGGGCATCGAGACCATCGAGATGTACGGTTCGTTGCAGAATGTGTACGTGCTCGAGGTGATGGACTCGAAACGCGACCGGGTGATGATCCCCGTCGACAAGGTGAACTCAGTTGGGCTGCGCAGCCTGATCAGCCAGGAGGAGGTCGACGAGGTCTACGACATCCTGCGGGAGCGCCCAGGCAAGTTCGACCAGCAGACCTGGAACCGAAGGCAACGTAAATACACGGAAAAGATTAATACTGGCTCGGTCTATGACGTGGCCGAAGTGTTGCGTGATCTTTTCCTCCTGAAGTCCGACAAGACCCTGAGCTTCGGCGAGAAGCGCATGCTCGACCGCGCGCAGCAGCTTCTGGTGAAGGAACTAGCGATAGCGCGTGACATGCTCGAGAAGGACGTCGAGGACGAGCTCACCCAGATATTCGCTGACGCCGTACCTCCCACGCCGGAGGTTCCGCCCGAGCCCGAGCCCGAGCCTGTGCCCGCGGCTACGGCGAAACCGAAGAGCCGCTCAGGAGCCCGCCCCAAGACGAAGACTGGCGTCGTCCGCGAGTCCTGACGCTTCAGCGACCCTCGACACAGTAGGCGCGAATCAGCTGCTCGTAGAAGCGGGCGGCTGCTTCGAGGCGCGAGACCTCGATGGATTCGTCGTCCTGATAGAGGCGACTGAGCGGACCACCGGGACCAAAGCACACCACGTTCATGCCGCGGGTGCGAAACAGGCCGGCATCGGTTGTGAAAGTGCCACTAGAGACATCGGTGGGGAGGCCACTGCGGCGCAGGGCAAGGCGTGCAAGCTCAAGGAGGTCGTTGTCCTCGCTGCCGGCGAAGGCTGGCCGGTCTTGAATCACTTCGATCTGGACTTCGAGCTCCTCCTGGCCGACGAGGGCCCTCTGCACGCCCTCTGCAAAGCGTTCGCAGAGGTCACTGGTCGTGACGCCTGGCCCAGTCCAGAACATGACAGAGCCTTCGAAGGCATCGCGGTTCGAGGCTACGCGCCCCGTCCAGCTCGCGACGGGTGGGCGCGCTAGAGCTGCGTTTCGAAGCTCGCCGAGGCGCGGAGAGATCGCGGCGAGCCCGGCGTCACGCGCGTCGAACCAGGCCGAGAAAAGTGCGTCGATGGGCAGTGGGAGGGCCGCGTCTTCGCTCAGCGAGACCACCGCGATGTCCGGGTCGAGGCGTGGGAGGTGTGCATAGCTCGTGGCGATTTGCATGACGCAGCGGCCAGGGACTCGATTGGCGGTCTCACCTGCCTGAAACGACAGCACCTTCACCTCGCCGTGGGCGCGAAGTTGGTCGAGGAGCTTAAGCGCTCGCGCGAGCGCGTTGGTGTGTGCAAGCCCGTCAGGCGCAGCGTGGGCGTGCGACGATCGACCATCGAGGCGCAGCTCGAAGAGGCCCGCGTGCGGCGGCATGCGGCGATGGCGGGTGCGACGGGTGATTTCGAGACGCAGGCCGATGCAGCCGGGGTGATCGGTCCAGAGCGAGAGCGAGGTCGGGGCATGCACTACGACTGAACCCTTCTCGCCTTCGAGCAGCTCGAGGGCCGCGCGAACCCCAGAGCCGTGGGCCTCTTCGCCTGAGATGGCGATGATGTAGAGAGGGCGGACGAACGACTCGGCGTCGATCTGCGAGCCTGCGAGGATCTTGAGCACCGCGTCGACCTTGCCGCCGTTCGCGCCGAGCCCAAAGAGCCGTTTTCCATCGTCGGAGCGCCTCGCTGCGAGGCCGTCCCCGCCAAGCATGCTCCAGCGCGCTGGGATCGGTTCGACCGAGGTCGACACGGTAGACACGAGTACAAGTGGGGTACCCTTCGCGGGTCCCTTTTTCCCGATGATGTTCACGCGATCGTCGGTCTCGCCCGAGGAGACCTGCTCGAGGATCGAGAAGTCTCCAAAGTACATGAGATCCATCAGGAATGATATCGCAGAAGCGCCCGGCTGACGCATGCGCGAGTCGCGACCGAGGGCTTCGAGAACGGCGCCGATGGGGCTCGCGGTCATCCTGACCTCCGTGTTGCACGTTCAGGTGGCGCGGAACCGACCGCGCCATCTCGCTAGAGATCCCGCTCGCGTCGTATGTGTCAACCGATGTCGCATAACCTACTCTTCGGCGTCGAAATCTCGACCTTGCCCATCTTGTAGCCCGGCGACCCGGAAACCGCCGTCTCGGCCCTTCTAGTCGACGCGAATCGTGGCTATGATGCGCCCATGAACGACGAAATCCTCGGCGACGCGGAGCTCGCCAGATTGCTCAAGGTCTCGCAGCACGACGTGACGCGCCTCCTCCTAGAGACCTCGTTGCCAAGGTTTTTCATCGGGGGCGAGGCGCGTTTCCTCAAGGCCTCTGTGTTGGCTTTCTGCGCGCGCAATGAGGGCCTCGACCTCCTGCCTCTCGCCGTCGCGGAGACAGCTTCTTTAGTTGCGCCCATCGCCGAAGCCAACGCGTCGCTTTGCCCATGCGAAGTCTCACCCTTCCCGACCGCTGCTGAGGGGGAGCAGAGCTGGGTGGCGACCGAGGCTCGCGACGCGCTCCTCAGTGGCGCCTCGGACCCCGGGAGAAACCTCGACCGCCTGAGGCTCCGCGACGCGCTCCTCGAACTGAACGACCAGCTCCTCCCGGCGCTGACCCGCCGTTCAGTTGGGCGACTCCACCCCCATTACGACGAAAAGTCGAGGACTTCCCCCTGGCGCCTCGATTTCGATGGCGACTCCCGAATCGACGCCATCAGCATCGCCTGGGGAGCGGGGGACCACGCACCACCACGCTTTGGTGATCGCCCGCACCTCGAGGTCGAGCTGCGCGCATCCACCCTCGAGGTCTTCCTCGATACCCACGGCCGGACGTTCGACCCGCCGCTCGAGCCCGAGACCGCGTCAGCGCTCGCTGAGGCTGGCTTCGCCCTCCTCCCTCTCGGTGAAGACCATGTGACTCGGGTCTCGAAGACTTATCCGATGCCGGACCCATCGCCTCCGACCGCTGTGATCGCGCGCTCTCTCGAGGCTGATCTCGAACATCTCGTGCCGCTCTGGGTGCGACTCGTGTGACCGAGACGCCCCCTTCCAGTGAAGCAGAAGACCTTCCCCTCTGGGACGGTCGGTTCAAGCTCCTGCATCCCCTTTGGCAGGGCGAGCAGACCGACCTCGGGGTGGCCCTCGACCTGATCAGCGGCACGAGGGTCGTCATCAAGCGGCTGCGTCGGGAGGCGAGCGGGGATATCGCCCCCTTCCTGCGTGAATACCGGATTCATCGACAGCTCTCACACCCCGCGATCCCGCGTGCCCTCGAACTCGGTTTCACGAGGGATTTGGACAGGCTCTGCCCCTACATCGTGCTCGAGTATGTCGACGGTGTCTCCCTCGCCCGCTGGGTCGCGGACGGCGAAGCCTGTCCCGACGACTTCGCCCTCGCCCTCGCGGTCGAGGTCTCGCGCGCGCTAGACCACATCCACCGCCAGGGCTTCATTCACGGCGATATCTCGCCCGCACACGTGATCGTGCTGACTCGCGGAGGACGACCTGCGTTCAGACTCGTCGACTTCGGGACTGCACTTCCTCGCAATCGCGTCGTGGGAGATGAGCTCTGGCGACGCCCTCATTTCCCGGCGCCAGAGCTCCTCGCTGGCGCTTCAGTTGATCCCCGGGCCGACCTCTACGCGCTCGGCATGCTGCTATCGTGGCTCGAGACCTCGAGAGCTCTCCGTGCGCCAGGGTCGCCACAGCTCGCCGAATTCATCGCCCGGTGTCTCGAGTCGGCCCCCTCGGACCGGCCATCGTCCGCGGCCTCGGCCATCGCGCTCCTGTCCTCGTCTCCGCTGCCCGAGATCGAACCCGAGGAGGCTTTTATCCAAAGGCTCCTCGGTCTGCACCTGCCACATCGCTCGATTTTCGAGTCTCTCGCTCGGGAACTCTGCCTCGGGAGCCGTCTCGAGCCCGGGGTCATATTCGTCGACACCCCCCGAGGACTACCGATGAACCGGCTCCTCGGCGCCGCGATGGACGAAGCTGCCGCTCGTCGGGCGCGTGTCATCCCAGTTCTTGCGAGTCGGGTCGCATCCGAGGGCCTCGCGCGACTCGCCGAACACCTCGCGCCCCAAGCGACCGAAAGTGCCGAGCCTGAGCGTATTCCATTCCTCGTCGTCGAGCGCTTCGATAGCCTCTCGCACGAAGGAGCCGAGGTGCTCGCGAGGTTGTGTGGGGACCATGGTCGGATCCTGGCCATTCGCGATGACCGAGACGCGCAACCCCTCGGGCGCCGCACGGTATTTCCAAGGGCTCGAGAGGTTGCGGTTCCATCGTGGACAGAGAGCGAATGCTCGGCGTGGCTCCATCGGGCCTTTGGTCGTATCGGGGCGCCGTGGGAGCGCGCGGGCATCCCAAGGCCGCCTTCTCCGCTCGCGCTTATCGAATGGCTCGCTGAGCTCTATCGCGCGGGTCGGCTCACACGGGCTGGGGATGGCTATGCATGGCGTGACGCGCTCGGCGAGGTCCGGATGCCCGAGGAGCTCGTCGAGCCATCGTCCCTCTCTGAGAGGCTTTCCTGTGTGGGGCGCGTGATCCCCTATCGGGCCCTCACCCTCTTTGCCGGAGTATGGTCGCAGCAGGTCGAGGACGCGCTCGCGGCTCGTGTGGTCCGGGAGGATGAACAGGGTCGGGTGGATGTGAGCTTGTGGCGGGCTGACTTTGATCCGGCGCCCGACGTCAGGCGCCGTGAGATCGAGCGTCTCCTGCGCTGCCTCGAAGCGAGGGCACCCAACGGAGTCGAAATCGCGCAGACTCTCGTATCGGCAGGGGAATTTCAGCGCGCACTGGTTCATTTGAGCGAGGCTCTCTCTCGGGGAGAGGTGCCAGCCCGGGCAATTATCGAGCCCGTCGAGCGGTGGCTCGAGACGGACATCGGGCCCGAGGAACGGTGGCTCGGAACCGAGATAGTCATCCGTGCGGCCCTTGGTCACGGCGATCTCGATTCGGCCACGCGGGGATTGAGGCGGTTCGAGTCCTTGAATCCCAGCAATGAGGCGCGCGAACGGGTCACGCTGCTTCACTACGAGCTCGAGGTCGCGCGCGGAGACTTCACGGCGGCGACGCGCTGCCTTCAGAGGCTCGAACGGCGTGCGAGACCGGCCATCGCGGCACGCATCCATCTCGCACGGGCCTTCGCTCTGCGCACGGACGGTCTCCCCGGGGCGGCGGCGGCAGAGGCCGATGCAGGCCTCGAGGCGGCTACGAGGGGACGAACCCCCGGTCATCCCGAGGGCGAGGAGAATTGGCTCGAGCGACGCATCGTGCAGCTTTCCGCAGAAATAGCGACCGACGCGCTCTGGTCGGGACTCTCAGTAGGGGGTCGCGAAGAGACATGGGGCAGACTTCACACGCCGACGTCGCTGTATGACAATGTCCGCGCTGAGTTGATCGAATCGCGGCGCGCTCGTCTTCTCGGGCGCATCGATCTTGCCGTCGATGCCCTTCATCGCGCCGAGAGCCTCGAGGAGAGGCTCGAAGG
>VFQT010003451.1_pt1 | contig 14387 bp, 12 predicted proteins | sample 3512381 | NCBI WGS metagenome assembly VFQT01 (sample SAMN10412376, study PRJNA504923) | tailings metagenome | isolation source: Relicate 2 Philex TSF3 active mining site | place: Philippines: Tuba, Benguet | collected 2017-08-29 | reverse complement strand
GACCAATCTCGGCGCCCACTCTCTGGTCGCAGGCGCGGTCTCCGCAAATCGTGCGGCCGGGAGTGTGGACGTGACCGTCGAGCCGCTCTCGGCACTCTATGCGGGAGCCGAACCCTTCGTGCTTTTCATCGATGTGGAGGGGTTCGAGCCGCAGGTCATCTCCGGCGCCCGAGACGCGATCGCGCGCAACTGTGCGGCGATCGTGCTGGAGGTCACGCCAGCGCGCTACCACACCGAGGATGCCCGGGCGCTGGCAGCCGCACTGACCGAATTCGCGGATCGCTTCACCGTGCTACCCGACGCCATCGTGCGGCCCGCATCGCAACTCGTCACGCTGATCGGCGACCCGCGCCAGAAGCAGGTCGATATAGCGCTGCTGCGGCGCGGGCTGTGACGGCCCGCACCGCCGGGGTTTCCGCCGTCACGCCTTGACGAGAGCCTTCGCTTCGGCCACCACGCGGGCCGGCGTCACCCCGAAATGTTCGAACAGTTTGGCTGCCGGCGCAGAGGCACCGAAGTCCGACAGGCCGACGAAGCGGTCCTTGTGACGAATCCACTCGTGCCAACCCTGCGCCACGCCCGCCTCGATGGCGATGCGCGGGGCATCACCGAGCGTCGCGAAGCGATAGGCCTCGGGTTGTGCGCGGAACAGCTCGAAGCTCGGCATCGAGACGATCGCCGCCGTGATGCCTTCCTTTGCCAGGAGTTCGGCGGCGGCCGCGGCAAGACCAACCTCGGAGCCTGAGGCGATCAGCGTCACGTCGCGCTTGACCGGCGCCTCACGCAGCACATAGCCCCCCTTGGCGCAGAGGTTCTCGTCGGTGAGCTCCGTGCGCAGGTTCGGCACGTTCTGACGCGTCAGCGCGAGAACGGACGGCGTCTCGGCGGACGCCAGGGCGAGCGCCCAGCATTCCGCCGTTTCCACGCCGTCGGCCGGGCGGAAAACGTTGAGGTTCGGGACGGCGCGCAGCGCGGCCAGATGCTCCACCGGCTGGTGCGTGGGGCCGTCCTCGCCCAGGCCGATCGAGTCGTGCGTCATCACGTAGACGACGCGCTGGCGCATCAACGCGGAGAGGCGGATGGCGGGGCGGCAGTAGTCCGTGAAAACCATGAACGTGCCGCCGTAGGGCAGGATGCCGCCGTGCAGCGCCATGCCGTTCATGGCAGCGGCCATGCCGTGTTCGCGCACGCCGTAGTGGATGTAGCTACCGCCGAAATCGCCCCTGCTCACGGGCTTCTGCGACTTGGCCTTCGTGTTGTTGGAGCCGGTCAGGTCGGCGGAGCCACCGACGAGTTCGGGGCAGGCTGGCGCCAGACGCTCGAGCGTCAGCTCGGACCACACCCGCGTCGCCTTCTGACCCTCGGAGGTCGCAGCGGCCTTGCGGGCCTGGGAAATCGCGGTAGCGAGCGCTGTACGGTGCGCGGCCTCCGGATCGGCCAGAGCAGCGCGTGCCGTCGCGTCGAGACCGGCAAAGCGTTCTTCCCATGCGCGACGTTCCGCCGCCCCGCGGTTGCCTGCAGCGCGCCAAGCCGACAGGATTTCCTCGGGAATCACGAACGGCTCGTGCGCCCAGCCGATGCGTTCGCGCGTGCCCTTGATCTCGTCGCCGCCCAGCGGCGAGCCGTGCGAGGAGGCCTTGCCCTCTTTCGTGGGCGCACCGAAGCCGATACGCGTCTTGCAGGCGATCAACCAGGGCTTCGACGCGTCCCTCGTCGCCGTCGCCATGGCGGCCGCGACAGCGTCCGGATCATGGCCGTCGACGGAGAGCGTTGCCCAGCCGGAGGCCTTGAAGCGGGCAATCTGGTCCTCGCTGGTGGCAAGGCTCGTCGGGCCGTCGATGGAGATACCGTTGTCGTCGAAGAGCACGATCAGCTTGCCCAGCCCCAGATGCCCCGCAAGCGAGATCGCCTCCTGGCTGATGCCCTCCATGAGGCAACCGTCGCCGGCGATCACCCAGGTACGGTGATCCACGATGCCGTCGCCGTGCCGGGCATTGAGGAGACGCTCGGCAAGGGCCATGCCGACTGCGTTCGCCAAGCCCTGCCCGAGGGGACCCGTCGTCGTCTCGATGCCCGCCGCGTGCCCGAATTCGGGATGGCCAGCCGTCTTGGCGCCGAGCTGGCGGAAATTCTTGATCTGGTCGAGATCCATCCCCGGATATCCCGTGAGATGCAGCACGGAATAGAGGAGCATCGAACCGTGTCCGGCCGAAAGCACGAAGCGGTCGCGATCCAGCCAACCAGGGGCTGCGGCATCGAACTTCAGAAAGCGCGTGAAGAGCACCGTTGCCACATCGGCCATGCCCATGGGCATGCCGGGGTGGCCGCTCTTCGCTTTCTCCACCGCATCCATGGATAGGGCCCGGATGGCGTTGGCCAGATCCTTGTGCGGGACGCTCATGCCTGTTGCCCCCGTCGCTGCTGCCGTGCTCATCAACGAACTCCCAGAAAGCCTCATCGAGGCCGCGAGCCTGCTGCCCGCGCCCTGTTTGCTGCTGGAGCAATAAACGTGCAACGCGCGCCCGTCCACCGGCGCGCGCGGCAGTTATCCCCTACGAAGAGTTGCAGATGCTCAATGCGAAGCCGTCGCGAGCAAGTCGCGCAATGCGTCCAGCGATCGCTGCGTTGCCCGTGGCTGGTCGTCGGGGACATGCGTCTCGACGACGAACGCAATGTCGCGGCCCTGCGCGGCTTTCAGCATCACCGGCAATATGACTGCCAGGGGAATGTCGCCGGTGCCCAGCGCCACGAAGCGCTCCTTGGCCGCCCAATAGTCCTTCATGTGCGTCTGGTCGACCGAGGGCATGATCGCTGCGATCTCGGCGTGCGAGGGGGCTTGGCCCGCGCGCCAGGCATTGGGAATGTCGAGCAACGCTCTGAGACGGCGATGCCGCCAGCGGCTCATGGCGGTGATCAGATCCGCAACACTCGAGATGTTGCAGACGTGCTCGTTCTCGATGTGGACGACTGCATCGTGGGCCTCGGCCAAGCGCAGTAGCGATTCGTATTCGCCGTCGAGGACGGACAAGCTGAAACCGCTGTAGGCGAGATAGGAGAATACGCGCAGGTTGCGGCATCGCAGGAGATCAGCTGCCGCGAAGGCGTCGCTATAGAGCTGATCGACACTTCGTCCCCCGGCGTCGAAGCCGAACTGGTCGCCCATCTCGCGGGCCGACTGACCCGGCGCCGGCCATTTCAGCAGCGGCGTCGCCAGCGTGCCGACAGCGAGCCCCGCGTCCCGGATCTGGCGGGCGGCCTGCCGCTGCTCCTCTGCGGGCAAGGACATGAAATTGATGCCGCCGATCGATCGGATGTCGACCGTGGAGAGACCGTTCTCGAGCGCGAAGCGCAATCCATCCTCGAGCCGGGGCGAAACCTCGTCGGTCAGAACTCCGATCGTGCAGGACACGTTTTCCTCCCTCAGATCACGATGCCGCGCTGGCCGGTATCGACACCCTTCCTGACGTCGGCCGCATCGATGACGACGGGACCGTCGATCAGCAGGGGCGTCATCTTGATCAACGGAACATACCTGCCTTTGTGTGCGCCCTCACCCTTGCGCCACGACCACTCGATGCGCGAGGGCGTACGCTTTATGCCGATCGGGAAGATCGTCATCCGGTCGCGCTCGAGCTTCATGCGCAGGAAATTCTTGTAGTCGCCGATGCGCAGGGCGGAAAAGGCGTCGTTCCAATGCCGCTTGAAGAACGCGCAAGTGATGAAGAGATAGAGGCCCCACACGAGACCGGCGACAAACCCACCGCCAAGAACCATCTGCGCCATATAGCTCAGTGTGCGCACGAGCAGTACGGAGGCCCCCAGGAACGGCGTCAGCGCCGTTACGGTCCAATCTCCGAACCATTCCCAATAACCATACAGGTTGACCCCGATATAGAGCGCCACCATCGCGCAAATGTGCGCGAACCAATGCAGCGTACCCATAAGGATGCGCTTCCAGCGGCTGCGCGCATCGGCGTAGGCGATCAGGATCAGAAGCATGCCCAGCCCCAGAATCCCAAGCAAGAACTGGTAGATGCCGGCCTGCACCGTAATCGTGGCGAGGTCGCCGAGCCTCGCCCAGGCGGTATCGCCCTGCAGATCGCAACCGCCGCGATGATAGACGAGAATGTCCTCGACCAGCGGTGGGCGGCCGTTCACCGAGCAACTCCCCCGGTTGACGATGGGGGTCTGCGAATACATCCAGGTCATCAACCAGTAGAACGTGCCGAGCAGGGTGGCGAAAGTGTAGTTCCAGACAGGGAACAGGAGATTGCGCCAGGTAAGCCAGAAGCTCGAGCTGCGCGACGGGAACACCGCCACTTCGGGCTCGACATTGGGGCCATGGACGGACGGCCGACACTTGAGATCGAACTCGTGCTCCCCGCCCAGCCACGGATAACGGATCTTGCTCTGGAGTTGATGCGTGGAATGGAGGAAGGCGCCGCCACCGCCGGCCGTGACGAGGTTCAGTCCGAGCTCGGCCGAATGATAGCGCGCGTAATGATGTGAGTCACCGGAGATGACAGCACAGATCTTGGCGCCGCCGTCGGCGGCGATCTCGGCCATCATGCGGATGTTCGAGTTGGCCTCGCGGGCCAACTTCTCCTCGTACTGCCAACCGGGAGCCGCCACACAGAGGATGATCTTGTGCTCCGGCTCATCCGGATCGGCGGCAGCCTCTTCCTGCATGCAGCGGGCCACGGCACGGAAATAGTGGGCCTGCCCCGCGTCGAGATAGGGCGAAAACTGGATGTCGGCGCCCCAGATCCACCAGTTGTAGGGCAACCGGATCGCGAAATAGCTGCGATGCTGCGAGAAGATCAGACTGCCCACGCGCGTGCCCTGGTCCTGGCCATAGCGCGCCTGACAGGCGAGGAAATCGAAGGAGTTGAGGCCGTCGTACCAATCGTGATTGCCCGGAATGGCGAACGTCATGCGCGGATTGGACAGGTCCGAGTAGGCCATGGAAAAGGGATAGGCGAAGCGGTCGCGGTATTCGTCGCGCGTTGGATAGGGATAGACCTGATCGCCTCCGAGGATCAGGATTTTGCCGCTGGGCAGGTCGTACCGCTCCTTCGCCCCGCGCCGGGCGACCGCCAACTGGTCTTGCGCAGCCGTCGAGGCCACGGCGTAAGTGGCGTCGAAGCCGTCCCCCGTATCCGCGATGTAGTCGACCCAGACCGCGCCATCGCCGACCGTGAGACCGGCATCGCGCAGATCGTGGCGTTGGACGACCTTGCGGAGGGTTTCAGGCAAGAAGCCGTCAACAGCGGCCTGTGCACCGCGCGCGTCGGCGAAAGTGCCGAAGATCGGGGACAACACCGAGCGGGCGGCTGCATTCGCGAGAAGGCTCGGCGAGAACCACCTCACCATCGTCGGCAGCGAGAAGAGACCCTTCCCCTTGTCGTCGGTTGCCATTTCTTCCCCCGCTCACGCATTACGTCGGGCTGTCCGGTCCCGGCGTCCCCGGCAAAGTCTCGCACGCTCAGGCGCGTGTCTCAAACCGGCGTATATCGAAAGGTGAAATCGGCGAATTCGTGGTGCCGCGCGACACCAGCTCGGCCATCAACGCCCCCACGCCCGGCCCCATCTGGAAGCCGTGTGCCGAAAAACCGAACGCGTGGTAGACGCCCTCGCTCGTACCGCTCGGACCGATGACGGGAATGTCGTCGGGCATGCGGGCCTCGATACCGGCCCAGCCGCGTACCACCTGAGCGCCCCGCATCACGGGGAACAGGTCGAGGACCGTCTGCGCGCCGAGCGCCAACTGCCGGAAATCGAGGTCCGTGGTGTTGCTGTCGGGGTGCGGCGTGCCGCGCCGGCCGCCACCGATCATCACAGTACCGTTGGCCAGTTGCTTGAAGGACAGCGGACGGCTCGTCGCTCCGACCACCGGCTTGATGAAGTACGGCATGGGCGCCGTGATGAGCATCATCGGCGCGATGACTTCGAGCGGCACGGGCTCGCCGAGCAACGCCGCGATGCGCCCGGCCCAGGCCCCCGCGCAGTTGACGATCTTTGGCGCCGCGTGATCGCCGGCCGACGTCGTCACGCGCCACGCGCCACCCCCGCGCGCCAGACCGGTGACGGCGACGCCCTCCAGGAAGCGCACGCCCAGGCTTTCAGCCTTGCGCTTGAAAGCCAGCGTCGTCCGGTAGGGGTTGGCCGCACCGTCGTCGCGCACGACGATGGCTCCGACGCAGTGATCGGCCACGGCAGGCACGAGCCGGCGCAGCTCGTCCTGCCCGACAAGTTCCTCGTGCATGAAACCCAGCGCCCGCACGTCGGCCACACGCTTGGCCAGTAGGGCCAGATCGGACTCCGTCTCGGCGATCTTGACCTGGCCCGAGGCTTCGAACCCGCAATCGTCGTCGACGAGGTCGCGGATGCGGTGCCAAAGCTCCATCGAAGCGCAGGAGATGGGAATCTCCGCGACGTGCCGGCCGAGGCGCCGTACGCCGCCCGCGTTCACGCCGGAAGCATGGCGTCCGACGTGGTCCTTCTCTATCACCAGCACCTTGGCGCCGCGCATGGACAGCTGCAGCGCGGCGGAACAACCATGCAGGCCGCCTCCGATCACGATGACGTCGGCGCTGGCCATGTGATGCCGCCCTCCCTGGGCTTCAGCTACGCACAACTGCCTTCACCGCCGCGTCGCTCTTCTCCAGGCTCGCGATCTCGGCGAGCGAGACGGGCTTCACCGGGGGCCGCAGGCGGTAATAACCCACCTCCGCCGGCGACACGCCGCGCTGCTCGGCGATGAGTTCGGTCACGGTGAGCCCGCAGAGCCGGCCCTGGCATGGCCCCATGCCGCACCGCAGGAACGATTTCATCTGGTTCGGTCCTTCCGGACCGATGTCGACCGTCGCCGTAATGTTCTTCGCGGTTACCTCTTCGCAACGGCAGACGATAGTGTCACCGTGCGGCACGCGGAACGCCTTGGCGGGGCGGTAGAGCGTGTCGAGGAAGGCGCGTGGGGCCTCGAACCGCTGAAGGATCCGCCGCACCGCCTTTTCGTCCGGCAGGTGATAGGGGTCGGCGCCGAGCGCCATCGCCGCCGCGATCCCCGCGAGACGGCCACGCTCGACCGCTGCCTCCGCGCCCGCGATCCCCGCTCCGTCACCCGCGATGGCGATACCAGCCAGATTAGTGCCGCCGTGCCCGTCGAGGCGCGGGCGAAAGCACAGTTGCAGGTCATCCCAGTCGTGCGCCACGCCCGCCGCCATGGCGAGGTTGACGTTGGGCACGACACCGTGATGCAGCAGGACAGTGTCGGCCATCAGCCGGTCGGCTGCGGTCGCGCCACCGCGCCGATAGACGACAGAGGTCGCCCGCTCCGCGCCTTCGATCGCCAAGTCCGTCACGCTGTCGATGACGCGCACCTTGCGGCGAACGCGGGCCATCAGCTTCAGGCCCTTGCCGAGGTAGGGGGAGCGCAGGAACGGCATCGCAAGCTTGATGGCCTCACGACGCTGGCCGGCGTCGGCGGTATCCAGAATGGCTTGGATGGGCGCGCCGACCTGGAGCGCCTGGAACGCGTAGAGCCACAACAGCGGCCCGCAGCCCACGAGCACCGTCGAACCGCTGGGATAGAGCCCCGATGCCTTGAGGACCGTTTGCGCTGCCCCGATCGTCATGACGCCGGGCATGGTCCAGCCCGGCACCGGGAACGGCCGCTCCTGCGCACCCGTCGCCAGGATCACGCGCTTGGCGGAAATCATCCGCGCCTCACCGCCGACCGAGACGCCGATCTCACGGTTGGCATCCAGGCTCCAGACGGTCGCGCCCGGGACGTGCAGCGCCCCGCTCGCCGAGAAGTCGCGCACGATGTCCTGTCCTGCCCAGTAGTCGGGCCCAAGAACGGGACGCGACATCACCGGCGTCGTCTCGATCGCACGCCACACTTGGCCGCCGACCCCCGCGTTCTCGTCGAGAACGAGCGTCGAAAGACCCGCTTTGGCCGTGACCGTGGCTGCGGCCATGCCCGCTGGCCCGGCGCCCACGACGACGACATCGTAGGCAGCCTGGAGTTTCCCGATACCCGTCACCGTCCGGCCTCCCGCCTGGCCTTTTGCGTCTCGATCGCCATGCCTTCGCGCACGGGGATCAGGCAACCTTGCCGATTTCCCACGCCATCGATTGTGACCAGACACTCGAAGCAAACGCCCATCATGCAGTACGCCGCGCGTGGGGCGCCGGAAACAGCCGAGACGCGCGTCGGCGAAATGCCCTCGGCCAACAGCAATGCCGCGACGCTGTCACCGAGCTTGGCTTCCACCAGTCGTCCATCCACCGTCACCCGGACGCTGCGGACCGGCGCGTCATGCACTCTTGCGAACATCGAACCTCCGTGCCGAAAAGGCACCCACAACATCCTCGTCGAGTGCGCCCGCCGCGATCATGGGCGCGATTACCAGCGCATGGTTGGCCGCCAGGGTCACGCCGGAATGGCAGCACGCGACGAAGGCGCCCGGGAAGCTCGTGGACTGCTCGTAGATCGGAAAACCGTCCTCTGTCATCACGCGGATCGCGGTCCACATGCGCACGACGTTGAGGCTGGCGAGCTTGGGGAACATGCGGGCCGCCCGCTCCGCCATCATGGCGTTGACGCCCATGGTCATGTCGGTATCGCGCGCGCCCTCTTCCTTGCTGTCGCCGATCATAACCGAACCCTCGTCGGTCTGGCGAATGGTGACGACGGGATGTCGGAGGAAGGGCTGCACACGTTCGGTCACGATGATCTGACCGCGTTCGGGCTTCATCGGCGCCTTCAAGCCGACGAGGGGCGCCAGCGTCGCGTTGGCATTGCCCGCCGCGAGCACGATCCGCCCGGCCCGCACCTCGCCCGCCGGCGTGCCCAAGACGAACATGCCGGCTTTGTGCGCGATGCTCTCGACGCGATGGGAGGGCAGATAATGCGCGCCTTTCTGCGCAAGGCCCTTGTGGAAGGCGCGCAGGAGCTGCTGCGAATTGACGTGCCCGTCGAGAGGGCAATAGCTGCCGCCGACCACATCCGGCCCGATATCGGGTAGCATCTTCTTGATTTCGGCGTGGCCCAGGATCTTCGTCTCGTAGCCGACGATGCCCGGCTGATTGTGCAAGCGCTTCAATTGCAGCGCGCGCGCCTCCAACTCCCGCTCGCTCAGAGCCAGGTGAAAGCCGCCCGGACGCTCGAATGAAATCGGAATGCCCGTCTCGCGCTCGATCTCGTCGGCGAAGGCGCTATAACCGTTGGAGCCTCGGATGGTCCAACCGGCGTATTCGGGCATACCCAGTCCCTTGGACTGCACCCAGACCAGCGCGAAGTTGCCGCGCGAGGCGCGCGTCGCCCGGTCGCCCTCATCCAGAATCGCAACGCGCTTCCCCAGACGCGCAAGTCCCCACGCGATGGCCGAACCGAGCAGCCCGCCTCCGACGATCGCGAACTCGTACTCCTTCCCGCCTCCTGCCATTACCGCTCCCCGGTGCCTCGGCCAACCAGCAGCCGCTCCAGACCATACAGCCGATCCATCACGATGAGAAACACCACCGTCAAGGCGATGACGCCAGCCGAAACCGACGTCACCAGAGGATCGATGCTGTCCTGGATGTGGGCGAACATGCGAACGGGCAAGGTCTCCGTCCCCGGTGCCGCGATGAACACCGTCATCGTCACCTCGTCGAACGACTGGATGAAGGCCAGCGCCCAGCCGCTCACCAAACCGGGCATGACGAGCGGCAGCGTCACGCGGCGAAAGACGGTCATACCGTCGGCGCCCAACGAGACGGCGGCCTGTTCGAGACGCCGGTCGAGACCGGCCGCCGACGCGAGCGTCAGGCGCAGCGCGAACGGCATGACGATAATGACATGCGAGACGACGAGACCGACGAACCGGCCGCTCAAGCCGATCTGCGTGAAGAAGCGCAGAAAGGCGATGCCGAGGACGACGTGCGGGATCATCAGAGGCGACATGAAGAACGCGGTCATCACCTCGCGACCGGGGAACGTGTAGCGGGCTATGGCGAGAGCCGCCGGCACCGAAATGAGAACCGCGATGGTGGAGGACAGCGCGCCCAGCCACAGGCTCGTCCAGAAGGCGCTGATGAACTCGGGATAGCGTTCGATTTCGCGGAACCAGCGCAGCGACCAAGTGTGCGTGGGGATCGAGAGATAACCTTCCGGCGTGAAGGCGACGAGGCACACGATCACGATCGGCGCCAGCATGAACGTGACGAAGAGCGCATGGAAGACTAGTGCCAGCGGTCCGTTGCGGCTCATCGGAAGGCCTCCCGGTAGCGGCGCTCGACCCACCAGTTCGAGCCGACGATGACGGCGACGAGCGCGACGAGCAGCAGCACGGCCACGGCCGCGCCAAGCGGCCAGTTGAGGGTGTTGAGGAACTCGTCATAGGCCAGTGTGGCAGCGACCTTGAGGCGGCGACCGCCGATAATGGCCGGCGAGGCGAAGGCCGACGCCGCCAGCGCGAACACGATGATGGCGCCCGAAAGGATACCGGGCAGGATCTGGGGCAAAACGATGCGGCGCAGAACCGTGAAATGGCCAGCCCCCAGCGATAGCGCGGCGTTCTCGATCTGCGGGTCGAGACGCTGCAGGGAGGCCCACACCGAGAGCACCATGAACGGCATCAGCACATGCGTCAGCGCGACGACGACCCCGGTCTCGGTGAACATGAACGGCAGCGGCGACGCGATCACGCCCAGCGCCATCAGGGCCTTGTTGACGACCCCGCTCTGGCCGCCGAACAACAGCGCCCAGCCAAGCGTGCGCGCGACGACCGAGATCAGGAGCGGCCCCAGCACCACCACCAGGAAGATGCCCTTCCAGGGATTTCGCATGCGCGAGAGGATGTAGGCTTCAGGGGCCCCCAGCACCGCCGTGAAGACCGTCACCAGCAGGGCCATGCGGAAGGTCCGCGCGAACACCTCGGTGAAATAACTGTCGTTCCAGATCTCGCGCCAGCTCTTGAGGATGAAGACGGTCTGGATGCCCTTGTACTGATCCCAGTCGTGAAATGCGAGCAGCACCGTCATCCCGAGGGGGATCAGCACGACGCCCACAAAGAGGAGAAGCGCCGGCGCCGTCATCAGATAGGCGGCACGCCAGGAGTTCGCATTCATGACGCGGCTCCCGACGTGTCCGCGCGGACGCCCATGTCGCCGGCCGCCCAGGTCAATGTCACAGCGGCGCCTTCGTCGGGCACGGCCTCCCCGGAGTTCTGGCGGATCATCGTGACGGGGCCAGCGGAGCTCTCGATCTGGTAAAGCCAATGGTTGCCCTGGAAGATACGGGCACGGACCTTGCCGGCGAGTCCGCCCGTCCCGGGCGCGGCGAAGCCGATACGCTCGGGGCGGATAGAAACGTGCACGGGGCCGCTCAGCCCCGCCGGCGCCGACCATCGTGCGTCCCCGACCCGCACCTCACTGCCGGCGGCCGATCGTTCGGCCATCCCCCGTAAGACGTTGGTCTTACCCAGGAAGCCCGCGACGAACGGCGTCGCCGGACGCTCGTAAGCCTCGTGGGGGCTCGCGATCTGCTCGACCTTGCCATGGTTCATCACGACGATCCGGTCGGCGAGCGCCATCGCCTCGCCCTGATCGTGCGTGACGAGCACCGTTGTCGTACCGAGCGTGCGCTGGATCTGGCGCAGCTCGATCTGCATCTCCTCGCGCAGCTTGGCGTCGAGGTTCGACAGCGGCTCGTCGAGCAGCAGGATACGAGGCTTGATGACGAGGGCGCGCGCGAGCGCCACACGCTGTTGCTGGCCCCCGGACATGCGGCGCGGATAGCGATCTGCAAGCAGGCCGAGGCCGACCATGTCCAGCGTTTCCGCCACGCGCTTTTTCCGCTCGGCTGCCTCGACGCCACGCATCTCGAGACCGAATGCGACGTTCTCGGCCGCGGTCATGTGCGGGAAAAGTGCGTAGCTCTGAAAGACGATGCCGAGGCCGCGGCGAGCGGGCGGCACGGCGAGCAGGTCCTCGCCCTCCAGGCGCACCGCGCCGGACGTCGGCACGACAAAGCCCGCGATCATTTGGAGTGTCGTGGTCTTGCCGCACCCCGACGGCCCCAGCAGAGCGATCAACTCACCCTGGTCGACAGACAGCGAGAGGCAGTCGACAGCGACAGCCTCTCCGAACAACTTCGTCAGCTTATCGAGAACGAGGAAGCCCATCTCGCGCCCGTCGCGCTCATCGCTCGACCTCCCGGTTCCAGCGCTTCGTCCACTCCTGCCGGTTCGGGTTGATCACGTCCCAATCGAAGGAGACGACCTTATTGGCGCGCTCGCCGACAGGTGCCATCTTCAGTTCCGGCATGGTCACGTCGACCTTGGTGTTGACCGGGCCGTTGCCGATGAGCTTCGCAAGCTTGGTCTGCACCTCCTGGCTGATCAGCGTCTTGATCAGCTCGTGCGCCAGCGGATCGACTTTTGTCTTGGCCACGGGGCATGCCGACGCGCGCAGGATCGGCGCGCCCTCTTTCGGGTAGATGAAGTCGACGGGGAATCCCGTGTTGGCGAAGGCTTGAACGCGCCCCGTGCCCCAGACCCCGATCACGGCCTGACCCGACTGGAACAGCTCCGTCATCTTGCCGGGCGAGGGCTCATAGACCAGCACGTTCGGGTTGACGGCTTCCTTCATGACCTTGAAGCCCGGCTCGATGTTGGTCTCTCCGCCGCCGTTCATCTTGGCGAACTGGATGAGCGTATAAAGGCCGTAGGTGTTGTTGATCGGCGGAATGACGACAAGCTTCTTGAACTTGGGATCCTTGAGATCGTTCCACGACGTCGGGACGGACCAGCCCTTCTCCTTGAAGATCTTGGTATTGATCATCAGCCCCGTGCCGGTCTGGCCGACGGCGACGGCCAAGTCGTTCTTGAAAAGCGCGGACGGATAGAGCTCAGCCTTCGGCAGGCCCTCGATCTTCGCGCAGAAGCCGAGCCCGATGGCGAGATACATGGGGCCATCGTCGACGATGGCCACATCGATCACCTGATTGCCCTTCTGGGCCTGCAGCTTGGCGATGGTGTCGGTGGAATTGCCGGTCGTGTACTCGATCTTGACGCCGTGCTTCTTCTCGAAATCCGGGAAGACCTCTTTGCGGAAGGTCTGTTCCCAGGACCCGCCGTAGCCGGCGACCGTCAAAGTCTTTTGCGCGTGGGCTGGAGTCGTGACGGCAAGTGCGAGCAGTCCCGTGACCGCTGTCAGTGCTCTCGATTTGCGCATGGCTCTTCGATGACTCCCTTTGTCTGCGACGACCGCGACCAAAAAGGTGACAGCCTGATCAGACTGCGTCAACGCAAAAGCCCCGCTTTGCGGTGCCTGAAGAATACGCGAAATACGACCACGCGACGGGCAATCTCCGACGTCCGCCTCCCCCCGGCGCAATTGCCGGACGACGCAATCTTGCGTACACCGGGCGACCAGCGGTCGCGCAGCGGCTGACAGGGCAACAATATTTAGGGAGCAAACGGCATGGCACTCTTCGATCTCAAGGGAAAGGTCGCCCTCGTCACCGGCGGCAACGGCGGCATCGGGCTCGGCATGGCGCGCGGCATGGCCGAGGCAGGCGCCGACATCGTCATCGCGGGCCGCAACGCCGCCAAATCCAAAGCGGCGGCGGACGATCTGGCCAAACTCGGCGTTCGCACGGCAGTGCTCGAGGTCAACGTCGCCGACGACTCCTCTTGCCGCGCGATGGTCGACGCCTGTGTCGCGCAGATGGGCCGCCTCGACGTTCTCGTGAACAACGCGGGCATCAACATCCGCAAGCGGCCGGAAACGTACTCCATGGCCGAATGGCGCGAGGTGCTTTCCATCAACCTCGACGGGGCGTTCTACTGCTCGCATGCCGCCTATCCCGCGATGAAGGCGGCCGGCGGCGGCAAGATCATCAACATCGGCTCGATGATGTCGATCTTCGGCGCGCCGTTCGCCACCCCCTACGCTGCCTCCAAAGGCGGGATCGTGCAGATGACCAAGGCGCTGGCGACGGCCTGGGCGACGGAAAACATCCAGGTGAACGCGGTATTGCCGGGCTGGATCGACACCGAATTGACGCAGAATGCCCGCCAGCAGGTCGAAGGGCTGCACGAAAACGTGCTGAAGCGTACGCCGGCCAAACGGTGGGGCGTTCCGGGCGACTTCGCGGGCATTGCCGTATTCCTGGCCTCCGCCGCCTCGGATTTCGTGACAGGTACGGCGATCCCCGTCGACGGCGGCTTCTCGATCTCGGGCTGAGAGCCGCTGGACTTCGAGACAGAGTGCGGCAAGGGCACACCCGCCGGCGAAAGTCCCGGGAGACGCGGCCGGCGCGGTGCCCTTGCCATCAATTATCCGATATCCTGCGGCCTTTCCCGAAGCCCGGGGTCGCGTGGGGAGTATCGGCG
>VFQT010003450.1_pt1 | contig 14388 bp, 9 predicted proteins | sample 3512381 | NCBI WGS metagenome assembly VFQT01 (sample SAMN10412376, study PRJNA504923) | tailings metagenome | isolation source: Relicate 2 Philex TSF3 active mining site | place: Philippines: Tuba, Benguet | collected 2017-08-29 | reverse complement strand
TGGCAGGCCATGTCGCCGAGTGTGCCCTGACCGAAATCCCACCAGCGACGCCAGTTGGCGGGATGGTAGGCACCGTTCGCGTATGGACGTTCAGGAGCTGGACCGAGCCACAGATCCCAGTTCAAAGTCGCAGGCACCGGGTCGCCCTTTGCAGGTCGTTCGCCGCCGCCCCAGCCTTTTCCGACCCAAACATGGACTTCGGTGACGTCACCAATGACGCCGGCCTTAATGATTTCTACCACGCGGCGGTAGTTGTTTTCCGCATGAATCTGTGTACCGAGCTGAGTCGCCACGCCTTTTTCAGCGGCCGCCTTAGCGATGTACCGTGCTTCAAAAACCGTGTGAGTCAGTGGCTTTTCGCAGTAAACATGCTTACCAGCTCGAATGGCACGAATCGACGCCGGAGCGTGATGATGGTCGGCAGTGCCGATCACCACGGCGTCGATCTTGTCACCTTCCGCCTGAATCATCTCGCGGTAGTCGGCATAGCATCGAGGTTCGACGCCCTTTTTCTCGGTGAGCATCGCTTTGGCTCGGTCGAGGTAGTTCGAGTCCACGTCAACGATAGCGACGATGTTTTCACCCATGACGCCGTTGATGTCTTCAGCAGCGCGGTTGGCAGTGCCAATACACGCGATATTCAGCTTCTCCAGCGGGCTTCTGGTAGGGCGAGAACTTCCTGGAGCGGCAAACAGTGAAGAAGCCAGCAGGCCGGCCGAGACGGAACTCGTAGTTTGCAGGAATGAACGACGACTAGAAGAACTTCTGTTGGTCATAGGGACTCTCTCAGCAAGGTCGGAAAGGGATAAGGAGGTCGTGAAAGGGGCCGGTGGAGCACCAGTTTCACACAGAAAAGGGGGTGAGTACCACGGAGCGGAAGTAACAACAGCAGCATATGCCGCCCGCAAAGCGAAGAAAATCGTCAGGAATCAAGAAAACAATCAGCAAAAGCAGGAAAGTGAAATCTCCTGACGGGGGCCTAACCATCCTCCAAAGACATTGACGGGTGGTCAGACGACGTGTACCGTGTCCGCACGGGAAAGCGCAGGCTGAAAGTACGCCCGCAGCATACCTGTGGAAAAGCCTGCAGAGTCCTAAACCGCCTGAAAGAACACCGATGGCCAACCGCATATTTTTGGTACTGATGATCCTTAGCGTCGCGACGGTGGCAGAGGCAAGAACCTGGCGTATGGTCGGCGGCGGCAGAGCAGTGGTTGGTGATTTCCAGGACGTCAAAGGCTCGGACGTCATCATCAGAACAAATACTGGGGGTATTGAAACAATCCCCTATGCGAAGCTCACCAAGAAGGACAAAGAAGTTGTTAACAGCAACCTCATCTCCCAGGGTCGACAGTCTGATGTGGAACGACTGAAGAACGGGGAATCCGCAGACTCCGGCAAAGAAGGTATGGCCGGCAAAGAGGGTGAGGAAGGCGGAGACGAAGAAGAGTCCGGAATGCGCACCTGGACTGACATCAATGGCAACAAACTGAAAGCGGAACTGGTCGCAGTGACCGGAGTGACCGTGCAGTTGAGAACGTCAACAGGGCAGCTCCAAACGTTTCCAATATCTGGTTTCAGTGCAGCAGATCAGCAGTACTTGTTGGCCAACGCGGCTTCAGGAGCAGCAGCACCGGGCGGAGCTTTGCCAGGCGGCGCTATGCCAGGATCGGTACCAGGTCCGGGACTGCCAATGCCGGGGTTCCCGGGAGCGGCACCAGGATCACAGCCAGGGTACCCGGCGATGCCAAACATGCCAGGCAATGCGACACCGGGACCAGGTTCGATGCCCGGTTTTCCCAACATGGCTGGAACACCAGGCGGTCTTCCACCTATGGACGGACCAGCGATGACGCCTGGGTTGGCAAATCCGAGCATGAGCATGAACGCTGGAGCAAGTATGCCGGGGGCAATGATGGGAACACCAGGTTCGCAGCCAGGGTTTTCGTCAGCACCGGGGATGACACCGGGAGCTTCGGGAATGATGCCGAAGGGTACAGGGTTCAACCCAGGCATGTCGGGACCTCCGGAGCAGCCACCGGTGACGGATCCGACACAGTTTCAGCCACCGCAGTTCGAACCACCTCAGTTCCAGCCACCAGCGGCAGCGGTGCCGGTCTTTGAAAACGTCTACAAATGTGACAATTGCGGCGCAGAGTTTTCCGACGCCGACGGCGTAAAGATTGGCGACGCTTGTCCTAAGTGTTCAGGCGGCAGCAGTTTCCGGCTGCGTGGCGGTGCCGTACGAGGTCTGGTGGCGTTGGCCGCGCTGGGAGCGGCAGGAATCGGCTGGGTGATCAAGAAGGCCACCGGCAAAGCGTAGACACATCGTCCGTGAAGAATCGACAGTCGGGTCATAGTCGTGCCAGCATTGACCTATGACAGCATCGTAGTCGGACAGGGATTGGCTGGTTCAGCAGTCGCCTGGCGGTTGTTCCGGCAGGGCGATCGAACGCTGATCATCGATGCGGGAGAACACCAAACCGCATCGAAAATCGCCGCTGGTCTGATCATGCCTATCAGTGGTCGGCGAATGGCCGAATGGGCGAACTACGCGGAACTACTCGCCCTGTCGACTCTTTTCTACAGCCAGGTTGAAGAGCTCGTTCAGGCATCGTTCTTCCATGGAATCACCATTGAACGGTTGTTTCAGGATCAGCAGCAGCGGGAAGAATACGAGCGGCGAGCTTCCAGCTTTCGAACAGTCACGACGCTGAATGACGACCGGACCGGCTTTCTGATGGCGGGAGCAAGGCTGAACGTACCAGCCTATCTTCTGGCGACCCGCCGACACTTTGAATCACTGGAGGCATATCAGGAGTGCCGACTGGATGTAGAGAAGGATTTGAGGATCACAGCCGATGGTGTCAGTATAGAGAGGCTGGACGTCAAGGCACGGCGAATCTTCTTTTGTCAGGGACACGAAGGGGCAAAGAACCCCTGGTTTCCGAGCATCCCCGACCGACCAGTGCGTGGCGAAATCCTGAAAGTGTCGGTCTCCGATTCACCACCGAACGTGCTGTGTACGGACTACTGGCTTGCACCGGCCCTGCAAGACAGCCACGACAACACGGTACGGAAAAGCGATCACCTGCTGGTCGGGGCAACGTACGACCGGTTGAACCTGACCAGCGGCCCGACAGAAGAGTCGGTTCGAACACTTCAGGAGTTTGTCCAGCAGGTTACAGGACAATCGGCGACGATTATTGATCAGTACAGCGGAGTGCGAGCGTCCACGGCAAACCGGCAGATCGTGGTTGAACAGCACAAGGACCACGCGAACGTGATCGTCGTGAACGGACTCGGGTCGCGAGGAAGTTTGCTGGCACCGCTGGCCGCACAGAAGGCCATCGAGCTGTCGCAGCGACAGGTTGGAGAAAGCGTCGATTCTAAGAAGCAGAAGCACGGAAAATCCGTCACTCAGCTCGCTCACAACATTCATCGAAGAAACCTGAAGCCCGGTGATCAGGTTCTGGATGCGACAGCCGGGAATGGGCATGACACGCTGTTCCTGGCACGCATCGTCGGCTCGGAAAATGTCACGGCGATGGACCTGCAGCAGGAGGCACTGGAATCCGCCAGAGCGAGGCTGACATCAGAAAATCACGGAGGCGTCCGATGGCTCCTTGGCGACCATGCAATTCTGATGGAACAGCTGGAACGTGACGGTCACCGTTTTCGGGCCATCGTGTTCAATCTCGGCTACCTTCCCGGTGGCGACAAGACCATCGTAACTCAGCAAGCGTCGACAGCAAGAGCCATCACCGTGGCAGAACGGCTGCTCGACGATGGTGGCGTCATGACGGTGGTGGCCTATCCGGGGCATGACGCAGGCCGCGAAGAAGAGCAGTTTCTTCGCTCAGAAGCCTCAAGGCGAGCAACCTCTGAGAAGCCGATCGATCGGATCGCCGGAAATGAGGATGATCCACAAAGTCCGGTCCTGTATGTCTATCGGTCATGAAAAGGACCGAAAGTAGACAGTCGCAAAAGGGTCGCTCGGTCGCAAATCGAGCAAACAGCGTAAGAATACAACAGCCAGGCAAACAGAAATCGAAGTGTGACGCAGTAAAGACCACCTATGAGGGAAGTTCATACATTCCAGGATGCGACAGCGGCTCAGCGATTTGCTGACGCACTGATTGCGGGTTCCATGCCGGCAGTCGTCGAAGAAGAATCAGGATCGTGGGTGGTCTGGATTCAGAATGACGACCATCGCGCGGCAGCAAAGCAGTTGCTGCAGGAGTACCAGGAAAATCCGGAGGCCGAAAAATTTCAGACGGCAGCCAGAGAAGCCAAAGCCAGACAGAAAGAAGATCAGAAAGCGGACAAGGCTCGCCAGAAGAATCAGATCAACATCCGAGATCGCTGGAACGGCGTGTGGTGGAAGTGCTACCCACTGACCATCATCATGGTGGCGATCAGCGTGCTGGTCGTGATGTTCTGCACACGCTGGAAGAACTTTGAACGCGGGACATGGGGATTGCCGACGACGTGCAATCGAGAGGATTCAGCGCTGCTTGAAAAACTGTTCATCCAGAAGCGACTCTTTCTTCTACCGTACGGCAATAGGGAAGTAGCGATTTATGGCCGTGCTGATGCGGTGAGAACCCTGAAGAGCGGAGAAGTCTGGCGATTCATCACGCCGATCTTCCTGCATTTCAATTTCCTGCACATCCTGTTCAACATGAGCTGGCTTCGCAGCCTCGGGGGAGCCATCGAGTTTGCTCGGGGCACACGCCGATTTTTCTTCCTCGTGTTCATCATCGCGCTGACTTCGAATCTTGCTCAGCTGTACTGGAACGGACCGAGTTTTGGCGGCATGTCAGGCGTCGTTTACGGACTGATCGGCTACGCATGGATGAAAGGTCGAACGCAGCCATGGCTGGGGATCGGTCTGACCTCCGATCAGGTCGTCTATTCCATCCTGTTTCTGCTGCTCTGCATCGGAGGAGCCTTTGGCCCGATTGCCAATGCGGCCCATGTGGTCGGGCTTCTGGTCGGGATGGCAATTGGTGCCCGGCAGGCTGCCTGGAAGCGACTCAAAAACAAGCTCAGTGGAGTAAAGTGACATGGATCGGGACCAAAATCTGAAGCTCGTGCGAGAGTTTGTCACCAGCGAAAGCCTGATCCGCCACATGCTGGCTGTGGAAGCCGCTGTTCGAGCTTACGCGGAACACTATGGCGAGGACGTCGAGCTGTGGAGCACCGTCGGGCTGCTTCATGACTTCGATTACGAACGCTGGCCCAACCCGCCGGACCACCCGCTTCAGGGGTCACGAATCCTGAAGGAACGCGGTTACAGCGACGAAGTGATCTACGCGATCAAATCCCACGCAGACTACCTGCCGGACTGCCCGCGGGTCACTCGCCTGCACAAATGCCTGTATGCGTGTGACGAACTGTGCGGGTTCATCGTGGCCTGTGCACTGATGCGTCCTGGCCGGCTCGACGGGATGACGGCAAAGAGTGTTCGCAAGAAAATGAAGCAGGCCTCATTCGCAGCGGCAGTGAACCGCGACGACATCATCCGGGGTGCGGAAGATCTGGGCGTCAGCCTGGACGACCATATCGCATTCATCATCGCCGCACTGACGCCACATGCCGCCGCCCTGGATCTGATTCCAAAACCAGGGGCCGCGGCAGCGGAGTAAGGCTCAACGTGTAGTGGATCTCGCCAGAGATCCCCGGCAATCGTTTTGTCGTTGATCTCACCAGAGATCCTGCTGTAATCGTTGATAAAGGGAACTCTGGCGAGTTCCACGACAGGACTACTTCTGCGCAGGTATTTCCAGGTTGATCGTCTTGCCCCCACGAACAATCTCCAGCTTGATCTTCTGACCGGGCCTGGTGTTCATGATCCCATGACGCAGAACGTCGGAATCTGTGAGCAGATCGGAACGGCCATCGTAGGCGACGATGATGTCGTCCTTCTGGACGCCCGCGTTCTTGCCAGCCGCGTGTTCACCATACTGGCCGACGAACTTCACCCTCAGAGCAGTTCCTGATTCAGGCACGCCGTTTTTTCCGCGGTCGGAATCCTGAACGGGTTCCAGAACAAGTCCGCCGGTGACCATACGACGCAGGCCCCACGCCGATGCTCGCCAGGAAATGTCATCGAGCTCTCTCCAGCCTTCGGTGAGTTTCAGGCTGATCTCCGTGGACTTACCACCGCGGTCCACAACGGCGGCCACCTTAGCGCCTTCCGCCGGGATGTTGTGCAGCACCCACTGGATGTCGGCCATTGAAAGCAGCGGCTGACCATTCAGACTGACAAGATTGTCCCCCGCCTTGAACCCGGCCTTGTCAGCAACACTTCCCTCGCGAACCTGTTTGACAGTGGCCTTCCTGCTTGGATCCAGAACCAGACCGAGTGCTTTTGGGTGAGGATAGGGATTCAGAATCTGAGCCGGCAGAGGTTCGCCTTTGCCGCGATAATGATCCCGCAGCGCATCGCCGATCTGATGACAGTGGATGCAGCTTTTCACCACGTCACCGGAATAGTTCAGAGAACTGGTGTACTTGCTCTTCAGGGCAGGAATCTGCTCGGGGCTAGGAAAGGGCGGCTTTGGCCCGGTCTTGGGAGCCAGAGTCGCCTTGTTGGCAGGATAGCCCTTGTGAAGATCCAAAGCGCCCTGAAGTGCTTCCGCAAGTCCCTTCAGAGAAACGTCCCCAACCCATTCGGTACGGTGAGATCGCGTGCCGAACCGGCCATAGATCGTCCTGTCAGCGTTGAGCATAAAAACAGCGAAGGACTGGTCGGTGTCGTATTGAAACAGCGACAGGTCGAGCCCGTTCGTCGATACGACTCGCACACAGACGAACTGTTCAAGCAGCGGCCGAAGAACCGGATCCGTATCAACAAGATCATCATCCAGCTTCACACACTCTTCGCAGGGAATGCAGCGCAGGACGACCACGATCGGCTTGCCGGTCGCCTTCGCCTGTTCAAAGGCTTTTGGCAGATCGTTGTAGATCCAGAAGCCTTCTTCAGTGACCTTCTTCAAATCCTCGCGAACTTTTTGCTCGCGACTTTTCTTTTCCTGAGCAGACACCGATGAGCTAACGACAGACAGCAGCATGATCAACAGCAGCAGGCGTTTCACAGTCGATCCTCCGGAGAAAGTGGACGGTGGCGAAGTCGAGGCAGGGTTTGTCGCAGGGGGGCCCGGCCGTCACGAAATGATCCATGACGCACAGGCCTCGTAAGGGTAGCGGAACCCAATGAAAACGGAATCGATACTGAACAGACGAAAGGCGCATCCGGCGCTGTGGGGAAACTCACCGGAGAGAAATCAGCGAGTCACGCTGTTCACACGGCAGGCGGATGTCCGAAGCATGTGAATCTCGCCCGAGTGCCACAAATGCCAGCACAGCAACGCCTTATGTGAGGCGGGGAGAATTGTTAAGACGACTCCTTGAAAGCCTGACGCTCGCCGCGAATTGTTAAGGTTGCTCAATCCAGGATGAAACCGTCCGAGACGTTTGAAACGTTTTCCCAGGCTGGCCACTCTGTCTCGTCCGCAGGTCGTCTGAAACACGAGGTTCGGACCTTCAAAGTACAGAATGGACCATCCTTCGAGCCGCTCCCCCGGAGCGCAGGTTCGGCAGAGCGTATGTCAAAGAACAGCAAATCCTCAGAAGCTTCGCCCGATGTTCCAGCATCAGCAAGTCCATTGCAGATGATGGCTCAGGTCCAGCTGCGAAGTGCGCTGCGAGAAGTACGGCGCCATCTGAAGAAGGTGGAAGATCGATGGAAGAAAGATCCGGAGCCGCTGCATCAGGCGCGAGTCTTCGCGCGGCGATCTCAGGTGTGTCTGGAGCTTTTCCACCCGCTGTTTTCTGAACAGAACGACGCCGCATGGATTTCGGCGCGATTGCGAGAGCTTCTGAAGTCGTCCGGCAAAGCGCGTGATCTGGATGTGTTGCTTTCCAGTGCGGCTCACAAAAGCGGATCCGTCTCGGACAAACAGATCCGATCGTGGCAGAAAGATCGGAAGGAGTGTCAGCCGGAGATCGAAGCGATCACGAGGAAGCTCCAGAAGAGAAGTCGCTTCAAAGAGCGTTCCCGAGCGTTGATCCAGTCGATGGAAGACGCCAGCAGGGACACCGAGACATCCATCGCGCCCGACGTATGGGCGAGCCAGCAGATTCACCAGCAGATCGAGCGGCTGCTGACACAGGTTCCCGCCAGCGTCACGGCGCGGACACTGCACAAGTTTCGACTTGGTACAAAGCAGACGCGATACGCAGCCGACTGCATCGGAGAGATGGTGGACTGTCCCGCAGCGGACGAATTGTCAGAGCTTCTCGCCGATGTGCAGAAAGAACTGGGCAATATCCAGGATGCCGTCGTTGCTCAGAAGCAGCGACTGAAGTCCTCCGAAAAGCAGTCGCGGAAGGGCCGAAGTGACTCGGCGTCAGAAACGGATGCTGCGGAAGAAGGAAACAAGGCAGAAGCGCTGGCAAAGCTCATTCAGAAAGCCGCCACGTGGATCCACGAGGACATCGTTCCTCGACTGCAGAAAGTCGCTTCATCGCTCGCACAGAATCGACCGGCACGCAGGCAACCTGAAACGGCAAATTCACAGCCGTCCACAGGCGAACCGGCGGCAGTAAAAGCCGTCACACGCAAGAAGAAGCAGCCGAAAAAAGAGAAAGCAACGGTGTAGCGAATAGAACCGTCTAATAAGTAGCGGAAGGGCGCAAGCCCTCCGGTTATTCCGCTTCCCGGCAACGCCTAAGGCACGAACGCAAACTCCGGGCTGTTCATCACGGCCCAGAGAACGTCTTCAGCCACCAGTCGCCAGGACTCCGTTAGTCGTTCTGTTGGCGGATCACCAAGCCGGGCGGCCTCTTCCTGCAGCTGCTTTTGTCGAGTCGCTTCGGCGTTCAGATGGTTGGACCAGCTGACAGCGTTTCGACGAACCTCGAGTGGTCTCTTTTGAGCACCGGGAACAACGCGTTCCGCAAACCCGGGTGCCAGTTCCGCAGAGAACAGCTCACGTTCTTCCGCGGTCGGCTGCCGCGTCAGCAGACGTTCGAACAGGCGATCGACAAACTCTTCCGGGGAAGCGGCCTTGATCGCGAGTTCCGTTGGTGCCCCGTTGTCGCTGAGCTGAACCAGGCGATGTCCGGCGTTTCCGTTGGCCAGAGTCAGCGGCTGCAGAACGGTTGCTTGATCATCGCGTGCCGAAGTGCTGTGAGGTCGGGAATCTCGCCAGCCGTAAGCATTCAACAGGTCAACAAGACTCTGCGCCACCGGAAGAGCAAGAGCCGGCCGGTCGCGCTCATTCGACAGCGAACAGAACTGCCAGGCTCGCCGTGGCGTGCCGAGGTTCAGAAATGAATCGTCCGGTCGGCGACCTTCCGGATCGAGCGTCAGCATCTCCGCATCAAACGACTTACCAGCAGCCACATACAGGGAATCCAGAAGCTGCTCCGCCGTCATCCGACGCAGCGTCACCGCCCCGAAGTTTTCCGCAACAGGTGCATCCGCAGGGGCGGCCTGTCGCTGGAAAGCGTCCGTTAACAGCAGCAGCTTTGCGGTCGCTTTCAGATCATAACCATGAGCCATGTGATGCTGAGCCAGCGCTGTCAGCAGAGCCTTTTGATCCGATTGCACAGCGTACCAGTCATCCACGTTGGACATGAGGCCCTGACCAAAGAATCGAGCCCAAAGCCGGTTCACCATGACAGCCGCGAACTGCGATTGAGTCGGATGAGTCAAATGAAGAGCCAGCTGCTCGCGCGAATCGCCAGGGTTCTGAAGCAGCGACTGCCACAAAGAGGCATCCGCCGTGCCATCATCGCTGGAGAACGGCCAGGCGGGTTCGACACTCTGGCCCGGCTCGATGCTGACCCTGATAAGTTTGGATCGTTCCCCGTTTGGACCTTTGGGAACACTGCTGGTGCCGGGGATTGTGATGCCCGAACGATTGATCATCGCGGCCATCGCAAAGAGCTGCGACTGTGACATTTCATTGACCGGTGAATCGTGGCAGCGGGCACACGTCATGTTTCGGGCACTGAAGGCTGTCGACAGGACAATCGATCGTTCGGCGAGCGGAACGTCGTTCTGCGACGCCATACCGAACCCGGCCGGACCACCGCCAAGCCGACTGCCCTTCATCTGAATCAGTTCTGTCGCAAACCGATCCGTGGGCTTGTTGTCCAGAAAGGACTCATAAATCCACCAGCGGAACGGTCCGGAATTATTCAGTTCCGGCTTCAGGATGCCGGGATTCTCCGCCAGCACATCCTGCCAGTAAGAGACCCAGTGATCGGCCCAGCGATCGTCGGCCAGAAACCGATCCACCGCCGCTGCTCGGCGAGTTTCAGCGGGCTGGGCAAGGAACCATCGCTGCTCTTCCGGAGAAGGAATGACGCCCACAGTGTTGAGGGCCAGCCGTCGCAAAAACGTCAGATCATCCACCAGCGGCAGGGGTGTCAGCTTCTTCTTCGAAAGAACATCCAGCAACATTCGGTCGACGTCAGCCGACTTCAGCAGAGCCACATCATCACCAATAATCTGGCGAACAGACTGATGCCGCTTCTCCCACCAGGCCGCGGCATCCTCGCCCCGTGCTTTGCGTTCCGAGGCATCCAGGTGAGCGATGAATTGCAGATAATCAGCAGCGAACGACCGCCACGACGCTTCATCCATCCGATAAGACGCGTCCGTTGAGGACAGGATTTCGAAACCCGTTTGAGGAGATCCCATGGCAACGAGCGTCTCGCTGGCTTCGACTCGCATGTTGCGACCGCCGACGATCGTTTCAAATTCAATCAGGTGCCGACCGGCTTCCAGCCACACTTCCGCGACGGCTTCCTGATCCCCGGCGGGAACGGGATGCATCGTCGGATAAAGCGGTTCTGGCGGCACAGGAACTTCCTGATGTCCGTCAGACGAGTAGGGCGGCTGAAGCAGCTTCGCGACTTCCTTCCCATCGATCAGCAATCGTGCGGTCGAACGTGACCGGATCAGGAACTGAGTCTTCACGGCGGCCGTGTTCAGGTTCAACCGCATGCGCAGCACGCAGGGGTTTGTTCGGTCGCCGATCAGGCCCCCTTCAATGTACTTCCGGGGCAGTGTGGTCAACGCTGCGGCCGGTTGTTGCCATGCCATCGTCAGTCGAGTGCGCTCGCGATTCCAGGGATCGTTCTGACGCACATTCTCGCGAATGTCTAAAGCGACTGCCCCGGAAGGAATCTCGCTGCTGGCCACTTCAGGAATGACGCTCGTTGGTCGAGTCGATTTCGTGCGCTGCTGAATCTCCGCGTCGGTGACTTTGCGGCGATAGACGGCGATGCCATCGAGGCTTCCCCGGAAACTACTTCCGGGGTTTCCGCCCATCGAAGATCCCACCCACACCTGATCGTCGTCCGAATACGGCGCTCGTGAGAACGTCTTGCCTCCGAGATCAAATGTGCCGTCCGTCGGCTGACCGTCGATCCAGCCGATGGGACCCTGCTTGTCTCCAAAGGTGTAGGTCACAGCGAGATGGTGCCACTGACCATCGGGGTCAAAACCAAGGTCCGAGTTCCAGCGATGAAGTTCGCCCGTGTAGGCTGGCGTCACTTCTTTTCCATCCGCTCCAGTCACCGCCGCTGCATCTGCGGATCGAAACAGGAAGCTGATGCGACACTGTCCGCCCATGGAGCGAACGCGAAGTGCCCAACTCTGATTTTCTTTGACGGTTCCCGGCCGCGAAGTTCGGCCTTTGCCAACCACATAAACCTGCTGCCCATCATTCAGCTCAGACAGCCGCACCCAGGCTTCCAGACTGATCGAGTCACCAGCAGCGAAATGGAACTCCGGGGCGTCCGAATGTTCCAGCCATGATTTTCCGTCCAGCGACAAAGCCGCATTGCCCGCGGACAGTCCCGGAAACTCCGGCGGCTGCGGACCATCAGGAACTGTGGATGGCTGTCCCCGAACCGCGAGCGGCGCAAATCCCTCCGCGTTCGGAACGGTCTGTTGCCCGGCGAACGAATTCTTTTCAAAGTCCCAAAGAACGACAGGTGCTTCCGGCGGACGGTCCTGTGGAGTCTTCTCATCAGATCGGGCGGTCAAAGACAGTACTGTCAGGATCAGGACGGCAGGCAGAACAGCACGGCGCATGCGAGGGACTCCCGTGGAGCATTAACCGGCGAAAGCTCATCAAAACGAGGCTTCCGATCCGGTCAGGTGAGTCCGACACAATACCATCACAGCGGGAAGAAGTCACCTGCTTTGTCGCCACCACAGCGTCGGGCCGCGGGCGCGTTAGCTCTGTGGAGCAGCGGCGGCATTCTGTCGAGCTTCCGGGCTCGGAAACCGGTCGCGGTATCGAAAGCGCTGCCACCAGCCAGCTTTGCGGAGGAGCGGATCGTCAACGGAAACGGTGCGAGTCTTTCCGCGTCGGGTGATGATCTGTACCTGGTCATCGCCGACGAGCTCGGAAACCATCCAGAACTTGTCAACGACGTAGGTGTAGTCTTCCCCGGACTCCGAAGGATGAATGGCTCGCGCGCGAGGACCAGGCGTGGGGCTTTGCTTTGACACGGTGTAAATCACCAGGTCACCAGGACGATAAGAATGAGTTCGCAACGCCGGCACCTCTCGGACAAACAGGGCGAGGAGTCCCTGAGACCAAAGACTACAATCCCTGAATTTTTATCGCGAAGGACGGTAGCAGACAACGTGAATTTCACGTTAAGGCCACGCCAGGTGGTCCCCGAACGCTCCCAGCGGCCCGGAATTGCAGTTTCTGCCGGGCATTCTGAGCTGTTTAACGAACCTGGCTCACAACAGGAACTGTCCACGATTTGCCGTGCCCAGCTTTGGGACTACGATCACCGATCAAGGGCTGACAAGTCTTTGACCCAGAGGAGCCTATGAGACCAGCAAATTCGACAAATCACCAGCCCGCACGGTGGTCCTGGTGAAATCGGCAGCAGCCCAACAGGAAGGCTCAGCGGCAAACGCCGAGCCGGCATTTGTCCTGCGCGGGGTCACCGTTCAGTTTGGACAACAATCCCCCGTACTGAAGGATCTGTCGTTTCAAGTCGAGTCCGGACAGTTTCTGGCACTCGTTGGACCCTCCGGCTGCGGCAAGTCGACACTTCTGCGGCTGTTCGCAGATCTGCAGCGTCCGGTCGCCGGAACCGTTGAGCGTCGATCAGATCTTGATGCCGGTCAGATTGGGTTTGTGTTCCAGCAGCCGAATTTGCTTCCCTGGCGAACAGCTCTCCAGAACCTTCAGCTGCCGTCGGAACTGGGACGAACGGCCCGAGACCAACGGAGCGAGCAGGAGCTTTCGGACCTGATGCAGCAGGTCGGACTAAAGGAAGGCGACAAAGACAAACGGCCAGCCGAACTGTCCGGAGGCATGCAGATGCGACTCTCCCTGGCGCGGGCCCTGGTGAATCAGCCGCGAGTCCTCCTGCTCGATGAACCCTTCGCAGCCGTTGATGATCTTCTTCGGATGAAGCTGCAGGAAGACGTGCGACGAATCCATGATGAAAGGAAGCTGACGACGGTACTGGTCACTCATAATCTGCACGAAGCCGCGTATCTCAGTGACCGCGTGCTGGTGCTCAGCTCAGCCCCGGCGTTGATTCGCCAGGACCTGCAGCTGGAGCGATCGTCGATGTCGGCCGAACAGCGTCGAACGGCGGAAGAAACAATGAGATCTCTGCAGCGACTGACGGGAGCATTGTTTCAGCCATGACCCGACGCTCACCATCGCCCTCTGATCGTGGTGGCATGTCACCAGACCGCAAGCGAAGTATACCGCTTCTGCTGGCGGAGATCGCTGCGCCTCTGGTGGTATTTCTTCTTGTGATCGGAGCCTGGTCCCTGATCGTGACAGCAGGCAGGATCAGCCCCGTCGTCATGCCGGGACCAAAACTCGTTCTCGAGGCGATGGTTCGAATACGGTACGACCTCAGCGTGGCTCTTGCCCGAACACTTCTTGCAGCTCTGAGCGGTCTGGCATTGAGTATCGTTGGAGGAACGATCATCGCGTTTGTGTTTTCGCAGGCCGCGTTGATCCGACGAGCCTTCTATCCTTATGCGGTTCTGCTGCAGACGGTTCCCATTATTGCCATTGCCCCGATCGTCATTGTGCTTCTTGGGCGAGGCTTTGCGGGGATCGTTCTGATTTCCTGTCTGATCAGTCTCTTCCCGATCATCACCAGCACAACAACAGGGCTGCTTCAGATTGATGCGGGTCACCAGGATCTGTTTCGCCTGTATCGAGCAACGCGCTGGCAGATCCTGATGAAGCTGCGAGTCCCCACGGCGTTGCCCTACCTGATTTCCGGCATCCGCATCTCGTCGGGAACAGCCATCGTTGGAGCCATCGTCGGCGAATTCTTCGTGGGCTCCAGCATCCCCGGACTGGG
>VFQT010003449.1_pt1 | contig 14392 bp, 16 predicted proteins | sample 3512381 | NCBI WGS metagenome assembly VFQT01 (sample SAMN10412376, study PRJNA504923) | tailings metagenome | isolation source: Relicate 2 Philex TSF3 active mining site | place: Philippines: Tuba, Benguet | collected 2017-08-29 | reverse complement strand
CCAGGTGCGCCTGATCGTGAACGTGGCCAGCCGCTGCGGCTTCACCCGCCAGTACGCCGGCCTGCAGGCCCTGCAGGACACCTACGGCAGCCAGGGCTTCTCGGTGCTGGCGTTCCCCTGCAACGACTTCGGCGCCCAGGAGCCCGGCAGTGTGGAGGAAATCCAGCAGTTCTGTTCCACCACCTACGGCGTGAACTTCCCCATCTACGCCAAGGTGGCGATCAGCGCCGCCCCCTTCGACACCCTGGTGCAAGCCGAGCCAGCAGGTGCCGTGGCCTGGAACTTCGAGAAATTCCTCGTGGGTAAGGACGGCACCGTGATTGCACGCTTCAAGAGCGGTGTGGAACCCGAATCAGCCGAGCTGAAAGGCGCGATCGAAGCGGCACTGGCAGCCTGAGCAATCGGTTTCCGGCGAGCTGGCGAGCTGGCCAGCTCGCCAGGAGAAGCTCACGGCACTGTCTAGAGTTTCGTACAGACTGCACGGAATTCTGGACGGTTGCCGAGGCTGTACCGCCACCGGCATCAGTTGGGCTGCACCGCCACCGGCATCAGTTGGGCTGCGCCGCCACCGGCATCAGTTGGGCTGCGCCGCCACCGGCGTCAGTCGGGCTGCGGCTTGAACACCGCTCTGCTCAACAGCAGGCCAGCAGCCGCGCAGAGAAGACCCAGCACCAGGCTCACGGCGATCAACAGCAGGCCCCAGGCGGGTTTCCCCGCCTGGATCAACTTGGCCACATCAAGCATCCAGCTGCTGAAGGTGGTGAGGCAACCGCAGAAGCCGATCCCCAGCAGCAGCACCAGGCTGGTGCGCCGGGGGATTGGGCCGGCCAGGAATCCGAGGATGAACGAGCCCACCAGGTTCACCAGCAGATCGGCGCCGGCACTGCCTCCCAGATGCGGACCGAGCTGAACACCGCTCTGCCAGCGCAACAGGGCACCAGGAACGGCGCCGAACCCCACCAGCAACAACTCTCTGAGCTCGAAGCTCAGGCGCCGGGCCTCCAGCTGATCAGCCACCGATCACCATCCCGGCCGCCACGGCCACCAGGCCTGCGCCCACCGAGCCAGCCATGAGCCAGACAGCCTCGCGGCGCTGGCCCGCCAGCCACGACTGCAAGAGTTCCGCCGCAAAGGTGGAGAACGTGCTGAGGCTGCCCAGGAAGCCCGTGGCAAGGAGCAAGCCGATCTGGTGATCCGGGCCGCAGCGACCAGCCAGGGCCGCAATCAAGCCCAGCGCAAAACAAGCGGTGATGTTCACGCCAAACGTGGCCCAATGCTTGCGGGGCACCAACGGCTCGAAGTGGTTCACGAGGCGGAAGCGCAGCCAGGCTCCAGGCACTGCGCCGATCGCCACCAGGAGGGCGTCGCGCATGGATCAGGCCACCGCGAGCCAGCCGCGCTGCTCACCTGTTTCCACTTGCAGCCACTGATCACCGTCGTGATCACGCCAACTGCGCACGACGCGCAGGGGCTGATCCACATCCACCTGGGCCAGGGCAGGAGCCTGTTGATCCGGTGCGGCCTGCAGAACCTGGCCGCCAATGCTGAGCAATGGCTCACCCGCGTTGCGGCGACGCAGATCAGGTAGGCGGCGATCAGCCCCGCCGGCGGGCAGGGAGACCGGTGCAAACAAGGCGAAGGCCAGCACAGCCCCCCAGCGCCAGGTGCTGAAGCGTTGATCCACGGAGCGCGAGAGAGGTCGGCTCACTCAGATATCCAGCTGCGCGAGATCGAGCTCGGCGCTGTGGGTTTCGATGAATTCGCGGCGGGGGGCAACCTTGTCGCCCATCAGGATGTTGAAGATGCGGTCGGCTTCGGCAGCGTCTTCAATTTCCACGCGCTTCATCATGCGAGTGGTGGGATCCATGGTGGTTTCCCAGAGCTGTTTGGGCATCATTTCGCCCAAGCCCTTGAAGCGCTGGATCGTGTAATTGGCCTTTTCGCCAAAGCCTTCGATCGTGGCCTTCAGATCGGCTTCGTTGTAGCAATAGGTGTGATTCTTGCCGCGTTCTACCTTGTAGAGCGGAGGGCAGGCGATGTAAATATAGCCACCTTCCACAAGCGCTTTCTGGTAGCGGTAGAAGAAGGTAAGCAACAAGGTGCGGATGTGAGCACCGTCCACATCAGCATCGGTCATGATCACGATGCGGTGGTAGCGGAGGTTCTTGTCATCGAACTCTTCACCTTTAATGCCAAGGCCGAGGGCGGTGATCAAGGCCTGAATCTCGGTGTTTTTGTAGATCTTGGCGTCGTCGGTTTTCTCGATGTTGAGAATCTTGCCTCGCAGGGGGAGGATCGCCTGGAAGCGGCGGTCGCGGCCCTGCTTAGCGGAGCCACCAGCGGAATCGCCCTCCACGATGTAGATCTCGGATTCGCCGGGGTCGCGCGAGGAGCAATCGGCCAGCTTGCCGGGAAGGGTTGAGCTCTCCAGCACACTCTTGCGGCGCACCAGCTCACGGGCACGGCGGGCGGCTTCGGCGGCGTTGAAGGCCTGGATTGCCTTCTCGAGGATCAGATCGATCACCGAGGGGTTGAACTCCAGGTATTCGCTCAGGGCTTCACCCACCAGCGAATCCACGATGCCGCGCACCTCGGTGTTGCCGAGCTTGGTTTTAGTTTGCCCCTCGAACTCCGGCTCTGGCACCTTCACCGACAGCACAGCGGTGAGGCCTTCGCGGATGTTCTCGCCAGCCAGATTGGCGTCAGCCTCCTTGCGCTTGCCGCGCTTTTTGGCGAAGGCGTTGAGGGTGCGAGTAAGCACCGTTTTCAAGCCCTCGATGTGGGTGCCACCATCCACGGTGCGGATGTTGTTGGCAAAGCCGAAGATGTTGTCGGAGTAGGCATCCACGCACCACTGCAGTGCAGCCTCCACCTGAACTCCATCTTTTTCGGAGTTCACATAGATGATATCGGGATGAAGGGCATCCTTCTCCGCGTTCATGTAGGCGACGTATTCCTTGATGCCGCCTTCGTAGTAGTAGATCTCCTCGTGGGCCGCGCCTTCGGCGCTGCGGGCAGCGGGCCGCTCGTCGCGGAAGACGATCTTCACGCCACCGTTGAGGTAGGCGAGTTCGCGCAAACGGGCCGAGAGCGTGTGGTAATCGAACTCGATCCCGCCCGAGAAGATCTGGATGTCGGGCTTGAAGCACACCGACGTGCCGGTGCGGCTGGTGTCGGCAGCGGGCTTTGACGCCAGCGTGCCGATCGGGGCACCGCGCTCGAAGCGCTGCTGGTGCTCCTGGCCCTGGCGATGGACCGTGACCTCCACCCATTCGGAGAGGGCGTTCACCACCGACACGCCCACACCGTGCAGGCCGCCCGACACCTTGTAGCCGCCGGCGCCGAACTTGCCGCCGGCATGCAGCACGGTGAGCACGGTTTCGAGTGCGCTCTTCCCGGTGCGAGGGTGCACGTCGGTGGGGATGCCGCGGCCGTTGTCGGTCACGGCGCAGCTGCCATCCTCATTGAGGACAACCAGAATCTCGTTGCAATGGCCGGCGAGTGCCTCGTCGACCGAGTTGTCGACCACCTCGTACACCAGGTGGTGCAAGCCCCGCGGCCCGGTGGAGCCGATGTACATGCCTGGGCGCTTACGCACCGGCTCCAGGCCTTCCAGCACCTGGATCTGCTCGGCGCCGTAGGCGGCCTGAACTTTGGTGGCTTCGCTCATGGGTTCCGGCGGGGGCACGTCCTCCTGCCGCAGGTGCCCGTTGGCAAGCGCGGCAAGGGGCAGGGAGGCGCGCAAAGGCCGTGCCTGAAGGCCCAATCTACCACCGATGCAATAGAGAAGCTCCTGGTGGCCGCTCCGTGTGCTTTTCAGCAAGGGGTGCAATCAGCGGGCCGCCGGCCAGGCAACAGGCCCGCCGGCAGAGTGCCTGGATGAGCCAAGCCGAAACCGCTGCCCAGCCCCTGGTGATTGTGTTGCTGGGCCCCACCGCCAGCGGCAAAACGGCCCTCGGCATCGAGCTGGCCCAGGCGCTGGATCTGGCGGTGCTGTCGGTGGATTCGCGCCAGCTCTATCAAGAGATGGATATCGGCACCGCCAAGCCCACCCCGGCCCAGCGGGCGGCGGTGCGGCATGAGCTGCTGGATCTGCGCCGCCCTGATCAGCCGATCAACCTGCAGGAGTTCCGCGCCGAAGCCGAACAGGCCATCGCTGCCGAACACGCCCGCCGCGGCATCGCCCTGCTGGTGGGCGGCAGTGGGCTGTATCTGAAAGCCATCACCCAGGGGATGACGCCGCCGGCCGTTCCGCCACACCCGCAACTGCGGGCCCAGCTTGAAGCGCTTGGCCAGCCCCTCTGCCACCAATTGCTCTGCGCCGCTGATCCCACCGCCGGCGCGCGGATCATGGCCAACGATGCTGTGCGCACCCAGCGAGCGCTGGAGGTGCTCTACGCCACCGGTCAACCGTTGAGCAGCCAGCAAGGCGCCACGCCGCCGCCCTGGCGGGTGCTGGAGCTGGGCCTGAATCCGCCGGATCTCAAGCGCCGCATCACCCTGCGCAGCGCACACCTCTATGGCGAAGGCCTGATCGAGGAAACCCGCGGCCTGATGGAGCGCTACGGCGCCGACTGCCCGCTGCTCGACACCATCGGCTACGGCGAAGCCAAAGCGGTGCTGCGGGGGGAGCTCCAACGCGACGACGCGATCGCCCTCACCACCAAGCGCACGCAACAGTTCGCCAAGCGCCAGCGCACCTGGTTTCGGCGGCAACACCAGCCGATCTGGCTCGATGGAGGTGAGGCATTACAGCAGGCGTTGCCCGCGATCGAGCGCGTCCTAGGGTGAAGGGTGAACAGACACTGTTTTCTCTTCGTCCTCTCGCCCGCCTGAATGCCACCCCGTCCTCGTTTTGACCGCCGCGCTCCCGTGCGGGAGCTCCCCAACATCAACGACCGCATCAGTTACCCCCAGTTGCGGGTGGTGGATGCCGACGGCAGTCAGCTGGGGGTGATCACGCGGGAGGCGGCCCTGGAAGTGGCCAAAGACCGCGAGCTCGACCTGGTGCTGGTGAGCGAGAAGGCTGATCCGCCGGTGTGCCGGATCATGGACTACGGCAAGTTCAAGTTCGAGCAGGAAAAGAAGGCCAAAGAAGCCAAGAAAAAGTCTCACCAAACCGAAGTGAAGGAGGTGAAGATGCGCTACAAGATCGATCAGCACGATTACGACGTGCGCATCGGTCAGGCGTCCCGCTTCCTCAAAGCTGGCGACAAGGTGAAGTGCACCGTGATCTTCCGCGGCCGCGAGATCCAGCACACCGCCCTGGCTGAACAGCTGCTCAAGCGCATGGCCAAGGATCTCGAGGAAAAGGCCGAGATCCAGCAGGAGCCCAAGCGCGAGGGCCGCAACATGATCATGTTCCTCACACCGCGCAAAACCCCGCTGGCCAAAGAGAAGGAAGCGGAAGCCGCCGCCAGCAAGGCCGTGCGCACGATCGAAACCCCGCGCCAGCAGGCCGCTGCGGCAGCGGCCGAAGGCTGAGACCTCAGGCCCAGTCAGGCCTGCGCCTAAAGCGCTTCGCCGAACAGCGCGAGCATCGCCTTCCAACCAGCCGCTGAGGCCTCAGGGTGGAAATCAGCCCTGGCTTCGCACATGTAGCCGTGGCCGGCGCCTGGGGCCAGAACAAAGCGGTGACTGCCGGCGGGCGCCGCAGCGAGGGCTTGCTCGATGGCGGCGAGCTCTTCGGGCGGCATCAACGGATCCTGATCGCCGCAGAAACACCACAACCGGCCGGGAATCTGCGGCACATCCGCCAGGGTGGGTGCCCCACCGCCGGGGCGATCGGTGGACACACGGGCTCCGTAGAAATCGCAGCTGGCGGCGATCACCGGCAGGGTGGCGGCCAGCATCGCCAGGTGCCCCCCGAAGCAGAAGCCCACACAGCCCAGGGGCCTTTGGGCCAGGCCGTCAGCGGCATGGGCCTGCTGCATCCAGGCAGCAGCGGCAGCCACATCGGAGCGGAGCTGTTGGGCCTGCACCTGGTCGCGGTGCTCACGGCCGAGGGCCAGGCCAGCTTCGTTGTAATCCGCCTCCAGATGGGGGGCGGTGCGCCAGAAGGTGCTGATCGCCAGAGCCGCATAGCCCTGCTCCGCCAAACGATCGGCCACGCTGCGCACCCAGCCGTTAACGCCGAACACCTCGGGCAGCACCAGCACAGCCGCCCGCGGGGCCTCGGGCCGCGCCCACCAGGCGGGCATTGCGCCCTCAGGCGTGATCACCTCAATCCAGTTCGCCTGAATCGCCATCAAGCCAGCCCGCGCGGCAGCAGAGCGCTATCAAAGCGCCACCCGAACGGCAGAGCAGCACAACGCGCAAGCACTGTCCCTGGTTCCGTACTGAATGTACAAAAGCCTGGACAGTGCCACCGAAGCCTCCACCGAAGCCTGCACGGGAGCAAGGCCCGGCAGCGCTCCCGCTCGCGAACCGTCCCCAACCGGCACAGCAGGTTATGCCGGGATGGCAATTGTCACCGGGGCCAAAGATCCGTATGGTGGCGCCACAGCGTTGTGCCAATCCGGTTTGCGGTTCCACATTCAGCAGGACAGCGACATCCCGGCGTCGAGCCAGCTGTACAACCAGATCTGCTTTGCGATCGCCGCACGCCACTTCCCGCCCGGCCATCGATTGCCAAGCACGCGCCAGCTGGCGATGCAGACCGGCCTGCACCGCAACACGATCAGCAAGGTGTACCGCCAGCTGGAAAACGATGGCGTTGTTGAAGCCATGGCCGGCTCAGGCATCTACGTGCGCGACCAGCAGAACCCGCGCGACATCAAGCCTGCCCCAGGCCCCCGCAGCCGCCACCTGCCCGACATCGACCGCGAGGTGCGCCAGAGCGTGGATGGGCTGCTCAACGCCGGCTGCACCCTGCAGCAGGCCCGCGACCTGCTCACCCGCGAGATCGACTGGCGCCTGCGCTGCGGCGCCCGGGTGCTGGTGAGCACCCCTCGGGAAGACATCGGTGCTTCGATGCTGATCTCCGAGGAACTCACGCCGCATCTGCAGGTGCCTGTGGAAGTGGTGCCGATGGAGGAGCTGGAGGCGGTGCTGGAAACCTCCAGCAACGGCACGGTGGTGACCAGCCGCTACTTCCTGCAGCCGGTGGAGGAGATCGCCAAACGCCACGGCGTGCGCTCGGTGCCGGTGGACCTCAACGACTTCCGCCACGAGCTCGACCTGCTCAAAGACCTCAAGGCCGGCAGCTGCGTGGGCCTGGTGAGCATCAGCCCCGGCATCCTGCGGGCCGCTGAGGTGATCCTGCACAGCATGCGCGGCAGCGAGCTGCTGTTGATGACGGCCACGCCGGATCTGAACAGCCGCCTGCTGGCCCTGCTGCGGGCTGCCAGCCACGTGCTCTGCGACCGCCCCAGCCTGCCGTTGATCGAGCAGTGCCTGCGTCAGAATCGCGCCCAGCTGATGCGGATGCCCCAGGTGCACTGCGCCCAAAGCTATCTGGGGGCGAGCACCATCGATCTGCTGCGCAAGGAGATCGGCCTAGAAGCGTGAATGGATCAACTCTGAGCCGAAAGACGTTTCAGGGTCGAAACTAAAAAACAACGGCAGTGAATGGAGACTGCCTTACTTTGAAAAGCGGATGAAGAGATTCGAACTCTCGACCCTCTCCTTGGCAAGGAGATGCTCTACCACTGAGCTACATCCGCAGGTGCCGTGGCTTCAGCCGCCGACCGAATGATCATGCACGATCGGGTGCCCCTCGGTCAAACGATGGGCGGCTTCGGCAGGATGGGCGGATGCTGAAAGCCCTGCGCGCCGACCTGGCGATCATCAAGGAGCGCGATCCGGCGGCCCGGGGCACGCTGGAAATCCTGCTCTGCTACCCGGGCCTGCATGCGCTCAGCCTGCATAGGATCAGCCATGGGCTCTGGCGGCTGCAGGGTCCGGTGGCGCCGCTGCTGGCGCGGCTGCTCAGTCAGCTGGGGCGCTGGCTCACCGGCATCGAGATCCATCCCGGCGCCCGCATCGGCCACGGCGTGTTCATCGACCACGGCATGGGCATGGTGGTGGGCGAAACGGCCGTGATCGGCAACCACTGCCTGCTCTACCAAGGCGTCACCCTGGGGGGCACGGGCAAAGCCCACGGCAAGCGTCACCCCACCCTGGAGGAAAACGTGGTGGTGGGGGCCGGCGCCAAGGTGCTCGGCGCGATCACGGTGGGGGCCAACACCCGCATCGGAGCGGGCTCAGTGGTGCTGCGCGATGTGGAGGCCGACAGCACGGTGGTGGGGGTGCCCGGCCGCGTGGTGCACCAGAGCGGTGTGCGTGTGGATCCCCTGGCCCACTCAGCCCTGCCCGATGCGGAGGCGCGGGTGATCCGCAACCTGATGGAGCGGATCGACAGCCTCGAGGGCGAACTGGCCCGCACCCAGGCCTGCCTGCGGGAGCTGGCGGCGGGCCGGCCCCTGCTGGAGCCCTGCCGCGGCGAAGCGCAAAACCTGAAAGACCGCGAAATCCTCGAATTCCTGGGCGACAACCCCGGCATCACGGGCTGAGCGAAAGCCACCCTCAGAGAGCCGGCTTCACATCTGTGTGAGCGAAGTCGTTTCCCTTGAACAGAAGGGGCAGATCCAGGGCCATGGCCAGCCCATAGCTGAAGCAATCGCCCAGGTTGAGGCCGGCTGGATGGCGACCCTTGCCGTAACGGCGCCAGCCCTGCAGAGCCCAGTGGAGGTGAGAGGCCTCAAAAGCCACAATCTGCACATCGGCGCGACTTAACAGCAACTCCAGCTCAGGCAAGCCCACGTCGTCGCCCAGGTGGCTGCAGACCACAATCTGGGCTTCGAGCAGGGTGGCGGTGCTGATCAGGGCGGTGGCAGCCTGGCTGAGACAGAGGAGAAGATCCTCCGCCTCAGGCTCAACCTTGAGGATGGCTACCAGGGCCGATGTGTCGACAACCATCAGAGGAGCCTCAAACCGGCAGGCCCTGTTCGTCGTAGAGCGCATCCTGCAGCTCCTTGCTGGTGAGCCCTTCGGGCCAGGTCAGCCTTCCAAAGCGATCAAGCAGCTCCTGCACGTGTTGCTTGCGCAGACGAATTGCCTGCTCCTCAGACTCGTGGCCAGAGCGCTCCAGCTCCGCCCGCAGGGCCTGGCGCACAGCATCAGTGACGGTGGTGGACCGCCGGGCCGCCAGCTCCCGGGCCATGGCATGCACCTCGGGATCCTTGATGTTCATGCCCATCGCCGCAGCAGGGTAGAAAATTAAGCCGATTCTACCAAGCTGACCCACTTTCTCTTGTCGCCATCCGAGACAAGATCCAGCGCTAACTTGTCGCCATGGACGGCAAGCTTTCCGAGCCCATGCGCAGTCTGTTGCGCCAGAAGCTGGTGGACAGCTGGGAGCAACCGCTGCCGCAGCTCACGCGCCGCGACACCTGGATCCCCAGGATCCCCGGCAAAACGCTGGCGGTGATTGGCATGCGCCGCAGCGGCAAAACATCGCTGCTCTGGCAGGAAGTGGCACGGCGGGTGGGAGAGGGTGCCGAGCGCAGTTGGCTGCCGATGCTCTCGCTCGAAGACGAGCGTTTGCTGGCCCATAACCCAGGCGTGGAACTGCTCGACGAGCTCCTGGACACCTACTTCCAACTGCAGCCCCAGGTACGGCAACCAGGGCCACAACGCGGCTGTCTCTTTCTCGACGAGATCCAGCGCATTTCCGGCTGGGAGGGATTCGTGCGGCGGGTCATGGACAGTGAACCGATCGACGTGGTGGTGAGTGGCTCGTCGGCCCAGATGCTCTCGGCGGAAATCGCCAGCACCCTGCGGGGACGGGCGGTGGAGGCCGTGGTGTTCCCCTTCAGCTTCCGCGAGAGCCTGCGTCACGCGGGCCTGGAACCGCAGCAGCCCAGCCCGCACTGGAGCAGTGCCGAGCGCTCCCGCTTAGCCCATCAGCTTGAGCGCTACCTGCACTGCGGGGGCTTCCCCGAGGCGCAAGGGCTGGAGGAGCGCAGTCGGCGGCTCCTGCTGAGCAGCTACGTGGACAGCACCGTGCTGCGCGATGTGATCGAGCGCCATGGCATCCGCCAACCCCTGGCTCTGCAATGGCTGGTGCGGCAGCTACTAGGGCACGGAGGGGGCAGCTTCAGCCTCAATAAGCTGCATGGAGCGCTGAAAAGCCAGGGACTGGCCATCAGCCGAGAGCATCTTGCCGAGCAGGTGCACCATCTCGACAGCGCGTTTCTGATCCGGTGCGTGGGTGTGGTGGGGGGATCGTTGCGCCGTCAGATGACGCTGCCGCGCAAGGTGTATCCCATCGACCCCGGCCTACTGCCGCTCTATGAACTGCAGGGCCGCAGCAATGTCGGCCACGCACTGGAAACAGTGGTGCTGCTGGAGTTGCTGCGACGTGGCGCGGAGGTGGGGTATCTGCGCAACAGCAGCGGCACCGAGGTGGATTTCCAAGCTCGCTTCCCGAATGGCCTGCGAGAACTGATCCAAGTGTGCGCCGATCTGAGCGATCCAGCAACGCGGCAGCGGGAGCTCAGAGCTTTGCTGGAGGCCATGGAGGAGCCATCAGGGCAGGGAGCTCAGCCTCGCCTGATCAGCCTGGAGCAACGGCGGCCCCATGGCGAGTGGCCGGAATCGGTGGCCTGGAGCAACGCGGTGGAGTGGCTCCTGGAAGACTGAGCGCCTCCACCACCGCCTCTTAGTCCGCCGGCGGACTAACGTTGATCCAGTGGCGGCCCGCCCCCGCCTCCCTGGGATCAAGCCAATGCCTGAACCACTCCGCACCGTGAATGTGCATGAGGCCAAAACCCACTTTTCGCATCTGATCGATGCGGCCCATGCCGGCGAAACGATCGTGGTGGCCAAGGGGGGACGGCCCTGGGCGCGGCTGGTGCCGCTCGAGCCACCGATCCCACGGCGCCAGCCTGGCGTGCTGGCCGGGCGCATCAGCCTGCCGCCCATCGAGGAGCTGCTGGAGCCGCTGCCTGCAGAGGAACTCGCCGGCCTTGAGCAACCGCTCCCGTGAGACTGCTCCTGGACACCCATGCCCTTCTCTGGTGGCTGGCGGAACCGGAGCGCCTGTCACCGGCGGCCCACGCCGCCATTGCCGATGGGAACAACCGGGTGTTGGCAAGCGCCGCCTCCGGGTGGGAGATCGCCACCAAGGTGCGTCTGGGCAAGCTGCCGGCAGCCAGCGAACTGGTGGACGACTTACCCCACCTGTTGGCAGCCCAGGGCTTTGAGCTGTTTCCCATCACGCTTCGCCATGGCCTACACGCGGGCGGCTACGCGATGCCACACCGCGATCCCTTCGATCGCCTGCTGGCGGCCCAGGCCGAACTGGACCAGCTCACTCTGGTGAGCCTGGATCCTGCTCTGCAGGCCTTCCCTTGCCGTTTGCTCTGGTGAGCCCAGAAGGATCAAGGGCGCGTCCAGATGCAGCGGCCCACGCGCTTGATGTGGGCCAGCAGCTCGGCATCCAGCTGCTGCATCAGCAGCAGGTCGACCCGCCAGGGCAGCAACAGATCATCGATCGCAGCCAGCAGTGAGAGGTGGCTGGAGTGGCTGAGCCGAGGCGCATCGAGACAGAGATCAATATCAGACCCTGGTTGATACCGATCCATCGCCCGTGAGCCGAACAGCCAAATGGCCTCAAGTTCGGGGTGGGCTGTCAGCAGAGCCAGCAGTTGCCGCGACGGGCGCTCGGGGATCCCGGGGAGAGCCGATCGGCCGATGGTTTCTGAGGGAGTGCTTGGGTTGGTCATGTCGACTCTGCCAAACGTCGCTGTTCCAACCTGTCTCGCAGGTGCTGAAAGCAGGGCAGGTAGCTGCCGGTGATCTGAGCTGCTATGGCATCAGCCGTGGCTCGGTTGTAGCCGTGGCTGGTGAGGTTGCGATCCTGAATCATCTGCATCCAGGTTTCGCCCGCATCGATCAGTCCCAGACGAAACGCCTCGCGCAGGGTGTCGCGCGAGCCAAGCAGCGAGGTGTTGCCCTGGCTGCGCAGCAGATCCCGCAATGTGTTCCAGGCCAATTCAAAGGTGTATTCGAAGGCCTTAATCAACCCCTGCTGTTCCCGTTCGTTCAATGCCGGGGGGTCGATGAAGCTTTCCAGCTGCGTGAGCGCCCGGCTGTAGTTGCTGAAGCGCTGCTGCCAGCGGATGTCTTCGGCCATCGGCTCACACCGGGTGCGTTCGCCACCGCAGTCTCTCGAACCGTCAAGGCCCCTGTCCCGGTAAGCTGCCTTCAGTGCTGGCTCGCCTGCTTCGATGCTCAAGCTGTTGCTGGGTGACCCCAATGCCCGCAAGCTGAAGCGCTACCAGCCGATCGTTTCCGATATCAACCTGCTCGAGGAGGAGGTTGCCCCCCTCTCCGACGAGGAGCTGCGAGGCCTGACGGCGGAATTCCAGGGCAAGCTCGCCGCCCTGCAGCTCGAGTGCAAAAACCGCGGCCTGAGCATCGAAACCACGCTCGAGCGGGAGCGAAAACTGCTCGATGAGCTGCTGCCCCAGGCGTTTGCTGTGGTGCGCGAAGCGGGCAAGCGCGTGCTCGGCATGCGCCACTTCGATGTGCAGCTGATCGGCGGCATGGTGCTGCACGACGGCCAGATCGCCGAGATGAAAACCGGCGAGGGCAAAACCCTTGTGGCCACCCTGCCCGCCTACCTCAACGCCCTCACCGGCCGGGGCGTGCACGTGGTCACGGTGAACGACTACCTGGCCCGCCGCGATGCCGAGTGGATGGGGCAGGTGCACCGCTTCCTGGGCCTCTCGGTAGGCCTGATCCAGCAGGACATGGATCCGGAAACACGCCGCCAGAACTATGGCTGCGACATCACCTACGCCACCAACTCAGAGCTGGGCTTCGACTACCTGCGCGACAACATGGCGGCGGACATCGCCGAGGTGGTGCAGCGCGAGTTCCACTACTGCGTGATCGACGAAGTCGACTCGATCCTGATCGACGAGGCCCGCACGCCGCTGATCATTTCCGGCCAGGTGGAGCGCCCCCAGGAGAAATATCAGAAGGCCGCCGAAGTGGCCGCCGCCTTGGTGCGCGCCGCCGAACTCGGCAAAGACGGCATCGACCCCGAAGGCGACTACGAGGTGGATGAGAAGCAGCGCAACTGCACCCTCACCGATGAGGGTTACGCCAAAGCCGAGCAGCTGCTCGGGGTGAGTGATCTGTTTGATCCCCAAGACCCCTGGGCGCACTACATCAACAACGCGCTCAAGGCCAAGGAGCTGTTCGTGAAGGACGTGAACTACATCGTGCGCGGCAGCGATGCCGTGATCGTGGATGAGTTCACCGGCCGCGTGATGCCCGGCCGCCGCTGGAGCGATGGCCAGCACCAGGCGATCGAGGCCAAGGAGGGTCTGCCGATCCAGCCCGAAACGCAGACGCTCGCCTCGATCACCTACCAGAACTTCTTCCTGCTCTACCCGCGCCTGGCCGGCATGACCGGCACCGCCAAAACGGAAGAGGTGGAATTCGAGAAGACCTACAAGCTCGAGGTCACCATCGTGCCCACCAACCGCGTGCGCTCGCGGGCGGACTGGACGGATCAGGTGTACAAGAACGAAACCGCCAAGTGGCGCGCCGTGGCCCTGGAAACGGCCGAGGTGCACAAAACCGGCCGGCCGGTGCTGGTGGGCACCACCAGCGTGGAGAAATCGGAGCTGCTGAGCGCCCTGCTCGCCGAGCAGCAGATCCCCCACAACCTGCTCAATGCCAAGCCGGAAAACGTGGAGCGGGAAGCCGAAATCGTTGCCCAGGCGGGCCGAGCCGGCGCCGTGACCATCGCCACCAACATGGCCGGCCGCGGCACCGACATCATCCTGGGGGGCAACGCCGATTACATGGCCCGCCTCAAGCTGCGGGAGGTGTTGCTGCCGCGCCTGGTGCGACCGGAAGAGGGTCACAAACCACCGATGCCCCTGCAGCGTGCGCCGGAAGCGGCCCCCGGCTTCGGAGCAGCCTCGGCACAAGCAGCAACCAAGGCGCCGTCGGAGGCACGAGCGATCGGCGCGCTCTACCCCTGCGCGCTGAGCGACGCCACCGAACAATCGCTATCGGAGTTGGCCCATGATCTGGTGAAGGCCTGGGGTGACCGCCAACTCACCGTGCTGGAGCTGGAGGATCGAATCGCTCAGGCGGCAGAGAAGGCACCCACAAGCGACCCACAGGTGCAAGCCCTGCGCAACTTGATCGCACGCGTGAAAGCCGAATACGAAGCCGTCACCAAAACGGAAGACGAACAGGTGCGCCAGGCTGGCGGCCTGCACGTGATCGGCACCGAGCGCCACGAATCCCGCCGAGTGGACAACCAACTCCGCGGCCGCGCCGGCCGCCAGGGCGACCCCGGCTCCACCCGCTTCTTCCTCTCCCTGGAAGACAACCTGCTGCGCATCTTCGGCGGCGACCGCGT
>VFQT010003448.1_pt1 | contig 14397 bp, 16 predicted proteins | sample 3512381 | NCBI WGS metagenome assembly VFQT01 (sample SAMN10412376, study PRJNA504923) | tailings metagenome | isolation source: Relicate 2 Philex TSF3 active mining site | place: Philippines: Tuba, Benguet | collected 2017-08-29 | reverse complement strand
GTGTCATCACCAGCGATCATCCGCCACCCGTCAAGCCACCCCTTCCCACTGGAAATAGCGAGGAACCAGGTTCAGAAATTTCGACGGAACAGAAAACCACGAACAACCGGCATTTTTGGCTTGATTGCCGAAATTTAGGCCGTTACATTCTGCGCACGGGTTAAATATAATATACGCAACTAATTAATAATTGACTAGAGATTGATTTCAATGGCTACAGAAATTAAAAGAACAGAAGCCACAACCCTTTCTAATGTAGGCGAAGGGATTCAGGCTAACAATGCTGCATGGACCTTTGGCAAGGAAACACCAAAGGCTTTCACACAACATGTACGGAGATCTATTCCGTTTTACGAAGAGGGACATGAATTAATCCTTCGCATCAGTGACTTTTTTGTAAAGCCTGATTCTGTTTGCTACGAGCTAGGTGTCTCCACCGCCGTCCTCACCCGCAAGCTAGCAGCCCGACATAAACCGTCAGTCAAATGGGTAGGAATTGACTGCGAGGCAGGGATGATTGAGCAAGCCAAGAAGGAAATTGAAATCTCCGGCTCAATACCTTACAACATTAATTTGCTAAATGACGATATAACCACTTTTCCTTATGAAAAATCTGACTTCATAGCTTCTTATTATACAGTTCAGTTCGTACCATCTCGCCTGCGTCAAGAATTACTCAATCGTTTATATCAAACGCTAAATTTTGGTGGCGCGTTGATCCTTTTCGAAAAGGTGCGAGGTCCCGATGCACGGTTTCAAGACATCATTTCCAGTATCTACTCAGATTACAAGCTCGACCAAGGCTACTCACCTGGGGAAATGATAGCAAAATCGCGCAGCTTGAAAGGTGTACTAGAACCATTTTCGACCCAAGGTAACATCGAGATGTTACACAAAGCTGGTTTTCGGAATGTAATGTCAATTTTTAAATGGACCTGCTTTGAAGGGTTGATCTGCATTAAATAATTTAGCGGCATGAAAAAGTTCTTAAAAGACTATTTGAATCATATTCAAATGGAGAGCAACTATGCCTCTAAAAATATTCCTTGCGAGATCTGTGGTGATACACATACAACATTAATCCGAGAAACCATCAGCATCGGTAAAGGAGCATACGGTAAACTCCCGGTTGTTGCTTGCAACACTTGTGGTTTTTTATTCCAAAATCCACGCTTTGACAAAAAATTCTATCAGGATTACTACGCGCTCCAATACAGGAAAGTCATTTACGGCAAAGTTATCCCTCCTCCAGATTTTGTTACGGATCAAATCAATCGTGGACAATTTCTTTACAACTCAATCCATCACTTACTGCCCAAAACAGGAACCTTATTGGATGTTGGCTCGTCGGTTGGCGGCATGATGAAGGCGTTCATGGAACGCGGATGGGATGCTCTCGGGACTGATCCCGATACTAACTTCGTCAATTTTGGTAGAAATGAGCTAGGATTACCGGTGATTCCTGTCTCTGCTGAGGAGATGGATCTAAAAAATCAAAAGTTCGACCTGATTTTAATAATGGGCTCACTTGAGCATGTATTCGATCCGAACAAAACTTTGGAAATTTGCCGCGCCGCAGCGAAGCCTGGGTCTTTGCTGCTGTTGGAAGGACGTGGCCATCCGCAAAGCGCGTCCAAAAACTATTTTAACCACAATCATCATCGTTACTTCACGCTCAACTCAATCGAATTAATGATGATGAAGTTTGGTTGGCAACCATTTCTAACCACAGACGATCCGCTCTGCGGACCAACCCGACCCGGATCCATTTATTCCATCGGTCGTCTCGGTTCGCAGCCATCCACCGAAGAATTCATCGCGAAAATTCTTGGTGGCAAGCGCGATTTAGTGTCCAGTGTGCTTGATTTATTTAACCAACTAGATCGTAAATGGGATTCTGTATAAGGCCGTTGCCTGTTGCCTCAAAAGTAAATGACACCGGAGGAGATCCGGGGTGGAGGGGTCGTTGACTCATAAGTCATGACACCCGCGACAGAACGGATGTGCCTGCATCGGCCGCGCAATGCAAGGAGTCCGAAGGACGACTGGAATGGAGCGGCCAAGGCAGGATCGCCCTCAGACCTTCCTCCAGTCGCCGATGCAGCTCGAAGGGGTTGAGGCTGGCCAACTTCGCTTTCAACCACCTCTTGGACTCTGTGCTCACATCCGGACTGGCCATCAATCGCTCGCAGGGTGTTCGCGGCTTGTCGTGGCGACGTTTCACCTTGGCTCCCACCCGGCACTTCTCTTCCAGTTTGGCCGAAGGCAGGAAGTAGTTGTGGAGTGGCTCCCAACACTCCCGGTAAAGTGCATTTATCAGCTCGATCAGTCCGGGGTCCTCCAGGCGGTCGTAGCCAAGCAACCGTCGGACATGGGTCCAGTTCTTCTGCTCCACGTGGCCGTTGTCATCCTTCTTGTAGGGTCGTGAGCGGGTGAACCCCACCGCCTTGGGGCGATCCTGAAAATAACGCAAAAAGTGCCAGTTCAGAAACTCAGACCCATTGTCCGTGTCGAAACCCAGCAACTCGAAGGGTAGAGCCTTCTCCACTTCCCGGGTCGCCTCGACAATCCCGTGCGCTCCCTTGTTCCAAACCGCTCGGTTGGCCGTCCATCCGCTGTAAATGTTGGTGTAGGTCACGCTCCAGATGAAATCCCCGTCCAAACTGCCTCCGCAGTGGGCCACCGTGTCGGCCTCCAGGAAACCGGGGCGCGTGATGTCCCAGTTGTCCGTCCGGATCGGTATCTGGGTCTTCAGCAGCCCACCGGGCTTGGTGCCACATCGACCATGGTGACCGGCCTGAGCCTTGCGCGGTGCCAATAACCGGTCGATCTGGGCCGCGCTGACCTCCAACACCCCCTTCCGAAGCTCCCGGGAAAGGTCGCCATACTCAGCTTGGTAGTGTGGCAACCACTCAGGCAGTAGAGCCTTCAACCGCTTGCCACACGGCTGTTCGGCCACCTTCCAGATTCGCCATAGCACCTTGACCACTTCCAACCCGTACTTCGGAGGCCTCCCCTTGCGAACGTCCGGATCACCTCCCCATCCGGCTTGGGCTCCCAGCAGCTTGATCGCGTGCTTGCGACTGTATCGTATCCGTGCGGTGAACCCCATGGTTCCCACTCTGGCTTGAGGGTGCGATGATTCCGGGTTTGTCTCCGACGACCGGCCGCGTTTGCTCCCCGGTCCACCTCAACGGTCAGGCCGCCTGAGGCTTCCAGTTCCAGGGGAGCACCTCAGGCAGGGTAGCTTGGGTGCAGGTCGGGATCCGACGCAGCGCGTCGCTCAACCAAGCTGCCGGATCCAGACGATACCGGCGGGCGGTGATCAGAAGGCTGTAGATCACCGCGCTCCGCCACCCGGCGTCCGGGTGGCCGATGAATAGCCAGTTCCGTTTCCCGACGCAGCTCGGTCGGATCGCGTTCTCCACCAAGTTCGTATCGATCTCGTACCGACCGTCTTCGAGATAGCGCACCAGCGCTTCCCACTGACTCAACGTGTACCGGATCGCCTTGCCCAGCGGGCTCTTGGGCAACACCGGCGATCCCACTTGGGCAGGATTCAGTTCCAGCAAGCGCCGGTGCAACCGGTCCAACATCGCCGGTGCATGCTGCTGCCTCAGGTCTTTGCGCGCCTCGGGCGACAGGCCGCTCTCGCGAGCCACCTTCTCGATGCCGTACAGCGGGGCGATCATGGCGATGATCTCGCGGGAACGCGGCCCATCGTCCGGGATGGCCTCATGGAACTTCCGCCGTGCGTGCGCCCAACAGGCCACGCGACGCAGGTCCGTTCGATCCCGTTCCAACGACTCGTACAGGCCGTACCCATCGCTTTGAAAAGTTCCCGCGAACGACTTCAGCATCTGAGCCGGACCGTCTCGGCCTCGACCCTTCTGGAAGTCGAAGATCACCCCGCCTCCAGGTCGGGCATACACCCACAACCACCCGGTCGCTGTTCGACCTTCGACTTCCGGGTCCATCACTTGCACCGGTGTCTCGTCGACCTGCAGGTAACTGCCGGCCATGAGATCGTCGCGAACCAGTCGGTAAAGAGGCTCGAGGGCCGTGGCCGTCGCCGCCACCCAATCGGCCAGTGTCGTGCGCGTGATCTCCACGCCAAAACGCGCGAGTTCTTGCTGCACCCGGTACAGCGGCCGGTGCTCGAGATACTTCGCCACAACCACATGGGCCAGCAGCCCTGGACCGCAGATCCCCTTGTCGATCACCTGCGGCGGCATCGGCACCTGCACCGGGCTCTGATCCTTACAGGTGCTGCAAGCGTACACCGGGCGAACCGTCCGGCGGCGGATCAGACAGGCCGGGATGAGATCCAGACGCTCGGAAGACTCTTCGCGCACGAGGCACTGCTCGCGGCCGCAATGGCTGCAGGTCTTGTCAGCGGGCTCCAGGCGCTCTTCGACCACTTCGAGGTGCTCGGGCAGCGGCCGGCGCACCGGCTTCTTGGCGACACGCTTCTCGATGTCGGGAACCACGACGACATCTTCGGTCGTGGCCGGTTCCGGGTGATCGAACACTTCATCGATCAGCGCCAACTGGCGATCCTCGATCGGCAGCTTCTCGGAGCTGGAGCTGTACAAGCGGTGTTCGAGGTCTTGGATGCGCAGCTCGAGCAGGCGCTTTTCAGTCGCCAACGCCCCCAACAAAGCGACGGCCTCGTCGAGCGTCGCAGGGGTTGGATTGGGGACTGTGGCCACGCCAAAATCATAGCAATAACGTTACCATAAAGGCCCGTTTTTATTGGTGATTATTGAGTTTATTCACGATGAAAACGCTCTCGGTTTTACAACAGTTTCGAATGCTTTTCATCGCGTTGAGCAGCCCCGTTTTGTGGGCTCCGATGAAGCCACGGACGGCGATGCGTTTTCGACAAGTCGATGCCGCTGAGGAGCAGCGTGAGCTCCTCGCTCGAGAGCTCGATCGACGGACTAGGCGATACCGGCCAGGCCAGCGTCCCTGCCTCGAGGCGTTTGGCGCAAACCCACCAACCGGTGTTGTCCCAGAACAGGATCTTGATTCGGTTCTTCCGTGAGTTGGTGAAGACGAGCAAGTGACCCGAGAGCGGATCGAGGCGGAGCGACTCGCGGACGACGCCCGCCAGGGTGTCGAAGGACTTCCTCAAGTCGGTGGCGCCAGCCGCAAGGTAAACCCGGGTGTTGGAGAGGAAGCTCAGCACTGGGGCAACTGGGCCAGAAGCTCACCGACCCAACCGAACTCGGTCCCGAGTGGAACCCGCAGCTTCCATCCGTTGGGGGCCACGATCTCGGGCCAGTCGCACGACACGGAGGCCGGAATGGGTCGACCGGACGGACTCTGCCGAACCTCAACGGCAACAAACCCGGCTGGAGACGAGGGAGTGATTTCGCGACCTGCACTGCGGACTGGTGGCTGGGTGCCATCGAACGGAATGGATCGGATCCAACGAGACACGGTCAGTGGGTGGACACCGATCTTTTGGGCAAACTCCTGATGGTTCAGTCCAGACTCCCGGAACTCCCGGACCAATTGATCGATCTCGGATTGGTTGCGACGGCGACGAGGGAATTGGATGTCGTGCATCCCTCACCGTCGCCTGGTTCACACCGGATTGGGAACCATGGTGACCACCGCACGCTTACACTGTATCCCCACTGCTCGCACACCTCGTCGATCATCCGCTTGCGCCCCTCGCGACCTCGTCCCATGTACCGCTGCCGCAATCGCGGCAACATCTCCTCGGCTACCTTCCGGCTCATCGGCATCCCTTCTCCTAGCCGGTGTCACCCTTTTTGAGTCAACGACCTCATCCTCCACCGCCAAGCCAATCCCACTGGGTGTCAAAAGTTTTGAGGCAACAAAATCTCCCTTTAATCTTGTCGTTAGAATTTATCTAAATTGACGAAAATTGAAATCTGCCCGTGAGATACAGCTTAAGCGAAGCTCGAACCGCAGGTTGAGATTGTAAATGTTTGGCCTGTTGTAAGTACGCCGTTTGGGGCCTGTTTCCATGCCCCATTTAAAAGAATCCGCCTCTTGCACCGCGATATCGAACCGGTCCATTCAACACATACTGTGAACCGCGTTTTTCCCCTCCGCTGTGAAGCACAAGCCAACCTCCAGAGTTGCTACCCTAGAACTGAAAGCCTCAGGCAGACTGACCTTGGGGGTAAAACGGCGCTGGCTTGTCGTCATTCGAAACAAACTCGGAATTATCACCTCCGCTTACCATTATGTAACTTTTATTCTTCACCGCACGCATAAAAACAACCTTATCACAATACTATTTTATCCAGCACAACGATTTAACTTCGTTGCCATTGACATCTAATACAAGTTACGTAAGCTAGGCTGAACCAAGGTTTTCAGTTTAGATTATTTTATACTCACCAAACAGAGCATAATTAGTAAAAACATCAATTCACCTCTTCAAAATCATTTAGTGATACTATATGAGTCAAAACAATACTCATCCACACCTCTTCACGATTCAACTTAAACATGATAGCTTTTTTGAGGAGAAAGCCCCCAAAATCCATCACTCTTAAGGACAGCAACAAACCTTGCGGTCGATTTACCATCTCCAAATTGGTTTGACCTATCGCCTCTTTGATTCCACTTGTTGCTCAAAAATGATGCAATGCAGACATTGTCGAAGGGACTACAATTAACAACCGAACTTGATAACGCACGCTTGTTTTGTCTAGTTCCTATATTAAGACTTGGCAAACCTAAAAATGGGGCTTCTCTGACGCCCGCACTACTATTTCCAACAATAACCGCCGCGTTTTTCATAAGTTCACTAAAATGCCTAAATCGCATCGAAGCAATAATCTTAAATCGCTCAGCGGGCAATCCATCAATCACATTAAAGATCTTGTCCGTTCCTGGATCATTATTCGGAGCAATTACAACAAAAGATCTGCCACTATTCTCCAACTCACGAAACAAAGATCGTGCCTGAGCTTCAATCGTACCTACCTCTGACGTAACTGGATGAAAAATAACAACACCATAGTCATGAAATTGGATACCATAATGACTTTTCACCGCCTCAATACTAACACCTGAAGCGCCCTCATGTATATCAAGTTCTGGTGAACCAATATTGAACACTCTATCCGGTGATTCACCAAGTGCAAGCACCTTGGATTTGGCAGCCTCACTACTAACAAAATGCGCCGCGCACAATTTAGTGTTACAATGCCGAATGCTCTCATCGATATTACCTGACACCTCCCCCCCCTCTATGTGACCCGACAAGATGTACTTCATACCGCATACTATACTAGCAGCCATGGCTTCAATTCGGTCCCCATGAATCACCACGAGATCAGGCCTATATTCATGCACGAAATCTGAAAAACCTAATATGGTCTTGCTCAATACCAACTCTTGAGCATCACCTTCTTTCTGATTAACAAACTCAAAAAACTCAGCGTTTTGAAACCGCCTTACTTCCAACCTCGTTTCGCCATACCGCCTCATCATATGCATTCCCGTGATGAAGAACTTAATCTGAAATCCAGAATCCCTAGCCGCGACAGCTAAAGGCTCTATCTTTCCAAAATCCGCTCTAGTGCCAGTAACAAATAGCAACTTTTTTGAATTATCCATGTCACAACTTCTAAATTTTTATTCAACATCTAAACCAATAACGTCCACCCACTTAAACTGTTGGTTACGTTTCATTCCAATCCGCAATGATTTACCAATTATTTTGTCATAGTGCTCCACCGAAATCTCTCCTGTTCCCGGTCGCCGCGCCCAGATATCTCCGATGCCTATAACATGCCCAGCAGGTAAATCACGATCAGCAACGATGGAACCTCTTGCAAAGCGATAAACATCTTCCTCGGGTGCTGTCCGAATTTTAGGGTTGTGCAGAGCAATATGAATCTCCTTAGATCGGTCGATTAAGAACCTCAGCTCAGCCGGATCCATAGAACACACAATATCAGGTCCCTTCCTATAGCGGTCATCAGTATAGTGCCGCTCAATAATACAAGCTCCCAGAGCAACCGAAGCTAGTGCCATTTCTGGACCAATACTATGATCTGAAAAGCCAACAACCGCGCGCGGAAAGGCTGACTGCAACTCTGTAACACCTCGAAGACTTACGATTTCTGGAGGCGAAGGATACAGATTTGTACATTCCAACAACGCATAATCAATATTTGCATCCTCTAAAACTTGAACTGAAGGGCGCAGTGAATCAATTGTCTGCATTCCAGTACTCAATATAACCGGCTTACCATAGCCCGCGATGTGCCTAATTAACGGCAAATGGTTAGCCTCACCTGAACCAATTTTGAACGCCGGAATTCCAATATCTTGTAGGAAATCTGCTGCTTTGCGAGAAAACGGCGTTGAAATATAAATCAAACCAATAGATTCCGCATATTCCTTAAGTTTGATTTCATCATCCTTGCTAAGCGAGCAACGTTCCATCACATCCCAGATAGAAATATCCGCATTTGGAGGATAAATCATCTTCGCCTCTTCTGTCATTTCATCGTCGACAAAGTGGGTTTGATGTTTTACCATTTCACACCCCGCTTCTCGAGCCGACCTTACCATCGCCTTAGCAACGCTTAGGCTTCCTCCGTGATTAATCCCAATTTCGGCGATCACTAATGGCGCATTCTTGGGGCAAATTACTCGATCTAAAATTTTCATGAATATTCTTGTAATTTTATACTGCAGTCCAACCACCGTCAACGAAATACTGTTGACCCGTACAATACGAAGAAGCATCTGATGCGAGGAAAATCACCATCCCAACCATATCCTCTCTCTTCGCCATGCGTCGCAGCGGGGTCCTCTCTGCGTACCTCTCTACGAACTCCTTGTCATGATTGTTCTCGACTCCACCCGGAACCAAAGTGTTGACCCGAATGCCTTTCTCTCCCCAATAGGTAGCTAGCCATCGGGTTAGCCCATGCACACCAGCCTTAGCTGAGGCATAGCTGACCATAGAGTTAAACTTCATCCCAACGTAAATTCTATGGTCAGGACCGACAACACCATACGTGCTTGAAACATTTATTAGACTACCGCCACCACCCAATAGCATCGCTTTGCCGCCCTCTCGCGCGACTAGATAGACTCCAGTGAGATTTGTCTTAATTGCCGCCTCCCAAACTGACAATGTTGATTCTTCAAAGCTTGTAAATGCGGCCCCGCTTTTCATTAAGTGCTCACCCGTTGCCGCCGCGTTATTTATAACAACGTCCACCCGCCCATAGTCACGAATAACACGTTGAAACACCCCTATTACATCAGCTTCGCAGGCAACATCACATTCATATCCAATACATCTGTTAGACTTATCTGTTTGGATCAGACTCGCTTTACCGACTGGGTCGGCAGTCGGCAAATCGACTAAAACGACATTGCCCCCATGCTCTGCAAGCGCCTGACAATATGCCGACCCGAGCAATCCAGTGCCCCCTGTAACAACAATTACTTTACCATTAAGATCAAATCTTTTGTTGCTCATCATAGATTTATATATTTTTAACCAACGGTTTTAAAACGTTTTTTCATCAAAAACTCGATCAAATCGAAGTCAAATTCGCTATCTATATCAAGACTTTTCTCCACACCGATGTTATAGCCTTTAGTTTTGCCAGACAAAAGACCTGTTCCCCTCTTAACATAATCTGGTGATAGCACATATATGGAGGCCACATGTTCCAAAACCCTTGGCGCATCTTGCCGTCGAACAATTGGATTCGCCAATTCTTTGCAGATTCGAAGCGAATCAGCATGATATTCAAGCATATTAAAGTAGGGGTTTTTTCTAGCATCACAAACAGAAAACACGGCATCCACGTTCGAATTCTTATATAGATTTATGCACTTCGTTATGTCATCGATATCACGCAACGGTGAAGTACAATCTAGGTCTATAAAAATGTCAAATTTCTCACCAAAATAAGTCTCACACGCTTTGAGTGCGTGCTGCCACACATCCCACTTTCCGGATGAGTCTTTCGCCAGCTCTGCTGGCCGCATAAATGGAACTTGAGCGCCATGCGCAATAGCAACTCGAGCGATGTCCTCACAGTCGGTGGAAACAACAACGTAATCAATTTCAGGGCAGCCTAATGCCTGCTCAATTGTCCAGGCAATCAGAGGCTTGCCAAGCAGCGGTCGAATATTTTTCTTCAAAACGCCCTTAGATCCACCACGAGCGCTTATGACACAAACGTTGGCCATATTATATGTTGTTTCTTAAATTTTGAGATGAACACACTTTTAATCCGTTTACGTATTTTAAAATACAAACACACAAAACGCTGCCCATATTTTTTATCGGTTGGAGGTTTCTATCCATTTAGCTTTTTTAGAATTTGCGATTTCCGGACTGCAATCTAAAGTTTAGATCAAGGTTTCAAATGGTTTTCAGTCACAACATTTTCCACTGACTACTGCCTTGTAAGCAGATTTTAGGTTTGACCGATCAATCTCAGTCAGTGGCCCCTGTTTCGAGCCATAATTTCGTCCAAATTCTCCGACAAAAGATGAAGCTTTTAATTCGGCTAGAACCCGAATAATATCAGAATCTATATCAACAATTGCCCGATTACGGTTTACGATTTTATCAACCATATCTGCAATTTGATTTAGACAAGGCACATAATACACTGTCGGGAACGCATTAAAGAAATTCTTTGTGAATGTTATCACAGCCCGACCTAGCAAAGCAGCCTCGTAGGCTGCTGTTCCCGTAAGAGCAAACACAATTTCAGCATTGGTTATTAAGTTGCGTGTATCCACACCAAAATCAATTAAGTAAACATTCGGAATTTGAGATATTTTTTTATAGAAACACAAATCTTTACCATCAACATCTGTTGGGTGAACCTTCACAAACAGCGGTAACCCTACCGGTAATCCTCTAGAGATCGATTTAATTAAATTAATTTGATCAGAATACAAAGCGGCTTGAACATCAACAGAAGACTCCGGTTGAGTATGTAAGGTGTATAAGCAAAACCGCTTAACTTTCTCCGGCAACCCTGATGCCGGTCGTATAGTTTTATAAACGAGCAAATTATAGCGCCGCCTTATATACATTTTAACCAGTTCCAGAACTGTATATCGTGACAAAGACTGCGACCTATCATACCAAGATTTTCCAACAAGGATCAAGAATGCTATCATGTGATTCGGAAGCATTTTGTACACGTCACGAAACGATCGTGTCGACACCTTCAACGGTGGCTGCATACGGCTACTGCGGAACTCTGCTAAGAAGTTTTTTGCCCATAAAATATCATTTTGATTTGGTTGTGCTATGCGCACAATACTATCCGTAAAATGGTTACTGCAAAAAAAGTAGAGATCGCGTGGGATCCGCCATCGAGTGGGAACTACATAGGTAATGTTAATCCGCTGACACACCAACATGGCTGTGAGATTTATTGAAGTGTCCCGAAATGAACTTACACAGGCAATTTGCTTTTCAAGGAAAAAGTTTTCCATTGCAACGGCTATGAACGCAAGAAAATTTTGTGACAGAATGTAATTTCGTTTAGGCATCCACCGATCCATCATGATGATGTTATTGAATCTTAGAACTGCCTCAGACTCAAATTTTTCCAATATATTGACTACATCAGAACGGGTGAGCCTACTTGTTTGATGTAATTGTTGAAGATCTAAAATTCTCTCAGAAGGAACACCTCGATCTAACAAATACCTTGCATCAGACTGAAGTTGGCACACCCAGTAAAACTCTATTTGCTCGTCCGCAATTAACAAAAACTCAGGGTGGTAGTATCGAGGCGGATAACCGATTAGTGCTATTTTAGTTTTATTGTTCATTTTTTTTACATAAGAGTCAGTTGGATTTCGAATGTTGCCCGTGCATCTGACTCTGTTTCATATTGGAAACCCAATCAAATTCACTTGGTCTCAGTTAATATAATCCGCACCTTAGCGAGAGGCCTCGTTGAGACTACTCAGGTATATTTCTTAGCCTTGCCAAAAACTCACCAAACAGTGTCTGGTCATTGTGACCTTTGCGCCGTTTCATCTCGTGGGCTTCCACACACACCAAGTTTTCGAGATTTAACCGATCATGCGCCGCCTTTACGTGGGCGGAAAACATTCGCCTCATTGGTGAATCGCACTCGGGCAAATTCTGACCGACTCGCTTCATGGTCACCTCATCCACCAAATCCACGGCAAACGCCTTCAAATCTTACGGTACGTGCTTCCTGCGGCAGTCCCAGGTCGATGTTAGATAAAAGGCCTTTCGTCGTTGCTAAGGCGGCTGCGCGGCAGCCCGCAAACCATCACATAATACTTGTTAAAATCTTAAGGTGTCGCCACCGCATCGGCTCGACATGATCGTAGCAGGGTATTTGAATACGAGCTCGGCAATAATCTTCCAGTCACACCGCAGCAGTCTCCCCCACTCCCAACACGAATCTCAAGCATTCTGCGTCAAGCCATGCCTCAACTCCTCGCCAAGCAATCCCAAAACCCAGCAACTTTCGAATCGTCTCCTTCGGTCTCACTGCGAGGCACCATCCCGTGGTGTTCCCCCACCCGATTCCACTGGAGAAACCGAGGAAATTAACTATTCCCGGTTTCTCAAAACACATTCCATTAATTGGTTTCAAATGGAATAGCACTTTCCACCACCATCCCAAAACGGATTATTTTGAATAAACCCCAAGATATTATTACCAACAAGTTAAATAAAATATTTATTATTGTTATATTAACACGCGTGATTTAGAATACATGGATTCGCTGTTGTTTAATCTGGCAGGCAATTAGATTTTTATTTAGTGCAGAAATTTAATTTCACATAAGATAGTTGACGCTCATATTCTCTTCATCACCCTGTTCAGCGCGCACCACGGATCATAGCTATTAAAGTTCTTGTAATAATTCGAAACTCAAGTAACAAACCTGCATGCTTGATATAATATAAGTCATAGAGAAGCTTCATCCTTGAGTCTTCAACCGATGCCCCATATGGATAATTAATTTGCGCCCAACCAGTCAACCCAGGTTTACACACTAACCTGAGTGAAAACTCCGGAACCTCCTTTTCTATGATTGAATAGAACTCAGGACGCTCTGGCCTAGGCCCGACAAAACTCATCTCACCAATAAGAACGTTCCAAATCTGCGGGAGTTCATCAATCCGGGATTTCCTTAAAATCCTTCCAACCTTTGTTACGCGTGGGTCGCCGACACTCGCCCACTGAGGTCGTTGTCGCTCAGAGTCTACTTTCATTGACCTTAATTTAATAATCCAAAATGTTTTGCCAAACTGACCAACCCTTATTTGCCGGTAAAAAATTGGTCCTCTGTCAAATAACTTAATTGCAGCACCGGCAATTGCGAGAACCATTAAAGCCGGAATACATATAATTATGACTATAAATATATCTATCGCTCGCTTTAGGAAACAAAACGAACTGTTCCGCAATTTAGTTTGAACCTCCCACCAACTTTTATAAAAGTTGCTTCGCAAACTAACAAATTCGAAAAGACTCTCAGTTACGATATCACGGGAAACAATGAGATGGCATAATTTTTCTGGCAATATCGATATTTTAAAAGCTGGATCTCGAGCAATTTCAGGATAGCTTGCAACTATAAAAACGCATTTATTAGCCAAATCCATCATCGATCGGTTGTTGCCATCCATAAGTTTTACGATATTATCAATTGGCTTGATTTCAAAACCAATGGACCGGAAGTTTAATTTGGCAAACTCATCATTACATTCATGATTTAGATCAGCGTATATAACACTCTTATTTGAAATAAGTTTACACCTCAGAACAGACAAAGCAAACGCCACCAGAACATAGTTTGCTACTATTAAAATAACAACCCGCCGACCCACGAATCCATATTGAAAAATATAGAGTGCGAGGCAAAAAAATAGAACTGCGATAACTGACGAAACAAAGCTGTTGACGATAAAATCCGCTTTGGAGCGTCGTAGCATTTTCAAATCATGCCCATTTACAAACGATGCGATATATAAAAAAGCTCCTTGACCAACCGTCCTTAGTATTACTTGAACAAAATCCTCAGATGGCTCAAACGAAAGATTTAGCCGGGGCGCTAGCCAAAATACCAGAAATGAACTGATAATGGCCGCGCCGAAATTGCATACATGGTTGAAGATTTGTTCCATTGTATTTAAAAACCGAAATTTAGACACAAACCAAAACCACCGCGCCCGCGATGCCGCTAGATAGAAACATGCTGATATAGTTTTAGCAATTTAATTTTTAAAACTAAATAGCAATAAATGAAATTGTTTTCTCGATATTCCAGTGTAGTCGAGGGGGGCATGACGCACCGCAGGTGCTGTTGAGCGATGACACCCGAATGGATGTTTGGACAACTGCTGATGCTTGG
>VFQT010003446.1_pt1 | contig 14399 bp, 12 predicted proteins | sample 3512381 | NCBI WGS metagenome assembly VFQT01 (sample SAMN10412376, study PRJNA504923) | tailings metagenome | isolation source: Relicate 2 Philex TSF3 active mining site | place: Philippines: Tuba, Benguet | collected 2017-08-29 | reverse complement strand
GTTCTTCTGGTGCTGGATGACGGTTAAGCCAAGAGCTTTCGCGACTTCCACCGTTCGGTCTCGACTGCAGTCGTCGACCAGAATGATCTCATCGACCGTCCCTGGCGGAATGTCACGCAGGGTGCGTTCCAGAGTCGCTTCGGCATTGTACGCCGGCATGACCGCAATAATCTTTGGTTTGTCGGCGCTCATTGATGACTGACTTTGTGTCACGGAACCACCGGACTGCTCTGCATTTCCTTCAATGCCCCACACAAACGCTGAATCTCTTCAATCGTGTTGTAGTGAAGCGCGCCGGCTCGCAGAGTTCCTCCGGGTTCCAGTCCCACGGATTCTGTAAAGGGCAGGGCGTAGTGGTTCCCGTTCCAGACATACAGTCCCTGACGAGCAAGCCACTCCGCTGCCTGTCGAGGCGTCCTGTTGGGAAAGGTCATCGAGAACGTGGGAACTCGCTGATCGATCTGATCGACCGATGTAATCCCCCAGATCCGAATTCCCGGCACATCGCGCAGGCCCGAAAGGAACGCCAGTGTCAGCGTCCGTTCGTACTCCATGATTCGGCTGAAGACTCGGTCAAGTTTGGCAGATCGCGACCGGTCCTCATGACCGCTATTGTCGTCAAGCAGTACATCGATCGAAGCCAGATAGTTCACGGCGGCGGCGGCACCAGCAATGCCTTCGTGGCACTGAGTCCCCGTCATCCATTTCCCCGGAAGGTAATCGGGCGACGGACGAAGCTTGTAGGGCCGAATCGACTCCAGCAGTTCCCGACGCCCCCAGAGGACTCCGACATGCGGCCCAAAAAACTTGTAGGCTGAACACGCGAGGAAATCACAGCCCAGTTCATTCACGCTGATTCGCCCATGCGGCGCGTAATGAACCGCGTCGACAAAAACGAGGGCCCCTGCGTCATGAGCCAGCCTGGTCATCTCGCGAACCGGATTGACGGTCCCCGTCGCATTGGACGCCATGCCAATGGCAACCAGCTTTGTCCGGTCTGAGAGCTTCTTTCGGAAGTCGTCCAGATCGAGTGTCGCCTGATCGGGATTCAGTTCGACATGATGAACGGTCACACCGGCATCCTGAGCTGCCAGGACCCACGGTGTCACGTTGGCATCATGGTCGAGCCTGGTCACGATAATCTCATCGCCCGGCTTCCAGAGTTTTCCCAAAGCCCGGCTGAGTGCCAGCGTCAGACTGGTCATGTTCGCGCCGAAGGAGATGCAGCTCGGATCATCCGCCCCGACGAAATCGGCGAGTGCCTGATGAGCTCCATCGAGGATTGAATCGGACCACTTCGCCGTTTCAAACGCAGCTCCTCGATTGCAGTTGGTGTAGCGAAGATAGGACGCAACGGACTTGACGACACATTCCGGCACCTGACTTCCCGCCGGACCATCAAAGAACGCCACCGGCTGATGATCCTGCAGGCGACGAAGCCCAAGAAACTGATGTCGAATCGAGTGAATAGGCCAGACGGAAGGAGTGTGAGACATTGATGTCGTGAATTGAAAGAGGTGAGGAGCCAAAGTACTTCCATGGGACATGCGTGGTTGTATCGCATCTGCCGCTGTTTCAAAAACCAAAAGGATGATCAGCAAAATGAACAAAGCGAGCGGCTGAGCGTCAGCTCTCCGTGTCCCGATCGCAGAGCGGAGTGTTCAGTTGCCAGTGTTCAGTTTTCAGTTTTCAGTTTTCAGTGGATGAGAGTTGGGGCACAGTGCATTGGGATGACCACACTGTCTCTTCGGCTTCCGACCGCTTCGCGGCACAGGCTGCACTTGTGCTACCCGGTGTTGCCGATCGCTCCGTCTAACTAGTCAGAGTGCTCCACGGTGGCGCATTCATGCGGTCAACGACTGAGGACAGTCGTTCTACACTGCGATTATTTTCTGTCGCACATTTTTGTCAGACAAACACAATGTGAATTGTTGTCGGGCAAAAGGATGATGGGCTGTCCTGTGCTTTATTCGCGTCGATTCGCGTTCATTCGCGGTTCCAAATGCGATTCCTCTATGCCAAATCGCATACCTTCGTCGCGTTTCGTCTAATCAGACACTACGGCTGCTGAAAGCGCGAAGATGATGAAAATCTGCACGCCAATAGAAACCCAATACGGGCCAGGGTCTTTCTGACGATTCACTGTACTACTGTTGCCGGCCCAGCCAACGACTGCAATTCCCGTCCACAGCTCCAGGATCAAAGTCCCTGCGCAACAGACATCGATGAAGAGAGCTATAAGGAAGGGTGGGGACAGGAAATCCACTGTTTCGGTCCTAAAACTGAACGGGCTGCAATTTGACTTTCCCGGTTAGAGAGTCGCTGCAAATTGTTATTTGGATAGTCGGCAAAATCTACCGTTCTTCATTCCCGCGGTCAGCGAACTCTGCGCGATCATTCGGGAAGTGCTTCGGCATTTTTCTGCAGTCTCATTCTTTGTTCGGTGCAGAATGCAAAAGTCAGGCACCCCTCGCATTCCAGTCCTCAATTTCTTTTTTGCCGATTCCACTTCGACTGGAGAAGCGATGTGTGCGTGAAATCTGCAGAAAAGCCAGTGATTTGGGGGGCTTTTGTGACAGGACGATCGCAAACGCGGCTCACGATGACGCTGAAATCCCGCTTTCAAAATGCTCTGGAAGAAGCCTTTCCAATTCGCGATATCCCGTCCGAACTCAATGCAACACTTTGTCAGTGAACTGACCTTCCTGTCTGCATCGTCAGATTCGGATGGCTGTTTGCAAATGGCTGGTGGATTGAAGCATTGAGTCTTCGCGGATCCCTCACCTGGTTCACTTCCCCTCAGAATCTCCTCTCTCAAATCCTCACACTTCCCGTCTGCATGGAGGACTCTTCATGGTCAGGACACTTTCGCTGTCACTGCTGATCGTTGTTTCGTTACTGACGTCCGGATGTCTCTCGAATCCTCATAGCTCTCTTCGTCCCCGCAATCATCGAGTATCGATGAAGCGAGCGACGCGAGAATGGTCGATGGGGAACTGGTTCAGCGACAAGCGGGCGGAACGGCAAATGCGCCGTCAGGCTCGCGAGTGGGAGAAGCAGATGGCGCACCAGCAGGCTTATCAGCCGATCATGGGGCCCGGAGTCTACAATCCGATGATGAACGGCTGGGGCAATCCCGCTGTGATGGCTCAGCCGACGTACTTCCCGGCGACCGATGTTGCCATGATGGACATGGGGATGATGAATGCAGGAATGATGGACCCGGCCATGATGGGAATGATGACTGCCGACTCCGGCGACTGCGGATGCGGGATGTCGTCCCCGATGATGGAAACTCCGATGGGAGCCATGATGGATCCTCAGATGATGATGATGGATCCAATGATGGCAGCCCCGGTGACGGGTGAGTCAGGTTGTGGATGTGGTGGTGGAGCTTCCGCCGGTTTGCCCGCGGAGTTTCATCAGGGAAATCACATGACGGGCGAACTCATCGAGCAGGCGCCAGTTCTGGATCCCGTCCAGAAGCCGGCCACGGAATCTGCCGGCCCCGCGAATGCTCAACCAGGTGCGAACGATCCGGGACTTGTCCCGATGCCTGTCGCACCACAAACATAGTGACTCGCGGAAACACTCGCCTGCAGTTGGGAAACACGGCTGCAGGCTGCGTTGCCACTTTCCTTTGAACGTTCGTTTGGTCATAGTCGCAGGAAATTGCTCGCCTCACGGGCCTTCACGAAAGGTTGTGTGCGATGTTTCCTGCCACTTCAGCCCACCATGTTTTTCAACAACAGCGACTGACCGCTCGACGCTGGTTCATGCAACAATGCGGCGTCGGACTGGGCTCGGTCGCCCTCACATCCCTGCTGTCTGCGACTGCTGCTGCACGGGAGCCGGATGCTCGAACCATCACTTTGCCGCGACCGCATTTTCCGGCGAAGGCGAAGAATGTCATCTTCCTCTTCATGGCTGGTGCCCCCAGCCATCTTGAGCTGTTCGACAACAAGCCTCAGCTCGCCCGGTTCGACGGCACACTGCCTCCCGCAGAGCTTCTCAAGGGATATCGAGCGGCCTTTATCAATCCCAATTCGAAGCTGCTCGGCCCAAAATTCAAGTTTGCCCGCCATGGTCAGTGTGGAGCAGAACTGTCCGAGATTCTGCCGCACCTTGCAAACGTCGTCGACGATATTGCCATCGTCAAATCGATGGTGACTGATGGGTTCAATCACGCGCCGGCTCAGATTCAGATGAGTACCGGCAGTCTGCAGTTCGGCAAGCCGAGTCTTGGTGCATGGACGCTGTATGGACTGGGCAGCGAATCTCAGAACCTGCCGGGCTTTGTGGTCTTCAGCACCGGAAAAAAAGGGCCAAGCGGCGGAAGTGCAAACTGGGGCAGCGGTTTTCTGCCGACCGTTCATCAGGGCGTGGAATTTCGGACCACTGGCGATCCAGTTCTCTATCTTTCGAATCCCAAAGGCGTCGACGACAGGCTTCAGCGAGAATCGCTCGACCTGATCAATTCACTCAATCGCGACCACCTGCAGGTGTCAGGCGACCCGGAAATTTCGACTCGTATCAGTGCGTTCGAGATGGCTTATCGCATGCAGGCCTCGGCACCGAATGTGATGGACCTGAGTCGCGAACCGAAGCATGTGCTGGACATGTACGGAGCAAAGCCGGGCGAACCCTCTTTTGCAGCGACCTGCCTGCTGGCTCGCCGTCTGGTTCAGCAGGGTGTCCGTTTTGTGGAGATCTTCCATGAGGCGTGGGATCAACACGGGAACCTTGTGAATGATCTTCGAAAGAACTGCAGGGACACGGATCAGGCATGTGCTGCATTGATTCAGGACCTGAAGCAGCAGGGACTTCTGGATGAGACATTGATCATCTGGGGAGGCGAGTTTGGTCGAACGCCGATGGTTCAGGGCGGAAGCGACGGTCGTGATCATCACCCAAATGCCTTCACCATGTGGCTTGCCGGTGGCGGTATCAAAGGCGGCGTGACTCTGGGTGCCAGTGATGATTTTGGTTTCAACGCTACTGAAGACCGAGTTCACGTGCGAGACCTTCACGCCACGATTCTTCACCTGCTTGGCTTCAACCATAAGCTGCTGTCGTTCCCCTTCCAGGGTCTCGACCAGCGCATTACAGGAGTGGAACCCTGTCGCGTCGTGGAGGAGATTCTCACGACATGAGAAAAGGCAGGGCGATGCTCCTGCCGAGCCGTTGCGGGAGTGCAATCGTTCGCATCGGCAACGTCCGGAAAGACCTTCGCACTTGCCAATGAGCGCCGTTCAAAGGGCCGTCAGAGGTACGATGCAACCGCGGTCTCGACGACTTTCATCGCCTGGTCGATCAGAGCGATCGCGTCTTTCGTTTCAGGAGCTTCTGCGATGATGCGAATAATGGGCTCCGTGTTGCTGCCTCGCACCTGAACCCATCGGTCGGACCAGTCCAGTCGCAGTCCATCCCCATCACGTGCCTCTGCATCGGGAAACGCCTTACGAAGGGCTTCACAGGCCGTCGGAACGGCAGTGGCGGGACACGTGATCTTGTCTTTGACGATCGTGTAAAAGGGCAGAGCGTCGGCCCACTTTGCCAGTGTTCGCTTCTTCTCCGTCAGCCCCGCAAGAACGTACGCCATCGACACAAGGCTGTCGCGCACGTAGCCAACCTGAGGTTCAATAACGCCTCCGTTGCCTTCACCGCCCAGCACCGCCTGAACAGCTCGCATCTTGGCACATACGTGAGCTTCACCGACAAAGCTGCGATGAAACTGACAGCCATGCTTCGCTGCGATGTCAGCGGTGACTCGACTGGTAGAACCGTTCACAACGAACGGCCCCTTGCGGCGTTCCAGAACATAGTCGGCCGCCAGGGCCAGAGTCAGTTCTTCGCCGATGTAGCGTCCTGTGTTGTCGACGATCGCGAGTCGATCAGCGTCGGGGTCCTGAGCAAACCCTGCATGTGCCGAATGCTGAGTCACCGCGCGGCAGAGATCGCCGAGATTCTTTTCAATGGGTTCCGGAATATGCTCGAACCGTCCATCCGGTGTACCGCCCAGCACAACAACTTCACAACCCAGCGCTTCCAGCAAACGAGGCCCGGCGACCGCGCCTGAGCCGTGATTGCAGTCCAGCACCACTCGGAATTTCTTCTTGCGGATGGCTTCCACGTCGACCAGCGACAGGACCTTGTCAATATGCGGCTTTGAAGGATCTTCCAGCTTTGTGACTTTGCCGATGCCGGACCAGTCCTTCCAGGCAATTGAGTCCGTCTCCAGAATCTGAATCAGCTGCTGACCCAGTTCCTTGTTGAAGACGGAACCATCCGGCGCGAAAGGTTTCAGGCCGTTCCATTCGATCGGGTTGTGGCTGGCTGTAATCTGCAGACCGCCCGCTGCCTGATGATGTCGCACAAGCACCCCGCAGGTTGGGGTCGTGCAGACGTCGGCATCCAGGACTTCGCAGCCGGTCGCAAGCAAACCAGACACCACGGCATGATGCAGCATCGGTCCGGTGCCTCGACCATCCCGAGCCACTACGACCTTGCCGCCGCAAAAAATCGTTCCCAGAGCCGCAGCGAATCGGGAGGCATACGTCGGATCCAGCCCGTCGCCAATGATCCCACGAAGTCCGGAAATGCTAAGTATCCGCGTTGCCATGTTCGCCTCCCATGCGTCGTCATTGTGCAGACCCGATGAGCGGGAAGTGTGACAAGTGAACCTTAAGGCGTCGAGCGTGACTCATAGTGTTCTCAACGCAGTCCAGCCTGGTGCTTCCTATTCTTCCTCGTCCTCCCATCTGATATTCAGCGAAGGATCACGTCACCAGTGCATCACGCATCCGCCGTCGACGTTGATGGTCTGACCGGTGATTTCACTGGCTCTGGAGCTGCACAGGAAGACGATCATGGCGGCAATGTCGTCAGGCTTTTGCCATCTCCCCAGCGGAACGACCTTGCGAATCTTCTCGTCGGCCCAGTCGTCGTAGGACTTCTTCTGATCGGCTGGCTGCTGTTCATTCCATGCGTGCCAGACAGACTCATTCAGCGGCGTCCTGACCATTCCCGGACACACACTGTTGACTCGCACATTGAACGGAGCAAGATCCTTCGCCATGCACTGAGCAAAGTTGATGTTCGCTGCTTTGCTGGCGCTGTAAGGTGGATCGGTCGGTGAACCAATCTGTCCCGCAACACTCGCAAGGAACACCATCGCGCCCTGTCGACGCTGACTCATCGCCGGCCCGGCGACGTGAGCAACGTTGGCCATCCCGCCGATATTCACTTCCAGCACTTTGCTCCAGGCGGCCAGCGGAACATTGGTGTAGGGAAACCCAAAGTACCCGGAACCCACGGCTGCACAATGGACCACAATATCGACCGGGCCAAACCTGTTTTCCGTTTCCTTCCAGGCTCGCTCAACCGAACCGGAGTCTGCAACATCAACGTTCAGGAATGGCAGCTCGCCGGTTGCCGATTCCCGAGGCGGCTTCAGGTCCCAGATGATGACCGTGGCGCCTTCCTCCTGCAGCAGACGCACTGTTGCGAATCCAATGCCGCTGCCACCACCGGTGACAACTGCCGTTCGATTCTTCAAGCCAAGATCCACGGTATGCTCCAGTGAGTTGTTATGGGCCACGAGGGACACAGGGCAGTTGACGATCTTCCAGCGCCCATCACTCCCGAAGCGTCACATCATTGCGATCATCGGATCTTCGCGTCGGGCAGTTCCGATTTGACGCCTTCATCAAGCGGCATTTTGTCAGTGTCGGCAGTGAGACCGACATCCGCCATGACTTTTGAAAGCTCTTTCTGCATCGTGCTGACCACAGTCGCGTACTTCGGATTGTCGATCAGGTTATGTCGTTCCTCAGGATCGAATTCAATATTGTAAAGCTCCGCTTTGTGTCGGTCCGGACTGCCATCACCGTGGGGCGAGCGACTGTACTTCCATGTCTCGCCACGCACACAACGAACATTGGGCGTGTAGGGAAACTGTTTCTCGTAGTTGTAGTAATACAGAAACGACTTGCGCCAGTCGGGATCATTTTCCTGCACGAGGCGGACCCACGATCGCCCATGGATCTTCTCAAGGGCCGGTGCGCTGCAAAGCTCCAGCAAACTTGGTGCGACATCGACTGTCAGCACCTGCTGATCGATCACTTTCGGAGAATCCGCCGGCGTGAGTTTCGGAAATCGAACGACCTGGACAATTCGCATGCTCGGTTCATGCGCCGTGCGTTTGTCGACCATACCATGTTCACCGTTCAGAAGCCCGTTGTCGCTCATGAAGACGATGATGGTGTTGTCGAGTTCTCCGCGCTGCTTCAACAGTTCGTACAGGCGACCGACGCTGTCGTCGACGGACAACAGTGTTCCCCAATACGCGCGAGTCATCGCTTCGAAGTCTTTGACGGCTTCCGGTGAATCATCCGGAAACTTCTTTCGCCATTCGAACAGCGGACCATAAATCCCGTGCCAGGTCGACAGACGCTGCCTGATCCAGTCAGGTTTGTCATCCAGCATGAAGGCCGACTCAGGGTAGGGGACTCGAACGCTCTCGAACGCCTTCGCGTATTTCTCTTCGGGGAAGTAAAAACTGTGAGGCGCTTTGTGGCCGATCATCAGGCACCAGGGTTTTCCGCCGTGATCTTTCTTCAGCCAGTCTTCTGCCATGTCGGTCACCACATGCGTGTAATAGCCGGGGACGACTTTCCGTTCCTTGCCGTGAAAATTGAACTCGGTGTCGAAGTACTTGCCCTGACCTTTGTGAGTCACGAACCAGTCAAAGCCTGGACGAGGCTCATCGTTGTTCTCGCCCATATGCCACTTGCCGATGTAGGCGGTTTCGTAACCCGAAGCCTGCAGGACCAGAGGAAAACTCTTCAGCCCCGCCGGGTACTCGGTGAAGTTGTTCACGACACCATGAGCATGCGCATACAGTCCGCTCAGAATGCTGGCCCGACTGGGCGAACACAGAGCCGTCGTGCAGAAGGAGTTTCGGAAGTACACGCCTTCCTTTCCGAGCCTGTCGATATTCGGCGTCTTCAGGTGCTGATGCCCGGCCAGGCCCAGAGCATCCCAGCGCTGGTCGTCCGTCAGAATGAACAACACGTTGGGGCGATCCACTTCGTTCGGTTCCGTTGCCGTCGCGGAACCTGAGCAGAAGCTGAACAGGAACGGGACGACAACAAAGATGGCTCGCCACTGCAGACTCATGTTACATCACTCATTGAAAGTAGCGGAACTCGCCAGAGTTCCCGAAATCACCTGAGCGAGGAAGTCTGGCGACTTCCACTACGTTCTTCAGCGACAGGAAGTCAGGCGACTTCCACGACAGCATGAGAACGTGGAGCTAATTCTTCGTCACGGTCTCGTCGAGGTTCAGCAGAACACGAGCCAGCAGCGTCCATGCGGCGGCGTCCTGCGGAGTTGTGTCCGGCGGAAGCTCGGGCAGTTTTGCCGGATCACCCGTCGTCACTTCGCGTGCATTCAGCCAGCCGTCGGCAATGCGCTGGCGTCTTGATTTGAGAGCCGCGAGAACTTCCTGCAGTTCCATCTCAGTCGGCTGACGGGACGTGCAGAGCAGAAATCCATAGGCGGCACGCGACGCATCATCCGATCCGCCTTCCTTCAGGATTCGCATGCCAAGTCCTCGAGCCGCCTCGACGAAGATCGTTTCATTCAAGCCGGTCAGCGCTGCGAGTGGCGTATTCGACCGGACTCGGCGAGGACACGCGGCGTCACCATTCGGCGCGTCGAGTGTTGTGAGGACCGGATCCGGCATCGAACGTTTTCGAAAAACATAGACCGCTCGACGATACCGATCCTCACCGGTCGCCGGAGTCCAGTAGCCGGGATACACATAGTTGTAATCAAGAACATTCTGCGGCACTGGCGGAATCACACTCGGACCGCCTCGCTTGCTGCTGAGCATTCCGGCGACCGACAGAGCGATGTCTCGAACCACTTCCCCATCCGCCCGGAATCGAGGACCTCGCGCCAGCAAAGCGTTGCGGGGATCACGCTCCAGCAGCTCGGGTGTCACGGAAGAAGACTGCTGATACGTTTGACTTGTCAGAATTGTGCGAAGCAGCTCCTTTCGACTCCAGCCCCGCTCCATAAACTCCACTGCCAGCCAGTCCAGGACCTCGCGATATTCCGGCACCGCGCTGCGAGTCCCGAAGTCTTCAGGCGTTTCGACGAGACCCGTCCCAAACACCGCCTGCCATGTCTGATTCACCGCGACTCGCGCAGTCAGCGGAGCCTTCGTATCCGTCAGCCACATCGCAAAGCCCAGTCGATTCTTTGGAGCGTTTTCCGGAAGAGAATTGAAGGCCGCGGGAACGTGTGGCTCCACAGGTCGAACCGGCTGATCCCAGTTACCTCGATCCAGCACGTAAGTGGTTCGAAGGTTCGACGGTTCTCGCGCGGCCATATGAAGCACTGTGGTCGGAGCCTGTGGCATCGATCGCCAGAGCCCATCGATTTCGTCGCTGACGGACTTCAGTTCCGGCACAGATTTTCGCCACGCCGAAAACAGAGCAGCATTCTGTTCAGCAGAACGATCTGCACCAGCAACCTTCATGGCCAGTACGGCTCCATGATCGACCGCCGGGGCCGAAGGAGCTGCATCGCGAGTCACGCTGAATCGTGCACAACCCGGCATGTCCCCCATGCGCCATGCGATCTTGACCTGAGTGCCTTCCGGGTAATTCAGCGGTGCCTCAAACTGCATGACCGCCACTGACGGCTGGTTACGCAATCCGTTGCCTCGATCCGCTTTCCATGATGTGGAATCGTTGCCGTCGATCAGCAGCGACACCGCTCCTGTGACCGTCTTGCCATCGCCGGATTTCGCTTCAGGCTCGGAGAAATCTGCAGTGGCATTCACCAGCTTGATCTTCTCCCAGTCTTTTCCGTCTGGCTTCTTCACGAAGACTTCCAGCTCGTGCACGATCCATGTGCCGCTTCGGCTGCGACCAGGTCCGTTCTGAGGCAGGTCACGATGATTCAGAATCTCGAACTGTAGCCCCGTCACACCATCCAGCTTTGGAGCGGCGATCAGGAACACATCGCCGCTGGAATGTCCCTTCATCAGCAGCGATTTGTCAGCTTCCTGAGTCGGATGGTTCAGACCGCTGATGCTTCCCATTTCGATGGCTTCCAGAGCAGTCCAGCTGGCAGTCTTCGAGAGCGTGTCTTTCGAAAACGCCTCGAGGTCTGTCGACCATGAAGATCGTTCCGCGCGGATGCGATCTTCGAGTGCCGACACCTTCTGGCGGATCTCACGAACCTGCTGTTCCTGTTCCGGCGTGTAAACCCAGGACTGAGCTTCATACGTGTCGTTCAGGAAGGCGAACATGCCGTAGTATTCATCGTGCGTCAGCGGATCGAACTTGTGCGAATGACACTGAGCACACTGAGTCGTCAGGCCCATCACAGCCTTTCCCAGACAGTCCATGCGATCGAACATTTCGACCATCCGAAACTGTTCGGGAACGATCGCACCTTCTTCATTGATCATGCTGTTGCGAAGAAAGCCGGTGGCGATCATCTGTTTCTGAGTCGCATTCGGCAGCAGGTCGCCCGCGATCTGTTCGATCAGAAACTGGTTATACGGCATGTCGTTGTTGTAAGCCTCAATTACCCAGTCGCGCCAGATCCATTGTTCGCGCTGAAGGTCTTTTTCGTAACCGTTGGTGTCTGAATAGCGGGCCAGATCGAGCCAGAGACGCGCCCATTTTTCGCCGTAGCGTTCATCCTTCAGAAGCTTTTCGATCGTCGCATCAACACCATCCTGGCGAAACTCCTGAAGCTGCTGAGGCGTTGGCGGAACACCGATGATGTCCAGATACAGTCGACGACACAGGATTTCGGGAGATGCCTGTGGCGAGAACTTCAGACCTTCGCGCTGGAGTCGATCACTTACAAACGCATCAATCGGATTCGTTGCCTTCACCGCTGGCAGGGGCACTTTGACCGGCGGAGTGAACGCCCAGTGAGATTCGAACTTTGCCCCTTCGGTGATCCACTGTCGCAGCGTCGCGATCTCCGCTTCCGTGGGACGCTTCTGCTGAGACGGTGGCGGCATGACGACGTCTGCATCATGGCTGATCATGCGTTTGATCAGTTCGCTGCTGTCAGGCTTGCCAGGAGTGATCGCCGCCGAGCCGGATTCGCCACCTTTGAACGCCGCTGTTTGATCATCCAGCCGAAGACCGCCTTTGCGTTCTTTCTCATCCACGCCGTGACAATGCCAGCAATGCTCCGCAAGAATCGGTCGCACCTGTTTCTGAAAATCAATCTCAGCCGCGCGACAAGGATACATCGTGCGCGTGCTGAAACTCGTGACCACGGCAGCAGCGAAAAGAATCCTTGCGAAGGACATTGCAGAAGGCATTACAACTCTCCCGGTGGAAGTGGAGATCATTAAGAGGTTGAGCAACGAGCCGGCAGGCTCCTCTGGATCAGAAGCGTGCCGCAGCGTTCAGCCCTTGCTAAAACAGAACCGGCTTGCCGAGCTTTCGACGAACGACAGTTGCCTGGCCCAGATGCATCATGATGTGATCGCTGAGCATTCCGAAGATCGAGCCGAGAGTCGGGAAGAATCCGGCAAGCCCGCCGATCGTTGGCTTGTCCAGATCGGATTCGTTCAGCTTTGAAAGAGCCGCAATGGAGGCATCGCGCATCTGATTCAGCAGTGCCAGGTACTGATCTTTGGTGCAGAACTTTGAAGGATCGTTGCTGGTGGCCGCTTCCTTTCCATGAGCTTCCGCGAAGCCGGCTGGCAGCTCGGGCATTGAGGCCGAAGGGAGCTGTTCCAGCAGGATGTTGCGTTCAGCCAGGATCAGGTGCCCAAGCTGCCAGGCGAAGTGATTGGCTTCCGGCACGGGGCGAACCAGGAGATCAGCATCGGACAGATCCGCAACGATCATCCCGATCATGTTTTTGGAGAGGTTCAGTGAACCTTTCAGAAGTTCGATGGAGTTCATAGCGTCATCTTTGAAAACGATAGTGAAGAAATTTCCGGAAGTCTGTTCAGCATCTGACTCCAGAACCCTGGGAAAGTCAAAGACTGACACACATGACAGCGTCCAGTATAGGCTTCGAGAACTCAGGACGTCAGTGTGCGGGGCGATACCTGTCGGAACACACGTTCGCCGGTCCCGGATGCCCACCAGGAACCCTCGCACGGTGGATGGCAGAGCAGGGTGGATGTTGCTTAGAATTTCGCCATAAGTGAGTGTTTTCGAAGGGGACTTCTGGTCGATCTTCCCTGGCAGAATGCTGTAACTTTGGAGACATCCGTCCAGAGAATTCGTGCGTTCCGGATTCGAACGTGCAAAAGAGTTCGAGCGTACTAAAGGGTGACGAGCTATGGCCAATCGTGAGTTTTCAGCGTACCAGCAGAAGGTCATTCAGCGTTATTACGACAATCGTGAACAGATTGATGAACAGAGACTCGCTGAACTGGTGACCAACCTGTACCTCGCTCCACCCAAGAAGCAGGCGAAGATGTGGGAGCAGGCGGAAGAACTGATGATTCGCATGAAGATTCCTCCCACGCGTATCGAGCACGTCATGCAGACGAAAGACCCGGCCGTGCTGGCCAAAGTCGTCGAGGAAGTCCAGAAGGGCATCATGAAGCGTGTGAAGTAGATCGTACGACTTCCCTCGGCTTCATCTCGATTGAATGCATTCCTGGCAGTTTCTTCATGCAGGAATGACAGAATCCGTTTGCAGCTTTTTCAAACGCGTGAAACGAAGTTCACGTATCGCCAGGCAACTGGAAGCGGCAAAACCTGTCTGTCTTTTGTCCGGTGTCATCAGATCGATGCCAAGGTGTGTCCTCATTTGGGCGCCGATCGATGAAGAGTGGCTGAGAGTACGGCAGGGGTTGCCGGTGCCGGAAAGGCGCAGAAATCCGTTCGGGCAAGGACTTACGTCAAGTTCGAAGATTCCGGCGTGAAACGCCCATCTTTCGGCACGGAGGATGCCCTAAGCGGAAACACACTCGCCAGTCAGCGAAGTCATCAGTGACACAAGGCTTTGATCATTCCGGAGTGACATCAGTCCGGATGAGGCCCCACACGGAGGACTTTAGACGGGAGAGTGCCGCAGATTCCGAGAATTCTGCGAACCATTGATCCCTTCACTGTCTCCTCCCTGCTGAATACGCCTCGAAAGGAATTGAACATGACGATCAGCAACCTCAATTTGGAACGACAGCTCCTGGAAACCGATGCGGGCCAGGCCGTTTATGATGCACTGGTCCAGGCAAACGTTGATCTCCGAACAGTGTCCGTCGAACTGGTCAAGGAGATGCTGCGAGCTGAATATCGCCATCGCGCTTTGTTGGGGTGCCCCAGTCAGCGAGGTTGTCTTTCGGTGGTCGGATGAGTCACCAGCCCGGCCTGATTAGGCCGGGCTTTTTT
>VFQT010003444.1_pt1 | contig 14408 bp, 30 predicted proteins | sample 3512381 | NCBI WGS metagenome assembly VFQT01 (sample SAMN10412376, study PRJNA504923) | tailings metagenome | isolation source: Relicate 2 Philex TSF3 active mining site | place: Philippines: Tuba, Benguet | collected 2017-08-29 | reverse complement strand
TGTAGAGACTATAATCACCTACCTAGAAAATCTAAGATAGCCGAACAGGCTTGAAATACTCATTAGATTATGGTAAAGGCATAGTCCAGACCACAAATATACTAGCATCGACAAAGCATATGAAATGATGCACAGGGGATACCTTGGGTGCTAGATAGTAGTGAAAACTATAGTGGTAAGTAAAATCCCTCGGCCTCAAAAGCTGTGCCGGTTCGAGTCCGGCCATGCCCACCAATTTTGTTGACAAGTACGATGAATAGTGTATGGTAAACATACTAAGTTGTTGGACTTTTACATGGTGGAGGATGTACCTCTCCAGAGCATATAGATGCAGGAATCAAATTGATATATCAAATTTGATCACCCAATCCAACAAAATAAAATAATAATTTTTGCTCTTTGTAATATATATTCTTATAATGGTCCATTCGTCTATCGGCTAGGACGGCTCCCTTTCACGGAGCAGAGAGGAGTTCGATTCTCCTATGGACTACCAATTTTAGCTAGTAACTCATATAAAAAATGACAAAAAACCATACTCTGTCGTAAGTGTGGTGCTGACGTAAAAGAAAGAAATCGACAAATCATTTGCCCAAGACAGTGGGAAACCGGTTCTATAATATAAGAATCGGGTTACTAGTTCACTTTAGTTTTGTCAGTGTATGTAATCTCAAACTGACTGGTGGAGGGTAAAACCAAAATGCCCCTAGAGTATGGAAGATCTCTTAAAAAACTTCTTGGTTGCGGGGCTAATACATGGTATACTTGGTTTGTTGGATGGATCAAGTATTCAATAAATACATCCAAACCATTTTTAGATAGTTCTTTAAAATTTAATTGCAGGGACAAGCCGAAGGACGCTGGCGTGGCTCATAACCACGGCGAAAGCTATGGTTGGTGCAACTCCAACCTCTGCAACCAATTTAATTAAATGGCTGGGGTTTCGGTAAACGGAGAATCCTCATAAGATTTTCTAAGTGGGGTCAGCACCCATACCAGCTACCATTTAGTTCTTTAACAAAACAATTTTGCGGGGTGTCAGAAGTCTGGTATCTGGCCGGTTTCATAATCCGGTGCCTATGTGCCTCGGAGGTTCAAATCCTCCCCCCGCTACCATTTTTAGACATGAACAGCAATAATAAATGGACAAAAAAACATGTCTAGTATTAATTTATAATAGCCTCAAGATGTAAGGTGCATGGGGAGACTTATAATCTCTATAATCGCTCGATTGGCGTTCTGGGCAGTTCGATTCTGCATGAGGCTACCACTTTTTTGACCGTGTAATGGAATCAGACATACGGATGACGGGTAGCACGGAGTTACGTTGCTTGGAGTGGTTTCCAAGCGTAGTTGAATCAAACTGTGTCCGTCATACGGGTGCTAGATATAGCTTGACCAGCCTTGAAACTAGTTATAGGTAACCAATCCTATCACGGTCACATTTTTTAATATAAATGGCCACATGGCGGAACGGCAAACGCAGTTGACTCAAAATCAACCGGAGAAATCCTTGGGGGTTCAAGTCCCTCTGTGGCTACCAATTTTATGAGTATAAAAAAAGGAAGTATTGTTAAATATAATGGAGGCTGGTATAGTGTTAAAACTGTATTTAAAAATACAGCTAATCTTAGTACAGTATTTGGTTCTACTCCAATTATAAAAGGTGTATTAAAAGAAAATCTAAAAGAAGATGCTGACACGTTTTATAAACATTGGCAAAAAAGTGAGACATATATGTGTATGTAAATATTTTCCATGATATATATAAATTATGCCTTACGAATATCATGGAACAATAAAAGAAATAACCGATGGAGATACATTGGTTGTTGATATTGATTTGGGATTTAATATAATTTTATTTGATCAAAAAGTAAGGTTAATTGGAGTAGATACTCCTGAAAGCAGAACCACTGATAAAATTGAAAAACAATTTGGTTTAGCCAGCAAAGAATTCGTTAAACAATTTGTATCAGAGTGTCTCAATAAAGAAGTTATAATTAAAACTCATATTTCAGAAGAAACTGATGCTAACGGAAAAGAAAAATTTGGAAGATTGTTAGCAGAAATAATAAATCCAAAATCCAATAAAAATTTAAACGAAGAACTTATTAATAATAATTTCGCTGTTCGATATATGGGAGAAAATAAAAATAATGTTAAAGAACAGCATATAAAGAATAGAAAAATTTTAATTGATAAGAAAATAGTTAATGTATCATATAAAGATGCTGGAATTATTTCTTGACAAAACTAATATAAGTGTTACTATAAGTTATAAACTATGAATAATTTAGATCCAAATCAATTTGGAGGACAAATGCCTCCTCGTACTCCTCAACCTCGTGTAAATTTAAAAGATACTACTGAGGTTGTCTGTGAAAAGTGTCAAAATAATGTATTTAACATGGGCATGTATATGCGAAAAGTTAGTGCATTGATGACTGGCACCGGAAAACCTGCATTTGTTCCTATTGAACAAGCAATTCATTGTGTTAAATGTGGACATGTTAACGATGAATTTGTTCCAGCCGAATTAAAGGCCAATCGAATTTCGTTGGTATAATTGAATAAGTTGTTGATATTTATAGTTAGTGGTAAAACCAGCCACCTTTAAATAAAATATTTATGAACTTTCAATTAATTGTAGGATTAGGCGTTCTTAATTGTGCTCCTCCACCTGTAGTATATACTCCAACAGTTGTATATACACAACCAGTGGTTTACACTCAACCTGCTGTAGTAACAGTTCCTGTTGTTGCACAAGTACCAGTTTATGTTGCACCTGCACCCGTTGTAGTATATGCACCTCCTGTTGTTGTACGTACTCCACCAGTATATGTTGGATATACTTATCATGGAGGAAGACACCATCACCGTCGTTAAATAAATGCGGGATTAGTTTATCGGTAAAATGGGACTTTGCCAAAGTTCAGTAATGAGTTCAATTCTCATATCCCGCACCACTTAAATCATGGAGTCCTGCATGAATTTCTCCATGACAATTTTTGCATACTAAGATACATTTTTTGATTTCCTGTTGAATTTTTAATTTAGATTTTTTATTTGCGATTCCAAAATCTTTACGAGAAGGATCTAAATGATGAAAATCTAGAGATCCAATATTTTTTTGATAACCACATATTTTACATTTGCCTCCCAACAAGTCAACTGCCCATTTTTTTAAATTATTATTTTTATTGTTTTTTGATTTACGAGAACATTTTTTGCATAAAGCTCTAGTTTTACCCCACTCAGAATTAGTATAAAAATATTCTTCAATAAATGGTAGTTCAGTTCTACATCCTCTACATGTTTTATGTGTAATTCCATTAATTAATCTTGCAGGGGGATATTTTATAATATCTTTTGTATTTTTTTTATTTAATGGAGAACATGTAGTGCAAAATCGACGTTGATGTAAATATTTTCTTTTTCCATCAATAATTATTGATTGTGGAAATGTAGAATTGCACTTTTCGCAAATCATATTTTTCATGTGATGTAATGGTAAACTAAATGGTTGTCTGTTATATAATAAATATAATTATTATTTTTAAAACTAGATTAATTTATAAAATTCCCGCTGCTCGCTCCAATTTAAACCCACCAAATATTTGGTGGGTTATTTTTTATGTATATATTTATATAATATACATGATTTATGAATAAAAAGAAAAAATACGCATTATATAAATTCACTCAATTCTGTAAGGAACAATTAGGTATTACAGATAAATTTAATTTAAAATTGAGTGAAAATCGTGACGGATTTAAAACTTATGCGTATTATAATCCAAACACAAAGACTATAGGCGTATATATTAAGAACAGAGCAATTGCAGACATAATGCGTAGTATTGCCCATGAATTAGTTCATCACAAGCAATATCAAAATGGAGAGATAAAAAATGGAGATAAAGTACAAGATGTTGGCGGTAAAATAGAAGATGATGCCAATGCAATTGCTGGACAACTAATCAAAAAATTTGGATATGATAATGCAAATTTGAACGTATGGAATACTGAAGAATTGATTTAAAGATTATTTGTATATGTTATATGTTTTTTAATTATTAAATCTATTGTTTCTATTTTACCTATCCATCCTTTGACGATACTTGTTTTCTTTTTTCTGTCATTATTTTTATAATTTCTGAAAAAGTCTTCACATACATTTAAAAACATATCGTCCAAATCTTCCAAGCATGTATAATTATTGGTGTTATGAATGGGCATACCTAATACTTTATAATCATCTACGCCATCATCTATCATGTGCAATGCTCCTAAAGCATGTACTTCAACTAGGGTTAGACTTTGAATTGGAACGTTACTATAAACTAAAACGTCAACTGGATCATTATCATCTGCTAATGTCTGAGGAATAAAACCATAACTTGCAGGATAACGCATACTGCTAATCAAACAACGATCTAATTTTAACAATCCAGATTCTGGATCATATTCATATTTTGCGTTAGTATCTTTTGGTATTTCTACAATGGCATTGAATTTATTAGGAAATTCTCTTCCTAAATTTACATGTAACAAATTTTTCATAATTTATTTTCTTTTTATATTTACCCTCGGCATTTTGGCTGTAATAAAACCTTCATCTTTTAAATATACTGCAATTTTATCACACAAAGGTTTAAAATCAAATTCAAAATTTTCTTTTGTAATATTTGAATCACAAAATATAATCATTTCATTTTTATCTAATACTACAACTCGGGTATTAAAAAATAGACCGTCCGCAGTGATTTGTTTGCTGTTGTGCATGCTCATAGTATAATCCTTTTTACGTTGTTGGTCAAATATAAAAAAGAGCAATCTCTTTTCTATAAATAGTTATGTTAGTATGAAGAAAATTAAAAAAAGATTTCCTAATAATTGGAAATCAAATCTTTATATAAAAAAAACTATTTATAAAACAGGAGAGATCGAATATGATTTGATGATTCGATCTATTGATGCTTTTTTTAATTACAAAACACATCTTGGATATTTAACAGTTTTAAAAAAGAATAAAATATATTTTGTCAAAGTTGTTCATATCGAAAAAATCATAAGAGGTCATGGTTGTGGAATGATGTTATATGAAAATGCAATACAAGATTTGGGACATCTTGCCACAAGATATCATGATGCAAGTGAATCTGCACAAAACGTGTGGAAAAAGTTAATTAATAAGTACAAAACGAAATTTTATTTTTTTGATGGAGTCATACAAGTCTATTTAAAATAGTTATTGACATCCCATAACAGTTTTGTTAGAGTTAACCACAATGAAAACATTGAGACAAATTATTGAGAAATGTAACATCAATAATGTTATTGATATTTTGCTCAAGAAGCATGATGCCACTGCTGAGAATAAAAATCAGTATGATAATGTGTACAGATCGGTGATTAACAATCTTCTTGAGTTGAAAGGAGATACGGAGAAATCGTGGCCGATTCATGTGCAAACCAGAAAAGACGATTTTGATAATACAGAATATATTTCTGTTGGATTGATTAATCCTACATACGTGGAGCCTCCTGAGAATTTCAAGGCATGGTACGGAGAAGAAGAGGATGTTGTTCCTCAAGGACATTATAACGCAAATCTTGAAAAACATACAAAGTATTGGGCATTTGGAGGAAGCGAATGGAGGCTATACATTGATGCAAATGTGATTGATGAAAGTAATTGTGATGATGATCTTTTGGTTGCAGAAATTATTTGGGAAATTACTTTTTACGGATTTGATGAAAAGACTAACAAAAAATTTTTTGATTCTTTGACTGAAAGACTTGATAAAGTTCTTGAAGAAGAAAAAAAGAAAAAGTCGATTACAAAATCTAATAAAACAAAGAAAAATAAAAAATGCAAGAAAAGATAAGGTTGGTATTGGATAAGCATATTGAAGCCGTAAATAAATTGAATACTGAAGAAGCAATTCCTAAGTTAGTAAAAACATTAGATTCAATAACATTTAATACTCTAAACGAGTTGTATTCTTTACGAGACGGTAGAAAAAACGGAAGCTATGAACCAACAGAAAAAAAAGGACACTGTTGTTAGAATTTAAATATATGAAGATAAATCTAAATAAAGATAATAGGTTACATTACGTTCCCAAGGGATGGGGATTTGAAAAATGGATTGTCAACAACGAAAAATACTGTGGCAAAATTCTATATTTTGTCAAAAGTAGAGGATGTAGCTGGCATTATCATAAAATAAAGGATGAAACTTTTTATGTACAAAGTGGTAAAATTATGTTGTTTCATGGATATGATCCAGAGATTGTAAAAGCAGAAAGAACAATTTTGTCTAAAGGAGATCATTTTCATATTCCTGTAGGTCTTATTCATAAAATGTTGGCATTAGAAGATACTGAACTTTTCGAGTTTAGTACCCAACATTTTGACGACGATTCTTACAGAGTAGCAAAAGGAGATTAATTATGAGTCCAAGTGAATTTGAAAGAAATAAGCCAGTAGTGACTATGAAAAAAATCAATGATCTTATTAGACTCATTGATGATGAACGAGACAAGACTGAAAGTCTATATAAAGATCGTGTTTCTAGTTTAGAAAAAATTAAAACTAAGCTATTGGATATGAAAGACAGTTTCAAAAAAGGTGAATGATGAATGGTAGAAATCGTTTATCATGGGAAAAAACTGCGCTAAATTTAGCATTCGATATTGCTAAATATAGAAGTGAAGATCCATATATTCAAGTTGGAGCATGTGTATTAAAAAATGATAACAGCATCATTTTAGGATACAATGGTGCTCCTTCTGGAATGAGTCTTGATTGGTCAAATAGAGATGAACGAAGAAAATGGGTATTTCATGCAGAAGCGAATGTATTAAATAGAATTTTGCCGGGAGAAACAAAATTGCTCGCAGTTACTCACATGCCATGTGCTGATTGTTTAAAAATAATTAAACAAAAAGAAATTGATGTGGTTTATTATAAACTTGAACTGGAGCAATATGATCCCGGCAAAGTAAAACAAATTGCCAATATTTATAATATTAAATTGGTTAAATTATAAACTTTTTTCTTCTGTTTTTTCTTTACGTGGACCTTTTGGTTTATTTGGTCCTTCTGGACGACGAGGACCAAGACCTGATTGGCGCAATTTCTTGCGATCTTCTTCGCTAATTTTTTGCCTTTCTTCACGATCCAATTTTCCATCTTTATTAATATCATATTTAGATACTAATTCAGATTGAATCTTTTTTTGTTCTTCAGTCAACTTAGGACGTGGACGATTTGGAATTGGATCAGGACCACCCGTTTTTTGTTTATCTTGTGAATAAGCAATTGAAGTAGACAACAAAACTAACATTATATATTTTAACATAATCGAACCTTTCTATATTATGAGTTATACACTCATAAACAATAAATAGAATTCAAGTAGTAAAAAATAACCACATTTACACTGGCTTAACAAAAATATTCGGTTGTCAAAATAACATTTAAATTTTTGAAAACACTCTTGACTTATAAAAACACGCCTGATAGGATGTAACCACAATGAAGAATGAATCGATTTCGTATGGTATCAGTATTGGAAACGCACTTGCAATCGCAATTAGTTGGAGCTTGCACAAAAGCATTTTGTGGGCCATTCTACATGGAATCTTTGGATGGTTCTATGTAATTTATTATGCAATTGTTCGTTAACACAAATATAAAATAATATGGCTACTCGTGGAAATATTGGGATCGTTAATCAGGATGGTTCTATTACTGGTATCTATGTGCATTTTGATGCTTATCCAGAATATGTGGGTAAGACTCTTTTGAATAATTATACCAATACGGAGATTGTCAACCAGTTGATTGATCTTGGTGATTTGAGTAGTCTTGGAGAGCATTTATATGCTACTGGACATACTTGGGGTGCTCCTATTGAAGGAGTGTGTGTTGCTTATGGACGAGATAGGGGCGAAAGCGGAGTTAAAAGCAGACGATTTATTAGTGAGATTGAATATAAGATGAATGGTAAGGGAGTTGATTATCAGTATCTATTTAAAGATAATAAGTGGTATTATCGATGTGTACATAAGAATAAATCTGAATTTATTGAATTGACCCCTGAGGATTATAAATGATCGTTGTGTGTTACATATCTATGAAAATAAAATGAAATTATAGATAATTGACACATACTTATATACATGAATGAATATTATGTATATGCATTATTAGATCCGCGTAAACCCGGTGTATTTAAATATGAAAACATTAATCACGTTTTTAATTTTGAACCCTATTATATAGGCAAAGGAACAAAAAACCGAATCATACGCCATTTCACAGATTTAGAATATTCTAAACGTTATAATAAAATAAAGTATCATAAAATAAAAAATATAATTAAAGAAGGATACGATCCAAAATTATATTTTGTTATACTAAATAATGGTTTAGAAGAAAAACAAGCTCTATTATTAGAATCTCAATATGTCAAAATATTAGGTAGAATCGATAAAAAAACCGGGATTTTATCAAATTTGACTAATGGTGGAGAAGATTCATCGAAGATGATATCTAAACTATCAGGTAAAACATATGACCAAATATACGGAAAAGAAAAATCACAACAAATAAAAAATCTAAAAAAAATTAGATTCAGTGGTAAAAATAATCCAATGTTTGGAAAAAAATGTTGGTTAAATGGGAAAAGTCAATCAAATGAGGTAAAAGAAAAATTATCTCGTATAAAAAAGAAGCCTATAAAACAGTTGACATTGAATGGCGATTTGATAAAGATATGGCCATCAGCAATAGATGCTGCTATTGAACTAAAAATTAGCAAATCGAGTATACATAATGTTACAAATCCCAGTATGCGAGCAAAGACTGCCGCTGGATTTAAATGGGAATACGTTGATACAAAAAACAAAAAATATGAATGCGACAATTCACGCGGAACTTAGTGTCAAACGCCGAGGCGGGTATGTTTCGGATTTTTATACCCTACATGATTTTATGGATTGCAGCAAAGAAGTGGAAGCTACGAACAAACACAGAATGCTTACGCATACGATGTTTTTTGTTAAGGAAGCAATGATTCCTATTTTTGGATCATCTATTCATATTAAAGGTGGAAAGCCTGTAAATACGAAAGATATGCTTGAACAAGATCATATTGTTGCTGACTATGGTGGAAAATTTATTCCTACTTTAACTGATTTTGTGGACGAAATCGAAGATCATTCTGACGATGAACAAATCATTAAAGATTTTCAAAGTGATAATGCCAAATTTTTTCAAGAACATACAAATGTTCATCGAACCATGATGACTCCGTTGTATTGTACTGGAAAAATGAAAGGGTTGTTTGCAACACATAACAGTTGGTTTGTTGGAATTATTCTTCCTAGAATATACCCACATATCAAAATTGAATTGAAGAATTACAATATTAATTGCGCACATTTCTTTAACAGAATGAATTATAGAAAGTGGATGCAAAATGGCCATGATGTTCCTCCTAGTTTCAAACAAATAGAAAAAAATAGAAAAGAAAATAAAACAAAACAACTTTTACTTGACTAATATATGCAAGACGCTATATCAAAAATTTTTATTTCACTGTTAATTGTTATTTGTTCGGTCATGTTTAATTATATAAGCATGACGTGGGTTTGGGGGTTGGAAATCAAAAGTATTACTGGATTTATTGTGATGACTTTTGTTAATGGAATGTTTGCACATCTTGCAGCGGCTACTCTAAGAAGTTTTAAATAAATTAATATAAGAAATATGAAAGATACACTAAATAAAATTGCAAAGCTAAATGAGCAACTCGCAGAGCTTAATGTTCAGCTTAAAACAGAATTTAATAATGCACTAAAACAAATTTTTATTGATAATCCAAATCTGGATAGTATCAGTATGTATGTCAATAACCATGAGTTCAATGATGGTGATGCCACTACGTTCTATATTGGTTGGGAAGATATGACCATTACTGTTGACGGTGAAGAAATTAGTCGTGAGTGGGATAAAAATACTAATGATTATATTAAAAATCCTATTCTTGATAATTTGATTTCTTTGTTTGGTCAGGTTCAAGATCTTCATGAAGACATTTATGGTGATGCATATCAAGATTTGACTATTTCTAGAAGTGATATTGTTTAATAAATTATATGGAACAAAAATATCGTAGAGTTACCGCAGAAGAGTTGGCGAGGATTGGATATATTCCTAATAAAACCAAGTATAACGAACATATTGCATTTGCTAATAAGTATTATCCTCCAGAGGCGCACACGATGACATTGGTCATTAACAGTGAATATAATGATAGTACTTATGACAATAGACTAAAGTATGTAATTGTACATGACCAAGACGGCAACGAAGTTCCTCCTATCAAAAAGACTGCAAGAGAGTGTAGGGATAAATGGGAGGATCTATCAATTCCCGGCTCTTATAATGGACATTATAGTACGTTTGAATCAAACGAAGAAATAGATGACGTTGTAATTATTCTTTCAGATGAATTGCCAGAATTTTACGTAAAAGAGAATTAATATGTTTAGTAATAAAAATATTGTAAAGTATTGTGCAAAATACTTTTTTATACTCATAGTGGTAGCTTATTTATATAATTTATCCACTAATTTAGTTAATCAAAAGAGTGACATTGCTAATTTAATTGGAACAACACTTTTCACTGGACTTTTGATCGGAGTTGGTTTAGTCTGTAAAAGTGACGTTACCAAGTTGGTAAAAAATATTAAAGAAACAAAAAATAAAGAAAATGAATAATAAGTTCGTTAGTTTGTTGGCTGGTGTTGTCGCAGTTGTTACATTTACTGGGTGTGACCGTGTTGAACCGGGATACGTGGGTATCAAGGTGAATCAATGGGGTTCCCAAAAGGGAGTCAATGATTTTCCTTTGGTTACTGGTGGTGTCTTCTATAATCCAATTACAGAAGATATCTATAAGTTTCCCACATTTATGCAGAATGCTGTGTGGGACAGGTCTCCCGGATCAAAAGAAAGTCCCGGCGATGACAGTGTGACCTTCAACAGTATTGAGGGTGCAGTTGTAAATGCTGATATTGCGTTGGCGTACACATTTGTTGCCGACAAGGTTCCTCAGATTTTTGTGGAGTTTCGTCAGAGTCCTGACGTTATTACTCATGGATTTATGAGGAATGAGATCAATAATGCATTCAACCGTGTCGCTAGTACTATGAAGGCGGCTGACATTTTTGGTGAAAAGAAGCAATATCTTCTTGATAATGTTAAGAGTAATTTGAATGTCCACCTTGGACCCAAGGGATTCAAATTTGAACTTATTTCTTTTCACGGTGGACTACGTGTTGATCAGAGTGTGCAAGCTCGTATTAATGCTGTGCTAGAGGCATCTCAACGTGCGATTGAAGCTGAAACCAAGGTTAAACAGTCAAAGGCGGAAGCAGATCAAGTGATTGAAAAGGCTCGTGGCGAAAAGGAAAGCAATATTGCCAAGGCAGAAGGTGAGGCGAAGAGTATCGCACTCAAGGCGGAAGCACAAGCAAAAGCTAATCTTGTATTGGCTCAGAGTTTGACTCCTGCTCTTGTTCAATATGAAGCTCTCCAGAGGTGGGATGGTAAGTTGCCAGTATATAATGGAGGTGGAATGATTCCATTTGTCAATATTGGAAATACTAATAAGTAAAAAACAAATTAATCCCCTGTAATTAATTTTACAGGGGATTTTTTACATTAAAAAATATAAAATGAAAAATAAAACTACAAAAATATTATTTCTTCTTGCAATAATTTTAAATTTAATGTTGGGAACGTATTACGTTTTTATTCGCAGTTTTGATCACGCAGCTTCGCACTTGACAAGTTCAACCGTATTTGCTATTCTTTACATCACAATAATTAAAGAAAAACATGAATAAAACATATTCTAAACTCTATACTAAAGACAGCTTGGATAATATCCGTGTTTGGTACATGGAGCAAAATGGAAACAAATATCGTACTGTTTCTGGATTGCTGGATGGTGAAAAAGTGACTTCAGAATGGAGTCATTCTGAAGCAAAGAATGTTGGAAAAAAGAATGCTACAACCGCAGAAGAACAAGCGTCTGCTGAGATTGAAGCCAAATATAAGAAACAGCTTAAAACTGGATATCATGAGAGCATTGAAAATGTTTCATTGGGAACTTCTTATGTTGAACCGATGCTTGCTCAACCTCTTCACAAATTGAGCAAACAACCTGATTTTACCAAAGACAAGTGGGGTATGCAGTGCAAGTTTAATGGTAATCGTTGTATTGCAACTAAAGACGGTTTGTTTACGCGAAAGGGTGAGAAGTATGTTAGCGTTCCTCATATTGAGAATGCTCTTAAACCCCTTCTTAATATGTACCCTGACGCTGTTCTTGATGGTGAACTATTCAATAACGATCTTCGTCAACAGTTGAATGAAATCAGCAAGTTGATTCGTAAGACCAAGCACATTGATCCTTCTGATCTGGCTGAAAGTGAGAAGAAGGTCAAGTTTTATATCTATGATGGATATAACTTCAAGGACAAGTCTGGTGTTTTGGACGAAGAAACTCCCTACTCTGAACGTAAGAATTGGATTGACGAGTATGTTATTCCTCTTTCCAAGTATTTCGTTGAGGTTAACACCAAGATTGTCAAGTCAAACGATCATATGAATGAGTTGTTTCAGAATCTTCTCAATGATCAGCAAGAGGGTGGTATTCTTCGTAAGATGGATGCTCCTTATGAACATAAGCGTTCCAAAAATCTTGTTAAGGTCAAGAGTGAGGATGATGATGAAGCAATAATTCTTGATATCAAAGATGGTGATGGCAACTGGAAAGGTGCTGCTACTAATGTTACATTGAAGTGGAAGAATGTAACATTTGATGCTGTATTCAAGGGTAGTTATGAGAAACGTGCTGAAATTTTGAAAAACAAGAATAACTGGATCGGTAAGGAGGTTACTTTTCTTTATATGGGATTAACTGGTCTTGGAACTCCAAATTATGGTCGTGTTGATCCTGATAATTGTTTTAAATCTGATCGTTAATAAAAATATGCATACATCAACATATAACGGAACTGCATTTGTATATAATAGTGATTATTCTGGTCCTATTGTTATTGTGTCAAATGGACACAGTGTAGAAACTAATATTGAAGCATTGGAACAGTTCATTAATGATAAAAAAAATAAAGATTATCAGGAATTTACATGTGCCCATCTTGATTTGAGAGATAAGTATAAATTTACATGAAAAAATTTTTGTGTAATTGTAAAAAAATAGCCACTTGGGAATTCGTACCTTCTAGTACTAATAAGAGAAATCCTTATTATTGTGAGGAGTGCGTTCCCCGTGGCTGTATTTGCAACACAGAATATGTTCCAAATAGCACAGAAGCTCAAGAAAACGGGTTTGGAGAGTTACCTGATACGGTGATCCCGTGGAGATGGATTATAAAGGATAAGTCATGGTGTTATACAGATTCACAGGGTAGAGATTTTCCGTGTATCGAATATTGGGAAAATAAACATGGATTTGAAGCAGATGAATCAATAATTAATGACTATAAATCTAAAGATGTAGAATATTATGTAGAATGAATATTCATGTACCAGAAGAAATTAGAAATAAATATCCGCACATGGAGTTTAGAGGCAAAAAAAGAATTCTAAAAAATAGGACAGTTATTGAAGCATATAATCATGCAACTAATATGAATTTCTTTTACAGCTTCGAAGAAGATTTTTTTTGGATGACCAATTGTGAACTCCCAGACTGGAAAATTAGAATCTAAACATTATTGTTACATATTGACATGTAATGACAACACATTGTATTGTGGATATACAAATGATTTAGCCAATAGATTAAAAAAACACAACACTGGCAAAGGAGCAAAATATACTAAAACTCGTTTACCCGTAGTTTTATCTTATTATGAAGAATTTGATACAAAATCAGATGCATTGAAAAGAGAATGGCAAATAAAACAATTTTCACGTATTGAAAAGTTAAATCTAATTAAAAATTATGAGATTAACCAAAGAGCAAAAAGAACAAATTAATAACATTAAATATGAAGTGTTACAACTACAAAATAAACAAAATAGTTTGTATCTTCGCGCACAACTTATCTTAAATACTCATGATAAAAATAATATATTAAAAAATTATTTGCATAATTCTGAGTTAAGAATAACATCTTTATCTAAATTAACAAATGAATAGTACAAATAAAATTTTAGATAATTTAAAATTATTTTCAAATAATCCTCAAAATTGTTTGCGAGATCCTCAACTTTGTGAAGACATACGTTATCTTTGTAATGAAGTTGAACGATTAAGTCGAGAAATTGTTAAGGCAAATGATTTTATGGAT
>VFQT010003443.1_pt1 | contig 14411 bp, 10 predicted proteins | sample 3512381 | NCBI WGS metagenome assembly VFQT01 (sample SAMN10412376, study PRJNA504923) | tailings metagenome | isolation source: Relicate 2 Philex TSF3 active mining site | place: Philippines: Tuba, Benguet | collected 2017-08-29 | reverse complement strand
GTGGGGGTTGGCGGAGGAGGAAGACGATGGTCAGGGCGGCGAGGGCGAGGCTCGCGGGGCGTATGGTGCGCGGATGGAGGTGGGCGAGCATGGCGAGGGTCGCGAGCACGCCGAGGGCGAGTGGCCAGGCGGTGGTGGTGCTCGTGCCGACGGTGGTGCCCGCCCAGGTGACGAGGTCGAGGAAGAGGTGGCCGAGGGCTTCGAGGAGGGGGGCGAGGGCCATGGCGAGGGATGGGAGGAGGGTCGCGAGGAGGAGCCAGAGGAGGCCGAGGGGGAAGACGACGGACATGAGCGGGATCGCGAGGAGGTTCACCCAGAGGCCGTGGACAGGGAACTGGCCGAACCAGGCGAGCGAGAGGGGGGCGGTCGCGAGGAAGGTCGTCAGATCGGTCAAGAGCAGGGTGCCGAGTCCGAGCAGGAGGGCGCGGCGGAGGCGGAGGCGGCGCGTGGGAGGCGGCGCGAAGAGGTCGTCCTCGGGGTAGAGGCGGGTGCGGAGGCGCCTGATGAAGGGGAGCGTGAAGATGATGGCGGCGGTGGCGGCGAAGGAGAGTTGAAAGCCCGCGCGCAAGGGGGCCGAGGGGTCGACGAGGGTCGCGCCGAGGAAGGCGAGGACGAGCGTACGGAGCGGGTCGGCGGGACGATAGAGAAGGATTGCGGAGAGGCCGATGGAGAGGGCGACGACCGCGCGGTCGGTGGCGTCCGAGGGGGCGATGACGAGGGCGTAGGCGGCGGTGGTGATGCGCGCGAGGGTCGCGGACACGCGCGGCATGGAGAGGTGGTCGGAGAGGCGGCGGGTCGGCGGGAAGCGAAGGAAGAGGAAGAGGAGAATGCGGTAGAGGCCGAGACCGACGAGGGCGAGGTTCATGCCGGAGATCGCGAGGAGGTGGGCGGTGCCCGTGTCCTGGAAGGCAAAGCGCGAGGCGGGGGAGAGCTCGGTGCGGTCACCGAGGAGGAGGGCGCGGAAGAGCGCGGTCGCGGCCGGGGAAGAGAAGGTCAGGGTGTCGCGGAGTCCGAGGTGGATTTGGGCGCGAAGGGAAGGCGGGAGGGTGGAGGGGATGGGATCGGAAAGGGCCTCGGCGAAGGGGCGCGGGGGCTGTACGGGGACGGTCGAGGGATTCTTCGGGACGCGCGGGAGGTGGAGCGTCAGGTCGACCTCGATGGAGGCGCCGACGGCGGGCGGGTCAAAGGGGCGGGCGCTGACGCGGAGCTCTCGGGGGAGGTCGTAGACTAGGTCCGTGGTGTGGAGGATTTCGGGGTGCAGAAGGGAGAAGCCCTCATCGGGGGTGACGGTCGAGACGGTGCCGTGGACGCGGAGCGGGAGGTCGGTCGGGATGGGCGGTGGCGGCCCGCGGAGGAGGCCGGTGAGGGCGCCGAGGAGGAGGGCCATGGCTGGGACGAGGGCGACGGGGCGAAAGCGAGGGAGGGGTAGGAGAAAGAGGGGCAACGAAAGCGGAAGGAGATAGGAGGAGGGGCCGAGCAGGACCGCGAGGGCGTGGGCGAGGATGAAAGAGGTGAGGAACGGGAGGGAAAGGAGGATCGAAGACATCGCGCACGCTCCGGGGGAACCCGGCAAAAGAGGGTTCGTAATGGTAGGTACCCGCGAGACGCGAATTTGATCCGCTTGATTTTCGAGATATCTGAGGCGTGCCTGAAAGTGGGGAAGTTGTTTGAAGAACGAGATGCTTGTTTTTCGAGACGATTGGGGATGGCGAGGGTGGTCTGAGCGTCAGGACGTCGAGGTCGACGAGGACGTCGACACTCCGAACCGATTACTCGACCCTCTGGGAGGCTGATCGACGAGGACGTCGACACTCCATGTATACGGCCATGGCGGGGCGGTGAGGGCAGAGGGAAGGTCAAGCCGTGGGGGCGGGTTCCAGCCGAGGAGGCGCCAGATAGGCCGCTGAGGGGCGGATTCCGGTCGCCGAGGGGCGGGTCAGGGGGCGCAGCGATGCAGCTCGGAGACGAGGCGGAGGAGATGGTCGCGGCCTGAGAGCTCGGAAGGCAGATTCGACGCGAGCACGAGTGCGTCTTCGAAGCGGCGTGCGCGGAGGGCCTCGAGAACGGGGGCGGTAGCTGGAGGGGCTGGCGTCTCGGCGCGGAGGAGGCGGGTCATCTCGAGGGCAAAGAGTGGGAAGGCGTCAAAGACCACGTTGCCGGCTGCCCCTGAGAAGGCGCGCTCGGCGCGATCGTAGGAGGATGTGTCGCCATCGAGGGCGGAGCGCAGCGCGGTGAGGCCGTCCTCGAGGTGGGTCGAGGTCGTCCGCTCGTGCAGGTTCAAGCGAGACATGAGGAAAGCCACTGCGAGGGCGATAACGATGGCGAGACCGACGACGCGGGAGTGACGCCTAGTCGCCAAAGAGGATGCTCGCGGCGGTGGGGTCTTTTGCGCGGGTCGCTTCGAGGGCAACCCTCACCCTGGGGGTGCCAGAGGCAGCGAGGGCCCGGGCGGTCTCGAGAGCGGCCCTGACCTGCGACTCGAGGCCGAGGTAGCTGCCCCAGCCGACGGACTTCTCGCCATTGATGACGAAGGCGGGGGTGCCCTCCATGCCGAGCGCCTGGGCCTGAGCGCTCTCGTAGGCGACCTGGGCGGCGAGCGCCGGGTCCTGGATGGCGAGTTCGAAGGCCTTCGGGTCGCAGCTGCTCGCGGTCGCGTGAGCGAGGAGGTCAGCGTCTTCGAGGTTCTGCTGGGCGTCAAAGGTGCGGTCGTGGAACTCCCAGAAGCGGCCCTGCTTCTGGGCGGCGAGGGCGGCGCGGGCGGCGGGTTCGGCGCTGCCGTGAGAGCTCAGCGCGTGGTGCTTGAAGATGACCTGGAGTTCCTTCGGGTAGGCGCGGGCGAGCTTTTTGAGGGGCTCGACGGCGCGGCGGCAGACCGGGCACTGGAAGTCGGAGAAGACGAAGACCTTGACGAGGGCATCGTTGGGGCCGGCGGCTGCGGATTCGCCAGGGGTACCGGCGAGACCTTTTGCTGCTTTGGTCGGGGGGACGCGGACGAGCTCGAGAGGGGGCGTAAGGCCCGGGGTCTTCTCGAGGATGCGGTCGTCTGGCTCGGCTGGGGAGGCGACGGGCTCGGGAGGCGGGGTCGGGCGCGGCGGGACGGTGTCAACGGGGAGTGACGAGACGTCAGGAGGTGACGAGATGTCGGCAGGTGAGGAGATGGTCGTGTCGGGGGCCGCCGATTGGACCTCGGGGGCCGGGCCAGCGGGTTTGCCGCATGCCGCGACCAGAGAGAGAAGAAGCCAGAGGGGGGCTTGGCGCATCGGAGTCTCCAGGGGAGATTGGGCAGCGGGCATACGCACCGCGCGATTTCGGGCTATCACGAGCCGTCGCGCGGGGGCAACGATGGAGGTCAGGGGTCGCAGGAAGCTCGTGTAGTGTGAAGACCGCGTGCGTCGCGGGGAAGCGACACCATCACCGGAGGCTACCCTATCGGCGGACGTCGTGGTAGAGACGGCGAGCGCAGGCAGAGGCCGGGAGGCCGACCTGTCCAAGCGCCCGCCGAGACGAAGCGGGCGCTACCAGAGGCGCGAGATGGCGCGCCGAGACGAGACGATCTGCGCAAGGACTGCACACATGGATCCCAACACCGTTGTTTACATGAACATCCTCTGCCCCGTGGACTTCTCGGAGTGCAGCACCAAGGCGTTTTACCGCGCGGTGGGCTATTGCCAGCTCTTTGGCGCGAAGCTCACGATCCTGTCGGTTCGCGAGGGCGGGGCGCCAACAACCTATGACGAGATCGCAGCAAGCCGTGAGACGCTCGACCTGCTTCGCGACGGGCTCGTCAAGCGGCTCGACCTGCTGCAGGAAGAGGGCAAGATCACCCGTGAAGAGCGCGACCGGATCTCGCTCGAAACCCGTAACGGCAAGCCCTACGAGGAGATCTTGCGCTACTCGATGCAGAACAAGAGCGACCTCATCGTCATGGGCACCCATGGCCACACGGGCTTCAAGCACCTCTTCATGGGGTCTCAGGCCGAGCGGGTCGTTCGCCGCGCGCCCTGCGACGTGTTGACGGTCAAGCCCGACGGCTATGACCCGAAGCTCGACCTCGAGTGATTCGACTCGCGGAGGATCGTACGCGAGTGATTCGACTCGACCGATTGAGGCGCGCGGTGGCGACGCCCGCGCCGATATCCTGGCCGCCGATGCGGGATACGCCCTCGAAGGTGCGCCCCGCGGCGGTGCTCGTGCCCTTTCTCGAGCTCGACGATGGAGGGCTCGAGTGCCTGTTCATCGTGAGGCCAAAGACGCTGAAGCATCACGCGGGGCAAGTGGCGTTTCCCGGTGGGGTGATCGACCCTGAAGATGTCGATGCGCGGCATGCGGCGCTGCGTGAGACCGAGGAAGAGCTCGGGATCCCAAGGGCCTTGCCAGAGGTCCTCGGGGAAATGCCACCGCTGCCGACCTATTCGGGGTTCGTGGTGACCCCGGTCGTGGCGCTGTTGCCAAGGAATGTCGTGTTGACGCCATCGCCGCGCGAGACGGACGGGGTCTTTACGGTGGGGATGGAAGAGCTCTCCGACCCGGCGAGGAGGCGTACGATGCGCTCGCGTTGGGCGCCAGGCCATCCCGAGTACCGGATGAACTTCTGGCCCTATGCGCCGCGACCGATCTGGGGAGCGACAGCGCACATCTTGAGCGAGCTCCTGAAGCGGCTCGAGCAAGCGTGAGCGATTTTCAAGATACTTGAAAAACGAGTCACTTGAAAATCGTGTGGTTGGCGTTCAGGGTGAGACCCAGGTGCCGCGGGTCGGGACGCCGTGGACCATTCGGATGATGCCGCGCTCAGGGGCCATGACGACCGCGCCGTTCGTGTTGAGGCCCTCGAAGTCGTCGCGGCAGATGGCGTTCGGGCCGCCGTCCGTGTCGGCGAAGAATGATTGGAGGGTCTCGAGGGGGAGGGGCCGTGCCGAGGCGAGGTCTTCCATGCGCTGCTGCCGGAAGAGGGAGGAGGCGTTGGGCCTCTGGCCTTCGATGTGTTGATTGTCGGGGAGGAGGCAGTGGTTTGCGTGGACCGCGACGCCGGAGTGGAGGTCGTGTCGGTGGGCCTTGCGCGCCGAGCACTCGATGATGGTGGCGCGGCCTTTTGCGTCGCAGAGGTAGTAGAAGTGGGCGCCGGCGCGGTGGGCGGTCGTGACGGCCTCGATGGCGGCCTCGAGGGTCGTTTGGGCGAGGGCCTTGTGGATGATGGAGAGGTAGTTGACGCCAGGGCGGGCGTCGGTCGTGCGGATGTTGGTCGTGCCGACGGAAAGCCCGTGTTCGTTCATGCCGATGAGCGAGAGGCAGCCGTCAGTGGTGAGTGTGCGGGTTGCGGGGAGGCCGATGGGGCGGCGGACGACGCCGCAGACGAAGGGGAGGTTGTCGGTCGCGAGGTCCCAGGACTGGCCGCAGAGGACCTCGCCTGTGGTGGCGTCGGGGGCGGCGATGATCGCCGTGCAGCCGCCGTCGTCAGGGGGTTCGGCGGACGCAGCGGGCCAGGAGAGGACATCGCGGAAGTCGGTGAGGCCGTTCATCGCGAGGATGTGGACGACGGGGAGGTTGCTGCCTTCGGCGATGCCTTCGAGTTCGTCCATGCCCGCGGGGTCATAGCGGCAGGTGATGTCGAGGGAGCGGGCGGCGATGTCGAGCATGTCGCGCTCGGTCACGACCTGGCCGCCGTACTTCAGGGCCTGTGCGATGGCATTGTCGACGCGGCGGCGGTAGAGTTCGGCGATGAGTTCGCGCGAGGTCTCGCCAAAAGCACGGCCGATGTCGCGTGGAGTTCCGTCGAAGGTGAGGATGCGCATGAGGTGGAATCTTTCAGGGCTCGGCTGGAATCGCAAGGGGTTTGGCGCGGTCGCAATCGCGGTGCTCGCAGGGGGCTGCATCGAGGAACGCGAGACCTCGAAGACGACGGGCACGACGGTCGACGCGACCGATACGCGCGATGCTGTCGAGGCCGACGACGCAAGCCCAGAGGAGGTGGAGCCCGTCGATACCGCGCAGAAAGAGGACGTCAACGACACATCGGCGTTCGAGGAGGACGGAGCCGATTCGTTGGACGCGTCGGAACCGTTGGATACCGCAGAGGATGCGGTCAACGAGGTGGTAGAACCGACGCCGCCAGGGCTCTTCATAACGGTGGCGCAGGTGCCCTCTTCGATGAACGGGTCGAGGCCGACCATCACCCCCGATGGGCCGCTCGAGTATCACCTGCGGGTCAACCGGGAATTCGTCGAGCTCGATCTCGTGAGCTCGGGGACCGTCGATTGGGCGAGCCTCGAACTGAGTTGCCGTGGGGCGGATGATGCCGAGCTGCCGCTGCCCGAGGTGGAGGTCCTCTCCGAGACCCATCGACAGGTGACGTTCAGCGCCGTCGAGCCGCTGCCAGAGGGTGAGGTCTCGTGTGAGGCGAGCCTGTCCGGGCCGCTCGGGGAAGCGAGCGCGAGCTATGCGTTCGAGGCGGTGACGATGCCTGCACGCCTCGACCCCTTCCCGACGACGGACGTGTGGGTCGTTCAGACGGAGCGCGATATCTTCGAGACGACGGTGACGGCGATGGCCGATGGCACTTTCGAGCTGCGCTCGGTGCTCGTCGACGGGGGCGATGGAGTCGATGATTTCGATGCGCCGTTCTACGCGCTTGGACTCATGAGTCGGAACGCTCCCGAGATGGCGGGGAAAGTTCGGGCCCATCTCATGAGGAAGGTCAAAGAGCATGTGCGGACGGTCTATCGCCTCGATGACGAGGGGCGGCCGACCGCAGACAGCCCGAATATCGCGATTCATTTCGAGGGAGAGCCAGGGGCCCCGCCGCTCAGTGACTTCGGAAAGCCCGGTGTGCGCTTGTCCAAGATCGCGTTGACAGGGGACGCGGATCAAGAAGACCAGCTCGGCTCGACCTTTGGCCGGGCGCTCATCGACTGGAACAATCAGGACTCGGAGGATGACACCCGTTATGGGCTCGGGATCTGGCCCGCGGCGCTCGCTCGCGCGATTTTGAGAAACCCGCTCGGGGTACTGCTCGTCGCGGACTATCGACCCGAACAAGGCGGTATCCCGTTTGGTGAGGCTGCGGGTGACGAGCTCTTCGTCGGGCTCGACGTGGACCTCGGGACGCTGCCTGAGAGCGTGCGCGCGAGGGCCGACATCTATGACCTTATCGTGAACCTCGGCGGCCTCGCGCTCGCGTCGATCCTGTGTCACGAGGTCGGTCACTCGCTCGGGCTCGTGCCGTATGGCGCGCCGCCCGAGGGGCTCTTCGCGGGGGTGGAGGCCGACTTCGTCGTGACCGTAGCCCCCGACGCGCACATCGACACCGAGGGCATGAACGTCATGCAGACGGGTGGAAACCTGAATGTCCTCGAGGCGTTCAGCGGGGAGCTGCCCGCCTTTGAGCCGTTGTCCTGGGCCTATCTCAGGCGGCAGATCGTGGTCGGCGAGATGCCCTGAGTCCGTCAAAAGAGCGAGAGCTGACCCGAAGTCCTCTTCGGCCTGCAGAAAGTGGAGCCCTCGGGCGGTGTGGGCATCGGGCGGTAATCGAAGCGCTGCCAGGCATTTGAGAAGAGGTCTTCGATCATCTTCCAGCGGTGGCCCGTCCCGCGCATGCGAGCGCCGAAGCGGGAGTCGTTGAGCTTGCCGTCGCGAGCCTCGCTGATCTGATGGAGGACCTTGTCGGCCTTAAGGGGGAGAAGGAGCTTGATGCGCTCCGAGAAGACCTCTTTCACTGGCCCGGGAAGGCGCAGCATGGTGCGGTTTGCAAAGGTCGCGCCCGCCTCGCGCGCGTCTTTGAGGAGGGTTGCGATGTCGCCGTCGTTGAGCCCGGGGATGAGGGGAGAGACGTTGATGCCGACGGGGATGCCGGCCTTCGCGAGGCGGGCGATCGTGCGAAGGCGGCGGTCGGGGGTCGGGGCCCAGGGCTCCATCGCGCGGGCAGTTTCGGGGTCGCGGAAGGGGATGCTGACGCAGACCGTGACGAAGGCCTCGCGGGCAAGGTCTGCAAGCAGCTCGGTATCGCGCTCGATGAGGGTCGATTTCGTGATGATTTGGATGGGGTTTCGATACTCACGGCAGACCTCGAGGCAGGCGCGCGTGAGGCCCTCACTCGCCTCGAGGGGCTGGTAGCAATCGGTGTTGCCCGAGAACACGACGAGCTCACCGCGCCAGCGCGGGTGATCGAATTGCTGCTTGAGAAGGGCCGCGATGTCGGGCTTGACCGTGAGCTTTCGCTCGAAATCACTGCCCGCCCCAAAGCCGAGATATTCGTGACTCGGACGCGCATAGCAGTAGGCGCAGCCGTGATAGCAGCCCCGGTATGGGTTGACGCTCCAGGTGAAGGGGATGTCGGGGCTGTCGTTTTTGGACAGCGCACCGCGGCTGCTGTCGACATAGACCTCGAGCGCCGCCTCAGGTGGGGGCCCGAGATATTCGGTCGTTGTCGAAAGCCAGGGGTTTGGCGGATTTCGCACCTGGCGGAGGACCTGCCGTGTCGTCAGCGGACGCTCTTGCGAAGCGTCGTCTGTGGTCCCCTGAATCTCACTCTCATGGTCAAAGCGCTCGCGCTTCTCGTCGTGACTCATGCCGCGAGAGATATCATCCAGGCGCAACTGAAACAATGTTCAGTCACCATTCCCCTTCCGTGCCTCGATCGACCGCATTCGGCCGTGCCAGCAGACATCGGTCGACCGGAGTTGACCTGGGAGTCGCCTTGCACCCGGGATGTGCTTAGAGTGCGGACCACATGAGTTCACGCGCTGCTCGCCTGCCCACCTCTCAAGAACCCCACGGCATCAAGCTGCGACGTTTCGCCGGCAGCGCGCTGTACGCGGAGGCCTTCGAGCACCCGATTCGCGTCGCCCACCTGACCGATCTGCATGTCGGACTCGTCACCCCGATGCGCGTCCAAGAAGCGGCTGTGGCCATCGCAAACCGCGAAGAGCCCGACCTCGTCGTTCTGACAGGCGACTTCGTCTGCCACTCGCACGCCTTTCTCGAGGACCTGACGGAGGTCTTGCGCGGCTTTAAGGTGCCAACCTTCGCAGTACTCGGCAATCACGACTACTGGGCTGGAGCCCCGGGCGTACGCAAGGCCATCAAGCGCGCGGGCGTCGAGCTGCTGACCAATCAACACACGGTCCTCACCATTCACGGCCAGAAACTCCAGATCGTCGGCCTCGATGACGCCTACACGGGTCACGCCGACCGGGAAAAGGCGCTCCGTGGCCTCGACCCCACCCTGCCCTCACTCGGGCTCTCACACATCGCAGAAGAGGCGGACGGCCTTTGGGCCCAAGGAGTCCCCTTCGTCCTGTCGGGCCACACCCACGGCGGACAGCTCACCGTCGCGCGCTTGAACGAGCTCACACTCGGCCGCATCGGTGGCCATCGCTATATCCACGGCATGTACGGTAAGCGCGCCCCGACCCACCCCGAGCGCCACGGGGCCGTCTACGTCGGGGCGGGCATCGGCGCGGCCGTCGTCCCCTTTCGGGTCGGCGACCGCGGCCAGCGCGAGATCGCCATCTTCGAGCTCGGCGAGCCCCCGGGCGAGAACCACGAACACCACGCCGAGCAGCGCCCCCACGGCCCGGGACGCAGCACCCCCGAGCACGTCGCCCGTGCCCAGGCCCACGCGCGCTTCATGCAACGAAAACGGCGCCGTTTCAGGGCGCCGCGCGAGGGATGAGGTCAGGCCACACCCCGTATCTAACCAGACTTCAGAGCTCGACCACGATGCTTGCGACAGTCGTCCCCGAAGCCGACGACGCGAACCGCATCTGCTTGAAGATGCGCTCGAGGCATGTGCGGATGACCGAGGAGACCTCTGCGCCAAACGCGACCTTTTGCACTGCACCAGAGGCGTCGATGACGAGAGACACCTCGACCTTTGCGCCTCCGCTCACACTGTTCTGCTCGAGACAACGCGCCATCCTCGGCTTATGAAGGACTGTGACGCGGCGCACCTCGGACTCGCTCAAGGGTCCGTTCTTGATGGTCACCCGCCCGATCTGCATAGAGACTCGGACTGAACTCTCTTCATCTATGGCGCTCTTCGGGCCGCCTTCACGAGACTGTGGACTCGGCGGCGCCATCATCTTCATCTCCGCACGCACCCGCTTCGAAGGTGCGTAGAAGGCCTGTTCAGGCACCGCGAGGTCCGACACCCCGTCTGGCAGTGGCAGGGGCTGCTTCACGGTGACGGTCTTGCCACCCTCCGTGCGCACGCGCTGGTCGACCGCGATGAAGCTCGTGTACTCGGTCATGAGGTTGTAGGTGAGCCCGAGCTCTGTGATCTCCGCGACATTCTTTTCACTCGGCTCGTACGGCTGAAGGTCGGACAGGGTCGTGATGCGGTGGCGCGCCCAGAGGTAGCGGAGCGCCTCGTTGCTCCCGGTCGGACGATACTTCGAAACCTCGAGGCGCTGCTCGAAGCGGCCAGCCCCGGAGACCCCCGTCAACACGATGCGCCCCTTCGCCTCGCCCTTGTATTTGCCAAAAACCATCACCGGACGAGAGGCGAACAGGTCGGGGACGGCCGCAGGCTCGACATCGTACGCGTTGAACCCCTCGAACCCGACCTTGATGTCGGTGAGTACTGGCGAGTCGATATAGCGCTCGAACTTCTTCGCCATCTCCTTGCTGTCGTCCTGCCCCTCCATGACAAAGAACGGTGCGCCAAGACCCATCCGTGCCATCCCCTCGATGAGGTGGCGATTGACCGAAGACCCGATGCCAAAAGCGAAGAAGTTCGCGTTCCCGAGGTTCTTGCGGATGGTGCTGAACACTTGGGGCTCGACCGAGACATAGCCATCGGTAACAGCGACGAACGTACGCGCATAACCCTCGGGCGTCTTCATCGCGAGGGCCTCGCGGAGGGCCCCAAGAATCTCCGTGCCGCCTCCGCCGCTCATGCGGTCCATGAAGGCGCGAGCCTCGGCGACGTTGTCCGGGGTGACTGCGAGACTTTCCGGGGCGAGGACCTGATTGCCGCCCGAGAAGCAGAGGATATTGAAGCGGTCGTTCTCGTTCATCGTGTCGAGGAGCCCGTTCATGACGTGTTTGGCCGTCTCGATCGGGAAGCCGTGCATCGAGCCCGAGACATCGACGATGAAGACATACTCGCGGCGCGGCTTCATGCGGGCCTCGACGCGGGCTGGCGGCTCGACCATCGCGAGGAAGAACTTCTCACCGTCGCGCCCTTCGTAGAGCAGGACCCCCGTGTCGATAGTCTCGCCAGTGAGCTGGTAGTCGAGGACGAAGTCCTTGGTGCCTGCTGCCCCCTTGTTCGACAGCGTGATGTCCGCGATGTCCCCGGTCGTAAACGTCGTCGCGATGGGGTGGGAAGTACTCGAGACGCGCTTTATCTTCATGCCGGCTGCGAGCCGAACGCTGAGGTCCCAGCCGTAGGTGGGCTTTTCCCCGGAGTGCGTGTAGGGCGTCTCCGTGTAGCCCTCGGTCTCGTTGGACTCGCCGGTAAATCGCGGCCCGACGACCGCGGGATAGACGAACTGGTAGGCGCCGTCCTCGGATATGAGGCCTTCGGCATAATCCATTTCGACCCGGATGGTGTCGCCCGGGAGGATATTGGCGACGTTCATCTGGAAGACATTCGGGCGCTCCTGCTCGAGCAGAGACGCGGTCTTGCCCTCGCGCTTGGCCTCCTCGTACATGGCGCGGGCCTCGGCCTTCTTTTGGATCTCGGCTGCGATGACCCGATCCCCGATGGTCATGCGCATCGCGAAGACGGCCGCCCGCGTCGAGCCCGGGAAGACGTAGATCGCCTCGATAGGCTTCCTGCCGTCGTTCTTGTAGACCTGCGTCACCCGCACATGCGCGATGGTCCCCGAGATGGTGACGTCCGCGCGGGTCTCTTTGAGTGGCAGCGCGTCGATGCTCGGGTCGCCGTTGGGAATGAAGAAATACGGCGAGCCGCTGCGGTCGGGACCTACGTCAGGAGGCGCAGGACGGCGGGCAGAGGCTGTCCCAAGCGAACCAAGGACTGTGAGTAGTGCGATGGGAAGCAGAATGCCGAATCGTTTCTTGGGAAAGTTCATTGGCGTCAGGTTCACAGAGACTCCTTTATCTTGGCGCGCATCCATTCGCGCAGCTGTGTTCGGAGGCGGCAGCGGCCGCAGCGCCCCAGGTTACGCATCGCGTCCGAATTCGATCTCGGTGAGCTCGAGACGATGAGGTAACCTCACGACTGCCCTGAATGTGTCTCTTCTCGACCCGCTCGCGAGAAAAGACGGCACATGCTATCCAGTCACAGTTCGTAAGAAGCAAGAGGAGTGCATGTCCGAAGCCTGGGAAAGACGACTAAAGCTCCTCGCCTACCTCATGCGCCGGGGTTTTGCGCAGACCCAGGATGCGGCAAAGTTCTTAGAGGTCGAACGTCGCAAAGCCCGCGAGGACCTACAGGCGCTCTCGGAACACGGAGTCCCCCTTTCGGTCCACCCCGAAGACCCGACCGACCCCGAGCGGACCTGGCAAATCGAAAAGAGCTGGCGGGTAAGCGGGGTCGAGGTCGGCCTCCCCGAACGCCTCGCGCTGCTCCTCGGTCGCGAAGTCCTCGAGCCCCTCGTCGGCAAGAGCGACGTCGGTGAAGCCATCACCAACCTCGAGCACGAGCTCGCCGCGGTCGCTGGCAGTGTCGAACTCGACGACAAGAACCTCCTCCGCCGTTTCCATCTCATCCAGGAGCCGTCCAAGGATTACAGCGACCGCGGCCCGCTCATCAGCGAGCTAGTCCAGGCCATCGCCCACTCCTATCGCATCTCCCTTGGCTACCAGTCCCCTTCGGCGAAGACCCCTCGTCTCCACGAACGCGTCCGCCCACTCACCCTCGCCATCTACCGCCGCGGACTCTATGTCTTCGTCGCCTTCGGCAGCGACCTCGACCCCGACGTCTCGGACAAACTCGACAAGGTCGGACTCCTCTCGGTAGACCGCATCACATCGCTCGACCCCCATCACGATGCCCTCTTCGACTACCCCACCGCGAGCCGCTGGGACCCGAACATCCACCTGAAACATCGCTTTGGCATCGCCCCCGGCCTGAGCAAGGTCGAGCGCGTCCGCCTGCGCTTTCCCGCGAGCTCCCGCGCCTATGCCCTCGAGCGCCAGTGGATGCCTGACCAGTGGACTGAAGACCTCCCCGATGGCGGGGTCGATGTGGTCTTCGACGCAGAAGGCGCCGAGCTCGCCCACCAGGTCCTCGCTTGGGGCGGATTCTGCCAGGTCGTCGAGCCCGAGAGTCTCCGTAAGCGGGTCCTCGAGCTCGCCCGTGCCGTCCTCGCCCGACACGAGAGCACCTAGCGCATCGCTTGATTTTCGAATTACTTGAATTTAGACGTATCGACCCAGAGGTAACGCGTCGCGGGTCCCGCATCGAGTTCGATGACGAGGGCGTCGACGTCCGGATGCCAGAAGGCGGTCCTGATGATGGCTTCACGGCTGAGGTCATCGAGGAGTTTGCCGACTTTCTTCGTCGTGCTCCCAGACGTGACCGTCACGTTGCCTTCGACCTCTCCGACGAGAAAGGTCCGCCCCTTGATGGTCGCTTCGAGCCCGGCGAGACAGCCGAGGTCCGCCTTCGACGTGAATGTGTTTGCGTGCTCGTACATGTGGGTCCAGTCGCTGCCGTCGCGACTCAGGGTCGCACGCTTGAAGTAGCCATCCTTTCGGACCTCTGTGAGCAAAGCCTCTTCGGGGCATTCGAAGGCGTTCTCCTCCGGCGCGTCTGGACAGGTGGACTGCCAGCGCACGACCCAGGCCGTCAGCGTCTTGCTGTCCCATGCGAGGCATCGACGATCGGACGGTTCGAGCCCCGGCGTCTTGACCGTGAGCTGCTTTGGAGCCTTCTTTGCCACCTCGGGATCTTCGGGCCGGTCGATCCACTTGAAGGGGTTGTCCTCCTCGAAGGTGATACGCGAATTGACGTCTTCGACGCCCCAGAATGGCCGGCCGAACGCTGTGAGCAGGACCCATGCTGGCTTGCCTTTCGCGTTGAGATTCAGCGTCTGGGCGGTCGTCTCGAGCCGCCATGTGCCATGGTGTTCGGCGACGGCGAGTCCTGCGAAGCGGTCCTGTTTGAGAGCGTCGTATCTCACCCGGTCGAGACCCTCGAGGGGGACGAGCTCACATTTCGCGTCGGTCTGGGAGAAGCGTTCGGCGAGGTCGACCTTCAGCTCGTCGGTGATGGACGCGAGAAGGTCAACTGCCGTGGCCCCGTCGGCACCCTCGACGATGACGTCTACGGCCCCCCGTATCGAGCGCAGCACAATGGCAGGCTTTCCGTTGTACCGCTCGAAGTCCATGACTCGCGGCTCTTGCATGTACAGGCAGAGGGGAGAGTCGAGGCTCGCGGGAATCGGGAAGCGACGTGGCTCGAGCGCGAGACCGGATAGGTCGACCGACTGGTAGGGGACCGG
>VFQT010003442.1_pt1 | contig 14413 bp, 10 predicted proteins | sample 3512381 | NCBI WGS metagenome assembly VFQT01 (sample SAMN10412376, study PRJNA504923) | tailings metagenome | isolation source: Relicate 2 Philex TSF3 active mining site | place: Philippines: Tuba, Benguet | collected 2017-08-29 | reverse complement strand
CCGGGCAGTTGATCGTCACCCATCTCGAACGCCTCGGCTACCACGTCTTCACCACTCTCCTGAAGCCCAACGAAGAATGGAATGAAATCGAAGACCGCAAACGATGGCTCCTCGTCGCCACGCTGGACCGGCCCTTCAACCTCCGTGTCCCTGGCATCCCAAATACCACACCCGTGTCCGCCTTCCTCGATCCACCAGACGCGGTCCGCGACGATGCTGATTCACGTCGCATAAACCGCACCATCAACGGCCTCCGTGCCCACAACGAACGACACCGCGCACTCGGCCACGGTTTCGGGTTCACCGTCCTCGAAGGTTCCGAGACACGCGTCCCCGTCATCACCCGCAGCTACCATAAGATCAACTCGGGACCCTTCGTGGCCACTCCCTTTGGTCCTCGACTCCTGCGGATCGCGGAACTGGAGCGGCTTCGAGGATTTCAATTTGGCACCAACGTTCACTCTGCTGGCCTAGAGGCTGTTGGGCAGGGCGTAACAACCAGGGTGTTCCGACAGATTCTCGCGGCTCTTGCCGCGAACTTTGGAGCCGACAACAACCGACCTTCGCACGACGTTATCACAGGTCGGTGCACGGCACTTCGAAATGATCCGTGTGAGAGACAATTCGGTGGGAACTCTGCCTGAAACATTTTGGAACTCCGACGTGACGCAAGCTAGACAGGGTGGTGTGTTGTGGAAGGTGTTGACCGCAGCTAAGATTGTAACGAGGTGTACTGTCTTGCGAACCAGGATCGAGAAGCGGCTTTGCGTAGAGGGTTCAGTTTGAATCGCAGAGGGCATTTTCCAAGCCGCAGGCTGCACCCGCAGGGGCAAGGACGCTTGTTGGACACTCGCTTGCTGAGGGTCAGTGCACGTAGCGCCAGTTTTGCTTGCGCTGCGGTCTTCAGTTTGAAGAGCTGCTGGTAGTCGGCCAACGCTCCCGGTGGTCCATGGGCCAATTCACCGAAGAGGAAGCTCCGACCTGTAGCAAGCGTTGTGGAGACGGCGAGCAGAAACGGCACTAGCGTACGGTCGAAGTAGCCGAGAAGTGTGGGGCGTTCCGCCGCGATGAGTAGGAGGTGAACGGGTGACCCGAGGCACAGCGAACCGTTCGAGTTCACGTGAAACTGGGGTGATCTTGGAATCCGATCTCCCGTTTCGAAAACGACCGGAATCTCACGAGGGAAAACGCGTGGCACTTCGATCGCTATCTGGAATTGATCTTCGAAGGCCGCGGCTTCTCCGGCGCGGCTTGCCGAGAAGCGAAACAATCCCACTAACCGGATTCCGCCATTCTTCGCTGGCTCCAGCGTCATCTCTGGGTAGCCCGCAAGGAATTCGGTGCAACCCCACTTGGCTGGATTTACGATTGGATTCACGCGCACCAGGGCCTGGGCGGTGGCTCGGAGATGATGGTGAGGCGGGCTGGTTTCGGGGTGACTACCGGGCGTTTCTGACCGAAGCGGCCTTTTAGCCATTCATCGGAAATTGCGACCTGGAAGGCATTGTGAACTGCGAACCGAAAAGCTTCAGCCGTGCTCGCCGCTGCGATCCGTTGCAGATCCCTGTTGGCTTGTTGGATCCAACGTCGGAACGACCCTTCTAGGTCCAAGTGCTGCTTGTCGGCTGCATACCATTTGTCAGCGAAATCCTCTTCCGGTTGGACGGGGTTGGGAACTTTGGGGCGCGAGTGACGAATAGCCGCCTCCATGTTGGGTAGGATTTGACCCAAGGCCTCGACGGGATCATTCGCCCCAGCATAGGCGTGTGCCGCCAGAGTCGTGATGATGATCGAAATGGGTTGGCGATCCCGATCATCTTTAAAGGCAACGTCGCGGTGCCGCTTGAGGATCTGGATCGCTTGCTGGAGTGGGGATTTCCATGTGCTGGCGGGAAGCTCTTCGACTTTGCTCTTGCCTTCGATGACGAAAGTACGCGAAGGCACGCGGAATGCCTTCTGACGGATACGGCTTTCGAACCACCGGGCATATCCCTCGGAATTGCTGATTCTCCAGTCGACGGTGATCACTGGGTACCGCGGGTGCTGCGTGTCGGTGATGGCACCCGCTTGCTGCGCAATCCCTGTGGCGAGTTCTTTGGGGATACCATTTGCGACCATCCTGTCGGTAATGGCCGACCGTACGGCGGGGTCCTCAGGGATCGATGGAACTGCATCGAGGTGAAAGCCAACCTCGTCCTTGTAGCTTAGGCGCCAGCAACGGTTCTTCTCGTCGAGCGGCTTCTGGATTTGGTTGGCGATCCGATACGCCTCAAGGTCCTGCCGCACCATGTGTTTCAGCTCCTTCTGAGTATGCGAGCTTTTGCCGATTCCGAGTTCCAGACGGCAGCCCATGTCGAGGTCGTATTCGTCATCATCCGACAACGGCCGAACGACGGTGCCCAGCCGGAAGGATCCTTGGGGATAGATGCGGGGCTTGTAACTGCTGCACTTCTGCCCTGGCTCTCCGAACCATTCGCCAAGCCTCTTGTAGCGAGCTTCGGCTTTTTGTCGGGCTGTTTCAGGAAGGTCGATTTCATTGAGGATTGCCGCGAGAACGGCCTTGTCGAGTTGGGGTGTCATATCAGCTGATCGTAAGCGATTCGATAAAGCGGTTGTGGACGTTGTTTTGGTCGAAGAAGCACCACGGGCGGTCGGATTTTGGGAGACGTACACGTCCCATTTCTACGGCGCAGGCGGCGGGCATTGCCGGAAAGACGAGGATCCGCTCTGCCTTTGGACAGGACACACGAATGTCATCAGCGACTTGCCGGATGACCTTCCCGAACGCGTTGAGTTGTTCCTTGGTAGTCAGGAAATGGGGACTTGGTGCCGGGATCGTGACTTCCCAAATCGATTGCGGCTCCGGCACGACTTCCGCAATTCGTCCTCGGGCAATTGGGGCGCTCAGTGACAGCACGAGAACTGGTGCGCCCGAACAGTCGCCGGGTCGACGGATTTGGTAGTCGACTGAGTTGGATCTGGCGGGCCAAGCCCAGCGATGCGGATTGCGGTGGGGTTGGTAGACCTCGGCTTGAATCTGGTCAGTGAAGAGCGCCCCCAGCAGGACGAGTAGCGGCTGGTTAGCGAGTGCGAAGATCGAGAAGTGGAGAAGTCGGTCCTGTTCAACCAAGGGTTTGATTTCGCGGTCGAACCGTTTCCGAAGGTGGTCAGCCTCGATTCTCCAGAACTCCGGGGTGCTGTCTTCGAGTTCCGACACCATCTTCAACTCGATGGGGCGATCGGTCTGCGGGAACCAGTTCTCTTGGAACATGGCGTCGACAGCGAGAGGATACTGTTGCTCGGATGTGATGGCTCCGATTCGTCCCCGATAGAAGACGATGTTCGATTTCCGGGATGGCTTGATTCCGGTGACGAGTCGAACGCGGTCCTCGTGTTCTTCCTTCCACTGCCGCAGCAGGTCTTCTGAATACCGACCTGAGGTTCTGGAATCATCGATGGTCTTGTGACACCCCTTGCAGAGGAGCATGAGGTTGTCGCACCCGTGGATGCGCGGGGATCGTGGCTGCCCGTTACCCCTCGGCCCCATCGATGCGAACGGTTCGATGTGCGCTTTGTCGGCCACGTTGACCGATTCGGAGGTCGATTCCGACAGGTAGACGACTTTGTTGCAGGTGGGGAACTGGCAGCGGCCAGCGGCCCGGCCCCACAGCTCCGCCTGCGTCTGGGGCGGGATTGCTCGGCTCAGCCTGTTGGCCTTGCGCTTTGGCTGATTCTTTGGACGGATGGGCATGGTGGCGAGGTCAGTTCTTGGGTGGGAATGGGTCGTTTCCGTAACTGTCCCGAGCCCGAATCCGACCATCGCGCCCGTGGATGATCAGCTCACTCCCCTGGTTTTTCGCGATTCGGCGTCCGGCCTCGATCGCCTCCGCCTGCCTATCGACAACCCGCGTGTCTCGCTTCGCGTTTTCGGCACGGATCGCCCACTGGTCACCTCGCTTTACGATGTGTTGATTCGCCATGAAGTCTGTCAGTTCTGTGGAGCCGGGATTGGCTCAACTGTTGTCAGTGTAAGCGGCGACAGCTTACACTGCAAGCGCGATTCTTCCGAGAGTGCTGACCTCAGTGTTTAGAAGGTCATTTGGGCCGCTGCCCCTGGAGGAAAGAACTCGGCGAGCCTGATCCTGGAAACGGCTAGGCTGACGTTGAAGACTTGCGATACCAAGGATTCAGCCTCACTGCGGTTTCCGCTCGGAAGTTCTGGGGTTTTGGTCACTCGGGACGGTAGAAGAATGGCCCCCAAAGCACTGATGACGAGGTGCTTGGGCAAAAGGAATCCGCCGATGCAGCGATTGGCCTGCCACTCCCACCAGCGGCCATCGTACCCACAGCTGCCCCCTTGAACCCGAAAGTCCTGCTCTCGGCAGAGGAATCTGCGGTCGGACGTCACGTTGTCGGTGCCTTGCCCCCAAAACGCTGGTGCCCGATTGGCCGGATCTCGGATAAAAAGCGTGGGGTGGAGCATGCAATGTCCAGCCTCATGCGCCCAAGTGGAGCGTATTCGGTGATCTGCCGACGGGGAATCATCGTCCAGCTTGGACGAAACTCCGACAAACTTTATGGCGCCGTTCGCTTCGAAAGCCGTCACACCGAGAACACCATCCGGGAGATCCTCGTACCGGTAATCCTTGCAGAAGTGCTTACCGATGAAGGACTCAATGTTGATGGGGCCGGGGGTTGTAGGCAGCGCTTTGGCCCTTTCCAGTTCATCTACGCACATTTGGTCGATTTCGGAACGTTCGAACCGGAGTTCGATTCCGAACGGAGGGCGGTTGGTGACTCGCTGCTGCATTCTCTCCGACTACTTGGATTTCAGCCTTTTCGCAAGATCCTCGGGCGTCATGGAACCTGTTCTCACCTGCTTGAGCTGAGTGCGGAAGGCCAATGCGAGGGCCGGATTGCTTTCGATGACCGCCTTGAAATCGCTGACCGTCTCGCGGTGGTCGTACTGCTGGATTTCGTCGAAGGGGATTGCGAGCTCCCTGGCGATCAAGGCTAGGTTCTTCTCGGCCGGGGCGCGGCGCCCCAGCTCAATATCCGACAGGAACGGCGCAGTGATTTCCAGTCTGCGGGCCAGTTCGCGGAGGCTTAAGCCTGCGGCTTCCCGTTTTTCACGGATGAATTCGCCAAGCGTTTTCATGGGAGTGCGTTCACCCCGTAAGCTTACGCCATGTAAGTCCTCGTGTCGACCTGGATTTCTGTCCGCCACCGGGCGGATTCAGTGGGTAGATTCTGGCGGGACCAGCGCTTTGTGGTGAGAATGCGTTTGAATCGGTATGAGTCCGTAGGCGGCTCGTAAGCGGGCGAAGTAAGCCGCCAGCTGCTGTGCTTTGGACGAGGCCGTCAGAATGACGCCCGCTTCGATGTTCCGATGCTGTGCGGCTTCGGTGAAGTTGGCGGAGGTGATGAGGACTTTCTTTCGGTCGATGATGATGAACTTGGCGTGGAGGCAGGCCCGCTTTTTGGCGTCGGTTTCGAGGGCGCGCGGGTCGTAGAAGACTTCCGGGCGAGGATTCCAGGGCCAGTGCTTCTTCCAGAAATCGTTGGCGAACCGGGCGACGATTCCCGCGGCGATGGTGGTGTCCTGGAACCCGCGGCCGATGTCCACGTGCATGATGACTTTCAGCGTGGGTTTTGCCTGCAGACGCTTGGCAAGGGGTTCGAAGATGGCCTTGGCGTTGTGGAAGGCGTAGCCGGCGAGGATGAGCTCGTTTTCGGCCTCTTGGAATAGGGACTGGACGACGGCTTCCGTCGCTGACGTGGGAATTCCGGGGACCTCGGGGCCGGAGAGGACGAGGTCTGCTTGTACACTGTGGTCGGTTTCGGTTCTTTTCGCGGCGACTATGGAGGTGAGCAGAACGGCGGCTTGGGAGTCGTTGAATCCCGATTGGCGGAGCTTGGCGAAGGCAGCCACCACCTCGGCTGCGAGACCGCCAACGAGGTTGGCGATGGTGGGGAGCGACGAGTTCAGCGTGATCCAACGGTTCTGGATCGCTTCGGCCAGCGTGGCCAAGTGGTCGATTGGCAACTTGGCGAGAGTTGTCGCTACTTCAGGCATGGTGGTTGCCGAAGAATTCGACCCCGATTTGCTCCAAAGTCGGGACGATCAGGCTGCGATCCAAGAAGTCATTGCGTTGCTCGCAGGAGGTTTCGGGGATGAGCATGCAGCCATGGCAAGCGGCTCCGAGGAGGGGCGACGGGTCGTGGTGGTCAGGAATGTGGTGGGCGCAGACCGGGTCGTTTGAGCACAGCTGGGCCAGTTCGAGTGCCCGACGGAAGAAGTGGTGGATGCGTCGCCCGGCTTCCACCAAACCTCCGAGGGTGCCCTCGGCGTCATTCGAACTGGTGTGGAGGAGCAATCCGTAGCGGCCTGGCTTTTCCAAAGTCCCTGGCATGCAGTAGATGCGTTCCCGGATCGAGGATGCCGGATAGCCGCAGTCCAGCGTGATAGCGGTCATCAGGCTGTGGGACAAGGTGTGCAACATGTAGTACTGGATGCCCGGAAACTTCCGGCTCTTGTTGGCGTGGGCGTTCTGCCATTGGGTGAAGCCGTCGAGCAGCTTCCGTCCCCGCTGTTGGACGTGGGGTTTGTCGGCCCATTCCTCAACGGTCTTTCCCTTGAGAACGATGAAGATGCCTTCTCCGCGGCTCTCGATGGCTGGCAACCATGTTAGGTTAAGGGCGAGTGTGGCGGGCTGGACTGGTAGGTTTAGTTCGTCGGGGAGTTCCCCGTTGACGTCGGTGCCAAGCGATTCGAAGCGCGTGAACCCCAAGAGGGCCATGACCTCCCGCATCCGATGGATGAGGACGACCTTTTCGACCGAGTCCATGACCCCAGGATTGCCGTTTGGGGCAGGCTGATTCCATTTCGCTGCCGGGAGTATGCGCGCGTAGAAGACCCCTTCGGGCACGTCGGTTCCGAGTTCCGGCTTCGCCTCGTTGAAAACTTCAAACTCGGCATCTTTGACGGGGATTTCGACAGCCGCTTTGATACCCTGCCGAAAACGTTCGATGCTCGAGAGAATGTCGCTGTTGGAGTAGCCGCCTAGCGCGGCTTGCACGGGCGCTTTCTTACGTTCGTAGGCGAGATCCTGCTCCGAGGTCACAGCGCTGAAGTGCGCCTCCCAAAGGGTGCCAACTGCTTCATCCAATGCGGAGCGGTTGTCGGGAATCGAGATGACCGACAGGATTTGGGGGAAGTAGGCGTTACTGGCGCTCCGGATCAGCAAGCGGCTCCAGCAGGTGCACGGCTCGGTTGAGAAGTTTCCCAGCCAAGGGCGTTGCCCGGTGCATTTCCCCAGGGACTTGGTGCCCTTTTGGGCCGCTTGGGAGAGCGGTCGAAACTCTCCGCAAGCGCACCGAATCCGGATGTTCGAGATTTCTCCAGTGGTGCCGACTTCTTCGATGTAAAGCTGCCCCGCACACGGTTTTCCGTAGTGGTGGGCGTAGCCCGACCAGTCGAGATCATCGATGTGGCCGTTCTCGCAGGCACGAACGAAGCGAACAGGAACCACTTCGAAATTCCTCCCGGCATCCTTGAACTTCCCGCTGGTCAGTCGGGATTGGTGGACCAGTCGACGTTGGGTTCCCTCGGGTGTCTTGATGGGATCCTGAACCAGAAACCACTGGGGGAACTCCCAAGCAGTGATCCCGCTTTTGGGCCCGTGGGGATCCGTCTGCTCGACCGGGGGTTTGCGGAGCGTCAGCAGCGGATTGTCGAGGCGGGCTCGTACCTTGGCGACAAGTCGTGGTTCATCGATCAAAGGGCTGGTGTTTCCGGGATACAGCCAATGATCGAGGCCGCCGATGATGACGCTGGTATCCGGTAGATCCATGAGGGCGCCGGGACCGAAGGTAGTCAGGATCTGGCTGGCGCGAAGTTGGGACTTGCTCATGGGCGGTCAGAGTTTTCGGGGCAGGATGTCGACGGGCGGCTCCACGTCCCGCATGGATCGATTGGAACGGAACAGTCGATACTTCTCCCTTGGTGGCGGAAGTTGCGGGTCCAGGAAGCCGTGCAGCAACGGTGGCTGGTTCGAGAGCTCAGTTCCGTATTGCAGGAGGGCTCCGTTCTGTTGGCTTTGGTTGGCCAGTTCCAGCCAGGTGTCGAGAAGGTCGAGGCAGCGTTGCCGCACGTGTTCCCGGAGCTGCTGTAGTTCGGTTCCATCTTCTCCGGGGGCGGCCACTCGATGCTGCCCAGCCCGTTGGGCAAACAGGTCGGGTATGCTTTGGGCGTTGGGGCGCTCAGTCAGAATGTGAGCGGCTCCTTCCGGCTTGGTTAGGGCGGCAATCTGGTGTCGCGCCAAGGCCACGACCGCCGATGCGAGGGCTCGGTCAAGGGCCCGGGGTGAGAACGGGGTGACGCTGGTCGCTTCCACGTTCCGGTAAAATGTTTGATGGTACCGGGCGAACCGCTCGTAGTGGGATCTGTCGCGTGCCTTGTGGACGTTGAAAAGGACCACGATGAGCCCTGGGCGCAGGGGATCGCGACCGACTCGGCTTGTGGCCTGGATGTATTCGGATGATGTCTTTGGCTGCCCGTGGACCACCATCAACCCCAGCCGGGTGATGTCGAGACCGACGGAGATCATGTTGGTCGCCAGGGCGACATCGACCGACTCGTCCTCGTTGAACGGAAGTGACAGCCGCCGTTTGGCTTCGGCGACTTTGTCGGTGCTGACGCGTGAGGTTAGTTCGACGGGTTCGTAATCGATGGTGCGGGACCGGAAAAGGTTGTCGGCTGGATCCAGGCGCCGACGATCACCGTATTGCTGCAGGCGGGAGCGGATCTCGTCTTCGGTGATCCGTCGCGAACCGCCGAGCTCCCGGAGGCTGTTGAAGTAGGCAACCAACGACGTGTAGGGGTCGGTCGGGTTGGTCGCAGATTTTCCACCATTGGCGCGATACAGACGTTCACCCGCCGACAGGAGGGACAACGCCGTGCGGAGGAGGAGGACTTTGTGGCTGCGACCTTGGGCGGCCACCCCGAGGTAGAGACGTGCTGGCGTCTGCGACACCGGATGTGTTTTGGAGAAGAAGGCGTCGTTTCGGGAAGGGCCTTGGGGTGGGAAGATGGCGGAATTGGCCCGCCCGAACAGGGCACGGATCTGCGCCGCCGCCTGCCGAACGGTCGCAGTGCTGGCAATGATCTTGGGGACCAGCTTCTTTCCGTCGGGAAGGTCGCGTGAGGCCAGCAATCCGATGGTGGTTTCGTAAATGCCCGCGATGGTCCCCAAGGGGCCGGAGATCAAGTGCAACTCGTCCTGGATGATCAGGCTGGGGGGTGGCAGCGGTCCGCCAAGGGACTGGCCTTTGCCGGGTTCGGTGGCGCCGTAAAAGCCGTCGGCATCGTGGCGATTCACCCAGCCGAAGAGCTTCCCGGACTCTCCAACCCACGGAAGCGACGCGAACTTGTCCACCGTGGCGATGATGAAACATGGCAGCCTTCGGTAGATCGGCTCATCGACCGACAAAATGGGGAGCGAGTTGTTGCCAGTGAACGCGCAATTGCTGTTTTGGCAGACGATGCGGAGGTCCTTGGGCTTCCTGTCATCCGGGACGAGCTTGAATGCCCCGCTGTCGAACTTCTGACCGCACCAGGGGCAGTTTTCGAGCGGGATGGGCGAAGGGTTGTTCTTGGAGTTGCTCTTGAACTTCCGGGTTCGGTTGTAGGCGGTGTATTCCTGACCTGCCAGCTTGTCACCCGATCCGCCCATGCGGTTGGGGGTGGCTGCACTCCCTACCCAAAGGCCAATTTCGAAGGGCCAATCGCCCAAACTCTCATCCTTGGCTGCTCGCCGTTCCTTTCGTTCGAGTTCCAGCGCGCAAATGAGCGCAGCGGCACGCGAAAGCTGGTCGAGGGTGAGGAGGCGCAAGGTGTAGCGCATCAGCACGTCCATGCCGGCTCCGCGCACTCCAGGGTTACGGAGTCGACGAAGCACCAACGAGAAGGCCGCCAGGCCGAGGTATGCTTCGGTTTTTCCGCCGCCAGTCGGGAAGAACAGGAGGTCAACGACTTGTCGGTCGCCGCTATCGGGTTTGGCGATTCCCACCAGGTTGAGCAGCAGGAAGCCGAGCTGGAACGCGCGCCATGCGGGCGGGGCGACATCTGCGGGGCCGCAGGCCTTTCGTTGGGCCTCCCGTTGCCTGGCCTGTCGGGCCATGGCCTTGTTGGCGACCCGGAAGGCTTCCAGGGCATCCGCCGCCGACAACAGTTGAACGCCTTCCATCATCCGATCGGCGGCGCGGCGGGCGTTCGTGATCAGTTCTCCCGCGGTAGTCCTTTGGGACGCCTCAAGGGTTGCGTCACTGTTGACCGCCGCTTCTTGGGCATCAATCCAAGCCCGGTAATGGGCGACCAGGGGTTCGAGGGCGGCGGTGGCGGAGCTGGGGGTGAGCTTCGCCAATTCCTCCATCCGCAGCTCCACGTCCGGTATGGCGGATGCTTCGAGGTGGCCGGTGAATTCGACGTCAGCGCTGGGGATCCAACAGCTGCGAACCTCTCGGCAGTGACCGTCTGGATCGATTTGGACCGGTTCGGCGGCGCACCCCAATCCGGAGACGTAATCGCATTCGCGGCGGTAATGCAGGTCGGCAATCTGTTCATCGATGTCGAACTGGCGAACAGCATCGCTCCCGCTCCGGAGGTCAGGTCGGGCGACGAACCCTTCCTCGCATCGGAGCTTCAGCTGCACTTGAAACGCGTTGGATTGGTAGGCCCTTTCGGCGGCTTCCCGACTATTCACCACGAACACGCAGACCATCCGGGTGCCGGCAGGAAGCCGTTGGCTGGCTTGAACAGGCATGGACCGCACCGACACCACCAGGCGAAGGCCGGGAATAGCGTTGGGATGAGAGTCAGGAATCGGAATGCTGACGGGTTTACCTCCAGGTTCGGGCAGCGGAACGGAGATCGTCGCGATTTTGGGAATGCGACGGTATCCCTTTGGCGCCTTTGATGGGCTGTCGTGCATGACCTGCAGCTGTTGCGATTCCGCTGCTACCGCCTCCGTTTCTTGGACCTCGACGTCGGGAACTCCGGGGCCATGGTCTTCCGGCTCGGCTTCCCGAGCCTCTGGATCTTCCCAGTGGTAATCGCCCCACGTGACCTCTGCGGTGATTTGGGCGGTAGTTGCCGGAATCAACTGGCTTAAGCCAAGGCTGCTCGGCAGGAAGCTCTTCTGGACGATCTTCTCTGGCGTAGCCGAGTCGTCGTCACCCGAGCCTCCGGCATCCCCACCGGCATCGGTTTGTTCAGCGCTGGTTGGGTCGAACTTCTGCGACTCAGGGGCGGTCTCCGGAATCAGGTAACCGGTCAGATACCAGCGCCCCGGGCTTTCCTTGAGCAGTTCCCGCTCGAAGGCGTGGTTCGGCCACGGCCCCACCAAATCGAGGCGCAGGGCGTCCACCATTTCCGCCCGAACCTGAAACGAGGTCATTGAGGCAACGCTTAAAGCGGGGTTACTCATAAAACAGTCAAACCTAGATCTTGGCCAATGTTGCTCCACCAGCATCGCTCGCTTGGGTCCCACGATTGGGCAAAAACTCTAGCTTAAGCAGTTTCACTTTTGCTGCCTCATCGCCGAATGCAACCCCCCAGCGCCTTTCCACAAACCCCAACAACTCGACACCGCGTGCCGATATTTCCTCCGAGGTCCATTTCGGGTTTTGAGCGATGCGAAGCTCGCTAAACGATCCCTGGCTGAAACCCGGCACACGATCGGTCCCCTTAACCTTGTCCGCGAATGAACTGCGGGAGAGTGCCGCGTTCTTTGCGACGGACACCGCCACCAGATTCCCCAGTGAATGACACAGAAAGCGCCGTTGGTCTGGTTCGTAGGCAGCGAACTCCGGCCATTCAGCGTCTTGCGCCTGCTGCGGATACACGTGCTCGATGGAATTCCTCGCACCTCGAAACTGTCCCCACACAATTTTGGCTTCGGCAGCTTTTGCCTCCAATCGAAGGTGTTCTTCGTATTCAAAAAGGATGAACCCGACTCCGGGGAGGTCGTAGAAGCCCTTTCCGTCCTTCGCCAAATACAGGTCATCAATCTCGGTTTGGAAGATTTGCGTATTAAAATGACGAGCGACCCTCTCTCGAAGCATCGCCGTGGCTTCAGTCAGGGTTGCTCCGCCCTGGAACAAATCATGCGCTGTTCGGTAAGACTCGTTCTCACCGACATGCGATCTCGCGCCACCAAGACTGCGGACGAGCAGGAGAAATCGTTCTGCTTCGGAAACAACCTCAACCTTCTCGGCTTCCTTCGCATCTTGACTGAGAACAGCTAGAAAGAGCGGCTTCAAAACGCCAAAGCCAAGACGGCTTAGTCTCTCCAGCCGCTTCGAGAGCGTTGCCCCGAGCTTGTCCTCGTGCTTTTCCGGGAAGTGCAGCCACTGCCAGGAACGCACCGATGTTTGCAGGCTGTCAATGTATGCCTGAATGTCGGTGAGTTTTAGTTCGCCGCGCTCAAGCCGGTCTGATGTGAAGTGCTTATTAAGCAGAAATTGCGTCAGCGGATCAGCTTCTTCCTTGTCGTATCCGAAATAGCCAATCCAGTGAGCGCGCAGGAACTCATCGTCGTCGAGGGCGGAATCCGGCTGTCGCCCAAGTTCTTCGTAAATGGTTTTCCAGACTGCATTGATGTTGCCCCGAACCTTCTTGCGTTCCGGCTCAGTTCCCGGCGCAAGCGTGGACAGGTAAATCAGACGATTCTTAAGCAGTTCAAGGCGGGTCAGTGGTTTCCCGCGATTGTTCATCGTCTCGAAAGCGACGAACACGTCCAAGTCTGTCGTCAGTTCGTAAACGTTGAAGAGGAATTTCTGCGTGAGTGCGCGAAACCAACGTTCGCGCGCTTCTGAGTCTTTGGCGGCGGTTACTTTTTCTCGGAAGAACTCGTGGGCGAACCCGAGGTTTCCTGTGTAGACAGTGCGGATGCCGTTGTATTCGTTGGATGGAACGCCAAGGATTTGCGTGCGGAAATACTCGTGGCTCGGATTGTCGTGCGAATACCCAAACAGACAGTGCTTCAGCAGACCGGCCGGCTTCACCAGGAATCTTGCTCGTTGATCCGCCACAGTGAGGCCGGCGAACGGTTGCTCGGGTGGCAGTCCACCCAACAATGCTTGAATCAAGACCACTGCGGTCGTCAGTCGCTGCTGACCGTCAACCACGAAGCAGGGTTCAAAGTTCGCATCCTCAATCAGCGAACGGTCATCATTCCATGTCTTCCACGAATCGTCCGGGGCGCGTTCGATGGTCAGTTGACTGCAATAATGGTTTCGACCACTTGCTGCTCGCTGGAGGTCGGACCAGAAATCAGAGAGCTGGCGTTCCCCCCAAGCATACCCGCGTTGATAGTCGGGAATGCGAAATAGGCGGTTGTTGAATATCTTCGCAAGGCTTTGGAGTTCGGTGGGCATAAATGATTGTGATTACAAATCCACCCCCAAGAGCCGTCCGCTTTCCGTGGACGCATCCAGAATCGGGTCAATCAGCCAGGGCTTCTTGTCGAGCGATTCGGGCGGGGGTTCGGTGGTGGTGACGATGTATTGGAATGGCGGCTCACTGCCGCTGGCTGCTTCCATTTCCTGCGCGGCACTGAACAGTGAAACGTAAATGCTCGCCGCGAGGTCGGCCTCGCGCGGACTGTCGTGCATCAAGAATCGCGGATGATGTGCGGCGGTGTTCGTGATTCCTAGCGCAAGTGAAGCGAGGTCGAAAATCAGCCAACGCACGACCTTCAACGCCGCGCTGTCTCGCAATCCGTGGTATTCGAGTTCAGGGACAATCTGCTTGCCGGAAAAGCGCACGCGACCGATCACGGCTTTCCCCAGCATTCGCTGGGCGACGAAGTTGAAAATCTGCCCGAACTGCTCCAACAACTTTTGGTGATGCTTGGTCAGGTCGGACAGCTTGGCATCCAACGCCTCCTTGTCGCGCTTCAGGTCTTTGATTTCGACATCCCAAGTTGCGAGGTCCGCACACGCCTTCCGGTAGCTGGCGAGCAACGCTTCAATCTTCGCCGCTTCCTGGGCTGGCGCTTTTAGCTTTTCCAACTCCCGTTGATGCCGCTCCCGAGCGAGTGCCAGCGCGCCAACTGCCGCCTGCAAAGCCTGCTGCTTGGGCGCGGCCAATTTCTTGCGGCGTTCCAATTCAGTTTTCAGCGAAGCAACTTTTGCCGCCTCGGTTTGTGCATTCGCTGCCAGCTTTTTGGTGGTGTCGGTGATTTCGTCGTCCGCTGGTCGTTCATGGGCGATGGGACATTGCTCCTTCCACGCCTTGTCCATCAAATGTGAACAGTAACCGGGAAAAGGCCCAAGTCCGTTGAGCGTTTCCCGAAGCGGGTCTTTCGGCTTTTTCGGCGGCGGCGCAACTCCGCGAGATTTCGCATCGGCC
>VFQT010003440.1_pt1 | contig 14415 bp, 13 predicted proteins | sample 3512381 | NCBI WGS metagenome assembly VFQT01 (sample SAMN10412376, study PRJNA504923) | tailings metagenome | isolation source: Relicate 2 Philex TSF3 active mining site | place: Philippines: Tuba, Benguet | collected 2017-08-29 | reverse complement strand
CATGAATGTGGTGAGGCCGCTCTTCTTTCGCGAGCACCTGTGCCAGCGCCTCTTGCGCCGACTTGCCCATCGAATACGGCGCACTTCCGGCAGCGAAATAGCTGGTGGCGGTGGACGAGATGAAAACGATGTCGCCACGACCTCGAGTTCGCATCGACGGCAACACTGCCCGGCACAATTGATGTGGACCAAGTGCATGGACAGCGACCAGTCGCCACAGTTCTTCAGCATCGGTGTCAGCCACAGACTTTCCTCTCGACGCGACGCCGCCATTCACGACGAGGACATCGATACCACCGTGTGCGGCGATCACTTCTTTCGCCATCGCCTCACATTGCTCCGGCACGTCAGTTGATGCCATGTGAATCGATACCTGACCCCCCGCTGCAACGACCTCTCGCGCGGTTTCCTCTGCCGCTTCTTTGTCGCGTCGATAGTTGATCGCGACGGTCGCACCTTCTTGTGCGAACGCGAGCGAGATTCCGCGACCGATTCCACGACCACCACCGGTCACCAACACGACTTTTCCGCTGAACTTCCCCATGTCACACCTCCATATGCACAGTGGCAAACGTGCGCACAATGGCAAACCTAGACCGCCAACGGATACGCTCACGAGAACACGGGGAGCTCGCTGGATCGGCGGGCTGAGAGGGTGTCCGCCGGCACCGACCCGCACACCTGATCTGGGTAATTCCAGCGGAGGGATGGCATGGTCACTCGACAACACACTCACGCAGTCGTCATCTTGGGTGGTGACTCGCCTCAATATCAATCTTCGACAATTGCGACCAACGCGCTCGTGATCGCTGCCGACAGCGGATGGGACCATGCCGTGTCACTCGGACTCTCTCCACATGTGCTCGTCGGCGACCTCGACAGCATCTCGTCAACCTCGCTCAACGACGCACGTCAATCGGACACGCTCATCGTCGAGCATCCACGCGACAAAGATGCGACGGACGCCGAACTGGCGCTCAGCATCGCTGCAGACCATGGAGTCGACTCGATTCACGTGATTTCTGGCGGTGGTGACCGACTTGACCACGTGCTCGGTTCTCTCCACGTCCTCGCTGCACCTGCATTACGCGGCGTCCGCACCATGTGCACCACTGGCCGAACTCACATACACGTCGTGACGTCACATCACCGAGAAACGTTTGATGCAATCACCGGAGAGACCGTCAGTCTCATTCCGATCGGAGGCGACGTTCACGTCAGCACCACAGATGGACTTCGATGGCCACTACAAGACGAAGTGCTCGCGGCGTTCAGTTCCCGAGGCGTGAGCAATGTCGCGGTCAGCAACAGCGTGACGGTCGCAGTCGCGCGTGGAGTTCTCTTCGTCATCCGACCCGGACATTTCGATCAAGGAGACAACATATGAAGACACGTGCGCTTTGTGTCGTCCTAGCGTCACTTGCACTACCGCTGCTCTCGTCGTGTTCATCCACCACCGAGGACAGCAGGTCTGCCACGCAACGTTCGGTGACATTGCTCGCCTACGACGCATTCACACCTCAAGAAGGCATCTTTGAATCCTTCACTGCAGAAACCGGAATCGAGGTGAAGGTCGTGACTGGCGGTGACACGGGGACGCTCGTGTCGAAGGCGATACTCACCGCCGGCAACCCCGAGGCCGACGTGCTGTGGGGGGTGGACAACACCTTTCTTGCTCGCGTGCAGGAAGCTGAAGTACTTGATTCATATGAGCCCGTCGACACCGGAGACGTGTGCATCAATCTCCATGATGCATATTTCGACAGTGCCGGTCTCGCAAAACCAGTGAGCCTCGATGATCTCGTCGAGCCGGCATACAAGGACTTGCTTGTCGTGCAGGACCCCCGTACGAGCTCACCAGGTCTCGCCTTCCTTCTCGCCACCATCGCCACCTACGGCAAAGACGGCTGGCGTGACTACTGGAGTCGTCTTCGTGGCAATGGCGTGAAGATCGTCAGCGACTGGACGACCGCATACACCGTGGAGTTCTCCGGTTCGTCAGGCAAAGGGCCGCGGCCGTTGGTCGTGAGCTACGGGTCGTCACCACCGGCGGAGGTCTTGTACAGCGACCCGCCAGTGGCTGTGCCACCGACCTCGGTGATGGAGTCGTCGTGTTTTCGTCAAACCGAATATGTGGGTCGACTCCGTGGCGCCAAGAACAGCGAGGGTGCCGACAAACTCATCGACTTCCTACTTGGCACGACTTTTCAAGAGTCGATGCCCCTGTCCTTGTTCGTGTTCCCCGTGAATGAATCTGCAGCGTTGCCAGACGTGTTTCAAAAATTCGCTGTGAAACCGGCACATCCGCTGGTACTCGATGCCGAGACCATCGCACAGAATCGCGAGACATGGATCGAACAATGGGCTGATTCGGCCTTATGACCACATTGCTACTCGTCCCCGTCGGCGTGCTCGTACTTTTTTATGTGTTGCCGATGCTCAACATGGTCACGTCGGTGACGTCATTTGACTCGATACGAGACCACCTGACCTCAGCAACGACATGGGATGTGCTGTGGTTCACCACCTGGCAAGCGATGCTCAGCACGATCCTCACCTTCGCCGTTGCACTTCCCGTGACGTGGGCGCTCTCCGTGTTTCGCTTCCGCTGGCGCTCCGTCGCCCAAGCTGTCATGGTCACACCATTCGTGATGCCCACGGTCGTGGTGGCCGCTGCGGTGCGCTCCGTCATTCCAGGAAACGCTGACACCGGCTTGTTTCCAATTCTTGTCGCACACTGCATCTTCAATGTCGCCGTAGTCGTCCGTGTCGTCGGCAGTTTATGGAGTCACATTCCACGCGACATGACACATGCCGCAACATCGCTCGGGTCGGGCCCAATCAGGACTTTCACTTCAGTGACTGCCCCACTTCTACGTCGATCGATCACCGCAGCATGCGCTCTCGTCTTTGCGTTCACGTTCATGTCGTACGGCGTCGTCGCGGTACTCGGCGGCCCTGCATACCGCACGGTGGAGGTCGAGATCTTCACCCAAGCAGTCACTTTCGGCGATATCGACCAAGCCGTGGTGTTGTCCGTGTTGCAGATCATCATCGTCGGCATTCTGTTCACGTTCACAGGCGGTGAGTCTCCGGTGGCGGGGCCATCGACGATCGGAAATGGATCACCCTTGACACTTCATCCTCGTCGCCGATTGATTTTCACGTTCGTCCTCGTCTCATGTGTCGCCATGTGCGCGCCATTTTTCACCCTCGTACGCCGTTCGTTTGGTGGTGATGGATCATTCACCATCGGCGGTTGGCGGGCTCTCTGGGACGGCTCGCTTGCGACGGTCGGCGTCAACGTGCCACGCGCTCTACTGAACTCGGTCATCTTCGCCGCGCTCTGTGTCGCGATCTGTCTTCCTTGTGCTGTCGTCATCGCGACGGTCCGTGACCGCATGATGAGAAGCACACGGCTTCTCGATCTTTTGACGGCTGGGCCTGTCATCACCTCTGGAGTCATTCTTGGATTTGGCGCGATCATCACATTCGATGAATCACCGATCGATTGGCGTTCATCGACCTGGATCATTCCCATCATGCACGCCGTCGTCGCTCTCCCCCTCGCCACTCGCATCATCTCCCAATCGCTACAGGCCATACCGCAAAGTCAACGTGATGCCGCGGCCACACTTGGTGCAAGCCCCTTCGTGACATGGTGGACGATCGACATCGGAGCATCCCGGCGCGCATTACGAGCATCCGCCGGGGTTTCAGCAGCTATGTCCATCGGTGAATTCGGAGCGACGTCATTTCTCAGTCGCCAAGACACCCAGACGTTGCCGGTGGCACTCACTCAATTGCTCGGTCGGCCGGGTGACGTTTTTCAACAGGCAGGTTTTGCGGTGTCGCTGATCATGGTCGTGTTCGTCGCAGTGGCGGTGTCTCGTGCTTGACGTACATCACATCACCGTCACAATCGATGGCAAGACAATTCTTCATGAATTCTCATTGTCTGTCGCTGCGGGAGAAGTCGTCGCCGTGACTGGCCCGAGTGGGTGTGGAAAGTCCACTCTTCTCAGAGTGATTGCCGGTTTCCAACGAGTGGAGAGTGGATCAATCTGGTTCGACGGACACGACCTCCACGGTGTTGCCCCGCATCGCCGGCAGTTCGGCATGGTGTTCCAAGACGGTCAACTCTTTCCTCATCTGAATGTGGAGAAGAACGTGGCATATGGCTTGCGGGCCGCTGGTGTCGACAAGACAGTCGCACGTGGTCATGTTGACGAGATTCTTGCATTGGTCGGCTTGGGCGGATTCGAAAATCGTGATGTCACGACGTTGTCCGGCGGCGAGGCACGACGCGTCGCGCTTGCGCGCACTCTCGTACTACGACCACGTCTGTTACTGCTCGATGAACCGTTGACGGGCCTCGATGCCCACTTGCACGACCAGCTTCAACGCGACCTGGTGACGATGCTTGCTGACATGCACATTCCGACTCTGCTCGTCACGCACGACCCACGTGAAGCAACGACCATCGCACATCGCACCGTCTCGCTATCGTTGCCACATGACGACACACACGGTTGAAGAGCTTCCACTCGCTGAAGTTCTCGACCTTCGCATGAAAGTGCTACGCAAGGGCACTCCGTCATCCGACCCGTCGTATTCAGAAGACTCTGATCCATCGACCACCCACATCGGAGTTCGTGGCACGGCTGGCGTCATCGCCGTGTCGTCGTGGATCGACCGACCGTTTCCCCTCGATCCATCACACGTGGCGGTGCAATTGAAGGGCATGGCGGTCGACGAGAGCCTTCAAGGCAGTGGCATCGGCCGCCAAATTATCGACGCCGGTGAAGAACATGCTCGACGGCGCGGTGCGACCATCGTGTGGGCTCGAGCTCGTGACGCTGCCATGGACTTCTATGTGAAGTGTGGGTACGACGTCGTGGGTGACATGTTCATGGACGAGGCGACCGGTCTGCCCCATCACATCGTGATGAAGAAACTGGTGACTGTCCCTTAGTCGCGGACTTTGACAGTCGTCGAGAACGACAACGTCGCGTTCTTCGTCGGTGACACCACCACATCCAACGACCACTCTCCCGGATAGGGAATCTGCGCGACACCGCTCCAGTGATTCGGACCCAACTCGGCCATGTCGACGGGAATGACCGGTATGTCCCTCGACGGCAGTTGCAAGCGGACCTTCACGTCATTCACCGGCGCCAAAGAGCCGCCGGGTGGGCTGAACAGGGTGTGGATCTCGACGAATCCGACGCGTGCAGGGCTGACGGTGATGTCTGCCAACACACCACCTTGAACCAGAGTCACTGACGAGGAACCACCGAGATTGTTCGATGTGGGAGCAGTCGACACCATCACTGCAGCAAGACCGAGCACGACACACGCGACAATTGCCTCGAATGAGAGCGCGCGTTTGACAGATGCCCGATCACCGTAAGCGAGTCGACGCCGAATGCCAGTTCCGAGTGCGACAGCAAGTGCGACCAGAACGACCTTTCCGACGAAGGCTCGACCGTATGTCGTGTCAAGAATGTTGCTTCGATCATCGATCAGCAGCCAGGCCTGGATTGCTCCGGTCACCACCACGATCGGCATCGCAATGGTGAAGATCCGCGACAGTCGATCAATGAGTCGAATTCCGCTCGTCACGTCATCAGAGCCGAACATATCTGTGCCGACTGCGAATGTGGCCAACAACACCCCGATCCACGCGCCGACACCCAATAGATGTACAGCATCGAGCCCGACCAAGAGCACCGGCAATGGCCGTGCACTGGCATGCCCGCTCGCACTGAAGGTCAGCACGAGACCAACGACTGAGAGGCTGGCTGCATTTGACCAGAGCGCGTTACGACGACGAAGCAATGCGGGTGCGAACATTGCAGCAAGCAAAAGCACGAGAACCAGTCGCACGATGAGCGCCGTGCCAAGCCGTGTCGACACGACATCTGCGATGAGAGATGCGGAGAGCACGTCGCTCCATTGTCCGTTCGTCGTGTACGGACCCTGCAAGGCGAGTATTCCGATCGACGTCACGACCAAAGTCGCGAGGCACACTCCGCTGACCACACGTGACCGATGACGGCGAATCACCTCACTGGCAGCAGTTGTCACGAGAAATCCGATGAGAACGACCAGCGCCAAGAGAGCGAAGAAGCGCAGCACTCCAATTGCAAATCCGAGCGTTCGATCGGGCGTCAACGAGCCGACGACATCTGCGAGAAGGTCAGTCGTCGGCCCTGTCGACACATCCCCCACCTCGAAAGGAAATGCACCCGTGACGGGATGCCCATCTGAACTCGTGACTCGCCACACCACGACATACGGTCCATCGCTGAGTGCGGTGACTGACGCCCGAACGATTGATTCATCTGACACATCACGTGTCAGATTTCCCACTTCGACCTCACCACCGTCGCCATTGAACACTTTCAGCGATCCGAGTCGCGGTTCGACTGTTTCGTCGAAATCGAGCACGATCTCGTCTGGCGATTCAGGCACCACCGACGATGCCGCCGGCGTGCTTCCGTCGAGCGTCGCATGTGCCGACACCACACTGGGCGATGCGACAACGGTGAGCATCATCACGAGGATCGCGCACACACCACGGGTCACGGCGACCAAACGACGAGGCACCTCAGATACCTGGCCCTTGTCCGAGACCTTCGATCGTCGCGCGTTGCAACAACCAAGCAAGTCGTTGCTTGTCTGAGAGCTTGCGCACAGCATCTGGAAAGTCCTTCACACCCATCGGCTGCGACGCGCGCCATGCCATCAGTTGTCGATCCAACTCGAAACGCACGTAGTCATTCGGCCAATCGCTCCATGAGTACGCATAGCCGAGATCAGACGTGTGCACCACGACCTCACGCCAACGACGAAACACCGACTCTTCCAGCGTCACTTCCGCTCCATGCGCCTTCGAGAGCCCAGATCGACGCGCGAACGTCAGAGACGATGTCGGTGAAGCCGCGCTGTGCACCAACCTCGATGTCACTGTCCCGCTTTTCTCGTCCACCTGGATACTGCTCGCCCACGCGACCATCCTGAGCAGCGTCGAAGAATCGTCGAAGACCTTCTGCATTTCGAGCGATGTGGCTTAGCACGTGAGCCCTCGTCCAGTTTGGAAGGAGCGACATTTCCCTGATGGAGTCTGGATCGATGTCGTCGACAAGTGCCAACAAGGTCTGATGTGCTGCTGCGCAGCCTTCGACATGGCGATCGAGTGTTGACATATTGCAACGTCAGGCTACGGGCACTTGCACCACCCGCGAGAGTCAACTGTTTCGACGTGGAATGATCGCAATCGAACCGTCTGGCTCTGTGTGAACATTCACAGAAACACCGTAGAACTCGGCAAGTGTCTCGGCGCGAAGTACTTCACTCGGGGTTCCCGTTGCGACCACATGGCCCTCATGGATGAGGCTCAGACGGTCGGCGTATGTGCCGGCGAGGGTGAGGTCATGCATGGCAGACACGACGGTCAGTCCGTGCTCGCGCCGCAATCTGTCCACAAGCTCGAGAGCTTTCTGCTGATGACCGATGTCGAGAGCGCTCGTCGGCTCGTCGAGCAACAACACCGGTGCTTCTTGTGCGACGGCGCGTGCGACCACCAGACGTTGACGCTCTCCACCCGAAAGGTTCGCCAACTTTCGGTCAGCGAGCTCTTCGAGTTCGAGTCGCGCAAGAATGTCATTGACAAAGGTCTTGTCGTGATGCGCTTCAGATCCGAAATGTGACACAAACGGATTCCGTCCCAAGAGGGCGTACTCGCGACCTGACATGTCCGGCGGAAGCATCGGAGTTTGGGGCACGTAGGCGACGAGTTGGGCGCGTCGGCGCTGTGGTCGCGATGAGAGAGCGACTCCGTCGACCAGCACACGACCGCTGTGCGGAGTCGTGCCGACGATTGCTCGCAAGAGCGACGACTTTCCTGCTCCGTTCGGACCGATGAGACAAAGCCATTCCCCGGGTTTCACGGTGTCACTGAAGTCGACCAATGCACGTCGGCCCGAGTACGAGACCGACACATTCTCGAGAGCAAGAGATGTCATCGAGCCACCTGCCTGGTGCGAAGCAACAGTAGAAAGAACGGTGCACCGAGAAACGCTGTGACGACACCGATGGGCGTCTCTGCCGGATTGTCGAGAATGCGACCCGGGATGTCCGCGAGAATCAAGAATGCAGCGCCAACGAGGATGCTCATTGGCAACACCGCTCTGTACGACGTGCCGCAGATGAGACGTACCGCATGAGGCACGATGATGCCGACGAAACCAATGAGACCGCTGACGGCCACGGCAGCCGCGGTGCCGAGAGTCGCTGCCACCACGACGACGAGACGTACTCGCCGCACATTGGTTCCAAGCGCCGACGCTTCCTCGTCGCCGACTCGCAGAACATCTAGAAGTCGTCGATGCAAGAGGAGCGCAGTCGTGCTGACGATGACATATGGAAACACGAGTCGCACGTCGTCCCACGTGGCGGTTGACAGCCGACCGAGAATCCAGGAATAGACCTGACGAACGACATCGGTGTTGCGCTGCAACATGAAAGTCTGCAACGCCGTCGCCAGTGACGTCACTGCGACGCCGGCCAACACCAACGTTGTCGATGATCGATCGCCGCCGAATGCGGTCCCCACCACGTACGTCACGAACACGGCCAGCAACCCGCCCATGAACGCTGCGAGCGGTAGCGGGTCGACCAGCCAATCACTCGTTCCTGCACGGTTGACGGTGAACACAAACGTCGCACCAAGACCGGCGCCCGCAGCGACTCCCAGCAAGTACGGATCGACCAGCGGGTTGCGGAACACTCCTTGATAACTCGCTCCCGATGCGGACAACATCGCACCGACAAGTGCAGCGAGCACGACACGAGGCGTGCGAACCTGCCACACGATCAGCCAGTCAGATGTGCTCACGCCGCTGTCGATGTCGATGAGTGGCAACTTGTCGAGCAAAGCGAGCGGAACGCGCCACCATGTCGGGCCAGCAGGACCGATCATGACACCAGCCATCAAGGAAACACACAGCACGACAGCGCCCGCTGCGAACCACCATCGGGAACTTCTCCCGATGGTGGTCGCTGCGGAACCGAGCGTGGAAACGTCGCTTATGACGACACCTTCGCTGCTGCGTCGGCGAGTGCCTTCATCAAGTCGACGATGCGTGGGCCCCAACGTGATGCGACGTCGTCGTCAAGGGCGACGATGTTCGAGTTCGTCACCGCATCGATCGCGGACCAGCCGGGCCGGGCCGCGACTGTCGTCGCATCTTGAGCACAGCACTTCGTGTCGGCGAGGAAGACCACCTTCGGGTTGGCCGCAATGATGGACTCGGCGTTCAGCTGTGGGTAATCGTTTCCAGCTTCAACTCCGTCAGCGATGCTCTTGAAACCGAACTGACTGAGGAGTGCACCGACGAACGTGTTCGACGTGATGCTGTAGTACGTGTCATCGAGTTCCCAGAACACCGGCACGTCCGCGAGCTTCTCCACTCCGGACAACGCTGACTCGATGTCACCCTTCATCTGAGCAATCAGTGATTGAGCACCAGATGCATTGCCGGTCAGAGTTCCCAATTGGTCGATCTGCGCATACACGTCGTCCACGGTCGCAGCAGCAGAGCCGAGCCACACCGGAATTTTCAAGCTGGTGAGTTGCTGAGCAATCGATGCAATGTCATTGGAGATGACGACGAGGTCCGGCTCGTACGCGGCGATTGCCTCGACATTCGGCTCGAAACCAGAGAGCTTCGACGACTTCGCGGCAGATTCAGCTGGGTAATTACTCATGTCATCGATGGCGGCGACTTGATCCCCCGCACCGATCGCATAGAGCATTTCCGTAGCCGTCGGCGACAGGCTCACGATCTTCGTGGGCTTTGCTGCAAGCGTCACGTCGCCGTTCGCTGCGGTGACAGTCACCGGATATGTCACCTCGTCGACAGCGACGTCAGGTGCTGCAATCGTGTCTGATGATGAATCAGATCCACCGCAAGCAGCGAGTGTGATGAGTGGCGCGGCGAGAAACGCAAGGATTCTTCGTCGGCGAGTGGATGTTGGTGTCATGTTCTTCCTCCGAATGGATTGGAGAAAGAAGAGTGGGTCGCGTTTCCGACATGAGTCGGTTTCCCTCCGCGGACCGCCCTTCCTTCGAGGACTGGTTTGTCGCATACAGAATCAGGCGACCGGACTCATCTGCGGCAGACGTCACGTCTGCACAGCATCACCGTTGCGGGACAGTGTCGGAATCTCACCGACTTCGCTGGGTTCTGTACTACGTCACTATTGCGACGCGAGGGTCACCGTAGCAGAAGGTTTCCGTCGACCTTGGCAAGGATCACGACTGAGTCACGAAAACAGTGAGATGAGTCGGTTGATTCCCTCTTCGATGTCGGCGTCGCCGAGCGCAAAAGAAAAACGGGAATATCCGGGAGAGCCGAAAGCCTCACCGGGCACGAACGCCACCTTCGCCGTCGTCAACACCGCATCAGCAAGCTCGAGAGTCGAACGGGGCGTGCTGTCCCCGACTTGTCGGCCGAGGAGACCTTCGAACTTCGGATAACAGTAGAACGCACCTTGAGGTTCCATGCAGGTGACACCGGGGATCGACGTCAACAATCGATGCATGAGTTTTCCGCGACGCTCAAATGCCTCGCGCATCATCGCCACAGCGGACAGATCACCACTGACTGCTGCCAGCGCTGCGACCTGCGCGACGTTGCTGACGTTCGACGTTGCGTGCGACTGGAAGTTGATCGAGGCCTTCATGACATCTTTCGGGCCGATCATCCAGCCGACGCGCCAACCTGTCATTGCATAGGTCTTTGCGACTCCGTTCACGATGATGCACTGGTCGGCGACATCGGGCACCAGCGTCGGCATCGAGGTGAAGGTGTGCGGACCATACGTGAGGTGTTCGTAGATCTCGTCAGTGATGACCCACACGCCGTTACGAACAGCCCATTCACCGATGGCTTTCACTTCTTCGGGCGGATAGACCGCACCCGACGGATTGTCAGGCGACACGAACAGCAGCACTTTGGTGCGTGGTGTCAGTGCTCTGTCGAGCTGCTCCACAGTGACACGGAATCCGGTCTCTTCTGCAGTGTCGACGATGACCGGCACTCCGCCAGCAAGTGTGATGGCTTCTGGGTACGTGGTCCAATACGGCGCGGGACAGATCACTTCGTCACCCGGGTCGCACAACGCAGCAAAGGCGGTGAACACGGCATGTTTGCCACCGTTCGTCACCAACACTTGATCGGCGGTGCACGAAAAGCCACTGTCGCGAAGCGTCTTCACGCCGATGGCTTCGCGCAGCTCGGGCAGGCCTGCTGCCGGTGTGTAGCGGTGGTACTTCACATCTCGACATGCCTTCACTGCGGCATCGACGATGTGCTCTGGGGTCGGGAAATCTGGCTCACCGGCACCGAAGCCGATGACATTTTCGCCTTTGGCCTTCAACGCCTTCGCTTTGGCATCGACTGCCAGGGTCGCTGACTCGGCGATGGCAGCCAGTCGTGCAGATACACGTCGCAATTCCGGACGAGAGGTCATGGGTGCCATGCTTACACAGTGAGCAAATCGAACCCCAACGCATTCCGCCTGCCGGCCGAAATTCTTCCGCGCGATGGACGGTTCGGATGCGGGCCGTCGAAAGTGCGCGCAGAACAAGTGTCCGCTCTGTCCGCTCGCTCGCGTGACGTGCTCGGAACCTCACATCGTCAGCCAGCAGTCAAGAACATCGTCGGTTCCGTACGTGACGGACTGACGACACTTTTCGGTCTGCCCGACGGCTGGCAGATCGTCCTTGGCAACGGTGGTTCAACTGTCTTCTGGGACGTCGTCACATTCGGTGTTATTCGCGACCGCAGCCAACATCTGGTGTTCGGCGAGTTCTCGTCGAAATTCGCCGAAGCCGCTCACGCTGCACCACACATCGCCGAACCTGTCGTGATTTCTTCAGAACCCGGCACCCACCCACTTCCTTCGCCAGATGCTTCGTGCGACGTCTATGCACTCACCCACAATGAGACCTCGACAGGTGTGTCCATGCGTCTCGAGCGTCCCGATGCTGACGGACTCGTCGTTGTCGACGCCACATCTGCAGCAGGTGGCCTGACGTGGAATCCATCCGAAGTCGACGTGTATTACTTCGCACCCCAGAAGTCATTTGCGAGCGATGGTGGTCTGTGGTTGGCGGCGTGTTCACCAGCGGCGCTCGAACGAATTGCATCGATCAAGGCCTCTGGACGATGGATTCCCGCTTCGCTCGACATGTCGATCGCGCTCGACAACAGTGTGGCGAATCAGACCTACAACACTCCTGCACTCGCGACGCTCATCATGCTTGATGAACAAGTGCGCTGGATGAACGACAACGGTGGACTGGAATGGGCTGCGAGTCGCAGTGCACTCTCGGCACGAACCCTGTATTCGTGGGCCGATGCTCGCGACTGGGCGAGCCCATTCGTGCAGGATCCGACGAAACGCTCGAACGTGGTCGGCACGATCGACCTTGAAGGAGTCGATGCCGGCGAAGTCAGTGCCATACTTCGCGCGAACGGCATCGTCGACACCGAGAGCTACCGCAAACTGGGCAGAAACCAGCTTCGAATCGGCATGTTTCCGGCTGTCGACCCCGATGACGTCGATGCCCTCACACGCTGCATCGACGTGGTGGTCGACCATCTTCGTTCGTAGATTGATGTCGTGACATCTTCGGTCGACGAAGTTCTCGGTTCGTACTGGGACGAGGTCGCTCCCCTTCGTAACCCCGTTCTCCTCGTCGCACTTCACGGCCTCTTCGACATTGCCAACGTTGCCACCTCTGCTCTCGACTGGATGATCAAAGAGCGCGACACAACCGTCATCGCCGACATCGACCCCGATCCTTTCTTCGATTTCACGCAAGAACGTCCTGAGGTGTTCCTCGACGAGCTGGACGAGCGTTGTATCCGTTGGCCAGAAAATGAATTCCATGCCATCCGTTATCCGGAAGGTGCTCGCGATCTCGTCGTGTTGAACGGTGTCGAGCCTCATCTCAGTTGGAACACATTCACAGAGTGCATCGTCGAGGTCGCGCGCGGAATCGGCTGCAACCTTGTTGTCAGCCTTGGTGCTGCTGCCGAGCAGGTGCCGCACACACGAGTGCCGTTCGTTGTGGGTAGCACCACCAACACCGAGCTCGCGTCGGTGTTGGGTTTGAGCAAGCCCCAGTATCAAGGGCCGACGGGGGTGGCCGGAGTGATGCTGCAGATGCTCGATGATGCGAACATCCCGAGTGTCAGCCTGCGTGTCGGAGTTCCGCACTATCTGATGTCGGCACAGCACCCGAAGAGTGCTGCTGCGTTGCTGCAACATCTGCAACACGTGCTCGGCGTTCCCACCGATCACGTTCACCTACGCGACGAAATCAGCCGATGGCAAGAGCTTCATGACGCCGCAGTCGAAGGTGACCCTCAAGCTGCCACGTACGTGCGGATGCTTGAGCAGCGTCATGATCAGACTGCGCAAAACGATCTTCCGACCGGCGACGATCTAGCCGCAGAACTCGAGCAGTTTCTGCGCGATCAGCGCGATGACGACTAGCTGATCGCGGCGAATCCGAGATCGAGGTCGGCGAGGATGTCGTCGATCGATTCGAGTCCGACGGACAGTCGCACAAGACCAGGGTTCACACCCGCTGAGCGTTGCTCGTCCTCGGTCAACTGACTGTGCGTGGTGCTCGCCGGGTGAATGACGAGACTGCGCACATCGCCGATGTTTGCGACGTGACTGTGCAACTTGAGCGCTTCGGCGAATTTCTGGCCGTCCTCGCGGCCACCCTTCAACACGAAAGCGATGACGGATCCGTACCCACGACCACCGAAATACTTCTTTGCTCGTTCGTGCCATGGGCTGCTCGGCAGACCGGCATAGTTGATGCTCTCGACCTGTGACTGCTTCTGCAAGTACGCGACGACTTTGTCGGTGTTCGACCAGTGACGGTCCATACGCAGCGACAAGGTTTCGAGACCCTGCAGGAATTGCCATGCATTGAACGGGCTGACAGCCATGCCGAGATCGCGAAGCATCTGCACACGAGCCTTGATGATGTATGAACCAGCACCAAGTGCCGGCCAATACGCAAGGCCGTGGTAGCTCGGGTCTGGCTCGGTGAAATTCGGGAAGCGACCACTTGCACCAAAGTCGAACTTTCCGCCGTCGATGATGCCGCCACCAATTGACGTGCCGTGACCACCAATGAACTTCGTGAGTGAATGAACGACGATGTCGGCTCCCCACTCGATGGGGCGAACGCCGTAGGGAGACGGAACCGTGTTGTCGACGATCAACGGGATGCCGTTGTCGTGTGCGACTTTCGAGACACCCTCGATGTCGAACACGTCGTTGCGTGGGTTCGCGAGAACTTCGCCGTAGAACGCCTTT
>VFQT010003439.1_pt1 | contig 14422 bp, 9 predicted proteins | sample 3512381 | NCBI WGS metagenome assembly VFQT01 (sample SAMN10412376, study PRJNA504923) | tailings metagenome | isolation source: Relicate 2 Philex TSF3 active mining site | place: Philippines: Tuba, Benguet | collected 2017-08-29 | reverse complement strand
AGCGCGAGGCCTGACCTAGGGTGTCCGGTTTGGCCGCGGCGAGTTTCTGGCGAACTTCGTTCGAGAGGCCCGCGACGTTGGCGTAGTCGAGATCGGCGGGCAGGGGGAGCTCTTCGTGCTTACGCTGTCGGTCGATCTCGTCCTGCTGGCGTTCAATGTAGCCCGAGTACTTGGCGCGTACCTCGATCTGCAGTCGAACCGCCTCGGGTAGGCGATCGTCTTGAGCGGCGAGGCCGGGCATCGGATCCCCCTGAAGGAACTCGTCAGCGGCATCACCTGCCGACTCGATGGCCAGACGATTCAGGTCGCCGTAAGACACCTCCGGACGCCGCAACCAATCGAAGGCGGTGACCCCGCGGAAGCGGGCGCTCGAGAGTCGGGCGATCTCTCGCTCGGTCGCGTCGCGCTTGGCCTCGAACCAGCGCCAGCGCTCATCGTTGACGAGACCCATGTCCCGACCGACCGGGGTCAGTCGAAGGTCGGCGTTGTCCTCGCGCAAGAGCAATCGGTGCTCGGCGCGGCTCGTGAACATCCGGTAGGGTTCGGTCGCGCCCCGCGTGATCAGATCGTCGATGAGCACGCCGAGGTAGGCTTCGCTACGACTCGGAACCCAGGGCCCTTCACCCCGTACCCGACGGGCGGCATTGATGCCGGCAACGATGCCCTGGGCGCCGGCTTCTTCGTACCCGGTCGTACCGTTGATCTGACCCGCGAAGTAGAGACCCTCGATGACCTTGGTCTCGAGCGAACCGTGCAGATCGCGCGGGTCGAAGTAGTCGTACTCGATCGCATATCCGGGCCGTGTGATGTGAGCTTGCTCGAAGCCGTGGATGCTTCGGACGAACTCGAGCTGTACGTCGTAGGGCAGGCTGGTCGAGATGCCGTTGGGGTAGACCTCGTGCGTGGTTAGCCCTTCGGGCTCCACGAAGATCTGGTGAGAGCCTTTGTCGGCGAAGCGGTGGATCTTGTCTTCGACCGACGGACAGTAGCGCGGACCCACCCCTTCGATCTGCCCCGTGAACATGGGCGAGCGATCGCAGCCGCGCCGAATGATGTCGTGGGTACGCTCGTTTGTCTTCGTAATGAAACAAGGAATCTGTTTAGGATGATCTTCGATTCGCCCGAGAAACGAAAACACCGGCATCGGATCATCCGAGTACTGAGGCTGCATCACGCTGAAGTCGATAGTGCGACCATCGATTCGCGGTGGCGTACCGGTTTTCAGGCGTCCGACCCGCAGCGGTAACTCGCGCAGACGGGCGGCCAATCGGTTCGACGGCGGGTCGCCGGCGCGCCCACCCGCGTACTGATCGAGACCCACATGGATGCGTCCACCGAGGAAGGTGCCGACCGTCAGCACGACCGTCGGCGCATCGAAGGCGATACCCGTGATGGTGACGACGCCGGTGACTCGACCGCCCTCGACTCGCAGGTCGGCGGCCTCTTGTTGGAAGAGCGTGAGGTTCGGCTGGTTCTCGAGCTGGTGCCGGATGGCGGCTTTGTAGAGCTGCCGGTCCGCCTGCGCGCGGGTCGCTCGGACGGCCGGTCCCTTGCTCGCGTTGAGTGTTCGGAATTGGATGCCGGCTCGGTCGACGCCCCTCGCCATGCCGCCACCCAAGGCATCGATCTCGCGCACGAGGTGACCCTTGCCGATGCCCCCAAAGGCGGGGTTGCAACTCATCTGTCCTAGGGTCTCGATGCTCTGGGTCAGAAGCAGGGTGCGACAACCGATCCGAGCCGCGGCGAGCGCCGCCTCGGTACCGGCGTGGCCGCCGCCGATCACGATCACATCGAAAGAGTGGGGGTGTCGCATGGGTGCGCATTTTAGACCCATTCAGCGACTTTCTCGGTCTCGGCAGAGATGCTGCCACCTGGGCGTAATACCGGGCCATGACGGATCAACTTCTGCGCGCCCGGTATCCGATCGCCATCGCTCTGGTGCTGGTCGGTTTGTTTTGTATCCGCTCGACCCCGCTTGCCGTGGCTGCCAAGGCGCCCGAGACCCCGCCGCTTGAGGTGGAGTTGCCTCGCGCGATGGCGAACACGCCAGCGGATGGCCGGCTCCTGGTGATGTTCGCGCCGGTCGATCAGACACCCGATCGCGAGCCACGCGAACTTGCGCATTGGAACGCCGAGGCTATTCCGCTCTTCGGTATGGATATCGAGTCCTGGCAACCTGGGACCCGAGTTCGACTCACCGATGCGGCGGTCGGCTTTCCCCTGCGCCGTTGGCGGGATCTGCCGGCCGGTGACTATCGGGTGCAGGCTCTTTGGCAGCGTTACGACACCGTGCGACGTGCCGATGGTCGCGTTTTGTCCCTACCGCTCGATCGAGGCGAGGGTCAGCAATGGCGCGATAAGCCCGGCAATTTATATTCGAGACCCCAACGTATTCGCTGGGACGGCCGAACTCGACTGCCTCCGCTGACGCTGACGGAGCGCGTGGTGGATGTGGCTACACCGAGCGATACGCCTTGGGTGAAGTATCTGCGCATCCGCAGTGAACGACTGTCGGCTTTCTGGGGGCGCGACGTCTTTCTCGGTGCCTTCGTCACGCTACCGGCGGGCTTTCATTCGCGCCCCCAAGCTCGCTACCCACTGGTCATCCAGCATGGGCACTTTCCGGCGGGTCCCACTCATTGGCGCGAAACGCCGCCCGATCCGGATCTCGCGCCGGATTACAGCGCTCGCTTCAATCTGCACGGTTACAACCGCATCGTGCAACAGCACGCTCACGCATTCTTCCAAGCGTGGAGCGGAGCTGATTTTCCGCGAATGTTGCTCGTTGAGATCCAACATCCGACGCCGTTCTTAGACCACTCGTATGGCGTCAACTCGGCGAACAACGGCCCTTATGGCGATGCGATCCAGTACGAGCTGATCCCCGAGATCGAGCGTCGCTACCGCGGGCTCGGTCAAGGTTGGGCGCGCTTTTTGTTCGGCGGCAGCGCTGGTGGCTGGACCGCCATGGCGACGCAGATCTTCTATCCCGATCATTACAACGGTGCATGGATCGCCTGTCCGGACCCGATCGACTTTCGTCATGTCGGCACGATCGACCTGTATCGGGACCGCAATGCTTACTACGCAACGAGCCGTTATAAGCGCACACCTCGAGCCGCCTATCGTAATTCTTGGGGCCACCTCGATAGCACCGTCGAAGATCAGGCGCGGTGGGAGTCGGCACTCGCTAGTCGCGGTCGCAGCACCGAGCAATGGGACGCGTGGGAAGCAGTCTATTCACCCGTCGGTGAGGGTGCTTATCCGCGGCGCCTTTGGAATCGCGACACGGGTGAGATCGATCCGGTGACGGCAGCGCATTGGCGCGACAACTATGATCTCGGACACATCTTGCGCCGCGATTGGGCAAAACTGGCGCCCAAGTTGCGCGGCAAGTTGCGAATCTACGCTGGCGAAAGAGACAACTACTACCTCGACAACGCGGTCTATGCCGTCGAGGAATTTCTTCGATCGGCGCAGCCTGCCGCCGATGCCGTGATCGAATACGGCAACCGAGCCGAACATTGTTGGAACGGCGATCACAGCCGAGCGAACGCGTACTCGCGGCTACGCTATCCGCAGATGGTGTTGCCATGGGTCGTCGAGCGCATTCTCGCGACGGCGCCGCCCGGCGCCGATACTCAAAGCTGGCGCTATTGATCCGTTATTTTCGCCAGAACGCGCTCGTGAAGAGCACGAGCACACTGAATATTTCGAGACGTCCCAACAACATCGCTACGGCACAAACCCAGGTCTGAAAGTCGGTTAAACCCTGATAATTTCCGGCTGGACCTGTCGGCCCGATGCCGGGTCCGAGGTTGTTAACGCTTGCGACGATAGAACTGAAGGCCGGCACCAATTCCATTCCCGAGAGCAGTAGTAAAAACGTCAGCAGTGCGATGGTCTGGAAATAAAGAAAGATAAAGGCAAGCACCGAGGCAACGATACGCTCTGGAATGATCTGACCACCGACCCGAATCGGAATGACCGCAGAGGGATGTACGATCTGCTTCATTTCGCGGAGCGCCTGTCGCAGCAACATCAGCGTTCGAAACATCTTGATGCCGCCACCCGTAGACCCGGTACTGCAGAGAATGCACGACAAGAACAACATCCAAACTGGCGCGACGACAGGCCAGAGATCCCAATTCTGGGATGCAAAACCGGTCGTTGTAGCTACCGAAACGACACTAAAAGCAGCGTGGCGCAGAGACTCTAAAAAACTGTCGTAGGTTTTATGAAAAGTGAGTACGAGCGATAGTGCGATGATGCTGAACGTAAGCACAACCAACACGGCCTTGACTTCCGGATCTTTGAAGTAAGGACTCAAAGTGCGATGCTTTAGCGCCGTGAAATGGCGAGCAAAGTTCAGCGATGCCGCGACCATCAACAAGATCAGCACGAATTCGATCAGTGCAGAATCGAAGTAACCAACGCTGGAATCGCGAGTGGAAAATCCGCCAAGCCCCATTGCAGAGAAGGTATGGCATATCGCATCGAACCAACTCATTCCCACAGTTCGGAGCGCGACGATGCCGAGCAGAGTAAGACTCCCGTAGCTGATCCATAACGCCTTGGCCGTCTCAGTGATACGAGGCGTCAGTTTTTCGTCTTTAATCGGTCCTGGAGTTTCCGCGCGATAGAGCGACATACCGCCGACACCGAGCAGCGGTAAGACCGCAACGGCCAAGACGATGATGCCGATACCACCAAACCAATGTAGGGCGTGTCGCCAAAGATTGATCGACGGCGGTAATTTATCGAGGCCGGTTAATACTGTTGCACCGGTCGTAGTAAGTCCCGACAACGCTTCGAAATAGGCATCTGTGAAGCTCAAACCCGGTAGAGCAGTCAACAGCGGCACGGAAGCGGATGCCGACATCAAAACCCAAGCAAGAGTGACGAGCAGGAAGCCGTCACGCGCTTTTAATTCCCGCTTGAAGGAGCGGGTCAGGAGGGCGATCAGTAAGCCGAAAACGAGATTAATCGACGCGGCAAATAAATAGTGATTCCAGTAGCCGTCCTGCATGACTAGGGAACAAACTAACGGCACAGTAAATGTGACGGCGAAAAACGCCATCATCAAACCTAGAACATGTGCAACAGCGAGCATCTGGACTGTCGATCTTTCAGCGTCGACCGGCTGTTTCGCCGAGGAAGAGTTTTTCGACCTGATCGACGTGACGACGATCGGTGATGAAGAGAATCACGTGATCATCCGCCTGCACGACGGTGTCGTGGTGCGCCATGATGACCTCGTCGCCTCGCACGACGCAGCCGATACGGGCTCCCTCGGGCAGCACGATTTCTTCGATTTTCTTGCCGACGACGCGCGAGCTGCGATCGTCACCGTGAATGATCGCTTCGAGTGCCTCGGCTGCACCGCGCCGCAGCGAGTGCACTTGAACGACGTCACCGCGCCGCACATGCGTCAGCAGTGAGCCGATGGTGATAGTTTGCGGCGAGATGGCGACATCGATCGTACCGCTTTGCACGATTTCCGCATAAGAAGGCTTGTTGATCAGCGCCATGACCTTGGCGGCGCCCAAGCGCTTGGCGAGCATGGCCGAGAGGATGTTGGCTTCTTCGGAATTGGTGAGTGCGCAGAAGACATCACAGCTGTCGATGTTTTCTTCGACCAACAATTCTTCGTCCGCTGCGTCGCCTTCGAGCACGATGGCGTTTTCGAGATTTTCCGAAATTTTGCGGGCGCGTTTGGAGTCGCGCTCGATCACTTTGACCTGGTTGTTGTTCTTCTCGAGCTCTCGCGCCAGGGCATAACCGATATGGCCGCCACCAGCGATCACGACGCGTTTGACCGGTTTTTCTTCCTTGCGGATCTCGGCCATGAAGCGTCGGATGTCGTTTTTGGCGGCAAGGAAAAACACCTCGTCACCATCTTCGATGACCGTGTCGCCTTCGATCTGCAGGCTACGGCCGTTGCGATAGATGGCGACCACCCGGGCCTCCGTCGTCGGAATGTGTTCTCGCAGACCACGCAGCGCCTGGCCCACGAGTAATCCGCCCTTGCGCGATCGCAAACCGACGAGTCGGACTCGTCCGCCGGCGAAATCGAGCACTTGCAGCGCACCGGGGTATCGGATCAGGCGCTCGACATATTCGGTGACGAGCTGTTCGGGGCTGATCCATACATCCACCGACAGCGACTCGTCACTGAAGAGTTTCGGGTGGCGGGTGTATTCGGGCGAGCGGATACGCGCGATCTTGGTCGGCGTGCGATAGAGCGTGTAAGCGACCTCGCAGGCCATCATGTTCACTTCGTCGGAGCTCGTGAGAGCCACGAGTATGTCGGCATCGGCGACGCCGGCCGCTTCCAGAACGGTGGGGTACGAGGCGTTACCGACGACGGTGCGGATATCGAGGCGATCTTGCAGATCACGCAGGAGTTCGTCGTTGGTATCGACGACCGTGACCTCGTTGGCCTCCTCGCGCGCGAGTTGATACGCGGCCGTGCGCCCGACCTGTCCGGCGCCGAGGATCACGATCTTCATAAGTCTGTATAGGTTACTCCCAAGCATCGGCACCGAACAGGCCGGAGCAGGTATGCTTGGTAGCCATGACATCCTTGGGGGCCGCGGCGCCGAGCCGCAACGAATTTGGGCGTGGCTGGAAGGTGCTGATTGCGTCACTGCTCGGCACGGCATTCGGCGCCTCACCGCTGCCATTCAACACCGTCGGCTTTTTCATCGATCCGCTGCAGCAGGAATTCGGCTGGACTCGTACCGAGATCAGCCTCGGTATCACGATTTATGGTGTGCTCGGAGCGCTGTTGGCGCCGGTTTTCGGCTGGTTGGCAGACCGTTTCGGCGTGCGACAGGTGGCGCTCGCCTCGCTGATGACGTTTGCGCTGATCTTCGCGTCGTTTTCGATCATCCCGGGCAACCTCTATTGGTATTACGCCCTATGGGTGCTGATCGGCCTCTTCGGTATCGGCTCCACGCCGATCACCTGGTCGCGAGCGATCAACCTCTGGTTCTTTAAGCAGCGCGGGCTCGCATTGGGGCTGACTTTGGTTGGCACCAGCATTTCGGCGATGGCATTGCCGATCATCACCACCTGGCTGATCAACGATTTTGGTTGGCGTGTGAGTTACGCTGCGCTTGCACTCTTGCCTTTGGGAATCGCACTACCTATCGGTTTGCTTTGGTTCCGTGAGCCGAAGCCCGAGGAGCGCCCCCCCGAGATCGCTGCGGCGGGTGCCGTTAGTCTGCCGGGTCGTAGCCTGCAGGAGGCCATGCGCGAGCCGCGCTTCTGGATTCTTTGGACGTCGATCGCGCTCGTGACCATCGCCTACTCGGGTGCACTCGTACATCTGCCGTCGATGTTGGGTGCACGCGGCTTTGAGCGCAGTGAAGCTGCTGCCGTGATGAGCGTGTTCGGCCTGTCGATTTTCGCGGGCCGCATCATCACGGGTTATCTACTAGACAAATTCTGGGCGCCGCTCGTGACGCTGCCCATCCTTTGTCTGCCTGCATTGTCCTGCTGGATTTTGCTCGGGGATGGTCCGCTGAGTTTCGTCGTGGCGATTGCCGCTGCGTTCCTGATGGGTTTTGCCTCGGGAGCCGAGACGGATCTCGTGGCGTACTTGGCAGGGCGTTACTTCGGCATGAAGAGCTACGGACAGATTTATGGCGTGCTCTACATGGCCTTCGGGTTGTCTGCTGCCGTATCGGCCACGCTCTATGGTTGGGTGCGCGACACCACCGGCAGTTACGATCCGATTTTGATCGCCGCCGCCGTGATGTTCATCGCGGGCGCGCTCTTGCTCTTGCTGCTTGGGCCTTACCCGGATTTCGGTCGAGTGACCGAAGAGGAGCGAGGCGCTACCACTGCACCCAGCCCGTCTGCCAAGTGAGCAGGATCACACCGCCGAACACGATGCGATACCAGGCGAACACGGCGAACGAGTGCTGACTGACGAATCGCAGTAGGAAACGAATCGCGATCAGCGCGGCAAAGAATGCGACCACGCTGCTGATGATGATGGAGCGCGCTTCATCGAACGTGATCGGCTCGCGTGCATCGAGCAGCTTGTAACCGGTAGCGGCAAACATCACCGGAATCGCGACGAAAAAAGAGAACTCGGCGGCCGTGCGTCGATCGAGTCCCGTCAACAAGCCGCCGAGGATGGTCGCCGCAGAGCGACTCGTGCCGGGCACCAGTGCGAGCATCTGAAAGAGGCCCACTCGAAAGGCATCGAGCGGTTGTAGTTCATCGAGCGATTTCACGCGCTCTACATGTGGACGTTTTTCAGCCCACAGAATCAGGATTCCGCCAACCACCAGCGCCATGGCGACCGGCACCGGTGCAAACAACACGCTACGAATGGTGTCTTCGAACGCAAGACCTGCAACGGCTGCCGGTAAAAAAGCGAGAAACAAACCGAGTACGAAGCGGCGAGATGCAGCGCTGTTTGTGAGCGTGGTCGCTGTTTTCCACAGACGAGCGCGATATTCGAAGCACACCGCGAGGATGGCCGCGCCCTGAATCACGATCATCTGCCGAAAGCCCACTTCGTTTTCGAGATCGAGAAGGGCGCGTGTGATGATCAGGTGCCCCGTGCTCGAAATTGGTAAGAATTCGGTGAAACCCTCGACCAATCCTAGGATGACATCGACGAGCCAATCAGCCATGTTTCATCAAACCCAAGTCAGTCCGGAATTTTTTGACCGCGAGTCTCGATGATCCAGCCGAGGCACAACAGTCCGATGATCGGGACGAATCCCACCAGAAACAGCGTATCGAGCACGACAGCAGAATTTCCCGCTCCGGCCGATGCGACCGATCCGACGAGGAAGGGCCCGCCGGCGGCGATCACGCGACCTATGTTGTAGGTGAAGCCGGAGCCCGTCGCACGCAGTCGCGTCGGGAACAATTCAGGCAGATAGAACGTGAAGCTGCCGAAAATGCCGAATACGGTCAATCCGATGAAGAAGTACATGTAGAGCCGCACTTGTGGCTCGAGGTCGAGTCCGTATGTCGTGAGTAGCGCGAGCGAGGAGAACCCGAGGTACAGCGCGAACATCGGCTTTCGACCCCAGTGTTTGGCGAGCGGTATCGTCAACAGGGTGCCGAGCAATCCGCCGACATTGAAGATGGCCGTGCCTTGAGTCTTCCAGGATTCGATCAAGATGCTGGTCGCTGTCTTGTCGAGACCGAGTTGTAGCGCCTCGGCTTGGGCCAGGTTCGCGACGACGACGGGGATGAAGGCGTTGCAGCTCCACCACGTGATCAAAGCGACGACGGCGACGATGAGTGCGCTACGCGTACGAGGCCAGATCTCCGGTGCGAAGATTTCGCGCAAGCGGGGCGGTGGTGCTGACGCGGCGGCCGCCTCCCAACGCTCCGGCTCTTTGACGAGGGTGCGGATCCAGAAGGCGAATGCGGCAGGGATCAAACCGAAGATGAGCACGTAACGCCAAGAGACTTCCGGCACATCGGCGAAGAAGTGACCGGCGATCAGCGCGTTGACGCCCGTAGCAAGGAACAAGCCGAACGGTGCTGAGGTGTAGAGGACGGCACCGGCTTCGACACGTTGGTCTTCCGGTACGGCTTCGGCGACCAGCGCGCAACCGGCCGCCCATTCACCGCCAATGCCGAGGCTCGCGATGATGCGACAGACGATCAACTGTTCGATGCTGGTGACGAAAGCGCAGAGCCCGGTGCCGACGGCATAGAGCACCATCGTGATGAGTAGCACGCGCTTGCGTCCGTAGCGATCCGAGATCGGCCCGAACAACACGCCGCCGACCGCCCAACCGACTAAAAAGATCGCGGTGATGAGGCCAGTCCAATACAGCGTAGCCGTGCGCGCCTCGGGAGAGCCGATCGTTAGGCCGAGCAGGGTGGGAATAGCATTGGGTGCGACGTAGTTGAACAGCAGCCCGTCAAAGATATCGAAGCCCCAGCCTAGCCATGCTGCAAACAGCACGATCCACTGATAGCGAGTCAATCGCAACATCGGGCCCCCTCCGATCGTTCGTCAGTTCGTTTTGAGCGCAGCGTTGATCGCGTCGCGTAGTTCGAGTGTCGCACGTCGCGCGGCTACGGCGAAATCTTCTCCTGAGCTCGCGTAGATGATGCCCCGCGACGAGTTGATCACGAGACCTTCACCCCCGGCGGTACGTCCACTGCGAACAGCCTTCTCGACATCCCCGCCTTGTGCACCGACGCCGGGTACGAGGAAGGTCATATCACCGGTCCGAGCGCGGATATCGGCAAGCTCTTCGGGATAGGTGGCACCGACGACGAGCAAACAATTCCCGCGCGAATTCCATTCACGTGCCACGGATTCGGCGACGATTTGATAGAGCTTCCGACCATCGACCACGAGATCCTGGAATTCGCGGGCACCGGCGTTCGAGGTTCGGCACAGAATGACGACTCCCTTGTCTGCGTATTGCAGGAAGGGCTCCGCCGAATCTCGACCGAGATACGGATTGATGGTGACCGCATCGGCGCCATATCGCTCGAACGCTTCTTTGGCGTATTTCTCGGCGGTGCTGCCGATGTCACCCCGTTTGGAGTCGAGGATGACCGGTACGCCGGGAGCTCGCTCGCGGATATAGCGAATGGTCTCGAGCAGGGCCTCTTCGGCACCCACGGCTGCATAGTGCGCGATCTGCGGCTTGTAGGCACAGACGAGATCAGCCGTCGCGTCGATGATGGCGCGATTGAAAGTCAGGATCGCATCGTTGCGCGAGCGCAGGTGGATCGGGAAGCGTTCGATTTCCGGATCGAGGCCGACACAGACTCGTGAATCGTGGCGTGACGTAGCCCGCGTGAGCAGACCATGAAACGCGGAGGGCAAAGCGGAGGTCGTCATGGCGGCAAGTGTACCGCCGTTGCCTTCAGCCCGTACCGATCAGGCCGGCTCGAGGTTGGCGTACTGCAGCATCAACCATTTGCTGCCAGCCGCTTCGAAATTGACCTGTACACGGGCATGCGGCCCCTGTCCCTCGATATTGAGGATCACACCGGGACCGAACTTGGCGTGGCGCACGCGGGCACCGAGCTTCAGACCCGGTGCAACCGGATCGGCTTTTACGCCAGGCGCTGCAGTTACGCGACGGGATGCGAAATCGATACGTGAATAGTCGTCACGCGCGTTGAACCCGCCTGCGCCGTAGCCACCGCGCCCCGTCTGTACGCGCGGGCGCACCTCTTCGAGCAACTCTTCCGGGATCTCGCGGATGAAGCGCGAGGGCTGGCCGTAACTGTCGATGCCATGCAAACGTCGCTGCTCGGCATAGGTGAGATAGAGCTGCTGCATGGCGCGAGTCGTGCCGACATAGGCGAGACGCCGCTCTTCTTCGAGACTATCGAGATCGTTCAGCGAACGTTGGTGCGGGAACAGCCCATCTTCGAGCCCCGCAAGGAATACCACCGGGAATTCCAGACCCTTGGCCGTGTGCAAAGTCATCATCTGGATGCAGTCTTCCCAAGCTTCAGCTTGGCCTTCACCCGACTCGAGTACGGCGTGTGCGAGGAACGATTCGAGCGGCGGTAACTGTTCCCCTTCGACACCCTCGGGCTCGAAACCTCGTGCCGCCGAGACGAGTTCCAGAAGGTTGTCCGCTCGCGCTTCACCGCGCTCGGCTTTTTCCTTGCGATGATGTTCGAGCAAGCCGCTGGAGTTGATCACTTGATCGACGATTTCGTGTAGCGCCAGTTCGCGCGTATCGGCAGCCAAGCGATCGATCAGTTGCAGGAATCCATGCAGCGAGGCTGCACCTTTGGCACCCAGACTGCCCTCGGCAATGCAGCGCTGTGCTGCGGACCAGAGTGAGCTACCGTCGGCACGGGCTCGTTCGCGCAGCGTATCGATGCTCTTCGCGCCGATGCCGCGGGTGGGTAAGTTGACCACGCGCTCGAACGAGGTATCGTCGTTGCGGTTGGAGACCAGCCGCAGATAGGCGAGAGCGTCTTTGATTTCAGCGCGTTCGAAGAAGCGTAAGCCACCATACACCTTGTACGGAATACGGGCCGACAGGAAAGCCTCTTCGAAAACTCGCGATTGGGCGTTCGATCGATAAAGAATGGCGATATCACGACGATTGCCGCCGCGAGCGACCCAATCCTTGATGCGCTGCAATACGAATTCGGCTTCATCGCGTTCGTTGAATGCGGCATAGAGGCGAATCGGTTCGCCTTTGCCGCCACTTGTCCAAAGATTCTTTCCAAGTCGACCGCTATTGTTAGCGATCAAAGCGTTGGCGGCTTCGAGGATAGTGCTCGTCGAGCGATAGTTCTGCTCGAGACGAATCAATTTGGCCTGAGGGAAATCGCGTCGAAAGGTTTGCAGGTTCTCGACTCGAGCACCGCGCCAGCGATAAATCGATTGATCGTCATCGCCTACCGCGAAGGGCGCCCCTTCAGAACCCACCAGTAGCTTCGTCCAAGCGTACTGAATGGTATTGGTGTCCTGGAACTCATCGACCAACACATGACCAAATCGACGACGATAATGCGCGAGCAGTTCTGGTTGATCGCGCCACAGTTCGAAAGCGCGCAGTAGCAATTCTGCGAAATCGACGACGCCTGCGCGCTGACAGGCATCTTCGTAATCGCGATACAGCTGGATGAACTGGCGGCGCGTCGGGTCGTTGCCGTCTTTCAGAACCTTCGGCCGCATGCCTTCATCTTTGTTCTGATTGATGAAGTACTGGATATCGCGCGGCACCCAGCGGGTATCGTCCAGATTCTGCGCCTTGAGAATTTTCTTGATCAGTCGAAGCTGATCGTCACCATCGAGAATCTGGAAGGTTTGCGGCAGGTTGGCTTCGCGCCAATGCAGTCGCAACAACCGATGGGCGATGCCGTGAAAGGTTCCGATCCAGAGCGCGGCGCCCGGCATGCCGAGCAGAGATTCGATCCGTGCGCGCATCTCCCCGGCGGCCTTGTTGGTGAAGGTCATCGCCATGATGCTGTGTGGCGAAGCGCCCTCAGCCTGGATCAACCACGCCACGCGATGCGTGAGTACGCGCGTTTTGCCGCTACCTGCGCCTGCCAACACCAACACCGGACCGACCGGTGCCGTGACGGCTTCGCGTTGAGCGTCGTTGAGCGGGTTGAGTATCGGCGAGAGGTCCATGCGGGGCGCGAATTCTAGCGGCTTTCGGTCGGGTTGGTGGATCGATCCTGCGGATTTTTATCAGCGTCTATACTTCGAGCGAATCAGACATTGATCCGGAGTGCGACGTCGATGACAGCCGAGTTTCGAGCGAACGCGTATGCCTATGCTTTGTTGAGTGTGTCCGATATGACCAGCGCGCTCGATTTGTGGGCGAATCGTTTCGGCATGCAGATTACGGCGCGTCTCCAAGGGAGCGATCCAGCCTGGGCAAAGCGCTTGGGTGTGGCTGCGGAGGACATCGTCGATCAGGCATTGCTGGTGACACCCGGTCGTGTCCAAGGCGGAATCCATCTCGTGCAATTTCGCACGCCCGGCGCGCCGGTGCGCGCTGGCGCAAGACCGACGGATCTCGTACCGAAGAGCGTCGACATCGTGGTGCGTGACATCCGAGCGCGTCATGCCGAGTTGCAGGCAGCCGGGTTCCGTTTTCGTTCGCCGATCGGGCGCTTCGAAACTGATGGAGTCGTGGTACACGAGGTGCATCTGCCCGGACCCGACGAGGTGAATCTGGTCTTCCTCGAAGAAGAGGGCAAGACTGATCACGTTAGTCCGCAAGGATTTGGCGTAGCGCCGCAGATTGTCGCGATTTCACCCGACAACAAAATCGAGAAGGCGTTTTACGAAAACGTGCTTCAACTTACCGAAACCTCGTATCACCGGTTCGCAGGGCCAGAGGTGGAGCGCACCATCGGTTTGCCGCCGGGTGCCGGGCTCGACATTCGAATTTTTGGTGATCCGCAGTACACCTATGGGCGACTCGAGATCGTTCAATATGAACGTGCCGAGAGTGAAAACCTGTACCCCAAAGCCTGTGCCCCAGCGCGTGGTTTGTTGGCCGTCAGCTTCGTCGTACCGGATGTGACTGACGTCGTCTCGCGGGCGAAGGCCATGGGTGCGCGCGTCGATGCGCCTCAAAAAATTGATTGCATCTTGGGTTCGGTACTGACGGCGACCGTGTATTCACCGGCAGGATTGCGTATCGACCTGCTGCAGGTCGATCACCAGTGATTACGCAATTCGCGCAGTCTCAAGAAAACGCTGCGTGAATCTGGATCACGGGGGAGCTCGGGGAACCGCTCGCGCAAGCGCGCGATGATTTCGGGCTCCTGCAAACGAAAGAACACGTTGTGCCGTTTTTCGTCGCCTAGCGTAAACACGGGAGCTGTCGCCCCCTCCTGTCCGGATAGCGATGCACATCGCTGAGTGGCCACGACGTTGCCGGGCTCTCGATCGAGCGTGAAGGCGAGATTGCGCGCGAGATAGTCA
>VFQT010003438.1_pt1 | contig 14425 bp, 11 predicted proteins | sample 3512381 | NCBI WGS metagenome assembly VFQT01 (sample SAMN10412376, study PRJNA504923) | tailings metagenome | isolation source: Relicate 2 Philex TSF3 active mining site | place: Philippines: Tuba, Benguet | collected 2017-08-29 | reverse complement strand
TCCAACGGCTCCCTGACCAAGGCGGGCAACGGCACCCTCGCCCTCTCGGGCGCGGGCACCATGACCGCCACCGCCATCCAGGCGGGCAAGATTGAGATGGTCGGCACCGTCAATTCCCTCGGCACCGGCGCGGTCTCCCTGACCGACGGGGCGGAGCTCGCGCTCTCGATGACCGCCGCGAACGTCACGGTCGGCAATGTCTTCACCGGCACGGGCCGCATCGCCAAGAACACGACCAACCGATTCTTCATCACCGGCGACAACTCCGGCGCCGTCATCGAATGGTACTGGGCCTCGAACGACCCGGCCGGCGTCACCGGCGGCCTGGGCTTCGCCAACGGCGCCGCCTTCGGCGGGGCCGGTTCCAAGATCTCCGTCGCCAACGGCATCACCGCCAGCGCCTTCATCAACGCCACGGGGCAGACGGCCGCGGTCGGCCTAGACATCGCCACTGGCGGCACCTACCAGTGGAACGGATCCACCAGCAACACCAACACCTTCACCGGCGTGATCGCCGGCGCGGGCACCTTCACGAAGATCTCCGGCGAGACCCTGCTCGCCACCGGCGTCCATACCCATACCGGCGCGTTCAACGTGAACGGCGGCACCTTCCAGGTCGCCCAGTCCGGCCAGCTCGGCTCCGGCGACTTCGTCGGCGCGCTGTCCCTCGTCGGCACGCTCTACTATAACTCCGACGCCGCGCAGACCCTCTCCGGCATCGTCTCCGGCACCGGCACCCTCCGGAAGGGCAACACGTCGACCCTCATCCTCTCGGCCGCCAACACCCTGACCGGCCAGACTGCCATCGAGCAGGGCACGGTCCGACTGACCGGCTCCCAGACGGGCGCCAGCAACACGGCCAAGGTCGTCAATGTCGCCACCGTGGCCGGCCAGTCCGCCGCCTATGAGGTCGTCGGCGGCAGCCTGTCGCTCACGGGCACCAACAGCCTGATTGTCGGCGATCTCGGCACCGGCACCTTCACCCTGACCTCCGGCACCGTAAGCCTCGGCTCCGGTGGTGTGTGGGTCGGCGACGCCGCCAACACGGCCGTCGGCACGCTCGACATCCAGGGCGGTTCCTTCACCAGCACCGGCGCGCTGGTCGTCGCGACCCGCGGCACCGGCACGGTCAATATCAGCGGCGGTTCCGCCACCTTCGGCTCGATCTCCCTCGGCCACTCCGCCGGCACCGGACAATCCGCGACGGTCAACCTCGGCGCGGTCACCGTCACCACCGGTTCCATCACCGGCCAGGCGGTCGCCACCACCCGCGCCCTGTTCGTCGACGGCACCACGCTGCGCGCTTCCGCCGCCTCCGCCACCTTCCTCCAGGATCTCACCACGGCGGAGATCGCCGACGGCGGCGTCACCTTCGACACCAACGGCTTCGATATCACGGCCGCCCAGTCCCTGGGCGCCGCTGCCGGGGACGGCGGCATCGACAAGGTCGGCGCCGGCATGCTCACCCTCTCCGGGACCAACCTCCACACCGGCGGAACCCGCGTCGCCGCGGGCACTCTCCGGGCCGGCTCGGCCGGCGCCTTCGGCTCCGGCGCGGTCACCGTCAACGGCGGCACCCTCGATGTGGGCGGCCAGACCCTTGCCAACGACGTGACGCTCGCCGGAGGCTCGCTCGCCGGCACCGGCACCCTGACCGGCACCGTCACCGCGAGCTCCGGCCTCACCATGGGCGGCGCCGGCTCGTTGACGCTCTCCGGCACGAACGCCATCGCCTCGGTCGCGATCAACCAGGGGACGCTGGTCGCCGGTTCCGCGGGCGCCCTCGGTTCGGGCACCATCACCCTTGGCGGCGGCACCCTCGATGTGGGTGGCCAGACCCTTGCCAACGCCATCATTCTCCAGTCAGGCAGCCTCACCGGTTCCGGCACCTTGACCGGCTCGCTCTCCGGCGCGGGCAACCTCGCCAAGTCCGGCGCCGGTATCCTCGAGCTCTCGGGTGCCAACTCCTACGCCGCCACCACCGTCAGCAACGGCACCCTCCGGCTCTCGGGCGCCGGCACGCTCGGCATCGGCGCGGTCACGGTCTCCGGTGGCACGCTCGATCTCAACGGGGTCTCGGTGACCAAGGACATCACCCTCTCGGGCGGCGCCCTCGCCGGCGCCTCCTCGCTCGCCGGCACCGTCAGCGTCACCGGCGACGCCGCCGCCAGCGGAACCCTCTCGGGCAACCTCGCGCTCGGCACCACCGACACGCGCGTCCTCGACATCACCGGCAATCTCACGGTCACGGGAACCCTCTCCGGCGTCGGCACCCTCGCCAACGGCAACCTGACCGTCGCTGGCACCCACAATCCCGGCAACTCGCCCGGCTACCAGCTCATCGATGGCAATCTGACCTACGGTGCCGGTTCCCTGCTCAACTGGGAGCTCGATGACTCCGACGGGCTGATCGAGGTGCTCGGCATCCAGCGCCCCACCATCGGGACCCCGGGAAATTACGACGCCATCGACGTCACCGGCAACCTGGTCATCTCCGCCGGCGCCCTGTTCCAGCTCACCGCGCTCTTCAATGACCCGCTCCTCGCCTACACCCAGGAAGTCTGGAACCAGGCGGGCGGCCTCACCTTCCAGGTCATCAGCATGACCAACGGGGGCACCATCGATGGCATGTTCGCCTTCGCCAACGGCACGCAGAAGGAGTCCGTCCCGGGTCTGGGCGAGTGGACGCTCCGTCGCGAGAATCTCGCCCTTGGCGAGACCACCGGCGTTTACCTGACCTATTCCGCCATCCCCGAGCCCTCGACCTACGGCCTCGTCCTTGGCGGCCTCGCCCTCGCCGGCGCCGCCATCCGCCGCCGCAAGAAGGCCGCGAAGTAAGGGTCCGGTTCCCGCAGACGAAGGGCGGCCGTGAGGCCGCCCTTTTCCTTTGGTAGGGAGGTCGGCTCGGGCTGGCACCCGAGGGCGGAACAGCTGGACGGCAGAGCAGCGGAGCAGCGGACAGCCGGGGGGCTGGCGACCGAGGCATGGTTCTCCGCCTCGCTGTTTTGCCGGCACGTTGGCGCGCAGGTTAGGGTCATGGCCACGCCCATGACCTTGCCGACGTCTCAGCGGTGACGGCGGTATCCGCGGTCACCGCGGGCGAATTTCCCCGCCATCCCGCTGCTCCGCCATCCCGCCGCCCAGCCATTCCGCTCGGCAGCTTCCAGCTGTCCAGCCGTTCAGCCCCTATGTTTCCTGCCCTTTGGTTTCTGTCCCTTGAAATCCAACCACCGCATTTTCTGTCCTTTGAACTCCGCCCTCCGAAGTCTATCACAGCATCCTTGTCCCGCGCCCATACCAAGCTGGCCTTCGTGATTCTCACACCTCCGGGTGATGCCCGTCTCGAGGCACTGGTCGACCTGCTGGGTCGGCAAGGTCTCGCCCCCGGCGAGCACGAGATCCTCGTCGCCGCCCATGGTCCTGCTCTCGGCATCTCCCGCGCCGAGGCCCTTTGCGGCGCCATCGGCACGGTCATCGCCCCGTGGACCTGGGTGCTGGATGTCGCCGATCGTCCCTGCGTCAACGCCGCCGCTACCCTCTTGGCACGACTTCGGCAGGATGGCCTCGACCTTGTGGCCTTCCGGCTGGGGCGCACCAGCCCGATCCGGGCGGGGAGGCTCCGCTACGATCTCCCCGGCAGCCTTGCCCCAACCCCCATCATGGATGGCCCGGCCTTGCTCTCCCGCCATGACTTCCAGCCCGAACTCGCCTGTGTCATCGCCGCCACGTCGCTCTGGCGTGCCGGGGCGGTAGAGGCGCCGCCCGGGAATGATGCCGTCGTCGACCGGGTGGTCATGCCGCAACTGGCGCTGCGTGCCCGCCGCGCCGCCTTCCTCCCGCTCTGCCCGATCCGTCGAGGGATCCAGGACGCGGGGCCCGGCGTGGAGGCGGCAGCCGCCACGGCCAGCGGCCTGCGTGGGCTCGTCGAGTCGCTAAGGGCCGCGGGCAATCCTTCCGCCAATCTCGCGACGCGGCTGCTTCGCCGCGCGGAGATCGTCGCCCTCGAGGCGTTGCGCGGCCTGATCCTCGCCGGCGCGTCCTCCTCGGAGCTTTCCCTGGCAAGGGAGCGTCTTCGCGAGGCCGGCGCCTTGCCCATCCGTCATCTCGGCCGGCCCGAGGCGACGGTCACCGTCCGATTCTGGGCAGCCGTGGCCACCCGTCGCCGCGCCTCGGCCCTTGTCGCCGCCGTCTGCCGGATGGCGCGACCTGCCTGAATTTCACGCCGCCGGCTCCTGCTGGCTGAGGCAGTGCAGCGCGCCGCCCTCGATGAGCAGCACGCGGCAGTCGATGCCCACGACCTTGCGAGCCGGGAAGACCTCGCGCAGGATGCCGAGCGCGGCGTCATCCGATGCCTGGCCATAGGTGGGCACAAGCACGCCATCGTTGACGATGAGGAAGTTGGCGTGGCTCGGCGGCAGGTCGCGTCCGGCCAGTCGGATGGGGCGGGGCAGGGGGAGCTCGATGACCTCGAGGCCCGACCCGTCCCTGAGCCGCAGCGAGCGGAGACGCTCCAGGTTGTCCCGCATGGGCCGGTGGTTGGGCGACGCAGGGTCGTCCTCGGTCACGGCCACGAGCTGGCGGCGGCCGGTGAACCGCGCGAGATTGTCGATGTGCCCGTCGGTGTCGTCGTTGGCGAGCCCCTCGCCGATCCAGAGGATCTCGTCGATGCCCAGGCCCTCGCGGATGGCGGCATGGAAGGCCGCGTCATCCCGTCCCTCGGCGCGGTTGGGGTTGTTCTGCACCGCCTCGGTGGTCAGCAGCAGGCCATCGCCCGAGACCTCGATGCCGCCGCCCTCCAGCTCGAAGGGGTAGGCGAAGCGGCGGACGCCCCGTCGCTCCGCGACCCTTGCCGGCACCTGGTTGTCGAGCGAGGCCTCGAACTTCCCGCCCCATCCGTGGAATTCCCAGTCGGTGAGCGCCACCTCGCGGGTGCGGTCGTTGCGGACGAAGATGGGCCCGTGGTCCCGGCACCAGACGTCGTCGGTGGGGATGTCGGTCAGCTCGATGACCGAGAGATCCGCCTTGGCCGCCCGCAGCTCGCGCTCGGCCTCGGCGCGCAGCGCGCCCGCGGCGTTGATGCGGACCGGCTGGAAGCGGCTGATGGCCGCGGCGAACTCCGCGAACTTCGCCGGGATGAGGTCGTAATGGCCCGGCCAGAGGGCGCGGTTGGACGGCCAGGAGAGCCAGGTCGCCGCCTGGGGCTCCCACTCGGCGGGCATGCGGAAACCCAGCGCGCGCGGCGATTCCATCGGGTCAGTCGCGGAGGCGGCGGGTGAGGTCGCCGAAGGCGTCGATGCGGCGGTCGCGGAAGAACGGCCAGATGCGGCGGAACTCGCGCTGGCGGGCCAGGTCGCAGTCCGCGACGAGGACTTCCTCGCGGTCGGCCGAGGCCTTGGCCACGACCATGCCGTAGGGATCGCTGACGAAGCTCTGGCCCCAGAAGAGGGTGCGACCCTCGGTCCCGACGCGGTTCGTCGCGGCGATGTAGCAGCCATTCGCCACGCCGTGCCCCCGCTGGACGGTCTCCCAGGCGTTGTGCTGGGCCACCCCGAGGGTCGCCCGCTCCTCGGGCAGCCAGCCGATGGCGGTCGGGTAGAAGAGGATGTCGGCCCCGGCGAGCGCGGTGAGGCGCGCCGCCTCGGGGTACCACTGGTCCCAGCAGATGAGCACGCCGATCGTCCCGTGCGCGGTCTTCCAGGCCCGGAAGCCCAGGTCGCCGGGGGTGAAGTAGAACTTCTCCTCGAACCCGGGATCCTGCGGGATGTGCATCTTGCGGTACTTCCCGAGCAGGGAGCCGTCGGCGTCGATGACCGCCGCCGTGTTGTGGTAGACCTCGCTGCCGCGGGCCTCGAACAGCGGGGCGACGATCGCGACCCCGAGGCGCGCCGCGACCCGGCGGAGCTCCGCCACGGTCGGCCCCGACTCGATGGACTCGGCGAGGTCGAAGTGCCGCGGGTCCTGCGTGACGCAGAAGTAGCGGGTCGTGAACATCTCCTGCAGCCCGATGATGCGCGCGCCCTTGGCGGCGGCCTCCTCGATGCGGGGGATGGTGCGGCGCAGGTTGGCCGCCGGGGTCTCCTCGGCGAGGAGCTGCACGAGCCCGATGCGGACGGTGTCGGCCATGGCGGTCAGCGGACCAGCTTGTTGATGGAGTACTCGAAGATGCCCTCGGCGCCGTTGGCCTTGAGCGTCGGGATGATCTCCCGCGACAGGCGGCTGTCGACCAGCGTCTCCACCGCGACCCAGCTCGGGTCGCTCAGGGGCGAGACCGTCGGGTTGCGCAGGGCGGGAAGGGCCGCGGCGACCTTCTCGAGCGAGGCCTTGGGAAGGTTGAACTTCAGGCCGACCATGTGCTGGGCGTCCAGCGCGCCGCGCAGCATGAGGGCGACCTGCTCGATCTTGGCCCGCTTGGCGGGGTCGGCCCAGGCCTTGCGGTTCGCCACGAGCACCGTCGTCGTCTCCATCAGCGTGTCGACGATGCGCAGCTTGTTGGCCTTGATGGAGGAGCCGGTCTCGGTGATGTCCACGATGGCGTCGGCCAGCTCGGGGACCTTGACCTCGGTCGCGCCCCAGGAGAACTCGACCTCGGCGGTCACGCCGTGGCCGGCGAGCCAGCGGCGGGTCGTCTCGACGAGCTCGGTGGCGATGCGCTTGCCCTGGAGGTCCTTGGGGGAGCGCACGGGGGATTCCTCGGGCACGCAGAGCACCCAGCGGGACTTCTGCGCGGTGGCGCGGCTGTAGACCAGCTCGCAGACCTCGTGCACATCCGCCGCGTTCTCCCGCACCCAATCCTGGCCGGTCAGACCGCAGTCGAAGAAGCCGTGCTCCACGTACCGGGCCATCTCCTGGGCGCGGATGAACCGGCCATCCAAGGCAGGGTCGTCAAAGGAAGGTCGGTAGGATCGGCTGCTCTTGGCCACCGGGAACCCTGCCCGGGCAAAGAGACCCAGGGTGGCTTCCTCCAGGCTGCCCTTGGGCAGGCCGATCATGAGTTTGGCGAGGTTTTGGCTCATTTTGACCCCCTTAGGGAAGGCCAAGGGGGCCTCCCGGGGCAAGGGTGAACCTCCCTCAAAGGGATTGACCCGCCTCGCCTCCCTGCGGAGATTGTCCGCCCTTCCCCATGACTCGTCTCGCCCTTCTCGTCGCCTCCCTGGCCCTCGTCGCCTGCGCCGGCAGCAGCCCTTGGGCTGGCGGTTCCGCCCAGTCGACCGAAACCTCGACCGGCCCTGATCTCACCCCCTCGGCGCCTGCCGAGGGCGGCGCCAACCAGGCCCCTCGCTACAGCTGGCAGAAGACCGAGACCACCGAGGCCGCCCCCGAGGCGCCCAAGGATGGCGCCCCTGAGGACGAGACCAAGGCCCGTATCCAGGCCAAGCGCCCGGAGCACGCCCTGATCGCCATCGCCCTCAAGAACAAGCCCGAGGCTGGCGCCACGCTCCAGCTCACCAAGAACGGCGAGGCCATCCTCGTGAAGGTCATCCGTTCCGACGACCGCTCGACCATCGCCGACATCCTCGCCGTCCAGGATCCCGCCAAGCTGCGCAAGTTCCTCGATGCCCTCGAGGTCGGCGACGAGGTCCTCTGCGGCCCTCCTGCCGACCTGCCGGTCGCGGAGTGATTCGGGCCTGTGCCCGAGAGCGGGTCAGCTGAACAGCGGAACTGCTGAACAGCTGGCGACAACTCGCTGACGCTCGTTGCCTCGGGTAGGGGAGATTCCTACGGAATCTCCGCGGAGGTTGCGTAGCAACCTCCCTACCTATCAACCTTAGATAGGGCGTCTTCTCCGAAACCGCCCCATCCGATGCGCGCATCCATGCCTCCGTGCCGCCGTGAAGCCGATCCGGCAACGAGCGCAGCGAGTTCTCGCCCGCCAACCCGCCAACACCGCTCATTCCGCTGCCCAGCTCGGCGTCAAAACAGCTCACCAGCGGTTCAGCCCCTCAGCCTTCGGGCAAAGCCCGACCCACGCCAGAAAGTCCCAGATAGTGTCACAGCCCGGCTTTCGCCCCGCGTTTTCCTCGCCATTGCCGCCGCTTTGGGCCTCGGATGGCTGGCCCTCTTCCTGCTAACTCATACCCCATGGCTTCCTCCCATCCCGTCACCCGCCTCGCCAAGGGGCTCCTTTGGGTCACCCTCGCCCTGATTGTCCTTGGGGTGGGCGGTGTCTGGATCGCCGGCCGCGCCTTGCCGAGCCTCGCCGCCGGTGTCGTGAGCTCGCGCACGGGCGTTGACCTCGCCTGCGGCGACAACGCCACGAATCTCTTTGTCGGCCGTGTCGACCTCGCCGACCTCGTCCTGGGCAATCCCGAGGGCTATGCCCCCGGGGAGTCGGTGCGAATCCGCCGACTGGTCGTGGATCTCGACGCCGGCTCGTTCCTCTCCGACGGCACCCGCGTCATCGAGGAGGTCGAGCTGGACCTCGACCGCGTCACCCTCGTCGGCAAGGGCGACATCGCCTCCGACAACAACCTCGTCGCCATCGCCAAGGCATGGCAGGCCTCGGGCGGTCCCGCCGAGCCCGCCGCCGAGCCTGCGCCCGACGAGTCCCCTGCCCCCGGCTTCGTCATCCGCAGGCTCCGCCTCCGCGTCGGCGGCGTGACGCTCGCCGAGGCGATGCCCGGCGGCGCCCAGCGCGTCATCCTCAAGGAGGACCGCGGCCTCGAGTTCGTCGCCACCGACGTCACCCAGGACAACCTCGCCAACACGGTCGTCGCCCCGATCACGGCCGCCGCGATGTCGCGCGCCGCGACGCGCCCCGAGCTGCTCTTCGACGAGGCGCTGCGGCGGAGGAAGTGAGGCCTGAGGGCCTGATGGCTTCACGGGGGCACGGCTTCGCGGCGGCACGGAAGCACAGGGGCACGGAAGCACGGAATCCTTGCGATAACGAGTATCACCAAGTTCCATCCCATAAGCCCCGCCCACCGTCCCGCAGACCCCAGTAGCCGCTTTTTAATTTCTCCCCCTGCTTTCCCATGTCCGAACCCGCTCCCGAGACACCTCCCGCCCCCGAGGCCGCGCCTGACGCGCGCCTCGCCGCCCTCGAGGCCGAGGTGGCCCAGCTGAAGGATGCCCTCCTCCGCGCCAGCGCCGACCAGCAGAACCAGGCCCGCCGCCACCAGCGCGACCAGGCCGACCTCCGCCGCTTCGCCGCCGGCGCCGTGATCGAGGATCTCCTGCCCGCGCTGGATTCCCTCCGCCTCGGCCTCGCCTCCGCCGAGGGCCAGCCCGGCGCCGCGGTCGCCGCCGGTTTCGCCATGGCCATCCAGCAGCTCGAGGCCGCGCTCGCCGGCCATGGTCTCAAGGAGATCCCCGCGCTCGGCCAGCCCTTCGACCCCGCCCGTCACGAGGCGCTCTCGCAGGAGGTCGCCGCCGACAAGCCCGAGGGCGCCGTCCTGCGCGTGCTCCGCACCGGCTGGACGCTCCATGATCGCCTCCTCAGGCCAGCCGGCGTCGTCGTCGCCGCCCCTCCCGCCGCCTGACCATGCCCGAGGACTACTATGAACTGCTCGGCGTCGCGCGCGACGTCTCCGCCGAGGACCTCAAGAAGGCCTATCGCAAGAAGGCCATGCAGTACCACCCCGACCGCAACCCGGGCGACAAGGCGGCCGAGGAGAATTTCAAGAAGGTCTCCCGCGCCTATGAGGCGCTGTCCGACCCGCAGAAGCGCGCCCTCTATGACCAGCATGGCGCCGCGGCCTTCGAGCAGGGCGGCCCCGGCGGTGCCGGAGGCGGCGGCGGGTTCCAGGGCGTCGACCCGATGGATATCTTCCGCCAGATGTTCGGCGGCGGGTTCGGCGGCGGGTTCGGCGGGCAGGAGTCCGACGGCTCGGGAGAGGACCTTTCCCTCGAGCTCGGGCTGACCCTCGAGGAGGCGGCGTCCGGCGTCGAGCGCACCGTCCGCTACCGTCGCCATGCCGCGTGCGAGCCTTGCGGCGGCACCGGCGCGGAGAAGGGCTCCAAGACCTCCAAGTGCGGCACTTGCGCCGGCCGGGGCCAGGTCGTGCGATCGAACGGTTTCTTCCAGGTCCGGCAGACCTGCCCGACCTGCGGCGGCGGCGGCGTGCGCATCGACAAGCCCTGCAAGGCCTGCCGCGGCGAGGGCCGCGCGGTCGTCTCCCATGAGGTGCCGGTCAAGGTCCCCGCGGGCGTCGACAACGGCACGCGGCTCCGTTCCAGCGGCAACGGCTCGGCCGGGCTGCGGGGCGGCGACGCCGGCGACCTGTATATCCTGATCCGGGTCAAGGACCACGACCGATTCGAGCGCGACGGCGACGACCTCGCCTGCGGCCATTCCGTGAGCTTCCCGACGCTCGCCCTCGGCGGCACGGTCGAGATCGCCACCCTGCGCGGCAAGGCCTCGCTCAAGGTCCCCGAGGGAACCGCCTCGGGCACCGTCTTCCGCCTCCGCGGCGAGGGCATGCCCAACCTGAGGAACCCCGAGCGCCGCGGCGACCTCCACGTCCGCGTCGAGGTCCATGTGCCGACCAAGCTGACCGCCGAGCAGCGCGAGGCGCTCGAGGCCTTCGCCAAGGCCGGCGGCGACGCCGCGCCCGCCCGCAAGGGCAAATGGCGCTTCTTCGGGTGATCAGGCGCCGGTCCCGCGCAGCGTGACCTCGCCCGAGGCCACGCGCGCCGCCTTGCCGTTGCCCAGCCTGAGACGCAGCGCCCCGTCGTCCTCGATGCCGTCGGCCACGCCGGCCAGCGGCTTGCCGCGCAGCGTCACGCGCACCGGCTTGCCGCGGAGGCAATCCCGGCGCGCCGCCTGCCGGCGGAAGTCGGCCGCGAACCGGCCCTCCTCGAAGCGTTCCCAGGCGCGCTCGAGCGCGGCGATCACGCCGGCCGCGGCGGCGCTGGGGTCGACGGGGCCGCGCGCCGCCTCCCGCAGGCCTCCGGCCCTGCGCCGAAGCTCGGCCGGCCAGTCGGCGCCGGGACCCTCGAGGTTAAGCCCGAGCCCGAAGACGAGGTCCCGCACGGCGTCGGCATCGACGCGCGCCTCGGTGAGCATGCCCGCCACCTTGCGGCCGCCGGCGTCCAGCAGGTCGTTGGGCCACTTGAGGCCGAGCTCGGCGCCGTGGGCATCCGCCAGGTGCTCGCAGACGGCGAGCCCCATCCAGACGGTGAAGGGCCCGAGCCGATCGAGCGGCAGGAAGGGGCGGAACGCGAGGGAGAGATGGAGGTTCCCGTCGCGGTCGCTCTGCCAGCTGCGGCCGAGCCGCCCGCGTCCCGCCGTCTGCCTCCGCGCCAGCACGGCGAACGGCGCCTCCGCGCCCCTCGCGAGCCGCCGCTCCGCCTCGCTGTTCGTGCTGTCGACCGTGTCCAGCGCCTCGCAGGGCAGGCGGCAGCCGAGGCGCCGCAGGTGCGCCTCGAGCAGGGCGGGGTGGACGCGCGGCGGCGTCCCCACCAACCGGTATCCCTTGCGCGGCGACGCCTCGAAGGCCAGCCCCTCGCGCCGGAGCCGCGCGAGCCGGGCCCAGATGGCCACCCGCGAGACGCCGAGCTCGCCCGCGAGGTCGTCGCCGCTCACCGCGGCGTCCCCCGCGTCGAGGAAGGCCCTGAGGATGCTGCCGTCCAGGTTGTCCATCTCAGGCCCAGTCGAGGCCGATGTCGGCCCAGGGCGCCCCGTGGGTCAGGGCGCCGCACGAGATGAAGTCCGCCCCCAGCGCGCCGAGGCGGGGGAGCGAGGCGAGGGTGACGCCGCCGCTGATCTCGCACCACGCGCGCTCGCGCGCGCGGGGGATGGCGGCGATGAGCTCCGCCTCCGGGAAGTTGTCGAGCAGGACGATGTCCGCGCCGGCCTCCAGCACGGGCTCCAGCTGCTCCGGACGGTCCACCTCGACCTCGACGAGCAGGTCCGGCCGGGCGCGCCGCGCCCGCCGCACCCACTCGGCGAGCCGCTCGCCGGCCGCGGCGCCCTCGGAGGCGAGGTGGTTGTCCTTGGCCATGATGCGGTCGTGCAGGCCGAGCCGATGGTTCCACCCGCCGCCTTGCCCGACGGCGTATTTCTCGAGCACGCGGAAGGCGGGTGTGGTCTTGCGCGTGTCCAGCAGCCGCGTCGGCGAGCCCGCCAGCGCCTCGACGTGCCGGCGCGTGTGCGTCGCCACCCCCGAGAGCCGCTGCAGGAAGTTGAGCAGGGTGCGCTCCGCCGACAACAAGCCGGCCACGGGGCCCTCGATCTCCGCCAGCACCGCGCCGGGTCCGACGGCCGCGCCGTCGGATGCCAGCAACCGGCAGCGCGCCCCCTCGCCGAAGACGCCGAGGACGAGGGGCAGGAGCGGGAGGCCCGCCGGCACCAGCGGGTGCCTGGCCACCACCTTGGCCGCCCCGCGCAGGCCCGGGCGTATCAGCGCCGAGGTCGCGTCGCCGGGCCGCTCGGGACGGACCCTCAGGCCCTCGCCCGCCAGGTCCTCCGCCCGCGCCATCTCCGCCAGCCGCCGGAGCCAGGCCGGGTCGATCTCGTCCCACGACAGGCGACGGGCGAGGCGCGCGAGCTGCTCGGGGTGGCGAGGCATGCCGCAGGATGGATGAGAAGGGGCGGGGGTAGCAAGCGACGGCTGGCCCCCGGGGCCGCGCGTTTATGTTCTGTCCCGCCGGCGCGGATGGCCCCAGCATCCGACGCCATGCCCGCCCGCATACGCCTCCCCCGCCGCCCCGCCCCCGCGCCCGTCCTCGTGGTGGGCTCCGTCGCGTATGACTCCATCGAGACGCCCCATGCCAAGGGCGAGCGCATCCTCGGCGGCAGCGCCTCCTACGGCGCCCTCGCGGCCAGCTATTTCACCGAGCCCCGCCTGGTCGGCGTCGTCGGCCATGACTTCCGCGCCGCCGACCGGCGCAAGCTGGAGCGCCGCGGCATCGACCTCTCGGCCCTCCGCGCGGACGAGGGCGGGCGCACCTTCTTCTGGCGCGGCCGCTACCACGACAACTTCAACCGGCGCGAGACCCTCGAGCTCGAGCTCAATGTCTTCGAGCGCTTCCGCCCCGACCTCCCCGGGGCCCACCGCGCCTCGCCGTTCGCCCTCATCGGCAACATCCGCCCCGACCTCCAGCTCCACGTGCTCGACCAGATGACCGGGAAGCCCTTCGTCGTCGCCGACACCATCGACATCTGGATCGAGACGATGCGCGACACGCTGCTGCAGGTGCTGCGCCGCGCCGACATCACCGTCATCAACGACAGCGAGGCCGCCAAGATCACCGGGGAGACCAATGCCGTCGCCGCCGGCCGCGCGCTGCGCGCCCTCGGGCTGCGCACCGTGATCGTCAAGAAGGGCGAGCATGGCGCCCTCCTGCTGCACGACGACGGGCTCTTCACCCTGCCGGCCTTCCCCGTCGAGCGGCTGCACGATCCCACCGGCGCGGGCGACAGCTTCGCGGGCGCGCTCATCGGCTACCTCGCGGCCCGCGGCGAGACCGGCTTCGCGGCCCTCCGCGAGGGCATGGCCTTCGGCACCGCGGTCGCCTCGCTCACCGTCGAGGACTTCTCCTGCGACCGCCTCGCCTCGGCGGGCTGCGCCGAGATCCGCCGCCGCCGCCGGGAGCTGAGCAAGATCACCCGGATCTGACCCGGGCGTCAGCCCGGGTCAGATCCGGGTGCGGGTCAGCTGGTGGGCGGAACAGCTGGACAGCGGCGGTGATCGGGCTGCCGCCCGAGAGCGGAACGGCTGAGCAGCGGAGCGGCGGAACGGCTGAGCAGCGGCGTTGAACTCGCGTCCGCTCGTTGCCACGGCGATTCCGCGCCCCTGTGCCGTCGTGAAGCCGCGCTTCCCGCCCCAAGGGAGCCAGGTAAGGACACCTCTCCGAGGCGTCCGCGGCCGGGTCGGAGACCCAGCCTTACCCGGAATGGATTCCAGGTGGCAGATTTCAAAGTCCAGACAACCCAGGCCGCCGTGTCTTTCCTGTCCTTTGAATTCTTTCCTCTGAAGTCTAGCTTGCCTGCTGTTCCGCCCATCAGCCAACCCGCCCATCAGCCGTTCCGCTCAGACTAGCCCAGCCACTCCGCTGTTCCGCCGTTCAGCCGTTCAGCCCCCTGCCTTTCCTGTCCTTCGAATTCTGTCCTTTGAAGTCTATCTCGCGCGCCGCCAGGCTTCCTCCAGCCCGATGAGCGTCAGGTGGGGGATGTGCCGGAGACGCGCGGCGAGCTCAGGGGGCAGGAAGTCGGCCGTGCCGCCCGTGGCGAGGAGCGCCGGCGCCGGCGCTCCCTCGGCGGCGAGCTCGGCCAGGAGCGCGTCGAGGATGGTCCCGATCATGCCCGCGAACCCGAGGGCGCAGCCCGCCCGCATCGCGTCGGCGGTCGACTTGCCGACGGCCTTGCCGGCGCGGACGTAGGCCGGGTCGAGCCTCGGCAGCAGGGCGGTCCGCCCGTGGAGGTAACTCGTCATGACCGCCAATCCGGGCGCGATGACGCCACCCGCATAGCCCTTGGCGGTCA
>VFQT010003437.1_pt1 | contig 14430 bp, 14 predicted proteins | sample 3512381 | NCBI WGS metagenome assembly VFQT01 (sample SAMN10412376, study PRJNA504923) | tailings metagenome | isolation source: Relicate 2 Philex TSF3 active mining site | place: Philippines: Tuba, Benguet | collected 2017-08-29 | reverse complement strand
ACAATGTCAAAACCAGTATCTGGATCTGGTCCGAGCACTCTGTCTTTGATTTCAGGAGCGTTTACTAGCTCAACCGCTTTTTCGGTGGTGAGCTGATCGGGTGTAAGACCAATTGGAATGTTTACGATGCGACGCTCTTCGCCACTTCCAATTTCAAGGTAAGCACCATACTTACCAGTTCGAAGCGTGATACCTTCACCAAGATCAAAGCTGTTGATTGCTCTTGGGTCAGAGTCTGAAAGTGATTCAACGGTCGCTCTTAGTCCATCAGATCCGAAATAAAAGTCTTTTAGCCAGCTGGTGCGATCAAGTTCACCCAGTGCAATTCGGTCTAGATCTTCTTCCATCTTTGCGGTGAATTCGTAGTCCACTAGGTGGTCAAAATTTTCTTCTAAGAATCGAGTAATAGTGAAGGCAATCCACTCTGGCACCAGGGCACTGCCCTGCTTGACTACATAACCCTTGCCAATGATCGTGGAGATGATCGACGCATAGGTGGAGGGCCGGCCAATACCCTTTTCTTCCAGGGCCTTCACCAAGGAAGCCTCGGTGTATCGAGCGGGAGGCTGAGTCTGGTGGCTCTTGGCAATTGATTCCTTTATATCAACGCTGGCGCCCTCGCTCAGGCTTGGTAGCTTGCCTGATTCCTCGTCCTCTTCATCCTTGGTCTCGTCATAAACCGCCAAAAATCCCTTGTAGTTGACTACCGTTCCACTGGCCGTGAATTCAAGTAGCCCCGCCTGCGCCTTTACCTCTAGCTTGGCGGTAGTTGTGGAAAGCTTCGCATCTGCCATCTGTGAAGCAAGAGTTCTGCGCCAAATCAGATCATACAAAGCGTGAGATTTTCCAAGCAGAACAGATGCCAACTCGGTTGGAGTTTGGAAAATATCACCAGCTGGGCGAATTGCTTCGTGAGCTTCCTGCGCATTTTTTGATTTTGCGGCATAAACTCTCGGCTCATCCGCCACAAGTTCTTTCCCAAACAATTCGGTTGCTTGCTTTCTTGCTGCAGCAATTGCCTGCTGAGAAAGATTTGGTGAGTCAGTTCTCATATAGGTGATGTAACCACCCTGATAAAGCTGCTGCGCAATGTCCATCGTCATCTTTGCACTCAGTCCAAGTTTCCTAGAAGCTTCCTGCTGCAAAGTGGAGGTTGTGAAAGGCGCGTAAGGTTTTCTAGAGTTTGGCTTTGACTCAACCGAAACAACCTTCAGAGTCTTGCCATTGACATCGGATGCGATCTTCTCGGCGGCTTCGGTGTCTAGCACTACAACATCAGCGGTTAGTTTTCCTTTTTCATCAAAACTCTTCGAGACCGCAATGCGCTTTCCATCAATTGACAGAAGCTTCGCATCAAAGGCGATTGAATCAAATTCGCATGTTGCAACTACCGACGAGTAGTTTGCGGCAACGAATGCCATTCGTTCGCGCTCGCGCTCAACAATCATTCGCATGGCAGGCGACTGCACACGACCTGCTGAAAGGCCGCGATTAATCTTTCGCCATAAAACAGGTGAAATTTCATAACCAACCAGGCGGTCAAGAACACGCCTAGTTTCCTGAGCCTGGATTAGGTTGTCATCCAGCTCTCGGGTGTTTTCCTTAGCCTCGGCAATTGCCTTGGCAGTGATCTCATTGAAAACCATTCGACGAACTGGAACCTTTGGCTTTAGGACCTGCAGTAGGTGCCAGGCAATGGCCTCTCCTTCGCGATCCTCATCTGTTGCCAGATACAGCTCATCGCAGGTCTTGAGGGCTTGCTTGAGCTCTGTCACGGTTTTGTTCTTGCCAGCTGAGATGACATAAAAAGGTGTGAAGTCGTTTTCAACGTCAATTGAGAACTTGGCTAGCGATGGGCTGGCCTTCTTTTGCTCGGCAGGGATTTCCTTGGCCTCCGCCAGATCGCGGATGTGACCAACTGATGCCATGACTGAAAAGTCATCGCCTAAGTATTTGGCTATTGTCTTGGCCTTGGCAGGCGACTCAACAATCACCAGTTTCTTACCCAAGTACTTACCCCTAATCCGTTTGGGCAGCCTCCGCCTTCGCAGTTAGAGACAGCCCTAAGTAATTCTTACCAGCGCTTACGCTGACAACCCCACCGACAATACGGCAGGAATATAGGTTTGCGCCATTCACCCGCGCAATTTCGGCCGCATTTGGGCAGGGATAGCCAGCAATTATGCCGATTCGACTATCTGATCCGGTCAAGGCTGCTAGGTCCGCAATCAGCTGAACCTTGGCTTGCTGGCGCGATATATCAAGCGCTAAACCAACCGCGAGAGCAAGAAATGAAGCAATCCCTGCAAACAAAATCAAAATAGTTGCAGCCGATCCGCGCTCTAACCCAGTGTCATAGCGCAATATTCACTCTCCAAAATCAGTATTGGCGATTTCAAAACCAAGCACACATAGCGCCCCTCACTATAAGTTTTGAGTTCGTAACCAGTAGGCGGAGAGACTGTTTCACCAAGTGAGTGAAGTCTTGCCAGCTGCATGGCGGTGAGCTCGAGTTTTATGCCAGCCAGTGCCAGCGGGAAAAGTCCAAGCAGCAAAGTCACCGCCAAGATCATGGCTGGCATCACCAGCATGAACTCAGCGGTGACCGCTCCTTTGTCACTACGAAATACCAAGAGCTCTCGCCACCAGACCAAATAGCAACTGTCGGACTTCTTCGCTGCGCATGATAAGCAGCATTAGGCCAGCGAAGGCAACTCCAGCCAATGTTGCAATCGCATACTCGGCTGTAATGGCACCTCTTTCGCTAATTAGTGTTTTCATTTTTCTCCTTTCTTAGTTGGTTAGTCCCACCAGGGTTGGTGGAATGGTGAAAAGCATGAATGCGGGAAGTGTTGTCAGTCCCAGTGGAATAAGAAGTCGAACGGAAAGAATTTTTGCCATCTCAACTTTTTGAGAAAGTTGACGATGCAAAGAGTTTTCAATTTCGCTACCTACTAGCTTGCTGAGTGCAGCTCCGGTTTTATTGGTGAGAGCTACCAGACTTTTTACACGTGAGCTTTCAAGCAGCTCAGGAAAACGCTTTGCAATCTGGCCAGTAGTGAGACCGGTAGCAATAGCAATTGAGAACTTCTGCAGATCGGCGATTGAGAAACGCTCGTCCAAGGAATTTAGTAGTCGCTTACTGATCCGATGGCCCAGGTAAAGCAATCCAGAACCAAGCAGGATTGCAATCACAACTAGCGGATTCGTCAGTGAATCCAGGCTGCTAATACCCGTGAGAAAGGTAAGTGCCAAGGTAAGCAGCGGCAGCCACAGCAGCAGACGTTTGGTTGCTCTTGGCATGGCCATGGCTTGGGCTAGCTCCGCCTTGGCTCTTTCGCTGCTTTCTTGCTGGCTGGAGAGAGATATAAGAAGTGTCCTGAGTGGAGCTCCCAGCTCAATTGCCAGCGCGACCTCGCTTGGAAGCTCTTTGATATCAAGTTCACTCAGGGAGCTCTTGAGGTCAACCCCGGCATCGAGCAAAGCGGAAAGAGATCTAAAGTCCATTAGATTCTCACCAGCTTCAGTTGATCCTGCTCAAAGATGGCGGTGGCCATTGCGGCTATTTTTCGGCTTGGTGTGCGCTCCAGCTGAATAAAGAGATCAATCGAGCTAGCAAGGTGGTGGGTTAGCTCTTTAGTAAATCCACCCAGCAACCCAAGTATGGTTAGTCGCTGCGGAATCTGTTCAATGGATGTGGCATGGAGAGTTGTTAGTGACCCTGGGTGGCCATTACTGACAGCTTGTAAAAACGCAACCAGCTCATCTTTTCTTACCTCGCCAACCACTACGCGATCCGGCCGCATGCGCAGCGACTGAACAACCAGTTGGCTAAGTGTTATCTCGCCAACGCCTTCCTGGTTGTTCTCTCTGGCAGTTAGGGCTATCGCTGGAAAATCTAGAAACAGCTCTGGCACTTGCTCAATAGTGATGATGCGCTCTCTTAGCTTTCCAATCAAGGCTCTAAGCAAGGTTGTCTTGCCACTGGATGTTGGACCTGAGATCACAATGGTTTTCTTTTGCTCGACGGCAGATTCTAAGAACTGCGCTTGCTGATTGGTGAGCATGCCGCTAGCAACTAAAGATTCGAGAGAAGAGAATTCAGATGAGTGCACTCGCATACTCAAACTTGCCTCAGAGCAAATTCCATGTGGTAACAGCATGTGCAGTCGTGTGTGACCAATCGAAAGATCCAACATGGGAGATGCAATATCAAGGCGAGCGCCGGCATCAAATGCCAGTTGGCGAAGAGCTTGCTCTAGCTTTTCTGAGGAAGAAAACGGTGACCTAACTGGCTGCAGACCATATCCACAATCAACCAGACACTGATCACCAAACAGTAAGACGTCTTTCACGCCACGAATTTGAGTTAGCGGCTCTAGCCAATCCGGAATGCTCATGGCCAGAGCTTGCCGAAGTGAAAAACCAATAAATGACGACAGCAAAAAACTGTGGAAAAAGAAGGGGCGGTAGCTTTGGGGGAAAGCTACCGCCTGCCACCGGGGTCAAAATGGGGGGATGTCCCCCGGCAGAACTGACCTAAATCAGCTCAATAAGAATAGGCACAAAAAGGAAGTTTTTGTTCCCCATTTGGGGGACTTTCACAAATTCTCAGTCTTCTTCAAGGGTTGGAATCTGGCAGGATTGGGCACAGTAAGGACATAGATGTCAAAACCTGAGATAGAAAACCTACTGTCGGAAGACCGGCGATTCTCCCCTTCCGGGGCCTTTACCGCCGCAGCGATTGCCCGACCTGAGCTTTATGAAGAGGCGTCCGACTGGGAGGCCTTCTGGGCCAAACAGGCTCGAGAGCTGCACTGGCACAAGCCCTTTACTAAAACGCTCGATTTCTCTGATGCCCCGTTTGCCAGGTGGTTTGAGGATGGCGAACTAAATGTCAGCTATAACTGCCTAGATCGCCACGTTGAAGCTGGCTGGGGAAAACGAATTGCTCTGTTTTTTGAAGGTGAACCAGGTGACAGCAAAACCTACACCTACCTTGATCTACTAACTGAGGTCAAGAAAGCAGCGAACGTTCTTACCAAACTTGGTGTCAAAGCTGGTGATCGAGTTGCAATTTATATGCCACTGATTCCTGAGGCGATCATTGCGATGCAGGCTGTGGTTCGCATAGGTGCTGTGCATTCAGTTGTCTTTGGTGGATTTTCTGCCGATTCACTAGCTGCCCGAATCCAAGACGCTGGCGCGAAATTAGTTATTACAGCCGATGGTGGATATAGAAAAGGAAAGGCAAGTGCTCTAAAACCTGCCGTTGATGAAGCGCTGGCAAATGATAAGTGCCCATCTGTTGAAAAAGTGTTGGTAGTCAAACGCTGCGGCAATCCAATTGATTGGGATAGCAATCGCGATTTGTGGTGGGAAGAGGAGATGTCTCTGGTTGAGACAGAGCACATCGCCCAAGGCTTCAATGCCGAGCATCCATTATTTATTCTCTATACCTCAGGTACCACGGGTAAACCCAAGGGCATCCTGCACACCACAGGTGGCTATCTAACGCAAACCTCCTTTACTCATAAAAATGTTTTTGATCTGCATGAAACTAAGGACGTTTACTGGTGCACGGCTGATGTTGGTTGGATTACAGGTCACTCCTATGTTGTCTATGGGCCTATGGCAAATGGCGTTACCCAGGTAATTTACGAGGGAACACCTGACACCCCAGACTGGGGCCGCTGGTGGGACATCATTCAGAAGTATCACGTCAACATCTTCTACACCGCTCCGACCGCTATTCGTTCGTTCATGAAACTAGGCAGCAAAGTCGTAAGCCACTATGACCTATCCTCCCTGCGACTGCTCGGATCAGTTGGTGAGCCAATTAATCCAGAAGCATGGATGTGGTATCGAGAAGTAATTGGGTCGGGCCAGGCTCCGATTGTGGACACATGGTGGCAAACCGAAACCGGTGCCATCATGATTTCTCCACTGCCTGGCATCACGGCAACTAAGCCAGGAAGTGCCATGAAGCCACTTCCTGGAATAAGTGCTTCAGTGGTGGACGATGATGGAAATGAAGTTGGTAATGGTCACGCTGGCTACCTAACGCTCAATCGACCATGGCCTTCGATGCTCCGAGGAATTTGGGGTGATCCGCAGCGATTCAAAGAAACTTACTGGTCTCGCTTTCCAGGCCGATACTTTGCCGGTGATGGAGCAAAGCTTGATGGCGAGGGCGACCTTTGGTTGCTTGGCCGCGTAGACGATGTGATGAATGTGTCTGGTCACCGACTCTCCACAACAGAAATTGAATCAGCGCTGGTTGCCCATCCATTCGTGGCCGAGGCAGCGGTGGTCGGAGCAAACGACGAAACAACGGGTCAAGCGGTCGTAGCCTTTGTAATTCTGAGAACAAGTCAGCTAGACAACACGGGCAATGAGGCTGATGTAAGCAAGGAGCTTAGAGATCATGTTGCCAAGTTGATTGGCCCGATCGCTAAACCAAAAACCATCTTTGTAGTGAATGAACTACCCAAGACTAGATCTGGCAAAATCATGCGAAGACTGCTCCGAGATGTTGCAGAAGATAGGCCAGTTGGTGATATGACCACCCTTACGGACACCACCGTTATGGACACCATAAAGAGCCGCATTGCAGCAGGAGCAAACGACTAATTGGTAAAAGTACGCCTCGCTACCAAAGCAGACGAGCAGTCAGTCCTGCGACTACTTCGCAAATACTGCGATGAAGTAGGCACCCCTTTGATCGATGAGCACCTGCTAAAAGGCTTGGCCCCGCTGCTTGAAGAAAATGAACATGGGGTTGTACTTGTAGCAGAGAAGAGTGAAATTATCGGATATTCGATTCTTACCTGGGGTTGGGGAATTGAATCCGGCGGTAAAGAGGCACTGGTTGATGAAATGTTTGTCATCGAATCAGAGCGTGCCGGTGGGGTGGGAACAGCACTCATGCAAGCAAGCATTGATTACGCCAGAAAACAGGAAGTCCAAGTGATCTTTTTAGAAACAGAGGAAAATAATCCTCGCTCTAGGAGCCTTTATCAAAAGTTAGGTTTCGAACTGGAAAGTTCTATCTGGATGAGCTGCCGGCTCTAAGCAAACTCAACTATCAACTCAACTTCAACTGGTGCATCTAGCGGCAAGACTGCAACACCAACAGCACTTCGCGCGTGAATGCCCTTCTCACCAAAGATTTGCTCAAGTAGTTCACTTGCACCATTTACAACCGCCGGCTGTTGCGAGAAGGAGGGGTCGGATGAAACAAAGCCAACGACCTTTACAACTTTCTTCACTCGATCAAGATCACCAATCACACTCTTTACGGCAGCTACTGCATTGAGCGCGCAGATTCTTGCAAACTCTTTGGCCTGCTCAGCCGTCAAATCTTTTCCAACCTTGCCAGTGGCGGCTAGTTTTCCATCGACCAGTGGAATTTGACCAGCAGTGAAAACTAAGTTGCCTGACACTACTGCCGGAACATATGCTCCGGCTGGTGTCGCGACCTGCGGCAAGACAATGCCTAGTTCGCTGATTCTCTGATTGGCGCTCATTCGGCCACTCGCTTGAAAAAGGCAATCAAGCCGCCCTGCGGGCCGGTTATTACCTGGACCAGTTCCCAGCCCTGTTTGCCCCAGGTATTGAGGATTTCGGTTTCTTTATGCAGAAGTAGGGGCGTAGTTACGTATTCCCACTTGGTCATTCTCAGCTCCGTATCAGATTTGGCAAGGTAACCTAGAGTCTATGTCGAGCAAGCCATCCTCCTCGACGCTCGGAACCCTTCTAAAGTTCGGGTTTTTGAGCGCTATCGCTGGCCTACTCTCGGTGGCGTTATTCGCCCCAGCTGTGGCAGTAGCGGGAGTTGCCGCTACCACTGGCGTGGCGGCCTTTGAAGGATTGCCTGACTACATCAAGCCCATTAATGCCTCTCAGGCTTCCAACGTCTATGCCCTGAGAAATGGTGAGCCAGAGCTAATTGCAACCTTCTACCACGAAAACCGTGTCGAGATTCCATTTGAAGAGATGTCCCCCGCTTTGGTGGATGCAGTGGTGGCAGTGGAAGACCCACGTTTCTATCAGCACCCCGGCGTTGACATTATTTCTTTGATTCGTGCCGGGCTAACCAACATCGCATCCTTTGGTGAGGGTCCTGGTGCATCAACCATCACCATGCAGTACGTAAGAAGCTCATTAGTTGAAGCTGCGAACCTGTCAGGCGATGCTGAAGCTATTGCTGCCGCGACCGAGGTAACAATTCCTCGTAAGCTGCGTGAAATCAGACTTGCAATTGCACTGGAGGGTCAGGCCACCAAGAAGGAAATTCTGGCTGGTTACCTAAACCTGGTATTCCTTGGTAACCAAATCAATGGTGTTGAAACAGCAAGTCAGTATTACTTCGGAATTCCAGCAAGTGATCTAAATGTTCCGCAGGCCGCATATCTTGCAGGGATGCTCAAGTCACCAAATGATTACAAACCAGATGAGGCAGAAAACCTAGATCGCGGTCTTGGCAGACGTAACTATGTAATCCAGCGAATGGCGGATGAGGGTTACCTGACTCAAGAAGAGGCAGACAAATACAAAGAGTCTCCAATCCAGACCAAGATCACACCAGTCGAAGCTGGTTGTGAACTAAACCAAACCACCGCATTTTTCTGTGACTACACAGTTTGGACAATTAGAAACTCACCAGAGTTTGGTCAAACCGCAGAAGATAGAGAGATGCTGCTTCGACGCGGTGGTCTGGATATTTACACCACGCTTGACCTAGACATTCAGCAAACTGCCTGGGATGCCACCATGAAGACGTTGCCCGCTGATAACGAATGGGCTTTTGGAACGGCATCGGTTTCGGTTGAAGTGGGAACTGGTCGGGTTATTGCGATGGCTCAAAACCGCTACTTCAACCAATCCCCTGAGCCACCTGTTGGTGAAACCTCTGTCAACTACAACACCGACAAACCTTTTGGTGGATCAAGTGGTTTCCAGCCTGGTTCTACCTACAAGCTCTTCACATTGGCGGAGTGGCTGAAGCAGGGCTACTCACTGGGTGATCACGTCGATGGCCGAGTGGAAACTGGCGAAGATGTTGACCTGGATGGCCAGCCAGACAAAATCAAGATTTGGAACGTCGCGCAGGACTTCAGCGCAAGCTGTGGTGGCGTGGTTGGTCTTTGGGAAGTTAAGAACTCTGGAACTGACCAAGACGCCACAATCGATGACATCTCAATTTCGAGAGCAGTAATTACTTCTCAGAACACCGCCTTTGCTGCAATGGCATCGAAGTTAGATCTCTGCGCCATTCGCGACACTGCACAAGCTTTTGGTGTTCACCGAGCTGATGGCACCGAGCTTCTTTACTTCCCATCCACCATTTTGGGAACAAATGAAATTGCACCACTAACTATGGCTGCTGCCTATGCTGCAGTTTCGAACAGGGGTGTCTACTGCTCACCAGTATCGATTGACAAGGTAATTCTTCGCCGTGATGGCAGTGAGCTAAACGTTCCAAAGACGCAGTGTTCGCAGGCTGTTTCAGAGGAAGTTGCCCTAGCCATGGTGCAGGCCCTCAAGCCCGTCGTAACTGGCGGAACAGGTGCTCGCTCTAATCCTGGTGGTCCGGTGCCACTAGCTGGAAAGACCGGTACCACTGACAACCGAATCCACACCTGGATGATCGGTTTCTCCTCTGAAGTTGCAACAGCCACTTGGGTTGGAAACGTTTCAGGCCAGGTTAAGCAGCGCGGTAAGCGAGTAAACGGAAACGAAGTCACAATTATTCGCCACGAAATCTGGCGACAAATTATGAAGGCCGTCAATGAAAAATACGGCGGAACCAACTGGCCTGCACCAGATCCTAAGTATTTATCTGCTCCATCAATTGCTATCCCCGCCGTTGCAGGTCTAGACACAGAAACTGCCAAGGTTCAGCTAATGAGTGCGGGACTGAGCGGTGCAGTGATGGTTGAACAAGTTGCATCACCGTTCCCAGCAGGAACAGTAGCCTACACAACACCAGCTGCTGGTCAAGCAATTCCAAGAGGATCGCTGGTGAAGGTTTATGTTTCAGCCGGTGGTCGTCTAACAGTTCCCGATGTCAGAGGCTTGACTATTGAGCAGGCTAATTCCATGCTTCAGCAGGTTGGCTTGTTCGGAACACTTCCACAACCAAGTCAGAGTCAGTTCCAGAATAAGTGTGATCCAAACCTGCCAAAGGGATCTGTTTACTCAACTCAACCTGCGCCGGGTGAAGCAGTCCAACCAGCCTCTGCCGTTATCGTCATTCCAAATAAATGTGGTTAGCAACTAATGCAGGCCCGTTCCTGCTTAGAGAGCAATCAATAACTGGGACTGGACTAAACCTCAGAGTTCTACACATCTCTGATATTCACTTTGCACCAAGTCAAAAAGCAAAAGCAAAGTTCTTGTATGAGCTTTCGCAACTGAAACCAGATTTAGTGGTGAACACTGGTGACAACCTAGGTCACAGCCAAGCAATCAATCCTTTGCTTCTAGCACTAGAACCATTAATGGAGTTTCCTGGTGTTTTTGTAAACGGCAGCAACGACTATTCATCACCTAAGCTCACTAATCCGCTTCGCTATCTGGCTGGCCCTTCAAAGGTTGAAAACCGAGAGCGCGATCTTGATACTTCAAGGATGATCAGAGAGTTTGAGAATGCCGGCTGGCTAAACCTGAACAACCAGACAGGGAAATTATCAATAAAAAACCAATCAATAGATTTTGTCGGGGTTGATGATCCACACCTTGGCCTAGATAAGACTCCTCAAATCCAGTCAGAAAACTTGATAGCGGTTGCTCATGCTCCGTATCTAAGAGTTCTGGATAGCTTTGCAAACCTAGGCGCAAAGTTGATTTTCGCCGGCCACACCCACGGTGGCCAGTTATGTCTGCCAGGTGGCAAGGCACTTATTACTAACTGCGACCTGCCAACTTCACAAGCTCAAGGGGTCAGTAAGCACAGAGACAGCTGGCTGCAAGTGTCTGGTGGCATGGGTGCCAACATTTACACCCCGGTCCGACTGTTTTGTCCGCCCTCGGCGACACTGCTAACGATTAGTTAGGCAAGTTCCTTAGCAACCAATTCTGCAATCTCATAGGTGTTGAGTGCAGCACCCTTCCGCAAGTTATCGCCAACCACGAACATGTCCAAGGTCTTTGGGAAGTCTATAGACTGACGAAGTCTTCCAACAAAAGTTGGATCTTGACCTGCTACAAATGCAGGAGTTGGGAAGACACCTTTTTCTGGCTCATCCATAACCACAACCGTTGGCTGCTTCTCGAGCTCAGCTTTCGCGTCAGCAACTGAAATGTCATTGGCAAAGGTTGCGTGAACCGCAAGTGAGTGGCTGACCTGGACAGGCACACGCACACAGGTTGCTGCGACCTTTAGATCCTTGATTCCTAAGATCTTGCGCGATTCGTTTCGAACCTTCAGCTCTTCCGAGGTGTGGCCACCGTCTTTGACTGATCCTGCTAGAGGGATCACATTGAGAGCAATTGGGGTTGGCCAAAGTGAATCTCCAGCCTTTAGACCTTGTGCGGCAAGGGTCTTGGCAACGGAATCAGATTCTAATCCTGCTTCTGAATTAGTAGCCACGGCAGCAGTTTCTTTCTTAAGCTGTTCGATTCCAGATGCACCAGCACCAGAAACAGCTTGGTAGCTGGCAACAACAAGTTCAGTAAGTTGCCACTTACGGTGCAGCGCACCCAGTGCCGCCATCATTGTCAGAGTTGTGCAGTTTGGGTTTGCAATAATCCCCTTTGGTCTGCTTTTTGCCATATCTGGATTTACTTCAGGAACCACCAGTGGAACCTCAGGATCCATGCGGAAAGCAGCAGAGTTATCAACCACAACTACACCCTTCGCAGCTGCAATTGGCCCCCACTCAGCTGAAATCTCGTCCGGAACGTCAAACATTGCGATGTCAATGCCATCAAAAGCTTCTGGCGAAAGTGCGACAACTGTCAGTTCTTTTCCATGAACTGTGAGCTTCTTGCCAGCAGAGCGAGCAGATGCAATCAGGCGAATTTCACCCCAGATGTTTTCGCGGTTGTTGATGATGTCAATCATCACGGTGCCAACGGCACCGGTAGCACCGACTAATGCGAGATTTGGTTTCATGACTAGCGCCCCGTTCCCGCGTAAATAACTGCAGTTTCAGCTGCATCTAGCTCAAAGGCAGTGTGGACGATGCGGGTTGCTTCCTTTAGCTGATCAGCTCGGGTAATAACAGAAATCCTGATCTCAGAGGTCGAAATCATTTCGATGTTGATGCCAGCCTTAGCGAGAGCGCCAAAGAGCTTTGCACTAACACCAGAAGAGGTCTTCATGCCAGCTCCAACAATGGAGAGCTTGCCAATCTCGTCGTCATAGGTGATGGACTGGAAACCAATTGCTCCCTGCTGGCTCTTTAGAGCATCAACCACCTTGTGGCGATCGCTGTGAGGGAGGGTGAAGGAAATATCGCTGAGGTGATTTTCGGTCGTGGAAACGTTCTGCACGATCATGTCGATGTTCGCACCTGCCTCGGCAACCGCCTGGAAAATCTCAGCTGCCTTACCTGGACGGTCAGGCACACCAATGACGGTGATCTTGGACTGAGTGCTATCAGCTGCAACTCCGGAGACTACTGGCTCTTCCATTTCTTCTCCCTCTTTGGTGGTGTAGACAAGCGTGCCTGGGTCAGCACTAAAAGTTGAACGAACTCTGAGTGGAACTTTGTGTCTGCGAGCAAATTCGACGGCGCGAATGTAAAGAATCTTTGCACCCGACGAAGAAAGCTCCAGCATTGAATCCAAATCAATCTGAGCAAGCTTTCTGGCTCTCGGAACAATTCTTGGGTCGGCAGTGTAAACACCATCAACATCTGAGTAAATTTCACAAATATCTGCCTTCAATGCAGCAGCCAATGCAACTGCCGTGGTGTCAGATCCACCGCGACCAAGAGTGGTGGTGTCACCATTTTCAAAACTAAATCCCTGGAAACCTGCAACAACGACAACGTTGCCATCCTTCAAAGCGTCTTGGATTCGCTTTGGATCAATCTTCCAAATTCTCGCGCTGCCATGTTCGGAGTCAGTTGAGATTCCAGCTTGGAATCCCGTGAACGACATTGCCTTGAGTCCCTGGTCTTTGATTGCCATGGCAAGCAGTGCCATTGAGATTCGCTCACCAGCGGTGAGCAGGATATCCATCTCGCGATTGCCCTCGATGTCAGTTGTGACTGAGCTGGCAAGATCAATTAGTTCATCGGTAGTGTCACCCATGGCAGAAACCACGACAATCACTTGGTTTCCTTCAGCCTGGGTAGCGATTACGCGCGCAGCAACATGCTTGATCTTCTCGGGATCAGAAACCGAGGATCCGCCATATTTCTGAACGACTAACGCCAACTAAAGACTCCTAGGGGGATTGAGATGGGCGACGGCGCCTTAGGGAAGAAGTCTAGTTGACCCGTCTGCGACCCTCAAAGGCACGGCCCAAAGTCATATCGTCCGCATATTCCAGATCGCCTCCCACTGGCAGACCCGAAGCCAGCTTGGTCACGGTTATCTCCAGCGGTGAGAGCATCCGGATCAGATAGGTGGCCGTGGCCTCCCCCTCCAGATTGGGGTTGGTAGCGATGATGACCTCTCGAATCGATGGGTCCGCCAGCCGCTTCATTAGCTGCTTGATTCTCAGCTGGTCTGGTCCAATACCTGCAATTGGCGAGATTGCCCCGCCCAGCACGTGATATAAACCTCGAAACTCACGAGTTCGCTCTATCGCTGCAATGTCTTTGGAATCTTCCACGACGCAAACCAGTCCTTGATCGCGTTTTTGATCGGAGCAGATAAAGCACTTTTCACTCTCAGAAACATTGCCGCAAACCTCACAAAAGCGAACCTTCTGTTTCACTTCTTGCAGCACTTCTGCCAGCTTTAACGCAACATCGGTTTCTGCTTCAATCAGATAAAAAGCAATGCGCTGAGCACTCTTTGGACCAACACCTGGTAAACGACCCAGCTCATCGATTAGCTGCTGAAGGGCACCTTCATACATTATTTCTCGCCCTTGATTGGCTTAGCACCTAATACCTCGCGAAGAATGAATTCGCCGGTCTTTGGATCAGATGTTGCAATCGGTTCAGTCTTAAGCTCTTCGTGTTCTTCCGCTTCCGAGAATTCATCTTGGTTTGATTCAATCACTGGTGCAGGCGCAACCTTGGATGGGGCATCTGCCACCTTGGCGCGGTATTTCACATTCACGCCACTCATGTCTCTAATCACGCTGCGCAATACCTCCGCTGCTCCACCAGCATTGCGGAATGCTTCAACATCTTTCTGGGATTGGAACAGAAGCGTGAGCACTTCATCGTTGTAATCAATCACTTTCGAAGTGAATGCAACCGCCCATGCTGATCTGGATTGCTTAGCGAGCGTGTCCAAAAT
>VFQT010003436.1_pt1 | contig 14431 bp, 22 predicted proteins | sample 3512381 | NCBI WGS metagenome assembly VFQT01 (sample SAMN10412376, study PRJNA504923) | tailings metagenome | isolation source: Relicate 2 Philex TSF3 active mining site | place: Philippines: Tuba, Benguet | collected 2017-08-29 | reverse complement strand
TGCTGAGAAATGCGGAACCCACGGCAACTGCGATCGACAACACCGATCAATTCGAAGGGGCTTGTTCGCGACCCGAGCGTGAACCGGCAGGATCGGTAGCGTACGAGGATCTGAAGCGCGGCTCTCCAGGAAGCTTTCGATCGCGTTTTCTCACCGTGGACCGCCACCCGTAGCTAAACGACCCAGCCCTTATGATTGCGTTCACGATCGTCGCGTTAGAGCGCGGCGGGATGAAACCGGCTAGTCCCCGGCGTGTCGGCCTGATGGCATGCGATCGCCGAAGGACTGCGGTTCATCCCCGCTAGAGCCGCGGATAGCGGACGATCTCGCCAACGCGCGGAGGGGAGCACTGCCCCTTGCGCCGTGGGCCAATGAACAGGGGCAACACCTTGAAAACTTTCATCGCTTCTATCGTCGCCGTTCTTGTGGCGAACACTTCGGCGAACGCCTGTGTCGCTTCTTATTACTGGCAACCGCAGCGCGTCGCCTCGGGCGGTTGGTTCAATCCGAACGCACTGACCGCAGCCCACAAGACTCTGCCATTCGGAACGCGTGTGCGCGTGACGCATCAGGGTCGATCCGTCGTGGTCACGATAAACGATCGCGGTCCCTACATTCGAGGCCGGTGCATCGACCTTTCTCGTGCAGCGGCAGCGCAGATCGGTCTGACCTCGCGCGGGGTGGCAGCTGTTCAGATTGCTGTCATCCGCTAATTGTGCCGCAGGCCCTGTTCAGACGGGGCCTGCCGCACCAAGGTGGTCTGCGGGTTCGTTCTTTATTTGATTTACCGTTATGGGCATGGGCTCTGCGGCACCGCTACATTTGCACTGCGTTAAGCCGACCGGCTCCTCAAATTCAATGACCGCAGGCGGTCCACCCCTTCCGGCTCAGCTCCTTCGCGCAGATTGCCGGACCAAGGGCAGTCCTCTTTCTCCTGTGCCGCTTTGTCAGCTGCAACCTTCAGCTTCATCAGTAGTTTTGCCCGCGTGGACGAATATGATTCGAGAACCATATCAATCTCATGCATCAATTCAGTGTTGAGCGTCTCCAACGACTGAGCCAACTGCCTCACCAAGGCAAGGTCACGTTGAAAGGCATCGTGTCCGTAACGTCGGAGCCTTTGCACCGCCTCGGCAATCTCGTCATCTACCGATTGCCTTCGTTCGTCTGCATTGTTCCGCATGCTCTTGTCCCAAGTCGGCAGGTGAACGATCGTCCAACTCGCATACATCCAGCGGCCAGCATGGCAACCGTGGTTGCAGCATCTCAGCACTGATAGCGATAGTGTATAGCAAGCTTGCGAGGGTAGCCGAAGTGCTCCCAAGCTTGGGTGACGCGAATGTTGTGGATGAGAGCCGAGACAATCCGCTGATCAGATGTCGATTTTGTGCTGTTATCGCTTCCGGGCTTCACTCGTAATCTGGTCAGGACGTAGGCAGTGCTAGGTCTAGTGGACGCTCCAAGTCTCGTCGAACTGGTGCAAATGCGAACGAAAACGTGACGCTACCCTTTGGGACGGAGGGGCATGCCTGGCGCCGTGGCGGTGCCTAAACTCAACGTCCAGGAGACCGGGCACCAGCCATGCAGTCGCGATCAGGCGAACTTTTCGTCTGCGTCCTCGCGCAGCGCTGTGAAACGTCCGTGTGGCTGTTGGCCCCGCATGCTGGGCCAACAGCACAACAGCCAAATGGGTCTACATGACCGTACCTTCAGCACCTGGCTCGCTGTGAGCGCTGCGCCCGAACGGCTCACGACCTAGATGCCGACAATCTATGAGCCGATATCTTCGTTCTGAACTTGTCGCGATGTGTGCGTGCAATTGCGCACTGCAGCATTCAAACGAATTCGACGTTAGTGCTCTCCGATGCATTCCAGAGACAAAGGTCCCCTTTGAGGTGCAGGTGTTTCGAGGGCGTAGCCGACGCAGTTCATGTTGCTCCGCAAACTTCCTCGATCGGCCGTGTCAACTGAGAGGGCCCTTCGGCGCTCATTTGCTTTCTGCTGTCGCCGCGTCGAGCGCGCGCATGTAGGTATCCAGAAGGACCTCGTGTTCGTCGCGCTCATCCGGTCTCTGCTTGCGAAGCTTCAGGATCTCCTTCAGGATTTTGACGTCGTAGCCTTCCCCTTTGGCTTCGGAAAATATTTCTTTCTTCGCATCGTTGAGCGCCTGAAGCTCTTCATCGATATTCTCGATGCGTTCTACGAACGAACGAATGCGATTTCCTGCTTGCTTCAGATCATCCATTTCATTCTCCTGGATCAGCTGTTCAGTCAGCTGTTTTGTAGCTGCACCGCTTTGGACGACTCTGTTGAGAGCGCGACCAGGGGCGGTTCTGTACTCCATTCGTTCCTCGAAAATCAATCGGAACTTTCATCGTGCAGCGTTGCCGACCGCTGCTGGGCCCAGGGAAGCCCCGGGATGTTAGGATCCCGGTCCGCGCCCGTCACGCAAGCTGCCGACTTCAATATTTTCTGTTGTCCGGGAGGAGATCGGAAGACTCCAGAAGTTCCGGGCGCTCGAGCCTGTCGCCGAAGATCTTCGCCCCCAATGATCTGCGGTGCTTGCTTGGAGCGGGCATGGCGGCCAAGACCCGGGAAGCGTCGACCCGCGACCTCATTACGTGACAGGCGTGCTGCGGCGACGGCTTGATCAATCGGAGGCTTGTCGAAGGGGCTGTCAGCAGCGGAAGGATAGTCGCCGATGCCGCCAAGGGGAGGTGCGCGGACTGCATTGTGTGGGCGCCAGGGGCAGTTCCACGGCGCCCGAATGCATTCGGTTCCGGACGCGGAAAATGGCCGCGTACACGCCAACGGATGGATGGCGTCGAAATTTCACTTCGATCGGGGCAAAGTTGGATGCCCATCGGCAAAGGAAGGCGTGAGCATTGGTCGGGCTATGTTTGCGTCGCCATGGATTGACAGTCGCACCCGTGATGCCCGCGCGCAGCGGCTGGAGCCGTGTGTCCTGAAGGGACACAGGACGACTTCCTGCCCTCTCGTCCAACGCAAGCCGGGCGCAACCGCACGGTCCAATCGATCTACACAGCCGGCTCGCGTGCCTCAGTGCAGAGGAGAAGAGCTCGTAGCGCCCACTGGGAGAGAGCGAATTAGCGTCGCCAGTTCTTCGGCGAATGATCGGCAGGCCGGATCTGCTTCAGCCGCGCTGCTCAAATGTTCGCATTCGTCTCGCAGTTCCAGCAGCGCTTCGAGATAGGGTCCTGCCGCATCTACCGCGTCATCGTCATCGTTGCCATGCAGGAGCGTGCTCTGGAATTCGGCAGCCGCGACGCATCCTTGGACTATTGTCCGCCAGCCCATGGCCCATTGTGCCTCGACTGCCTCTTTGTGCGCGCTCATGTAGTCGTGAATCTCCCGAGAAACCCGACGGGCATCGAGTGCCGCAATGTAGAAGACTAGGCCTGCTCGACACCGTTCCGCATCATCCCAGAGGGTACCCATGTGTTGCGCTCCCGCTTCGCTACCACGAAACCAGAGTAGCGAAGAGGCGCGGCCAGTGCGCAACGTTGTGCACGCAATCCTTGATATCCACAGAGGCAGCTGAGTGGCCCCCGCGGAGGCCATTTGCGCTGCAAAGCGAGAGAGTACGTTCGTTAACGAACTCTTGACCCGAGCGTCGCGAGAAACGTCATGTGCAGGCGTGAACGCGGCCGATCGGGCCGTCACTTCTACCGAAGCAGGCGCAGCGGCGTCTCGGTCGCGCGTTCATGCAGCGAATTTGCAGCGCACGGCGTTTTCTTAAGCTTGGGCCGGCCGCTGCGACGGGACGCGACTATTGGGGGATGATCGAGCCTTGCCTTTTTGAAGCAATGCGCCGCTTCGCCGGTGCGGCCGATGACGGGAAAATGCGACAATATTAATATGCGTAGTCGTCTTGGGCTCAGATCGCTTGGCTGCCGTGGAGCAAATAGCCGGTATTGCAGACCGGATCATCCATCCGCCTCGCCGAAGCCCAGGGACGCCACCGATCGCTATGGCGTTCCAGGATTTCGCGGAAAGGCCAATTCCAACCGGCAATGATCGTTGAGCCGCTCCCGATACGCTGCTGACGCTCAACGCTATAACGCTAAACGTCGTTGCAGGCGAGCGTCGGGAACCGCGAAGACCACGCCTGCTGCCTGGTGTTAGGCCGACCTACCCTAGAAGCGGAAAGAGCGGCAACGTCATTGTCTCCAGTCCTCATCAGCGGAGAAATTGTGACGTGAACTGTTTAAAAAGCTAAGCAGGTTCGCGAGTGGAATCTGCAACATAAAGATCCCGTCCGGGGAGAATGTGGCGGATCCAACCTGTCTTTTGCGGAACCTCGCGCCGGAGAGACAGTTCCAATCCGAGCATGAGTTGGTGGATGTATAAAACGTCACCCACGCTCAGGTTCTCGGCAGCCCGCACCTTTGCCACGGCGACCCTCAGCCAGATTCTTTCGAACAGTTCGCTTTCTGACTTTATCGTTGCGATCCGCCTCGCGCGCTGACCGTCGTTGCCTGCCATGATCTTCTTCAGGCCTTCCGATAACTCTAGTGGAAGCAATTCGTCCAGGTCGATTGCGTCCGAAAAGATGTCGGCCATCGCGTCGGTCTTGAGCAACAAAACTGAGCGTGCGCCTTTTTCGACGTCGGAGAGGGTCGTGTCGTTTCGGAAATCATCAATGATCGCTCTGTTGACCGCCAGCTCTCTGCGGATCTTCTCTCTAAGGAATTTCTTTACTTGTGCGGTCTTTTCGCGATTTCTCCGTCTCGACAGCCAACCGGCCCCTGCGTTGCGGAACAATTCTATAAGTAAGTCGTCCACCCCCAGCATCGCGGCTCGGCTCCTCGTCGCGGTTCTACATGCGTCTCAAGGCTGTATTGGCCTGCCACGCCTATGCGATCGGCTCTTGCATTCCGCAACTGCGACCACGGCGCTGCCGGCCATCGTGGATGAGATGGAGGCCGCCGTTGGCCGCAGAATTATCCTTCGCAGCCGGCCACGAAAATATTCGCCAACGGAGCATCTTGGAAATTGTCCATTTCAAACAATGCGATGAATTCTCTTGGCGTGGGGCGGTCGCCAGCGGCGCGACAAATTGGTGCGTCGTTCCGGAGGCTGTGGAAATAATCAACTAACGCAATCGCGGATTGCGCGATGCGGGGTTGGGTACGAGGCAGGCCCTGGGCGCCGGTGGGTCTTGTCGTGGAATCAGGTATTTATACGCGATACTAGGCTTCGACGCATGCAGGGCCGGTCTGATTCGTGGGCGGCGTCGGGGGGCTCGCCTGACGCTGTTTCATTCCAATCCTGGGGGGGGGAGGAGAGTTCCACAGCCCAGCGATCCAGGGTCGCTGCTCAGTTTTGCCTTCCATCTCGCCGCCATCGCATCATCGGGGAGACTAGAAGTCACAAGGACCGTGTCTTCCTGGGCGACACTGGTGCTTGGCCGCGTCTTTGGCGGTCGTTCTGCCGCCGTAGGGCTCGAAATTGAGACAAGAAAAGGCGAAAATGCCACCCCTGCGATTGGTCGCCGCGATTATGACGGCGCGCGGATCCGCAGCAACTTGCGTGTTGTTTCATAAGTATTCACCACATGGAATTGGAGCCAATGCGAGGGTTGCTGAATCTTTGTCGAATCAAATAGATGGGTTGTTAACTAATTTCTAGCGCGCAGGAGAGGCACGTGGCTCGGGTTGAGGATGTAGTCAATAGGCTGAAGTCTCTCATGCAGGCTCGTTTCGAGGATGAACGGGCTGCGGTTGAAGCCCTGGTCGAGGAAATAAAAAAGCAGAACGTAGAATTACAGGGAAAGATAAACGATATTATTTTTCAGAAAGAGTTGCATGACGATTCTTTGGCCCGCTCGCTGGCTAGAATTGAGCGTGCGTTGACAGGCGGCAGCGTAGCCGACGCATCGGGTTCGTGTCTGGTCGAAGTGGAAGAGGTGCATGCTCCCTGGGGTGCGAACCGGAGCTTGTATTCTGATCCGAAACGAAGAAACTGATTTCTCTGATCGTTCTTTCTCGCGAAGATGTGGCGGTGTTCACTCGCGGCGCAATTGCAGTGTGCTGCGAGTGGCTTTCTTTCAGCCCGGTCAAGGAGGGGAGGGTGCTTTTCGTGAGGCTTTCCTGTCTTTAATGTAAAATACCTTTTTTCCTTGTCGAAGGCTTGGTTCCGAAAATTAAACATATTTATAGCTGAGCTAAGCGGCTCGTTCGTAAAAATGTAGCCGTTGCGTGGGTTGGGGATAAAACGTTGGTTTTTTTCATCAAGCTCTTGGTGTCGCTTTTGGGAATCAAATAAGTTGTTCAGGCTTCAGTGAAAACGGAGGGTAGCATGACCGATGTCTTGAAGTCTATCGCGCAACTCAGGTCGTTGTTTCAGTCCAGCTTTCAAGAGAAGAAGGCGCAGATTGATTCTGTCGCACAGCAGATGCTGGAGCACAACGAAGATCTGACCGGCAAGGTGGATAATTTGTTTTTCACGAAGCAAAATCTCGACAAAGAGATAGAGGCTGCATTGCAGAAGCTCGAGCGGGCACTCGACGAGAACAACCAAGGAAAAAATCCGCAAATAAAGTTCTCCGATATCGATCGCGTCGAGGCTGCGTTGGGGCGCGAGTATCCCATTTTCTTGAACAGGAAACGTGATGAGGTGCGGGTTTAGCCAACCGCACTATTGCCGGTTGGAATGCGGCCACCTTAGCTTCTTTGCACTCGGCGGGGCGCACCGTGTGATTACGGCAGTGTAATCGCTCTCTAGAATCTTGCCTGGTTTGTGATTAACCGGAGTTCACGACTTGGCGGATTCGAAAGGGACGAAATGTTTCGGTTCAATGCAATGAAACTCCGGCATATGGCATTTAGCTTGTGTCTTCTGGTCCCGGGATGGGCGACCAAGAGCACGGCTCAAGAAGCGACCAATTGGAGCGGTCCTTACGTCGGCGGTATAGCAGGGATCAGCCTCGAGCGTGTGGGCGCATTGAATTGGAGCGAAGCGGACGCAGCGACTGTGGGTGCCGGCTGGGGGAGCTGTTATGGCCCGGGCTCGTGCCCGCACTCTTTAGCTGGTGAGCGCGATACGGCAGTGTTAGCCGGCCTCCAAGCTGGATATAATTTCGCTCTGTCCAGACTTGTTCTGGGTGTGGAAACAGAGTTCCAGGGGCGGTCGGGGGCTGTGACCAGTGGATTGGCTCCAATCGTGGCGCCAGGAATGTACGTTGAGCAGACATATTCGCAGAGAGCCGAATGGATCGCTTCTGTGCGTGGGCGAGTAGGGGGACTTTTGACGCCCGAAGTTCTCGTCTATGGCACAGCCGGCGTTGCACTCGGTGAAATTCAGAGAAAGTACGCCGCCGATGTCTATAACGGTGGCATGCTTGTTGCGTCTACTTCCGGGAGCGCATCGGGTACTCAAGCCGGCTGGGCCGCTGGGGCCGGTGTCGAATGGGCGGTGCTGAAGAATGTAACAGTCGGACTGGAGTATCTTCACATTGACTTGGGTAGCGACAGTGCGTTTGGCTCGCGGGGCAGTTCCGGTTGGTGCTTGATGGGGACGTGCAATTTCATCGTCAATAGCGGGTCTTTCTCCGAGGACTCCGTGCGTCTCAAGCTAAACTTCAAGCTCTAAGCTGGGAAGCGGGGCGGAATTGCCGGAGGCTTCAACTCTTGAGCGAGTGGAGCCATAGACAAGCAAAAGGCCTCACAGCATTGCTCGCCTGAAATTCGCGACTGCACGGTTGGAATGGTGAGCGAGCATCGCGCCGGTCGCGGCTTTCAATGGGCAGCAATTGGATAGATCTCGGCGAAGACCGGATCAACGGCGGAGACGCTGCGCAGGCGAGGAACGATTCAGAGCGCGACAAGGCAGGCATTCTGGCCCGACCACTGAGGAGCGGGAACGCCTGAAGCAACTCGCACGCGAGAACCGCGGGGTGCGCCAGACGATCGAAATCCGGCGCAAGGTTGGCGCGTGTTTCTCTCAGGCGGAGTTCGCCCGCCGGTTGCAGAGATGACGGCGTTCATGGATCAGTACCGGCCCGCGTACGGCGACGGGGCGATCTGCAAGGTGCTGCAGATCGCCCCGTTGCCCCATGCCGCGCACGCCGTGCGCAAACGCGATCCCGAGCGCTGGTCGATTCGCGTTGAGCGCGACGTGGCGCTGATGGCCGAAGTTCGCCGAGTGTTGACCGAGAACTCGCAGGTCTGCGGCGTGCGCTAGGTCTGGCGGCAGACGCAGCCTGAGGGGGCGCCCTGGCACGCCGCACGCTGGCGGGGTTGATGAGGAAGACGGCTGTGCAAGGGGTAATTCGCGGCAAGCGGGTGGGAGCCACGATTTCCGGCAGGGCAGTTGCCTGTACGCTCGATCGCCTGAATCGGTAGTTCCGCGTCGAGCGTCCGAACGTGCAGTGGGTGTCGGAATTCACCCTCGTGCGAACGTGCACAGTCTTCGTCTTTGTCGCGTTCATCATCGACGCCTTTGCCCGCCGCATCGTCGGCTGGCGCATATCGAAATCGGCGCGCGCGGGATTCGTGCTCGACGCGCTGGAGGGCCATGCAAGACCGCCGCCCCATTCAAAGCGGTCTCATCCCCCCTCGGATCGTGGCGTGCAGTTCGCGTCGATCAAGCAAAGTGAGAGCCTCGCCGAAACCATCAACGGGTCCGCAAGGCCGAAGTCGTGGGGCGACGAGGGCCTTGGCGCTCGATGTAAGCCGTCCAGCGAGCGACACTCGAGTGAGGCGATTGGTTCAACGCCCGCCGCCTGCTGGAGCCGATCGGAGAAATGTCGCCGGCAGAAGCCGAGGAAAACGACGACGCCAGCCAGGAGGAGCTGAGGATCGCAGCCTTGGCTCACACAAACCAATCTCCGGAGAAATCGGAACGGTTCAAATCATGGAAAGGCTATCTCCTGCGATGCCGATGGTGACCTTCGGCAGTGGGCAAGTGTTGCCCACACGCAACCGTTAAGCTCTCCGCAATGAGGCCGTCGTCAATATGTAAGAGTAACCGATCGGTGGTGTGAGCAGACAATATGGCGCTTTGCCTATTGTGGCGGTCTGGACGGGGGCTGGCATGGCGAAGATGCTTAGGTTTCACGACATTCTGGGTTGTCCAACGTGTGAAGAGTTTCGTGAGCGCGTGCGACCATTCGAGGGTGGACCGGTTATGTCGCGCGAATTCAAATGGGTGCCGAGGGATTTCTTCCGGCGTGGACCGATGGTCAGTTTTTTCATGTTTTTGAGTGGCGCGTCGAACTTGATCGTCTTCATGTCGATCGCGTCATGGCTATTGTTGGCGCCGGAGAAATTGTAACTAGAGCATTCACGGTATATGCAAAAACAGTAATCACCTGACGCGCGCCGCCCTCGAGTGAGGGCGGATTACTGTGTGCTTGCGAGTTTGCTGCACGATCGCGCTTCACTCTTGGGGGGCGACCGGATGCCTCCACACCGGTGTGTCAATGCCGATGCGTGTGGTGCATGTCGGGCGTATGCGGGTGGGTGTGTCGCATGCGCTCATGGCGATGCCAGTGGGTGTGGGGTTCGCCCGGTGGATCGTCCGGTCCGTGCTCATGTTGATGATGCTCGTCATGCACGTGCCGGTGGATGTGTTCCATAGGCTCGTGCTCATGCTCGTGTTCGTGAACCTCCGAGAGATGCAACCAGACGCCAAGTGCCATGAGAAGTCCAGCCACAGAGAGCTGGACGGTGAGGGGGGCACCGAGAATGACCACTGCAGCGATGGCGCCGAGGAACGGTGATGTGGAGAAGTATGCGCCGGTTCGCGCGGTGCCCAACGAGCGCAAGGCCAGAACGAAGAGCACGAGGCTGACGCCATAGCCTAGGAACCCTACGATCCCGGCCATTCCGATCGTATCGGCCGCTGGAAGCGTGCCGCCACTCACGAAACCGATCAGCAGGTTCACCGGGCCCGCGATGAGGCCCTTCAATTCGACGATCTGCAGAGGATCTGCAAGCGACACCTTCCTAGTCAAATTGTTGTCGAGCCCCCAGGCAACACAGGCTCCCATGATAGCGAACGGCCCTGCCAGACCCGATAGCGAAGGCGTTCCGGACCATGACAGAACCACCGCGCCGGCCACCAGCGCAAGCATCCCAACCGCAATGCGCCTGTCGAAATGCTCGCGAAAAACGAACCATGCAAGCAGCGCGGTCGCGACACCTTCCAGGGTGAGCAGGAGCGACGCGGCGGCCGCATCTGTCCGCGCCAGTCCGATCATGAGAAGTACCGGCCCCGCCACGCCGCCAGCTATGATCGCCCCGCCAAGCCATGGCCAGTCTTTCGCGGAGAGCGCAGCCTCGACGGCTCCATCTTGCGACGCGCGTGGTGCACGAAGGCGACGCAATACCGCCATGCCGATACCTGCACCGCAATAAAGGAGCCCGGCCAGGACAGCGGGATGGACCGTGCCCAGCAACAATTTGGCTGCCGGCGTCGAAAGTCCGAAGAGGGCGGCAGACAACAGGGCGAGACCGACGGCGGGACGGATCATATAAGAACCCTATCATGCTTGTCCGCAACTGACGAGCCGGCCTCCTCGACCGAGGGGGGTAATAGACGCGATGAGCGTCCGGCTTAGCCAGGGTCAAAATGACGTCATGCGCGCTTGCCGGAGCCATGCGCGACGACGGATCATCGACGGCCAACCACGTATTCGTCTCGGGCACTTTGCAGCCGATCACCCCCCAACCGGGTCATCTCTTGACGACCCCTGCGGCGCAGGGGCTCCAGGACGGCGCGTGGGTCGAGGTGGAGGTCGCGGGCGGCCGCGGCAGATGCCGGCTGCGGGTGAAATTCTCCGATGCCCAGCCCGCAGATGTCGTGAGCTACCGGCTCAAGGGCAAGCGCCGAGCTGGCATCATGGCGCGACCACACGCGAAAGAGAAGGCCAAGGCCGACGAGAAGGCGTGACGCCGTTGCTCCCGCTCGCGGGAGCAACGGCAAGGACGGCGGGTGGGGCAGTTCCAAGTTGCCGATCAAGACCAACCCGGGTCAGATGCAAGGTGCCGTTGACACTCGCCGCCTGTTTATCGCGGGATTGGGCGGGCGTCGGGTCATTTCGGGCGCCTCCCCGATCCTCGAGAAATTAAATCGCGACTTATTCATTTGGAGCAATGCTGGAGCAAAAACCGAACCGGCCACGATGGCGAGCCGAGCGGTTGGCTTGCCGTCCGGCCAAATAATCCACACGAGAAGTGCCGCGGCGCTCGCTGCCATTACCGCCATATCGGCCTTTTCGAGGGTCACCTTGAGGCGGCCGGCCTCTCGCCTTGCCAGCCAATTGCGGATGAAGTTCGATATGATACGCCGACCGACGAAAATGATCAGCATCGGCGTCGCGACAAGACGGATGCACATCCCGTAGCCGCTCGAGCGTCCAGCGATGACCTCATGACAACCTGCTTCTGATCGGGCCTACCGGCTCCGGCCGATGGTCATGGCCGCCGCTGCCACTGCCGAGCCGAGTCCCATGACGGTGAACCCCCAGAGCCAAGCCCCGGGCTCCGCCGCTCCCCCCGCGAACTGCAGGGCAAACCCGACGGCAAAGGGGCCAAGGAAGCCGCTGGTGAACCCGAAAAGCCCGAACAGCGCCAGCGCGGCGGCGCGGACCTCTGGCGGAGCGGCTGCGACGATACCAGCATTGATTGCGCCAGCGTCTCCGTAGCTGCTGGCACCGTGGATGAGGAGTAGCGCAAGCACCGCCGTGTAGGGCCCAGCCGCCAGCCATCCGAGCATGAGGCAGACAGCAGAAGAGCTGAGCGCCACTGCCAGTACCACCCTGTCTCGTCTGAACTTCAAGGCAATTTCCGCAACGGCGAGGCTGACTGGCACCGCAACGATGGCCGATACGCCAGCAAGGACCGACGGCGACCAGCCTGTCTCATCGAGCCCATTCACTCCGGCGCTGAAGGCGAGGAACGGCACGAACCACACCCGGATTGCAAAGACTTCCCATGTGTTTCCGGCGTAGGCGACGACGTAGCGCATGACGTCGCGGTTGCGGAGTGCGCTGCGATAAGCGGGGAACCATCGCACCGACCTCATTTCGGTGCCCGCCAACGGCGGACCGATCAGCAGGAGTAGAGGAATGGCGAGGAGAGAACCCGCGCCGGCTGCGATGAATGTGGCCCGCCAGCCGAGCAAGCTACTCAACAGCCCCGCGATCAGGAACGAGGCGCCGCTGCCGAGCGCATAGGCCGCACTGTAGAGCGCGCCGGCACGCGGCCTGCTGTCGCCTTCGAGGCGGTCGATCATCAGTTTCAAGCCCACGATGTGGATGCCCGAGAAGCCGAACCCGGCCACGAAGCGCCAACCCGCGGCGGACCAGAAGTCCGAAGCCCCGACTGCGACTGCGAATGATGCCGCGCCCGCAATGGCTGCCGAAAGAGCATAGGCGAGCCTCCCGTCGAGCCGCCCCGCTGCCCCGGAGAGAAACGGAAGCCCTATGGCATAGCCGGCGAAATAGATGCCGCCGAGCCAGCCGATCTCGGTTGCGTCGAGCGACCATTCCGCCGTCAACTCGAGCATGACCGCGGGTACTGCCATGATCGCCACTTGTCCGAGCACGAGACCGAGCGACAGCGCGCCGATGATGAGCGAAGGCCGGTGCCTCATGCGGACCACTCTCCCCGGGCGGACTCAGCAGCAAGGTAGGAAGTGGTGAGGAGCAGCAGAACAGCCGCCCCGATGTCGATGCACATTATAGAGATCCGGTTGCGTGTGGCCGAGCAGGACATGAGCGTTGGCCAAAGACAACCCTAAATCTGGGTCCCCCGCCCTCAGCGAAGAGCCCATTCAGCGAAGAGCCTTGGGGAAACTAGTTAAGTCTTTGAATTACTTGGCTCGCCGGGAAGGATTCGAACCCACGACCTTTTGATCCGTCGGACGAAGCAAGCAGGTGAAGGCACTCTCAATCAATCAGTTCTGCGGCTGCCCGTTGCACACGTTGCCCTACGGTTCAGCACGGTGCCGCACCGCCTTCCGCAAGTCTCCCGAGCACGACTTCGATGACGTAACAGTCTGTTGCAATAGGCTGGTGCACATCGCGCCGGTAAACGCCGAACATTAATTATGACCCACTACGGACTCGGTGGACATGCTCAAAACACGTGTTGCAACATTGCCGGTGACATCGAACACGACCGTGTGCACCGCAGCATGCCTGCATCGGGTGCTGCTTGGCTGCAATGGCAGCTTCCCGCCCGAGACCGCCTTCGTTCTCACTTTCAAGTTGGGCCAGCTGCAGATTGGCGCAGTGGTATACGAGTTGCACCGCAATAAATCGCGTCTTCCCCGATAGCTGCCATCGGCACCGTTGCAATCGGCATGCAGGAAGCGCCGCCTATCGTGTCCGCATAGGGGAATCTCCCATACGAATAGATGTAGATCTTCTCTACGATTTCGATCGCAAGATCGATCTCGACGCCGAAATGCCTCGCCATGTTCTCAAACTTGAAATACCCTGGCAGAGGCTGGACGACTCGAAGACTGCCGGTTAGCCGGCAGATCAGCCGGATGCTGGATAGCCTCCTACATGGACCGGGCGTAATCGCCTTGTGAACCGGCTACGACCGCCAAACAAGAGCCGACGGGCGTCGCGTCCAGTCGATTGGATATTTCAACCGCTTGGTCTCGATGACGGGCGGCTGCCACTTGCTGCCGAGGGAGGGGCGTCCTGAAAAGCCGTCACTAGGTAGTTCGTCTGAGAGGGAAATGCGAAGTCGGCGCCGACCTGGGTGACGAAGTGCACGATTGCGCGAAGCATTTCCTGCTGAATCGGGAGGAAGTCGGCAAGGCGTTGAGCATCGACGTAGGCAACAATTTCGACCTTGATCGACCATGGTGCCAACGCGACAACGTGTACGCGCGGCGGCTGTGCGTCGGAGCGAACTTTCGGATGATCAGCCAAGAATGATGAGACGGTGGTGGTGAGCTCACTAAGTTGATCCAGCGAAGTGGCGTATTTCAGATCGACGACATGGTGGAAGAGCATCTGATCCCGCATCGTGAAGTTGATCAGTTGAGCCTTGGCCACATCACTGTTCGGTATGGAGGTGACTGATCTGTCCAGTCCGCGAATACGCGTCGAGCGCAAGCCGATTTGCTCCACCTCCCCTTCGATCGTACCGAACCGGCAGCGGTCTCCCACCTTGATCGGTCTATCGACGTACAGATTGAGACCGGCAATCAGATTCTCGATGCTGTTCTGGGCGGCTAGCGCAATCGCTAGCCCACCGACACCAAAGCCAGCCAGCAATCCGAGCACGGGCATCCCGACTTGCTGAGCGCCGAAGGCGAGTATCGAAGCCACGGAGACGATACCGGTCAGCTTACCCAGCAGGCGCAAGAGGTGAGGAGCTATGCGGGAAATTAGGTGACGCGGCGATTAGGCGGCGCGCTGGCTTGACGTCGAGGGCTCCTCGAC
>VFQT010003435.1_pt1 | contig 14432 bp, 12 predicted proteins | sample 3512381 | NCBI WGS metagenome assembly VFQT01 (sample SAMN10412376, study PRJNA504923) | tailings metagenome | isolation source: Relicate 2 Philex TSF3 active mining site | place: Philippines: Tuba, Benguet | collected 2017-08-29 | reverse complement strand
TCTTGCTTTTGATCTGGTCTTTTTGCTGGCCGGGATCCTAAGTGCAATCCAGCCAGTTGTTCAACGGGAGTTGAAAGTGAAAAGTATTCTGGAAGATCTTCATGCTTAACTAGCGAGTTGTATTTTTCTTGAGCCGCAATACTGATTGCATCCATCACTGGATTCCAGCGATTTATCCGCTCGATTTGCTCTCGTGGTTCTGCGTGTAAAACAGTTGCTTCTAGAGTTGCAGCAACCAACAATTCTAAATTTTCTTTTGCAAGTTGTGGTAATAAGTATTTATCACTAATTACTTCACCTTGTTCAGTAAGTTTGATATCACCATCAACAACACCCCAAGGCATAGACAAGATCGCGTCATGAGTAGGGCCACCACCCCTACCTACCGTGCCACCGCGGCCATGAAAAATTCTTAGACGTACGCCATGCGCTTTTGCCACATCCCGCAGCTTGCGTTGCGCTAGGTGGATCTCCCATTGACTGGTAGTTATACCGGCATCTTTATTTGAATCGGAATAACCCAACATGACTTCTTGTAAGTTTCCACGAAGAGAAACTAAGACTCGGTATGCCGGGGTAGAAAGAAGTGCTTCCAAAATTTCTCCGGCGTTTCTTAATTCGTCTACTGTTTCTAACAGTGGTACGAAGTCAATTTTGGCAATTCGCTCAGGAAGATCAACTAGACCAGTTTCTTTTGCTAGCACAACCGCAGCCAACAAATCTTCTGGACCTTTTGTCATTGAAACAATATAAGTTTCAATGACATCTGGCCCAAAATTCTCTAAAGCATCATTAATTGCTGAGAAAGTCTGATAGGTCTTAGCAGTGTCTGGGTCTGGGAGGGCATGAGGAGATGCGGCCAGCGGTCTTGGTGAATCGAGTTCTTTTGCAAGTAAGGCAAATTTTTCTTGGGCAGTTAACTCTAAGTAAGGCTTGTTTGTTATTTTTGCTCGGTCAATTAGCGGTGCTAATGCTGCATGGTGCTTATTGGAGTGTTCTCTTACATCCAAAGTAGCTAGTTGCAACCCGACTGCCTTAATGGCGCGATGTGAGCGAGCAAATAAACCGTGCGCAATTAGTTGGGTGCGTTCAGTCTCTAGGGCATTTGCCAGCACTTGCAGATCATCAAGTAATTGTGCTTTAGAAGCGTAATCCACACCAGGCCTATGAACTTCTTTATTTGCAAATCTTTTACGCGTAGCTTCTAAGCGATTACTTATTGCTGAGAGCTTTAGCCGAAATGGCTCTTCGGCATTGATTCTTTTTAACCGAGGATCTAAATCCGTTAATTTAACTAGATCTTTTTCAACTGAATCCCATAATTCGTCAATTGCTGGTGAGATTCGATCGGAAATTGATAAGTCTTCTGCAAGTCTTTTGATTAACGTTTTCAGATCTCGAATTGCGTGTCCCCGCTGGAGCGTTAAAACTTCAAGCGTTACCTCTGGAGTAACAAAAGGGTTTCCATCGCGATCCCCACCAATCCAAGAACCAAAAGTCAAAGGTTGATCTAGATGTTTTTCGGAAACATTTAAGAAATTGGCAACTTTTACCAGATTTTCTAAAACTTCCATCAAAGGGCCAGCAACCGCATCGTCAAGATAATTCATGGCGTTACGCGCTTCATCAATTACTTCTGGTTGCTCAAGTCGCAATTCATCTGTCTGCCAAAGTAAATCAATGATTTCAGAAAATTGATCATCTTCTGATTCAGGATTTGCTAGAAGCTCAGCTATTCTTTTAAGTTTTAGTAAAACAGACCTGCGAGAAGCCTCGGTTGGGTGAGCAGTAAAAACTGGACGCACCCGTAAATTGGAAAAGGCAGTTTCAAGTGTTTTTTGATCAATTTGGGCTGCTTGGATTTTTTTAGCAGTTGTCCAAAGCCAACCACCGGAAGTCGCTTTTTGGGATTGAAGTTCTTTTGCACGATAAACCTGTTCAGTGATATTGGCTAAATGGAAATAACTAGAAAAGGCTCTCGCTAATTTAATTGCCGAATCTAAATCAGTACGATCCAAAACCCCAGCAGCAGCGGCTGGGTCTGTCTTGGTGAGATTTCTAATTTGCTCAACTAAATTTAGTAATTGCTCACCTTCTTGGCGAACTAATGATTTGCCCAGTAAAGAACCAAGCCGTCGGATGGCAGAGCGCAGTTCTGCGGATAAATCTGGGGCTTCAGGCATGCCCATAGCCTATGGCAGGGGAAGGTGACAAATTCTCGGGAATATTTGCCTGCTAAGCGAAGTTTTCCATCTTGAGTCTCAAAATGCGGACCGTTGGGCGATGGCCTTAAACTGGAAAGCCTAGAGAGCGAAAAAAGACGGAGTTAGTGATGTTTGAGCGTTTTACCGACCGAGCCAGGCGTGTAGTGGTCTTAGCCCAAGAAGAAGCTCGCATGCTCAATCACAATTACATCGGAACTGAGCACATCCTTTTAGGCCTAATCCACGAAGGCGAAGGCGTAGCCGCAAAATCACTTGAAGCTCTTAATGTCTCGCTGGAGTCGGTCCGCAGTCAAGTTGAAGAAATCATTGGCCAAGGTCAACAAGCACCTTCTGGCCATATTCCCTTTACCCCTAGAGCAAAAAAAGTTTTAGAGCTTTCCCTTAGAGAAGCCTTGCAACTTGGCCACAATTACATCGGAACTGAGCACATTCTTTTAGGTTTAATTCGCGAAGGCGAAGGCGTTGCTGCACAAGTATTAGTGAAATTGGGTGCAGATCTAAATCGGGTTCGTCAGCAAGTAATTCAGTTACTTTCTGGATACACCGGTAAAGAGCCATTGACTGCCGGCGCTCCAGCCGAAGGTACTCCTTCGACATCATTAGTTTTAGATCAATTTGGTCGCAATTTAACGGTTGCCGCTCGAGAAGGCAAGCTTGATCCGGTAATTGGCAGAACCACCGAAATTGAACGTGTGATGCAAGTTTTGTCTCGCCGTACCAAAAATAATCCAGTGCTAATCGGTGAACCTGGCGTTGGTAAGACTGCAGTTGTAGAGGGCCTTGCACAAATGATTGTGCGTGGTGAAGTCCCTGAAACTTTAAAAGACAAACAGCTTTACACCTTAGATTTAGGAGCCTTGGTTGCAGGATCTCGCTACCGGGGTGATTTTGAAGAAAGACTTAAGAAAGTATTAAAAGAAATTCGCACTCGCGGCGACATAATTCTTTTCATTGACGAAATGCATACTCTTGTTGGTGCAGGTGCCGCAGAAGGTGCAATTGATGCTGCCAGCATTCTTAAGCCGATGCTTGCTCGCGGTGAACTGCAGACCATTGGCGCAACCACACTTGATGAATATCGCAAGTATGTAGAAAAAGATGCCGCTTTAGAGCGCAGATTCCAGCCAATTCAAGTACAAGAGCCAAGCGTTTCTCATGCCATTGAGATTCTTAAAGGATTAAGAGATCGCTACGAGCAACATCACAAAGTCACTATTACCGATGCAGCACTAGTGTCTGCTGCCACTTTGGCTGATCGCTACATAAACGATAGACAACTACCTGATAAAGCTATTGATTTAATTGATGAAGCAGGAGCCAGATTAAGAATTCGGCGCCTAAGTGCTCCACCAGATTTGCGTGAATTTGATGACCGCATTGCTGAAGTTAGAAAAGAAAAAGAAAGTGCCATTGACGCACAAGATTTCGAAAAGGCAGCTTCGCTAAGAGATAAAGAGCGCACCTTAATTACTGAAAAGAACGAGCGGGAGCGCGAATGGAAAGCCGGAGATCTCGATACCGTTGCTGAGGTTGATGAAGATTTAATTGCTGAAGTATTGGCAATGAGTACGGGAGTCCCCGTAACGAAATTGACTCAAGAAGAGTCGCAGCGTCTATTAAAGATGGAAGACGAGCTTCATAAGCGCATCATTGGTCAAGAAGATGCCATCAAAGCGCTAAGTAAGGCAATTCGCCGCACTCGCGCTGGCATGAAAGATCCAAAACGCCCAGGTGGCTCATTTATTTTTGCTGGCCCATCCGGTGTTGGAAAAACTGAGCTTTCAAAAACTCTTGCTGAATTCTTGTTTGGTGATGAAGATTCGCTAATCATGCTCGACATGAGCGAATACGCCGAACGCCATACTGTTTCTAGATTATTTGGCTCACCTCCAGGATATGTGGGCTATGAAGAGGGCGGTCAGTTAACTGAAAAAGTACGCCGCCGTCCATTTAGCGTGGTGTTATTTGATGAAATTGAAAAAGCTCACCCAGACATCTTTAACTCACTGCTACAGATTTTAGAAGACGGACGCTTAACCGATGCGCAAGGAAGAATGGTTGATTTCAAGAACACAGTAATAATTATGACCACCAACCTTGGTAGCCGTGACATTTCTAAGGGTGTAAATGTGGGCTTTGCGACCGGTGAGAGCGAGCAAAGCAATTACGAAAAAATGAAGATAAAGGTTAGCGATGAGCTAAAGCAGCACTTCAGGCCAGAATTTCTTAACAGAATTGATGATGTAATTGTCTTCCATCAGTTAACTGAAAAAGAAATTATTGAAATCGTCGACCTAATGATTGCCAAGGTTGATGAGAGATTGAAAGAAAAAGACATGGGATTGGTGCTAACCGATGCTGCTAAAGAGTTACTCGCAGAAAAAGGTTATGACCCGGTATTAGGTGCCAGACCATTGCGCAGAACTATACAACGCGAGATTGAAGATCCATTAAGTGAAAAGATTTTATTTGGTGAAATTTTGCCAGGTAATTTGATTGTGGTTGCTGTTGAAGGTGAGGGCGTAAATCGCACATTTACCTTTACCCCAGAATTGCAATCAAGTCTTCCTGATGCTCCGCCAACGGTAGAATCAGCTGCAGAATAAATTAATCAAGCGAAGGCTTATTTAATTTAGCGGCGATTATCGCTTGTTTAAGATTTGCTACTTGTTCAATTGCTAAATTTGCAAACTTTTTATCTTGCAAATTTAAGTCTTTAGCAATAGGTACGATGGCTTGTTTATAACCTAAACGAGCAGCTTCTGAAAGGCGACGCTCGATTCCGGTAACGCCTCGCACTTCGCCTGCTAATCCGACTTCTCCGATGGCAATTAATTTATTTGAGATTGCGACATCAGTTCGGGCACTTGCTAGAGCTAGAGCAATAGCAAGATCAGCAGCTGGCTCAGTAATTTTTACCCCACCTACAGTTGCTAAGTAAACATCTTGATCACTGAGCCTTAGCCCAGCCCGTCTTTCTAAAACCGCAAGTACCATCGCACATCTTGCTGAATCAAGACCACTAGTAGCACGCCTTGGTGAAGCAAGCGCACTTTTTGCAACTAATGCTTGAATTTCAGTTGGGATTGGTCGAGTGCCTTCAATAGTTAAAGAAATGCAAGAGCCACTAACTTCTTCTTGGCGACTAGAAAGAAATAAACCTGACGGATCAGCTAACCCAACCATTCCAGATTCTCTTAATTCAAAACAACCAATTTCATCAGCTGGACCAAATCTATTTTTGACTGCTCGAAGTAACCTGAGCTTGGCATGGCGCTCGCCTTCTATTTGCAAAACCACATCTACCAGATGTTCTAAGACTCTTGGGCCTGCAATGGAGCCATCTTTGGTCACATGCCCAACCAAGATTGTTGCAATATTCTTTTCTTTAGCAACTCTGATCAGTGCAGCCGCGACTTCGCGCACTTGCGAAACCCCACCTAAAGTTGCAGGTAAATCCGCAGAATTTATCGTCTGAATGCTGTCAATAATTAATAATGAAGGTTTAACTTGCTCGATATGTGACAATACAGCAGACAATTCTGTTTCGCTGGCTAGATATAAATCATTAGCAATTGCTTGTAAGCGCTCTGCTCTTAAGCGAACTTGTGAAGCAGATTCTTCACCAGTTAAGTAAAGAGAGGTTCCGTTGTTTTTAGCCCATGCTGAAGCTACCTCTAAAAGCAGAGTTGATTTACCAATGCCGGGCTCTCCTGCCAATAAAAGCACTGAGCCTGGAACTATTCCGCCACCTAAAACTCGATCTAACTCACCTTGACCAGAAGATTTTGCGGTAGCAACTTTGATATCGACATCACCAATTTTTTGTGCAGTAAAAGTCACTGGGCCGGGCTGAATATTCTTTAGCTTGCTGGCACCTAATTCTTCAACCGTTCCCCAGGCTTGACACTCTCCACAACGACCAACCCACTTTGCCGTAGCCCAACCACATTCAGTGCAACGGTAGGTAAGAGTTTTACTCATGAAGATAATTTAATACCTAAGTCTGACTTTTTAATCCCAGTTTGATGCCGGGTGCAATTGCAATGAAAGTAAGACTTTTTTAGCCTCACGACCAGGCAATTCTTTGATGGTAGAAATTGCTTTCATTCTTGCATCGCAATGAGTTTTTAAAATCTCATATGACGCTTCACCCATTAATTGAATTAACGTGTCTTTTTCGCTCAGATATACCGGAACTGAAGCTGTGTGAGCTTCGGTATTGGATGAGCAATACCAATCCATGTCATGGCCGCCCTCGCCCCAATCACGTCGTTGATATTCCTCAATAGTAATTATTTGAAATTCAACACCGTCTTCATACTTTCGATTGTTGTAGGAGCGGCGAATTGGCAATTGCCAACATACATCTGGCTTAGTTTCATGGGGTTTTAAGCCATTTTTTAGCGCATAAGAATGCAAAGCACATCCCTCGCCTCCAGCAAAATCTTTTCTGTTATGAAAGATGCACGCATCATGGAAGACTCTGGTTTTTAATTCCCCGTCTTCATCTTTTTCCAACCAACCTTTTTTGCTGTTACCTGCTTCATAATTTTGCCAAATATCTGGAGTGAGCTTGTTTACATATTTTTGAACACGCTTTTTTTCAGCTTTTGGATCCAAGTGGGCGCCATGAACACAACAGCCATAATCCGGTTTATCTTTTTCTATTCCTTTACAACCATTCCCAAAAATGCATTGCCAGCTAGAAGTTAGCCAAGTCAGATCACAGCGATAAATAGTTTCTTCAAATTCAGGATCCTCAAACTCCAGCCACGCGCGGGGAAAATCAGTTGAAATTTCAGGCATAGGCTTAAACCTATCTGTTAACTAGGAGTTGACTGACCGCGCCCGTTTATGTGAATTTGTGAAGTCATAACCTAGGAGTGTGATGAGAAGAACATTCATGCAGTGGGTTAAAGCTGATCCGCTACGAAGGCCTTTAGAAGCTAATGAATTTTTTAAGAATTTTGCAAAGCGGTATGTTGCAGGTGAAAATATTACTGAAGCTCTAGCAGTTAGTAAGAATTTAATTCAAGAAGATTACCTAGTTTCGTTAGCCTATTTAGCAAAGAATGCTCAAAATCCACTTGAGGCTGATCAAGCAAAAGGTATCTATCTTGATTTGCTGCATCAGGTTAATTCATTGGGCTTGAATGACAAAGTTGAAGTTTCAATTAAGCCCTCTCAGTTAGGGAACAAGGAAACAGCTGGTGCTCATCTTTTTGAAATAATCACCAAGGCTAAAGCATTGCAGATAGCGGTAATCATCGAAGTTGATGATGGCGATGATCCAGACTGGATTTTTGAAAGCACTAAAACATTGCATGCCGAGTATGCAGATTGCGGCTTTACACTATTAAGTGAGTTGCGTGGTTCGCAAAGTCAGGCAAAAGAATTGACCAGCGAAGCAGTGCGAGTGCGACTAACTCGGGGAACCTACAAAACTCCCGAATGGCGTGGGTTTCAAAAAATCATTGACATTGATCGCTCCTTTGTTAAGTGCCTTCGAACTTTGCTAGAAGGATCAGCCAAAGTGACTGTAGCAACCCATGATTCAAGGCTTATTGAAATAGCTGGATTTATCGCGGCAGATGTACAAAGAGAACCTGGAAGTGTGGAGTTTCAGATCACTTATGGCATGCCAAAAAGAAATCATGAAAGATTATTGAATTTTGATCAACCAGTGCGGGTGTACCTACCATTTGGCCCTGATTGGTATCCGTATTTAATGCGGCGGATAACTCATGCTCCCGAATCATTGTTTCAGGCGGTGAAGTCTTACCTATGAAAATAGCAATTATTGGCTGTGGATCAATGGGTGAAGCGATTTTAAAGGGCTTGCTTGGTGAAAATATTAAAAATTGCGACATATTAATAGTGCAAAGAAGCATCGAGCGCTCTCGCTACCTAAGAGAAACTTATGAACTAGAAGTTGTTGATGATATTTCACTTGCCCACGAGGCGGATGTAATTTTGCTCGGAGTCAAACCGCAAGACCTCCAAACGGTTCTCGCCCAACTTAAAGATTCGCTGCATCCCAAAACATTAATTATTTCTTTAGCTGTAGGGGTTACTACCAAATTCATTCTTGAGCAATTAGGCACCCAAAATCCGGTAGTTAGGGCCATGCCAAACACACCTGCGCTAGTTAGAAGAGGAATGACTGGCTTAGCTGCTGCTACCACTTGCAATCAAGAATGCTTGAACACTGCAAAAGAATTAATGGCGACCGTGGGAACGTGCGTTGTAGTAGATGAAGAGCTGATTGACGTAGTTGCCGCGGTAAGTGGATCGGGGCCAGCGTACTTTTTTTGGTTAGTTGAAAATTTAACTAGCGCGGCAGTTGACTTAGGTTTGTCAAAAGAGGTTGCTGAATTTTTGGTTAGAGAAACTTTTGTTGGGGCTGGAATGTTATTAGATCAATCAAATGAATCCGCAGCTCAATTAAGAGCAAAGGTGACGTCACCAAAAGGCACAACGCAGGCAGCAATCAGTGTGATAGAAGCAAATAGAGCATCTCAAGTAGTTAAAGAAGCATTAGAGGCAGCAATTGCCCGTGCTCATGAGTTGCGCAAAGGTTAAATTTTCTCTTTAGTCTCAATCATAGGTTTAGTCAAGGCCTACCCCACTTGTCACTCGAGTAGGTAAGGCACTATGTTTTCCCCGAACGCAAAAGCGGCGGAGGGGAAGCCATCGCTATTTGGGTTCGGAGAGAGGTAAAGATGGCCGCAAATTCAGAGCGACCCTTAGGCGAAGTTCGGTTCCTCACTGTTGCAGAAGTTGCAACAAGTATGCGAGTATCCAAAATGACTGTGTACCGTCTAGTTCACTCCGGCACATTGCCAGCAGTGCGCGTAGGCCGTTCGTTCCGCGTCCCGGAGCATGCAGTTGGCGATTATTTGCGCGAATCTTTCGTCGAAGCAGGCTGATCACTGAACTTAAAGTCGTAAGCAACGGCGCCTGACCGAATGGTGGGGCGTCGTTAGCATTTAGATAGCATTTGGCAAGCACAAAAAAGAGAAAGCGAATCTGTGGGTTCAGTAATTAAGAAGCGTCGCAAGCGGATGGCTAAGAAGAAGCACCGCAAATTGTTGCGCAAGACTCGGGTTGCAAGACGCAAGAAGTAGGCACTTGCCCGAAATATCTCTAATCACAAAATCTGGTTGTCATCTTTGTGAAGACGCCGAGATGATTTTGCATCAAGTTTGCTCTGAACTAGGGCTGGAATTTAAAAAAATTTACATTGAAACCGATCAAGCCCTGGCACTTAAGTATCAAGAAGAAATCCCGGTGATTTTGCTAGATGGTGTCCAACATTCAGCTTGGCGGGTAGATCCAGTGAAATTACGGTCAGCTTTAACCAAGTAAATAAAGGGGATTTGTGCTTTTCTTCACAAATCTCTAAAGTATGAATCTCGAGATTTTTTGAAACATAGGTAGAGCCAAATTGCCACTTAGACAAGTGCCGTTAACCAAGCGCGGCAAGATTCCCGCTGCCACAGTTGCGCGCTTACCAATTTATTACCGGGCTTTAACTCAACTTTTTGAAAAAGGACAGGCGCGAGTTTCTAGCGAAGAACTAGCTGAACTTACCGGGGTAACTAGTGCGAAGTTGCGTAAAGATTTGTCTCATTTAGGAACTTATGGCACACGTGGTGTGGGTTATGAAGTTGAGTATTTACGTTTCCAAATTGCTCGTGAGATGGGTTTAAATAACGAGTGGCCGGTAGTAATTGTGGGACTAGGAAATCTAGGCAGAGCATTAGCCCGATATGGCGGATTTGGCTCACGCGGATTTCAAATTGTCGGATTATTTGATCATGATCCAAAATTAGTTGGCACAAAAGTTAGAACAGGAAAGTCTGAAATCGAAATTCTTTCTGCTAAAGAATTACCCAAAGTCACGAAGCAAGTTAAAGCCAAATTAGGAGTTATCGCAGTACCTTCTGAAGTTGCTCAAAGTGTTTGTGATGATCTTGTTAGAGCCGGAGTAACCAGTATTTTGAATTTTGCCCCCATTCATTTAGCGACACCTACAGGTGTTGACGTGAGAAGAGTCGACTTAGCTAGTGAGCTGCAAATTTTGGCATTTCATGAACAAAAGAAAATAGAAGAAAAAACTGCATAGGAGAACAATCAAGTGACAGGAAAACGTAAATCAGCTTTGCATCCAATAATTTTTATTGGTGCTGGCCCTGCCGAACCAGATCTGTTGCCACTTCGAGCATTGAATGCTTTGCAAGATGCTGATTTGGTTATTGCTGATGAGTATCTTGAAGATTTTGCAAAACATTTAGCACCTCAAGCAGAAATAATTAGCACCACGATTGATGAAGACTTGCCCATGAGTGGTGACTTAAAAATTAAATTTGCCATCGATCCGGCAAAAGAAGGAAAAGCGGTAGTTCGCTTATGTGCAGACGATCCAATGCTGACTGATGCATTGAGTAAAGAAATCTCAGTTTTGAATAAAGCAAAGATCGAATTTGAGTACATTCCTGGTTTAGCGAGCATTACTTCAACTCCTGCTCATGCTGGAGTTTCATTATTTTCAGGAAAAAGCAAAGAAGTGAGAATCCTTGATGCGATGCATCCAATTGATTGGTCAGAGCATTTAGATTCAAAAGTAACCTTAGTAATTTTGAATGCCACTGACAAAGCTGGTCAAATTGCCAACAATTTAGTTGCCAGAGGTCGAGATGGTGAAACCCCGATAGTTGTTACACGTGAAGGTTCAACCGTTGAACAAAGAAGCGTGGTTTCGACACTTGACCGAATGAGCGCAGATGCCAAGGCAGCCAGGCAATCAGGACCAGGTCTAGTAATCATTGGCGATCCAGTAGCTAATCGCGCAAAGTACTCCTGGTTTGAAAGCAAGCCACTTTTTGGATGGAAGGTTTTGGTTCCTAGAACAAAAGACGACGGTGGTAAAGCTGCAAAAATGTTAACTCGCTATGGCGCGGTCACGATTGATGTACCAACTATTTCGGTTGAACCTCCTCGTACCCCACAGCAAATGGAGCGGGCAGTTAACGGATTAGTTTCTGGTCGCTATCAATGGGTGGCTTTTACTAGCACCAACGCAGTGAGAGCTGTTAAAGAAAAATTAGCTGAATATGGTTTAGATGCGAGAGCTTTTTCTGGAATAAAAGTGGCAGCTATTGGTGATAAAACTGTTGAATCGTTAATTGAATTTGGTGTTAATCCTGATTTGATACCTGAAAAATCTGACAGTTCAGACGATTTACTTGAAGTATGGCCAACCTATGATCAAGTTTTTGATCCAATTAATCGAGTGTTTTTGCCTCGCGCTGACATTGCGGTTGAATCATTAGCTGAGGGCATGATCAAAAAAGGTTGGGAAGTTGAAGACATCACTGCCTTTAGAACGGTACGTGCTGCACCTCCTGCTGCTGAAATTCGTGAAGCGATAAAAACTGGAGGTTTTGATGCTGTGTTATTTTCTTCAGCAAGCACCGTAAGAAATCTTGTTGGTATCGCTGGAAAACCTCACCCAACAACCGTGATTGCCGTAATTGGGCCAGCAACTGCGCAAGCTGCTGAGGAGCACGGATTAGTCGTTAGCGTAGAAGCTGAAGAACCAAATATGACAGTATTGATTGACGCTTTGGCTACGTATGGAGAAAAACTTAAAGAATCTTCTTTGGAAAAAGGTGAAACTTCTTGGCGCCCATCAAAGCGCCGAAATGCCTTGCGTCGTAGATACTAAAAGTATGGAAAAAACTGTTGTTCACTTATTACGTCATGGAGAAGTAGAAAACCCTAAAAAAGTTTTGTATGGGCGTTTGCCAAGTTTTTATTTATCAAAACTTGGTCTTGAAATGGCGGACAGAGCTGCTGATTTTTTTCATGACCGTGATTTAGTAAAAGTAATCTCTTCACCACTTGAGCGTGCTCAACAAACTGCAGAGCCCACGGCCAAAAAACTCGGCCTTGAAATAGTTCACGATCCAAGAATTATCGAGGCTACAAATGTTTTCGAAGGAAAGCGTGTTTCAGTAGGGGACGGGGCGTTAAAAGACCCACGTAACTGGTGGCATTTGCGTAATCCTTTCACGCCATCTTGGGGAGAGCCTTACAAGCAAGTGGCAAGCCGAATGCGTGAAGCAATTGAGTCAGCACGAAAAATCGCAAAAGGTAAAGAAATTGTTTTGGTTTCTCATCAATTGCCGATTTATGTTGCCAGATTATGGTTCGAAGGAAGAAATTTGGTTCATAGCCCTAGAAAACGTGAATGTTCACTAGCCAGCGTCACTAGCTTGCATTTTGTGGGAGATCAATTTGAGCGTGTTGAATATCACGAACCAAGTCGCGATTTATTGACCAAAATAAAGAGATGAAGTTTTTCTCGGGCCTGCTCTTTGCAATATTTAGTTTGATGCTTATTGGATGTAGCAGCGTTCAACCTACTTCAGTCAGCACGGCAGATACTGGGTTTGTGGCTGGCGATGGTTCTAGTGTGCTCTTGGCGAAGGCAGAGAGAAAGTTAGCGCCAGAAATTGCAGAAACGACTTTTTCAAATAATCAATTTAGACTTTCTGAGCAAAAAGGAAATGTTGTTGTAATTAATGTTTGGGGTTCATGGTGCGCTCCCTGCCGGGCAGAAGCAAAAGAACTAGCTGATCTTGATCGCGAACTCCGTGATCAAGGAGTTGTTTTTCTTGGGCTTAATACTAGAGACAGTTTGGCAGCTGCAAAAAATTTTGTAGAACGCTTCACAATTGAATATGAAAATATAGAAGATCAATCTGGGAAAATTTTGCTTGAATTCAAAGACACACTTGCACCAAACGCGATACCCACAACTTTGGTTCTAGATAAAGAGGGCAAAGTTGCTGCACGAATTCTGGGCCCGGTTGATGTTTCATTATTGAGAGGTTTTATTACAAATCTTTTGGAAGAAACATGAGCGAAATAATTTTTAGTGGTAATTTTTTAATTGCAGCTGCCTTGGCGGCATTGGCAGGTTTGGTTTCATTTCTATCCCCTTGTGTATTACCGCTAGCACCGGGTTATCTGGCTTATTTGGCAGGAGTTAGTGGCAACAGCACCCCACAAAAAAGTAAAGCAGTTTTTGCTACTTTCTTATTCATTTTGGGCTTTAGTTTGGTATTTACTTCATATGGATTATTTTTTGGAAGCTTAGGTGCGCTACTTTTTAGTTACGCGCAGATCCTAGAAAGAATTCTTGGGGCTTTAGTAATTCTTTTAGGAGTAGGGTTTTTATTACAAAGCGGTTGGCTAAGTAGATCTTTTAAATTTAATTTTTCAGTGCGCTCTGGAGTTTGGGGCGCTCCCTTTTTAGGAATTTTGTTTGCCTTTGGTTGGACACCCTGTATTGGGCCAGTACTAGCAGCGGTACAAACCATGGCTTTTTCTGAGGGAACTGCCGCAAAAGGTGCCGCCCTTTCTTTTATCTACGCACTTGGGCTTGGAATCCCGTTTTTAATATTGGCTTTTATTTATGAAAAATCAATCACCTCAGTCCAATTTTTAAGAAAATACCAAAAATTTTTTATGCGAATTGGTGCAGTAATCATGATTTTTATCGGCATCATGTTAGTTAGTGGTTTGTGGAGTGAAATAACAATTAATTTAAGAGTATGGATTTCAGGGTTTACCCCAGTGATTTAAATGACTGAACAAAACTTAGAAATTAAATTAGGGCTAATTGGCTGGCTGCGTTGGATGTGGCGCCAATTAACTAGCATGACAACAGCTTTGTGGCTACTTCTTTTGCTGGGATTAGCGGCAATTCCCGGTTCAATATTGCCTCAAAGAAGTGCCTCTTTAATTAGGGTAAATGATTTTAAAGAAGAGAATCCTCAGCTTTTTGAGATTTATGATCAACTTGGGCTTTTTAACGTATACGGTTCATTTTGGTTTTCAGCAATTTATATTTTGTTAATGATTTCACTTGCTGGATGCATTGTGCCTAGAATAAAAATTCACACTAAAAATTTAACTGAACCCATTCAAGAAGCTCCTGCAAATTTAGAAAATCAAACCGGTTATAGAGTCATTCAAACGAATCTTGAAATTGAATTAATAGAAAAAATAGCTAAAAGAAATTGGTGGCGAACCAAGTTAAGCAGCGATGGCGCATCGCTTACTCTAGAAAAAGGCTATTTAAGAGAGACAGGTAATTTACTTTTTCACATAGCAATTTTATTTATAACCATG
>VFQT010003434.1_pt1 | contig 14433 bp, 10 predicted proteins | sample 3512381 | NCBI WGS metagenome assembly VFQT01 (sample SAMN10412376, study PRJNA504923) | tailings metagenome | isolation source: Relicate 2 Philex TSF3 active mining site | place: Philippines: Tuba, Benguet | collected 2017-08-29 | reverse complement strand
TCGAACAGCAGTACATTTTTGTCCGCACTTCACTGTAATTTCCTTGCGAACTTCCTTCACGAACAAATCAAATTCTTCGGTGCCCGGTGCTGCGTCTAATCCTAAAATGGCAGCGTTCAATGAATCAGCCTCCATGTTGAAAGGAATGGCTTCATCAATTAAACGTGGATGCTGCTTGAGCATTTTTCCTGTGCTCGCTGAACCCGTGAAAGTGACCACATCTTGCAATTCCAAATGATCGAAAATACCATTTGCACTACCGCAGATTAATTGCAATGCACCTTGTGGTAAAATTCCTGAAGCATCAATGTCACGTACCACAACCTCTGTGAGATATGAGGTAAGTGTTGCAGGCTTCACAATGGCAGGAACTCCAGCCAACAAATTCACGGCAATTTTTTCCAACATTCCCCATATTGGAAAATTGAATGCGTTGATATGAAGTGCCACACCTTCTTTCGGAACCATAATATGGTGCCCAATAAAAGTACCTTCCTTCGAAAGTTTAGCTAAATCGCCGTCCACGTAAAATGAAGAGTCAGGAAATTGTCGGCGCAGCGAGGCATAAGCAAATAAATTTCCTATTCCGCCCTCAATGTCTATCCACGAATCAATTTTAGTAGCTCCCGTTTTCACGGATACTTCATAGTATTTCGCTTTGCGTTCTGTCAAATACATGGCGAGTGCTTTCAACATTCGGCCTCGCTCTTGGAAGGTCATCTTGCGCAAGGCAGGTCCACCAACGGTGCGGCCATAATCAAGCATGGCTGCATGGTCTAATCCGGTGCTGTCTGCAACGGCTACCAATTCATCTGTTACAGCATCGAATAACTCAGTTCCTTTTCCAGCGCCAGTCACCCATTTTCCTTGAGCGAAATTTTGAAGTTGAAGCATGATAAAAATTGTTTCCGCGAAGTTAAAAGAAAGTGGGAGACTTCGGGCCTTTGACGTATTTTTACGGCCATGAATAAAAAGACGCATTTAATCACCGGTGGATGTGGTTTTGTGGGAAGAAATATGCTCAAAAGATTGGCAAGTTCTACTTCTGATCAGCTGATATTCATTGACGACCTTAGTGTAGGAACACATCCCGATACGTGGATGCCTTATCCCAAGACAAGAGCAGGTGAAGGGTTTGCCGAATATGATGGTCGTCTGCTGTTTATTCATGCCGATGCATTGAAGGTCATGCGCGCATTTGCCGACGATGCATCTTATTTCCAATCGCATTATGCATTTTCCATTGATCGTATCAATGATGTTTTTCACTTTGCAGCAATCGTTGGCGGTAGGTCAAAAATAGATGGTGATCCAATGGTTGTTGCATTGGATTTGGCCATAGATGCTGAATTATTTCACTGGGCGTGCAAGTACATGCCCGATCGTTTGTTGTATCCAAGTTCGTCAGCAGCATACCCAATTGATCTTCAAACGGTCAATGGTGCCATTGCCTTAAAGGAATCAGATATTGATTTCAAAAAGATGGGGGAACCTGATATGACCTACGGATGGAGTAAGCTTACAGGCGAGTTTTTGGCGAAAATAGCAGCATCGCATTATGGATTGAAGGTGACGTGTATACGTCCGTTCAGCGGATATGGTGAAGATCAAGATTTAACGTATCCGGTTCCTGCTATTGCGGCTCGTGCTGCCAAGAGGGAAGATCCGTTTGAGGTTTGGGGTAGTGGAAATCAAGGTCGCGATTTTGTGCATATTCAAGATGTGATTGATTGTATTCTTTTGGCAATGGATCACATTCATGACGGAACGGCCATTAACATTGGTATGGGGCGATTAACATCTTTCAATGAAATTATTCGTGTTTTTTGCTCTTTTGCAGGATACGAACCTACCATAAAACCTCTTCTGGATAAACCAGTGGGGGTGCATTCGCGGTATTGCGACATGTCTTATGTCAAAGAAAGGTTGGGATGGGAAGCAAAAATTTCAATTGAAGAAGGAATGCGTCGAGTATACGACGCAGCCGTGCTTAAACTCAAATCAGAATGAGCGAGCGCGTAGTTGTTTGTTTTGGACCTGGCCCCAAATTCAAAGGCGGTATTCAAAACTACAACACCTCATTGGCATTGGCTTTTGATAAACTTCCGAACACCACAGTACATATTGTCTCATGGACGCAGCAGTATCCGGCTATTGTTCCGCGCGAGTTTGTAGACAAAAGTAGCAAAGCAGATTTGTTAGAAGGGAGTGGGGTTTCAGTTACTTATTTAACCAATTACAACAAGCCAAAGACATGGCGTGAGACAGCGAATTGCATTCTAGCGCTGCACCCCGAAGTTGTTGTTTTTCAATGGAGCATTGCCTTGCAAGGTTTGCCTCTGGGAAGAATTGCCAAGCGATTAAAAAAGGCCGGTGTTCATGTGGTCATGGATGTGCACTTTGTAGTGCAGAAAGAACATTCGACCTTGGATAAATGGTTAACGAAATTTGGATTGAAACACGCCCATTCTTTTGTTACGCATGCCATGCATACGCTCGAGGAACTGAAAATGGTTTTTCCTAATCGGAATTTTAATCAGGTAGATGTGCTGGATTTAGATCGGAAGAATGACAATCAAATAGTAAAGCTTTTTCATCCCATTTATGACTTATATAAGCCTATTCCAAATTTGAATCTCGAAATTGAAAGGCAGCGTTTGGGATTGAAGAAACATGTTTTTTTGTTCTTCGGGTTTATTCGTCGCTACAAGGGCTTGGATCAGGCCATTCGGGCGTTTGCGGAGGTGTGTAAGGAAAGAGATGATGTTTCATTTTTAATCTGTGGTGAGAATTTTTGGCAAACTCTGGATCAGTCGAAATGGAGCACCAAATTCAAACAAACGTTGTTCGGATGGGCAAAAAAAATTGTTTTGAATAAACAAGATGATGAACGCAATGATAGGCCTTTGGCTTTGATTGAAGAACTTGGAATTTCAGAACACTGCGTTGTGTTTAACCGATACATTCCCAATGAAGAGGTTCCGCTTTTTTTTCAGGTCTCAGATGCGGTCATTCTTTTTTACAGAACGGCAACGCCAAGTGGAATTGAATCGTTGAGTTATAATTTTAAATTACCCATTCTTGCTACGAAAGTTGGTCATTTTCCGGAAACCATTGTGCATGGATTCAATGGGTATTTGGCAGAAGCTGGCGATATTGAGAGTATGAAAAATGAAATGATTCGATTTTTAGAACATCCATTGGATCGTGAAAACGTGGCTAAAGCCACTGAAAATATGTCTTGGAACAATTACGCTAAATCAATTCTAAACTCATGAGTATTGAATCACACAGAAAGAGCTATGAAAAGCATGCTTTGGAAATGACAGATTGTCTAGACTCTCCAGTTTCCATGCTTGGTCTATGGTTAGATGAGGTGAATAATCTTCCCGATTACAATGCAATGGTAATAGGAACTGTAGATGCGAACATGCAACCACACAGCCGGGTGGTTTTGTTGCGAGGTCTCGATGATCAGGGGCTTCGATTTTACACAAATTATGATTCAAACAAAGGTTCTGAAATGGCTTCAAACAACAAGGTTTGTGTCAACTTTTTTTGGCCTACAGTTGAAAGGCAAGTTCGTGTTGAAGGAACTGTAGAGCCACTGAGCTCAAGTGAGAGCGATGCCTATTTTCATTCGCGACCAAGAGAAAGTCAGATTGGCGCGTGGGTCTCACCACAAAGTCAAATCATTGAAAACAGAGACGTATTATCGAATCGTTTCGAAGAAATCTATACACAATTTGAAGGGAAAGAAATTCCGAGGCCCACAAATTGGGGCGGTTATTTGATTCGTCCCAACATGTTCGAGTTTTGGCAAGGTAGACCCAATAGATTACATGACCGTATTCGTTATGTTAAGCGTGGAGAAGGCTGGAGTTTGATGCGCGTTGCGCCTTGATTCAATTTAAACAACCAACCCATTCTTGCAGCATGAACTTCCAGTGCGAGTAGAATTTGAGGTTGGTAGGAAAAAAATCTTCGGGTTCACCAGATGCCATGAACGTAGTTCTTCGTGCAAAATAACCAAGTTCATCTTTTCCAGTAGTTAATATCCAACTCTTGAATACCAAGTCTTTTCGTTGTCTAACTGCCGCGAGAAAGGCTTGAAAGTGGCCTTCACTGGAGGTTTCACACAGACAATAAATATGCTTGAAATGGGTGTCGAGATATAATAATAGTTTTTGAAATACAGCAGGTTCTAAATGATCCTCTACGTGCTGCAAATAAACAAAGGTTGTTTTTTGAGTGTCAACACGGCTCTCCATTTCTTGTAGCTCTTGCATGAGGGCAAATAGAAAATGAATGGCGCGTTGCGTTTTCGGTCCTGCCTGAGTGAACGGATAAAGTCTATGATCTGCCGTTTGGAACATGAGCTGATATCCAAGATCACCACCGTTATGATCAAGCAGCGGTAATACCTGTGGATAAGGAATGTTCAGTTCTACCAAAACTTCATGAATGCGTTTCGGTTGTTTAATGAAATAGTCAAAATGAAACGTGTCTTTCATTCTATTTTGGAATATGATTCCCGTAAAAGGCTCATCGTAAATTTTGGGTATGAAGGAGTTGAATTTTAAATAGGTTGAAAGGGAATAGTATGCATTATGAAGAAATTTACTCCCCATTTCCGCTACATCGAAATTCACACCATTCGGAAAAATATTCCAAAAATCAGGAATGAAATGCTGCTCATGGCTTTCGTGTTTCCGTGTTTTTGCTTTGACCGGAAGCGATTCCGCTACTGCTGTTCCATGCCAATGAAAGTTGGTTATTTCACCTTCAAACAATTCCGTTAGCGGTTGTAGAAGTTCTGTATTCAATGCGCTGTTATCTGCGTTTTTTCCTTCCAATTGTTCTTGCGATATTTTTATTTGTGCCTGTCTCAGCAAACTCAAAAGTCCACTCGGAAAAATTTGTGCATTCGTATTGCTCTGCACGAATATTGGTTGTTCTTCATAGCTTACATGAAAACCACTCACATGACCATAGCTGCTGTTGGGCAACGATTGAATTTGGTATCCGCAGCTCACTCTGCCAATGGCAGAAAAAAAAGTGAAGGTGATGCCCAATGGCTTTTTCGGGTTGTGTAAAATGGATTTAAAGTTTGCTTGAGGCCCCATGCATTCCAAGTTTTTAATAACTGGAAAGTCAAAGAAATTGGCAGCCATTAGACGCATGCACTGCAAAGGAGCACTTTTTCCTGAGCCTGGTTCGCCATAAAGAATGGTGTTATTCACAAACGGAAAGGAAACTTGTCCGGCTATGTGCTGGAAGTTGGATAGAGTAAGAAGAAATTGATTACCGCGATACATAGGAAAAAAATGAGAACCTCAAATCTATCTTCACTCATGATCCATTCACAAAGGAAAGTTTTTAACACCGCTTGGAATACCTATTTTTACAACAAATAAAGTTTTGAACAGATGAAAGGAATGCGCCCCGTGGGGTTGGTTTTTTTACTTGCCATTGTGGTATATGGAATAAATTTTCTGTTTGCCGAGGGATTCAATGGCGGAGCAGACAGTTTTACCCACTATCAAATAAGCCGATACTCTTGGAATTATCCTGATTTGCTTTTAGATCAATGGGGAAAACCTGTTTTCACTATTTTATTTTCACCACTTGCTCAACTCGGATTTCAGGCTGTTATACTCGGAAATATGGCCCTTATTTTTGTTGGAGCTTGGATGGCTTTTTTAATTGCAAAAAAATTAGAGCTCAAACGTCCGCATTGGATTCCCTTCATGGTTTTATTCACTCCCATCGTTGCGGGAAATGCCATTTCTGGATTAACAGAAATGATTTGTGCATTGTTTCTAATTGGTTTCATTCTATTAGCCCTGAATGAAAAATTTATTTGGGGAAGTATTCTGTTGAGTTTTATGCCCTTTGCGAGAAGCGAGGGATTTGTAATAATCGCCGTGGTTATTATGTTCTTCGTGTTAACCAAACGCATGAAGTATTTGCCTTACTTACTCGTAGGTTCAGTAGTGTTCAATTTTATTGGATGGGCAATTACGGGCAAACCACTTTGGATATTTCAGAGTAACCCGTACATGGGTAGTAGCTATGATGATAGTTATGGAAGCGGACCAGTATATCATTTTGTGATGTATGGTGTGCCGGTTTTCGGAATTGGATTTTTGTTGTGGTCATGGCAAACGTTTCGAGAATTTCCAGCTGTTTTCAACTTGTTTAAATCACACCAATGGTCGCTTCAAAAACAAGTGTGGATTTTTCTTATTCTGGGAACTTCGTGGGCTTACTTCCTCGCGCATACAGTGTTGTGGTGGCAGGGAATCATGGCTAGTTTAGGTTTGGTTCGCGTTATGTTTGTTATTGCTGTTCCAGTTGCACTTTTGGCACTAAAAGCATGGGAAAATCTAAGGTGGTCTGAAATGCGTTGGGCGAATGCAGCATTTTTGGTTTTAATTGCTGTTGCACCTTTTACTATGCGCTTATTTCCGTTGCAAGAAATACAAATTTTACCTGCGTTAGGCGTTGAAGAGCAGGTGAATGTGAAAGCATTGGCTATCTTAGAACAACAGCCGCAATTGAGTGAAGCAAAGGTGTATATTGGTCATCCGTATATGAATATTATTCTTGAACGCGATCCGTATAATCGAAGTGTTTCAGAGTCAATGACCTCATTCGATGAGAAGGGAGAATTGGTATACAATTACAAATCGGCGAAGTCTGGCGATTTAGTCATTTGGGATGGGCATTATGGTCCAAATGAATTGCATTTACCGTCTGATAGTATAGAGGTCGATGGAAATTTTCAATTCATACAATCAGTGAAAGCAGATTTTCCATTTATTACGTTAGGTGGAAAAGAGTATGAAATTCGCATTTATAAACGCATTTAACAATATGAAAAAAACAGGATTCCTTTTCTTTCTTTTAATCCCATACTGTGTTTTTGCCCAGGGTAAGCAGGGGAATGGACTTGGTTCAGCCATGAAAGAAAGTGCGTCGGTACCGTTCAAGACCGAATTGATTAAACTGGAAAAGATTATTCAACAAGGGATGGAAATGCATCAGGTGCCTGGGGCAGCAGTAGCTGTTGTATATAACAACGAAGTAATTCTTTCGAAGGGCTTTGGAGTTCGGGATACCAAATCGTTGGAGCCTGTTACTTCCAAGTCGTTATTCGCGATAGCAAGTAATTCAAAAGCATTTACCAGTGCGGCTCTAGCTGTATGTGTGGACAGAGGCTTATTGAATTGGGATGATTTGGTTTCAGATTATATGCCTGAACTCAAATTGTATGATACCTATGCTTCATCACATTTAACGGTTCGAGATTTATTATCACATAGACAAGGCTACGAGACATTCGGTGGTGATTTGATTTGGTACGGGACCAATTATTCGAGAGAGGAAGTGCTTCGCCGGTGGAGATTTCTAGAACCGAAGTATGGCTTTCGATCCACATACGGATACAGCAACATAGCCTTTCTAGCGGCGGGTCAATTGGTCCAAAAGGTGACGGGAATGACTTGGGATGAATTTGTACAAAAAGAGTTTTTTATTCCCTTGGGCATGAATACTTCGAATACGACTATTCGTGATTTTAAATCAGGAGCAGACATTGCTTCGCCGCACAATTTGGTGAATGGAAAGAATGTGCCCATTCCTTATGTAAACTGGGATAATGTGGGGCCAGCAGGAAGTGTTAATTCGTGTGTTGATGACTTAACGAAATGGATGCTTTTGCAATTGAATAAGGGGACTATCAGTGGAAAGAAATTTTGGAGTGAAAAACGCACGTATGACATGTGGGAGTATAATATAACCAAGCCTGTTTCTGCGTGGCAAAGAGAGAATATGCCTACGAGGCATGTGAATGGATACGGTTTAGGTTGGGAACTTATGGAATACGGCGGAAAGAAAATTGTGCATCATGGCGGTGGTTATGACGGCATGATTTCCAAAACGGTGCTTATACCAGAGATGAATCTCGGATTTGTAATGCTCACAAACAGCAACAATTCGCTTCCAAGTGCCATGACATTTGCATTCTTAGACTTGTTCTTGCGCGTTAACACGGGTAAAGATTGGGTGAGTGAGTTTGCGCCAAAACAAGAGGAAGCAGTTGACGCTGAGGTCATATATGAAGTTGTTCCCTGTAAAGAAGATGTAACAGGTGTTTATGAAAGCGAGATGTACGGAAAAGTAGAGGTAAGAGCTGAGGGTGGGAATTTGATTATAGATTTTTTGCCAACGGCTTTATTTAAAGGGCGATTGTTTCCAACGGAAACCTTGCTTTCGTATGATTTAAAATGGACCACACAAATGATGTTGCCTTCGGGTAAGGTGAATTTTGTTTTGAATCAAGATGGTCAGGTAGAAGAAATGCGAGTTTTCATTGATAATCCAGATTTCGATTTTTCTGAATTGAAGTTGTTTAAGGTAAAAAATGAGTAGGGTGTTCGCAAGTTCAAAGAATTGCTTATATTTGCACCCTCAATTTATGAGGATGGCACTGTAGCTCAACTGGATAGAGCATCTGACTACGGATCAGAAGGTTTGGGGTTCGAATCCCTACAGTGTCACAAGAAAAACCCCAAGCAGCGCTTGGGGTTTTTCGTTCGAGTGTTCTTCAATTGAACAGTTCATGCAACCAAAAACCAAAAGTACTTCCCTTGCCCTCAGTAGAGCAAACTTCTAGCCCGGATTGATGTCGTCTCAGAAACTCTTGTGTTAGTTGCAAACCAAATCCGTTTCCTTTTTCATTGGCAGTACCATTGGTTGTAAACGTAATTCCTTCTTTTAAGTTTTCTAGCTGTTGTGCAGTCATACCTTTTCCACAATCTTGTACTTCAAACAAGATGCGTTTGTTCTCACTCTTCGCTCGAATGATAATAGTACCTCCCGGATTACTGAATTTTACTGCGTTGGATAATAAGTTGCGAAGGACCGTTTCAATCATATTTCGGTCACACGTGAGCATGTCTTGAGCATTTAAATTACTCTCAGTTTGTACGTGTATTTTTTTTGATTCGCCTAGTAGTAACGCCAACGATTGTGTATAATGTATAAAATGATCCGCTGCAATTGGTTCCATTCTACATTCTAAATTTCCCATTTGTGACCTTGACCAATCCAAAATATTATCCGTCATCTCAAGAACTTGCTGTGATTTTTTCTTGAGTTGAGTCAGTAATTCTAATTTGGTCTCCTCATCTATTTGAGGTTTCATACACACATCAACAGACACAATCACAGCTGCCATGGGTGACCGTAAATCATGAGAGATTAAGGACATCATTTGATCCCGACTATACAAAGCAGCAATAAGCTCTTGGTTTTTTGATTGAATGACATGAGCATCTTCAATTAACTGGCGCTGCACACCGTCGAGTACTCTTCGCATAAATACCAATATAATTATGCAACATATCGTAACGCCAATGATATTCGCTATTCGATCAGCAGCGAGGTGTTCAGGTTGAAGATGAAGTGGATCAAGCGGATCTGGGAAGATGGCAATGAGAATGAGTATGCTGAACATAATTCCTGTCAAGACATACGCAGTTATGCGCTGTTTTCCCTGAAAGGCGATCATGGCGGAAATAATGATTGGAAAGAAATACATGAACGTAAGTCCACTGGCTCCAGTCAAAAAGCTAACAATGGTAATCATGGTAATTATCTGAAATCCATTCAAGATTTTTGAAATGTATAAATAGCCACGTTTGTAGATGAAATAGCAAATGAAGACCATTACAACGCTTGTAAACGAAATCATGCTTTGTAGGTAATCTCCCAAGAAGAAATTCAAGATTGAAAATGCCGCAGAGAAAATAGCCACCGTCAACAACAGCCAACGATGCATTTCCTTGGCATGTTCTACCAATAAATTATGTGATTTAATAATGATTTTGGAATTTGTAAACGTATTTGGCATGTGATCGTATTCTTTAGCGCCGCGAAATTAGATTTGTATCAGCAGAGAATTATCATGAAAATGTCTCTTTTTTGAAAAATGTCGATATTTGAGTGCGATTTTGAGCCTTTTGAGGACCTAAAATGAACGTTTAAAGAATTTAGTGTTTTGTTCAACAAGGAAAAGTGTATTCACTTTACCCGAAGTTTTTGCCCAATTTGAATCTTGTCTGATTTCAATTGATTGAGCTTTTTAATCTGAGATACCGTTGTTTTATTCTTCTGTGCTATTTCTGAAAGGGTGTCACCTTTTTTAACTGTGTAATATTTTTTATTTCCCGATTCCCTTGGTTCTTGTTTGAGTAATACAGGGTCAGGAGCTTTTAATAATTCGGTGTATTTTTTTACAGGCAGACGAAGTTCAGATAAATCTGTATTTGTGTTCAAGGTATTGAGCGTTTTTTCAATGCTTTCAAACAGGAGTCGCCCTTTAATTTCATACCCTTTTTTAGTTAAATGAATATAGTCACTCTGTGCAAAGCCCTTTTCATGCCAAAACCGAATTTTCTTGTACCCGCCCGATAAGTCATAAAAATTCCAGTACAACGAATTGGTCACTTGCGCCATGGAGTCAACCACTTCATTGAAGCGAATACCAGCATCTATATATTTTCCCTTTCGATATAAATCCTGCATAGATGTAAACACAATGGAAACTTCTGGATTTATTGCCTTGAATTTGCTCACAATCTCATGAACATATCTTGGAATATTGTTGTCCATGGTGTTGGTGTACAAAATATTATTCGTTCCAAAATCAATGATGACCACATCAGGCAAAAGATGAGGTGCTTGATTTTCTAATTTTTCAAGTGACAAAACTGATTGAAATTGCGATGCACCCACACCAAAAGCTTCATACAATAAGCCATACTTCGCGGCATGCTCAATGTTTATTCCGTAACAAGTCAATGTCTCTTCGAGTTCAGAAGTTCCACTGTGATGCACCGAAACATTTTTAATTTCATCTTCGAATACAACTTCCAGAAATGCCTCTCCAAAATGATTTTGAATGGTGTCTTTGTTCACATGTTTCACAATTGATTGATTGATGAGTATGTCAAATTCCGGAGTCATTTGATTGATCTCTAAAAAAAACTGCAGTCGATACTTTTTCTTTGGAAGTGTTTCATTCATGGTAATGGTGAAACTTGCTGCTGTGTCTTTTGAACTTACCGTCATGCCGCGTAATCCGAGTGGAATTTTCGGAGGTAACTGAAAACTTTTGGCGTAGCTCCATTCACCTGTATGCGACGTTTTACTGTTGATGCTATTGTAGGTATTTGCAGCAGAGAATGGAAAGAAAAACCCAGGTCCCGCACTCCCGAATTTTTCATGTAAATAACGGCTCGCAATGCCGGTAACAATCTCACTTTGAATGTGACTTGCTCCGTAATGATAAATAACTGTTCTTCCCCCTTGCTTACTTTTCTCCATGTTCTTTTTGAACAGCTTAGCCGCTTGGTTGGTTGAAAATTGAATGCAACGGTAATTGGTATCTATGCCCAATAACTGAATGCTCTCTTGGTAGTTTTGACCACTGATTTGTTGGGTCAAAATGAATAACCCGAAGATGATGATTTTAACTTTCATTGCTCACTTTTCTTTTCGTTTTCGGTCTCAATGACCTCTATTTCTTTTTCTGTATTAGGTGACTCTACATTTGGTTTTGTGTACGGTTTATTCAATCCTAAATTGCGCATCATGCCTATCGTTCCCCTGCTCATTGCGCCATACATACCCATTCCAAAAATGAGATCAGTGACTTTATTGTCTTGAATCAATGTCATGAGGTTGTGCTTCGAATACCGAAAATCGACCACATAGATCTCTTCAAAATGACTAACTAAATAAACGGCAAATGCATTGCCCATTGAGTTTTTAATAACACAAGCTTTGCGTCCATTTTTTATACTTGTTGTTATTTTTTCTAGCGGATAATCTCCAGAAATGAAACAGGTGTAACCAACAGCCCCACTAAATAGCGCACATTTTCTTCCGTTGTCAAATCCCGATTCTCCATAACGAATACTTTCTGAACTTACCTTGGGTTTGTAGATTTCAAGCGTGTCTGGGTGTTCTTGCACACTGGGATCTCTCGTGAGGTCATAAAGTGAACCCAAGAACGTTCCTCTTTTTTCGTAGGTCATTTCTGAACGATCAACCGGAGTAAAGCCTGCCGCTTTACAAAAGGCAACATAGGCATGGTAAGCACCATTGGCTGTCCAGTGGTGGTCAGTCCCAAAAAATAGTTTTTCGTTTCTGTGCGCATTCATTTCAGCCATCACATCTGCAAACTTTACGTTGCCATTGAGGTGATCGCGAATAGCTAACAAAGTAGCTTCGTTTTTTCCGTTCAAGTGGGCATATTGCTCGTCGGGAATGTATGCGCTTGAAAGAGGTGCCACAGCAGAGTATACTTGAACCTGCGGCAAGGCATTGGCGTAATCATTGAGCATGGCCGCAAAAACAGGCGACACGGCTGTTGAACCCGAATTCAAAGTAAAAACCGCTCCATTCAGAATTATCATTCCCCCCGAATACGCATCATTAAAATCATTCAGAGAGGTGTTGCTGGTATCGGAACCCGAAGTTCCCTGCTCCATTCCCGCTTGTACCACTACCATACGAATTTCATTTTCGAAATGCAATCCCATGTTGTATCGTATGGTGTTGCTCAAAGCCAATAGCTCATCACGTTTTGGGAATTGATCATTCACATAACTTGAAATGCCTCTGAAATAGGCACCGCTCAGATACGTGCTATCTGTTAATGCAGGCCATTGCGCCAATTTTCTTTTTTCCGAATCTGATATTTCTCTTTTCTCTGAAAAGAAAAACGCTGTAGACACACCAAGTATTAAAAGGGCCTGAATAAAAAGTGTAATTTTTTGATACATGTTAGAATCGGAAATAAATAAAGGGGTTGTAGGTGTCGTCTATCAATAAAATGGTTCCCAATGCAAGAAATACAAGATTGATAACAGGAGCTGCGTAGAAGTATATTCGATTGGACCAGGTTGCTATTTTCGTTTGACTTGAAAACATTTCATTCCAGGGAATACAGAATGCAATGGCGGTTGCAAAAAAGAACATGTAGCCCACCAAATCATTTTTTAAATTCATGGACACCGCATGTTCGGAGTGAAACAGTGTGACCACGAAGGATTTTAATTTTTCGAAATCTACGTAATAGAAAATGGCTCTGCTGAATACAATTAGTAAAAGCGTATAGCTGTGTTTAAAAATGCGTGGTGTCGCTTGCAGCAGACGTTCAAGTAATTTCTCAAGAATCATACAGCATCCAAAGAATGCTCCCCACAAAACGAAATTCCAACTTGCGCCGTGCCAAAATCCGGTGAGCAACCAGACAATGAAAATATTTCTCAACTGATTACTTCGGTTTCCACCCAAAGGAATGTAAACGTAATTTCGAAAGAATCTTCCTAAGGACATGTGCCAACGCTTATAGAAATCTCCAACAGAAGTTGCAGCATAGGGGTGGTTGAAATTTTCATGGAACTCAAAACCAAATAATCTTCCCAGACCAATGGCCATATCTGAATAACCGGAAAAATCAAAATAGATTTGAATGGAGAACAGTGTTATTCCAAACCAAGCTTCAGGAGAGGAGAGCGTTAGAAATTGTAAGTCTAAATATTTCTCAACTAAAATACTGGCCGTGTTGGCAATGACAACTTTTTTGAATAATCCGAGACAAAACCGATTCACGCCACTCCAAGCCAAGTTTAAGGTTGTTTTTCTATAATGGATGGCATTTTCAATTTCACTGTAACGCACAATTGGACCAGCAACCAAGTGCGGAAACATACTCACGTACACCATGAAATTCAAAATGTTTCGCTGAACCTGACTGTGACCGCGGTAAACATCCAGCAAATAGGAAAGTGCAAGGAATGTATAGAATGAAATTCCAAGCGGAAGGGTAATTCCTGGTTTGGTAAAAGCTGTGCCGAAAATCCAATTGGTATTTTCCACAAAGAAATCGGCATACTTGAATGTCATCAACAGACATAAATTCAGCACAATTCCCAAGACCAATGCGAGTTTCGCTTGTGGCTTCCCCTTCGATTGATTCATCCACATGGATACACCATAATTCAGTGCACTAGAAAAAAGAAGTAAGGTTAGCCAAATGGGTTCGCCCCATGAATAAAAAAGTAACGAGAAGAGAAGTAAAATGATATTTTTCCACGTCATGCTTGGAATCAAAAAATAGGCAAGCAATGAAGCTGGTAGAAAAAAGTAAATGAAAATGAGACTGGAAAATACCATGTTTTTTCGATAGGATGATTGGTTGTTTCAAAGTAAAGAAACGATGTTCAAATCATTTGTTTTTGTACAATGAGATATGCACAGTCCGTTTTTAACTTTGTGTTATGAATGCGAAATTTCAAATTGGTGATTTTGTTCGTTTTTTGAACGATGAAGGTGAGGGGTATATCATACAATTTC
>VFQT010003433.1_pt1 | contig 14434 bp, 22 predicted proteins | sample 3512381 | NCBI WGS metagenome assembly VFQT01 (sample SAMN10412376, study PRJNA504923) | tailings metagenome | isolation source: Relicate 2 Philex TSF3 active mining site | place: Philippines: Tuba, Benguet | collected 2017-08-29 | reverse complement strand
CGATTATTCCACGCTCCAGAAAAAGTACGACAAGGTAAAGGGTGAAGCCCCGTCCATCACCGATGATGAGCGGCACACCATCCTTGAGATGTGCGTTGATCTTGATCTGCCGGGTTTTGAAACCCCCGATGGCATTGAGCTTCCATATGTCGTAACGATTGAGAAGTCCAGCCGCGAGGTTCTTTCGATCCGCCGCAATTGGCGTCAGGGCGATTCGGCGTTCAAGAAGCGCCAGTATTTCGTGCATTACCAGTATCTGCCCGGACTTGGCTTTTACGGCACTGGTCTTATTCACTTGATTGGCGGTATTGCCAAGAGTGCCACGTCGATCCTGAGGCAGTTGGTCGATGCAGGCACTCTCTCCAACCTTCCGGGTGGCCTCAAGGCGCGGGGTCTGAGAATCAAGGGCGATGATACGCCGATCATGCCGGGTGAGTTCCGTGATGTTGACGTGGCGTCAGGATCAATCCGCGATTCGATCACCTTCCTGCCTTACAAAGAGCCGTCGAGTGTGTTGTACCAACTGCTCGGCAATCTCGTTGATGAGGGGCGAAGGATTGGCTCCATCGCTGAGATGGATGTTGGCGAATCAAACCCCGAAGCCCCTGTAGGCACCACGCTGGCGCTTCTGGAGCGTTCGCTAAAGGTGATGTCAGCGGTTCAGGCGCGTGTGCATGACTCGCTCGGCAAGGAATTCCGCCTCATTGCGGATGTGATCAAGGATCACATGGGGCCGGAATACGAATATGTGAACTTCGGTGATGGTGAACAGCCGACCACTCGCACGCAGGATTTTGATGACCGGGTGGATATCATCCCCGTGTCTGATCCCAATGCTTCGACTATGGCACTGCGTGTCATGCAGATGCAGAGCGCCATTCAGTTGGCTCAGCAGGCACCTCCCGGAATGTACAATGTCGAAGTTCTGCACAAGCAGATGCTTCATGCGTTGAATGTCAGGGATGTGGATCTGATCATCCCCGGACAGGCTGCTGCACAGTCTATGGATCCCGTAACCGAGAACATGATGGTGATGTCTGGCAAGCCGATCACGGTGTTCATGGAGCAGGATCATGACGCACATATCGCGGTGCATACAGCCTTTATGAACGACCCCGTGTATCTCCAGTTTGTCTCCCAGAGCCCGAACGCACAGACCTTTGTCGCGGCGGTGCAGTCGCACCTTGCGGAACATTATGCCTACAGCTATCGCCGCCAGATCGAGTTCAAGCTGGGTGTCAGCCTGCCGCAGATTGGCCAGAAGCTGCCGCCGGATGTTGAGAACGACATTGCCAAGCTTTCCGCTGTTGCCGCCGCTCGTGTTCTTGAGCAGCACAAGGCTGAGGACGCCGCAGCCAAGAGGCAGCAGGAAGAGAACGACCCGCTGACTGTCATGCAGAGGAAGGAACTTGAAATCAAGGAACGTGCCGTCGAAATCAAGGAACTCGAAGCAAAGGCGGATGCCGAGTACAAGATGGACAAGATCGAGCTGGAAAAGGCTAAAGTTATCGGCCAGACGATTAAATCTGTTACAGAGAGATTCTGATGACCGAACTTGATGTAATCCGCCAGAAGATCCGCCAGCGGCTGAACGAATTTGCCGACGATCTAGCCTCTGGATGCGCCACTGATTTCAGCCAGTACAAATACCTAACCGGCATTGTTGCGGGGTTGGCTTTGGTGGAGCGGGATATCCTTGATCTGATTGAGGTGCAGAAAAACGCTGAGTGATTTCGGCTAGGTGTTCCCTTCATTGTATGATGCAATTACATCATTTAGATGATGCAATCGCCTCCGGGCGCAAACAACGTGAAGGACACGCATGTACGCTGAATCCAAGCTGTCGCAAGGCATTCTTGAGAAGCTGCCGGTGCCGAAGGGTTACCGGATTCTGATCTCGGTTCCCGAGATTGAGGAGAAGACGAAGGGGGGAATCATTCGACCCGATTCCCTCAAGACCAAGGAAGAGACCGCCAGCATTGTTGGTCAGGTTCTTGAGCTTGGTCCGGACTGTTATCGGGATCCCGACCGATTCCCTAACGGCCCGTACTGCAAGGAAGGCGATTGGATCATGTTCCGAGCTTACTCCGGCACTCGATTCCGCATCGAAGGCAAGGAGTTCCGCCTCCTGAATGATGACGTGGTTGAGGCCACCCTCTCTGGTCCCGAAGGAATTGAACGGGCATGAGCGAGGAAATTGAACACGAAATCCCGTCCGGTGCAGACGAGGGTGCTGCATCCGACGAACTTCAGATCGAGGTGGTAGATGACACTCCGGCTGAAGACAAAGGCCGACCCCGCCGTGCAGGCGAGCCGGATCTTCCTGAGGAAGACGAGGTAGCCCAGTACAGCGATAAGGTCAAGAAGCGCATTAGCCGCCTGAAGTATGAGTTCCACGAGGAACGCCGTGCCAAGGAGGAGCTAGAGCGTCAGCAGCAGGCACTAGCTGACTACGCCAAGAGGGTGATCAGCGAGAACGCCAGTCTCAAGAAGGCGCTGCATTCCGGTCAGAGCATCATTGCTGACCAGATGCAGAACCGAGTTGAGACCGAGCTTCAGATGGCCCAGCGAAAGCTGAAGGAGGCCGTGGAACTCGGGGATATTGATAAGCAGGTTGAGGCGCATAAGGATATCGCCCGCCTGACTGTCGAGGCGGATAAGGTCAAGGGCTTCAGGCCCGTGCAGATTGAGGAGCCGGAAGAGCCGGAGTTCCCCCAGTATGTGCAGCAGACCCCGCCGCCGCAGCCCGATGAGAAGACTCTGTCTTGGGCGAAGAAGAATACGTGGTTTGGGCGTGATCGCGAGATGACTGATTATGCCCGGCACATTCATGACCGGTTGGTTGTATTCGACCGTGTAGATCCCAATACCGATGAGTATTGGAGCAAGCTGGATAAGGAAATCCGTAAACGGTATCCTCATCTGGCATCTGATGAGGATGCAGAAGATAGCAAGCCGCCTCAGCAGAAGCAGGGTGTCGTGGTTGCCCCAGTGAAAAGAAATACAACTCCGCCACGCAAAGTTCAGCTATCAGCCTCCGAGGTCGCCATCGCTAAGCGTCTCGGTCTTACCATCGAGCAGTACGCTGCCGAGAAACTGAGGTCCATGAATGGATAAGCGCACCCCCCGCGAAAGCGAAACCCGCGAGAAGACCTCGCGCAAGAAGTCTTGGGCACCGCCCACTCTGCTTCCCGAGCCTGAAAAGAAGGACGGCTGGCGTTACCGGTGGATTCGAACCTCCACCATGAACAGCCACGATAACACGAACGTGTCATCAAAGTTCCGTCAGGGATGGGAGCCTGTAAGGGCTGAAGAGCATCCCGAGATTACGGTCCTCCGTGACCGCAACAGCGATTTCAAAGAGAATCTTGAGGTTGGTGGCCTGCTGCTGTGCAAGGCCCCGGAAGAGGTCATGCAGGACCGCGATGCCTATTATCGCGAGGTCGCTCAGGACCAGATGATTTCCGTCGAGAACAACTTCATGCGAGAAAACGATCCGCGTATGCCGCTCTCCAAGCCGGAGATCTCCACGCGGGTTACATTTGGCAAAGGACGCGGTTAAGCGTCTAACTCAAGGTGATATAACATGGCTTCTGTAGCAGCCCCGTATGGCCTGCGCCCTGTTAATCTGATCGGCGGGCAGCCCTATGCTGGCTCCACCCGTATGTTCAAGATTGCAAATGCGTATGCCGCGAATATCTTTTTTGGTCAGCCCGTAGCCTCGAATGGCAACGGCTTCATTCAGGCCGATACCTCCACCACCGCTCTCCCCGCGACTGGTGTTGTCGGCGTGTTTATGGGCTGCACCTACACGGACCCCAGCCTGAAGGTCAAGGTCTTCAAGCAGTATTGGCCGACCGGCACCATCGCCACGGACGCCGAGGCTTATGTGGTCGATGATCCGGATGTTGTCATGCAGGTGCAGGCCGACGAAGCTGTCGCTCAGACCGCTCTCGGTGCGAACATCGCGCTTGTCACGTCCGCTGGTTCGACCGGCACGGGCAATTCCACCACCGCTGCCGATGGTTCGTCTGTCGCCGCCTCTGCCACGCTGCCGCTGCGCATCGTTGGTTTTGTTGACGGCCCCGACTCCGTTGCTGGCGATGCCTACACGGACTTGCTGGTCAAGTGGAACATGCCCTCCACGAACGGCTCTGCCATCATCGGCGGCCATTCGTACATGAATCCGCTCGGCGTGGCGTAATAGGAGAATATAACAAATGGCTATTTCCCGCGCACAACTGCTCAAGGAACTGCTTCCGGGCCTGAACGCCCTGTTCGGTCTTGAGTACAAGAAGTACGAAAACGAGCACGAGGCGATCTACGAGACCGAGACCTCCGAGCGTTCGTTTGAGGAAGAACTGAAGCTTTCGGGCTTCGGCACCGCTCCGGTCAAGTCGGAAGGCGCTGCCATCCGCTACGACAACGCTCAGGAAGCTTGGACGGCTCGTTACAATCATGAAACGATTGCTATGGGTTTCTCCATCACCGAAGAGGCGATGGAAGACAACCTGTACGACTCGCTGTCCTCGCGCTACACGAAGGCCCTCGCTCGCTCGATGGCCTACACGAAGCAGGTTAAGGCGGCTTATCCGCTGAACAACGGCTTCTCGGGTGGTGCCTTCCTTACGGGCGACGGCGTCACGCTGTTCAACACCGCGCATCCTCTGGTGTCCGGTGGCACGAACAGCAACACGCAGTCCACGCCTGCCGATCTGAACGAGACCTCGCTTGAGGCCGCCGTTATCCAGATCGCTGGCTTCAAGGATGAGCGTGGTCTGCTTATCGCCGCGCGTCCGCGCAAGCTGATTGTTCCGCCCGCGCTGATGTTCGTTGCTACGCGTCTGCTTGAGACGGAACTCCGCACGGCGACTGCGGATAACGACATCAACGCGATCAAGACGAACGGCACGATTCCGGAGGGGTATTCGGTTAACCATTACCTGACGGATACGGATGCTTACTTCCTGATCACGGATGTGCCGAACGGTATGAAAATGTTCCAGCGTACCCCGATGGCTACCAGTTTCGAAGGAGATTGGGACACTGGCAACATGCGATATAAGGCGCGTGAACGCTATAGCATGGGCTGCTCGGATCCTCTCGGTATCTTCGGCAGCCCCGGGGCATAAATTCCTAGTGTGCAATAACAAGAAAGCCGGGTTGAAAAATCCGGCTTTTTTCGTATATATAATCGCATGAGCAAGGCTTGTAAGGTTGACAACTGTTGGGGCCCCGTGAGTAAGGGTGGCTTTTGCAACAAGCATTACCTCCGAAATCGCAGGTATGGCGACCCAAATATCCAGCTGAGGAAATCACCCGGAACAGTCACTGAAGAAGATAGAAGACTATGGAAGAAAAGGGATTACGAGCGTCATAAAGAAGCATACAAAGCCCGTGCTGCTCGATGGCGTGAGGAAAATCCGGAAAGCTATCAAAAAAGGAAAGAGGAGTATTTTGGCAGGGAGGACATAAAGGAGCGCGGAAGGCAGAGGATGCGCGAGTGGGCAAGGGAAAACCCAGAGCGCAAAAAGCAGATGGACAAGGAGTGGCGTGAAAATAACAGGCCAAAGACACGGGCCATGCACTCCAGAAGACGCGCCGCCGAGAGAAACGCAACGCCATCTTGGCTTACCAAAGAGCAGCACCTTCAGATAATTGCGGTTTACGAAGAGGCGGAACGCCTAACCATTGAAACCGGAATCCTCCACCACGTAGACCACATTGTTCCGTTGCGGGGCAAAAACGTATCCGGTCTCCACGTCCCATGGAATCTTCGTGCCATACCCGCATCCGAGAATCTCTCCAAGAGCGCAAAACTAATTGAGGACATCCTCTAGCCCGCTTCGGCGGGCTTTTTATTCGTGCTAAAATTCAATTAATCCCACAACGGGAATCCGGACCATCGGCCCTGCTAGACTGCTTCCGGAGCAGACGCTTGCAGAGACTACAGGGCCACATCCTGCAAGGATAATCTCAATGTCTGTTACAACCTTCTCTGGCCCAGTTCGCTCGCTCGCTGGCTTCATCTCCGGCACCGACTCTGTCGCTGCTTCCGTGACTTCGTCCACCCTCGCCATCACCTCCGCGAACATTGATTCGTACAACGGCAAGGTGATTCCGCTCAACCGCGCTGGCGGCATCACGGTGACCCTCCCCGCTGCGACCGGCTCGCAGGCTGTTCTCCGCTTCATTGTCGGCACCACGTTCACCTCGAATGGTGTCATTCAGGTCGCGAACGCCACGGATGTCATGGCTGGCTCGGCTGCTGTTGGCGGCGCTACTGGCGCGGTGTTCTCCACGCTTCCCGCTTCCGACACGATCACCATGAACGGCTCCACGACCGGTGGTCTGGCTGGTTCCTACATCGAACTGATCGACATCGCTGCTGGCGACTGGATCGTCCGTGCGGCTCTCGTTGGTTCCGGCACCCCGGCTACTCCGTTCAGCGCGGCTGTGTCCTAATCAGCCAACCCTTTAGGAGGCTGGCATTATGACCACCACTTACCTCGCGAAAGATCACTTCAATCACGCGATTCAAGCCCTTGCGCCGGGGGTAACCCAGACGGTTACCATCTCCGGAACAAGTGCCGCCACTGCCAATGCGTTGAGCAAGAACACGGTTGTTGTTCGCTTGCTGGCAACCACCGCGTGTTTCATCAACATCGGCACTGGAACCCCGACAGCCAACACCACGCACATGCCTATCGCGGCTAATATCCCCGAATATTTCCGCGTTAATGGCTATGAGACGATCAAGGTGGCTGGCGTGCAGATCTCGGCTGGCGGCACTCTCTATGTAACCGAGATGCTGTAATGCTGTACGGCTCTGTTGGACGAGTTGGCTTAAGGGCGCTCAGCGGTGTGGCATTCTCACCGCTGAGCTTGTTTGCCAATGGCGAACAGGGCGTCTGGTACGACCCGAGCGACTTCTCCACGCTGTTCCAAGACGCAGCCGGAACCACGCCCGTCACGGCTGTCGAGCAGCCTGTGGGGTTGGTGCTGGATAAGAGCAAGGGGCTGGTGCTGGGGAGTGAGGCATCCCCGGCACTCTCGGCCTACCAGACGGAACTCACGGGGACATGGACGGCATCGGGGGCAAACTACGCATTCACTGACACCGTAGGCGGTCAGGTGAGGCCGGGTGTCGGATGGCCTTCAATCTCATTGACCCCCGGATGGTACAGGGTTGTCGTTGTGGTCGCGTCGATCACAGGCGCAACTCAAATCCGCATGGACGGAATTGGAGCCAGCGACCAGCTTCTGACCACGGGTACGAACACACGCACGGTTCTAGTCACCGTCAACAGCCGACCCCGTCTGCGTCTTGAGGATACATCGACAACGGTTGGCGATGGCTTCGCCATTACCTCTGTCTCCGTCCGCGAACTCCCCGGCAACCACGCCTTCCAAAGCACCTCCACCGCCCGCCCGGTGCTGAGTGGGCGGGTAAATCTTCTTACCTATACGGAGCAGTTCGATAATGCGGTTTGGCGTAAGAACAATGTTTCGATCACTGCGAACACGACCGCCACAACTGACCCGCTTGGGGGCAATACGGCGGATGTTCTTTCTGAGCTGGCGGTAACCAATTTTCATTTCTTGGATTTGCTCACTGCACTTCCGTTTGCGGCTACGCAATACACGTTTACGGCTTGTCTAAAGCAAGGCTCATCTCGATATGGCGGCATACACATAAACGATGGGACGCCGCGTGGATGCTCAATTGACTTGCAGACGGGCACTTTGGGAACCCCTTACGGTTCTGCAACCGCAACTGTAGCAGATGTCGGTAATGGTTGGTACAGGCTGACCGTAACTGCTACTGCCTCTGCTACAGCATCTGGCCAATTGGCAATCTACGTTTCAAACTCAAACAGTCTTGCGTCATACGCTGGCAACACGAACAACAACATCTACATCTGGGGCGCAGACCTCCGCCCCGCCAACTCTGGCGCTGGCCTCCCTGCCTACCAACGCGTAGGCGCTGCGACCGCTGGCACGTCCAGTGCTGCGGGCACAGGGGACTACGACACCACGGGGTTCCCGCTGTACCTCCGCTTCGACGGCACTGACGATTTCCTTGTGACCGGCACGATCAACCCCGGCAGCGTGGATAAGGCGCAGGTGTTCGCGGGGGTCAGGAAGCTGAGTGATGCGGCTGCTGGTGTTCTGGTGGAAAGTAGCGTCAACGCATTTGCCAACGCGGGGGCCATTGCGATAACAGCGCCCCCGGCTACGTTGCCCGCCTATTCCTTCCGCAGCTCCGGATCGGTCGGCGTGACTGCTCAGGTCAACAGTGGATACGCGGCACCCGTCTCAAGCGTGGTGACTGGTTTTGGTGATATTGCGGGGGATGTTGCCCGTCTGCGCGTCAATGGCACCCAAGTGGCCGAAACCTTGGCAGACCAAGGCACAGGCAACTTCCTTGCCTACCCGCTTTACATCGGTCGTCGCGGAGACGCGACGGTTCCCTTCAACGGCCATGTTTATTCTCTCCTTGTCCGTTTCTCCGCGACCAACATGGACGCCGCCACTATCGCATCCACGGAAACGTGGGTGAACCAGCGAACCAAGGCGTACTGACATGGCTGACATCTTCCGCACTTTAATCGTGACTGCCGCAGACGCCCCGCTGGCACGCGAGATCGCTGCATCCTTCGGCCCCGGAGCCGTGGGCATGTGGACCACGCCGCTCAGTGCTGACGGCCTCGACCCCGCGTCTCACTATATCTCCTCGGGCTACATCCCCGAAGCCTTCGCCTACATGGTGCCCAGCCAGACGTGGGAGCAGGACGAAGCCGGCGCGTGGGTGATGACTGCATCCGAACCCGGAGACCCCGTTGTGGTTCATGCTGCGGCCTCTGAGGCTGGCGTCTCCTGCACGCTGGCGGAGGTTGATGCGATCTTTGCGAGTGCCGATGTCACCGCGCAGGAGCCTTTCGTGGCGATGGGGCGGCTGGGGCTGGTGATTGTCAATCCGGTGATGGAGGTGCCGTAATGAAGCGTGTAATTTTGCACTGGTCTGCGGGGTCTCATAAAGTTTCCTCCGTTGACCGTGAGCATTATCACTTCATTGTTGACGGCACTGGCGCTGTTGTGAAGGGCGATTACAAGCCCGAGGACAATCTCTCAGTGGCAGATGGCGTTTACGCAGCGCACACAAAGGGCGCGAACACTGGCGCTATCGGCGTTGCAATGGCTGCGATGTTGGACGCTCAAGGCCCCGGCAAGCTCGGCAAGTTTCCTATCACCCAAAAGCAATTTGACGCCATGATTGCTCTCGTTAAGAAGCTTGCGGCACAGTACAAGATCCCCGTCAGCCCGTCCACGATCCTTTCTCACGCTGAGGTTCAGTCCACTCTCGGCATCAAGCAGAATGGCAAGGTGGATATTTCTTTCGGCATCCCCGGCAAGCCGGAACTCAAGACCGCGAAAGCTTGCGGAGATTACATTCGGAGTCTCTTGAAATGACCGATGAAATTGCCGGTAAGATTGTAGAGGCATACAAGACATCCCCTATTCTCACGGGGTTGCTTCTGCTGAATATCGGCATTTTCATTGGCATGGGCTGGTACATCATGAAGGTGCAGGCCGGAACTGGTGCATTTGTTGCCGAGATGCAGCGCGAGTTGATCTCCCTCGCGAAAGAATGCGGTAAATAACCATGGCGCAGACGCGATTCAGTGGCCCCGTAAAGTCAGACAACGGCTTCATCTTCGGCACGGAGGCGAACGGCACCACGCTCGACCCCGGCAAGATGGCATGGTCTACTCAAGACGGCACTATCGATGTCGGCCTTCCGAATAGCGTTACGATGCAGATCGGGCAGGAGATGTATTACCTCGCCCGCAATAATACCGGCTCAACCATTCTCAACGGCACTGTCGTTCAGTTCGCAGGCGCTCTCGGGAATTCCGGTCGCCTTGTTATTGAAAAGGCTCTCGCTGTTGCAGGCACTCCGGCCATCTATGTCATGGGTGTTGCAACCCACGATATACCGACCGGCACTGATGGCTATATCACTGCCTTCGGTCTTGTCAGAAGCATTGACACTCGTGGCGGTGCGGAGAACTGGCAGGACGGTGATATATTGTATGTAAGCGGCTCTGTTGCCGGTGCTATGACGAAGGTTCCTCCCACCGCGCCAGTGCCGAAGATTGTGATCGCCGCTGTCACCAACGCGGCTGCTCAAGGCAACATCTTCGTGCGGCCTTCATTTGGGGAAACCCTCTCTCAGCTTCACGATGTCCGGATCACCAATCCTCAAGACGGACAGGTTCTCAAGTACAACGGCACAGGCGGTTATTGGTACAACGCGGCTCCATAGCGGGGTCTCAAATTTGGTGGCGGCAATATGGCGAAGAAATTCAAAACCCCGGCTTGGTCCCGAAAAGAAGGCCAAAATAAGGCAGGCGGGCTCAACGCTAAAGGCCGCGCATCCGCAAAGAAGCAGGGCATGAACCTCAAGCCCCCGCAGCCGGAAGGTGGCGCTAGGAAGCGCTCATTCTGCGCGAGAATGTCTGGCATGAAGAAGAAGCTCACATCCGCCAAGACGGCCAACGATCCCAATAGCCGGATCAACAAGTCTCTCCGTGCGTGGAAGTGCTAGATGGGCCGCACTAACGAAAAACTATGGGAACGCGCCAAGGCCGAAGCCAAGGCAAAGATGGGCGGCAAGCACAGCGCAAGAGCTATGCAGCTTGCTGGCAAGATCTACAAAGATCGCGGCGGTGGCTACAGCGGCTCCAAGACTGCGGCACAGAAATCTTTGACCAAATGGTCAAAGGAGTCGTGGCAAACAAAGAGCGGCAAGCCGTCGAAGGAAACCGGTGAGCGCTACCTCCCAAAGAAAGCAATCCAATCACTATCCGCCTCTGAATACGCTGCAACAACCCGCGCCAAGCGGGAAGGAACGAAGCAGGGAAAGCAGTTCGTTCCTCAGCCTAAGAAAATAGCCGCCAAGACATCGAGGTTCCGGTGATGAACGAGAAGATAGAAATATCCGTGGCCAAGATGGAAGTACAGGTTGAGCGGCTTGAAAGCGATGTCGCTGACATTAAAGATGACGTAAAGGCAATTCGTGCAACCCTTGATAAGGTTGATGGCGGATGGAGAATGCTTCTGATTGTAGGGAGCATATCGGCTGCGATTGGCAGCTTCATCACAAAGGCACTCACGCTATGGCCATTTGGAAGGTAGCACTACTCACGGTAGCACTCTTCATCGCGGGATTCAATCCCGTAAAGGCTGAATGCATCACGCTTGACAGTTTCGTTGAGATGGTGAAGCCCGGCAAGCCAAGAATCATGATTGGAAACGCCGCGGCCACCGAGAAGATTGAGGCTTATCTCAACGCCAATCGCACCACCACCGGCATGATGCCGGTTGATCTTTCGATTGTTGTGATCGGCGTCTTTCCTCTCAAAAACGGCCAGTATGGCGTCGGCACTGCCTTCTTTGACAAGAATGGATGCATTCTGCCTGACACTGTCACCGTGATAACATGGGACCAGTGGGCAGCATTTGCCGTTTCAGCAGGCACTGAAGCTGAAGATTTTTCACCCCTCCAAGATAGCTAGGATATATCATGAACAAGGACGCAATTCTCGGTATCGTTCGGCACGTTCTCACCTTCGCGGGTGGCTATGTGGCCGCCAAGGGTATCGTTGACCAGACGCTCGTCAATGAAGGCATTGGTGCCGTGATGACCATTATCGGCATCGCGTGGTCTGTCGCGGCCAAGAAGGCTGCGTAATGACCGAGGCTTTGGTTCTGATCGCTTTGGTCGCAGGGCTTGCCATCGGAACCTATTTTGTGGCACGGAGCCCCGCATTTTGGGTGGATATGATCACCCATGTGGTGCGGGGTCTTGTTCCCGTTCTCACGAAAAGAATGCCTCCCGAGCAGGAGGCCGCATGGCGTGATTGCATTCGCCGTGGTGGCGAATGGGATAACGTCAGAAAGCGTTGCAAGAGGTAGCCATGGCCATTTCGCGCGGCAATATGGGCAAGCAGATTGTTCGCCCCGCTAAAATTAAACGTGTGATGTCCGAATTCAAGGTCGGCACTCTCAAGTCTAGTTCCGGTCAGCCCGTGACCAAGAAGAAGCAGGCTGTGGCTATTGCGCTCTCCGAAGCGAGGCGTCCTCGCCGCTCGCGCCGTCCCAAGAGGCAGAAATGAAGAAGAAGGTTACAGCCCCGCTTACATATGACCCCGGTAAGGGCCGTCCTAAGGAGCATCTTGCCTATCTGAATTGGCAGGAGATGCAGGCGCTCAAGCGGCTGAATGGCAATAATCAAGAGCGGGGTCCGAAAGGGCTTCCGTCTTTCCCGCCTGCTGATGCTATCGGATCTTCTTCTAAAGCCAGCAGCAGCAAGTCTAGTGGCAGTAAGGCCAGCACCAGCAAGTCTACCGGTAGCTATACCGGCGGCGGCAAGATGGGCAAGTCCAGTTCCCAAGCTGGCGCTCAGAAGGCTAGCCAGCAGGGCTCTAATCTTGGCGCTCAGAAGTCAAGTTCGCAGGCTTCCAAGAGCCCATCCGGCAAGCCTTCGGCAGGCGCTGCAAAGGCCTCTCAGGCCGCTGAGCAGAGGGCTCAGAAGGCTGGCACTCAGAAGGCATCTGCACCTAAGGCCCCCGCTGAGAAGGTTCCGTCAAGCGGCATCAAGTCGCTCAATGTCGGACCAATGGGGACACCTGTTTCCGTGAAAACTGGCGGCACTAAGATTAAGGGTGCCATCAAGAGCGTGCAACAGCCCGTAAGCTATACTCAGGCACCCCGATATCGACAGCCTCAGGCTGAGCGTATGGCCAACCCCACGGCAATTCCAACTGCCGAACGTAGTGTATACGAGCGCATGACTGCGGATGACGCCAAGAAGTCCATGCAAGAGGCGCTTAATGCTCGCATAGATAGAGCAAATCAAGCTCGTCAGGCTGAGGTTGCTCGTGCTGGGGTGTTCGGTGCCTCAAATTATACGGGCATGTACAACCCTCAAACGAATAGGTTTGATGCGCGGCCAAAGGCCAACACCACCCCGGCTGCAAGGGTTCAGACCCCTGTTGCCATGGACCCAAGCTTCCGTGGCAGAATCACCGAAGCAGAGAAGAACTACCGCATTGCAAGCTCGGGGCCTTATGCCAGCAGGGTTTACAGCGATCCCGACATCAAAGGACGCACTATTGGCGACACGATCTCGGATTACGCAGGCCGCGCTTATGACGCTGTCGCTGGCGGACTCAAAGCCATCGGTGACGCGCTTCCGCCCAACGTGTTCTCACCCCGCCCTCCCGATACATTCACGGACAGAATTGGCCCGCAACTTAAGTATGGCGCTCCTATTGGCCCACAACGTCCGGCCCCCGACCAGACCGTGTTTAAGACTGCCTCACCACCGGAAGAAGCTTTGCGCGGTGCCCCGTATGCTAGGCTGGGCGCTCCGAACGAGCGCATGCTGTACAGCACAAGCCCAGCAACGGTTGATAGGCTTAATGCTGTATTCAACAAGGCTCCGCAAGTTACGCCGCAGGGATATGGTTATGCCGTTGATCAGCAGAGGATGGCAGATGAAATCCGCTCGCTGATGGAGCGAGATGTTGAGACATTTGAGGAGCCAGCAGAAAAGACGCGGGGTCTCAATGTTCAGCCGATGGGATCAACAGTTGTTCCGGAAGAGAAGATCCTCTCCGTTGAAGACATGCCGGAAGAAACCCCGCTTGGTCTTGTCGGCAAGGACGCACGCAAGGCGGCTAAAAAGGCTGGAATCCCTGCATCTGTATATAATCAGCCGGGGTTCGCTGACGATGCAGATCAGCTCGGCATTGGCGTGACAGCGCCTGACACCTTTAGCGCAACCGACATGGCGAAGCTCCACGCACGAGCCTATGGTGGCGCGTACCTTACCCCGGCAGAGCGCACCCAATCGCTTGTTTCAAAGGGCATTATGAGAGGCGGTCAGACCGTGCTAAATATGGCTCTGCCCGGTGCGGGAACCATCGCGAAGGGTGCTGGGAAACTCGCTGGCGCTGAGCCTGTTGAAACCTTCCTCGCCCGCACGTCTTACGAGCAGGGATACCTTCGAGATCTCGCCCGCGCTGAGAACATCCGTTACGGGCGCGATCCTCTTGGCCGCGAATCCTACACCACCGCAGATGGTCAGGTTGTTAGTGCCCCGGTAACTGGTGGGATTGGCGGTGGTCGTAGCAGCAACGAACGCCCCACTACTGGCGGAATTGGCAATCTCCCGACCGCAACCCCGACAACGCCTAGCACCGAAACCACTACAACTTCCGGCACTCGCCCCTATATCTACTATCAATGGGATCTTGGGCTGAATGTTCCATCTCCGAGCGATCCGAACTATACTCAGTATCAGAAGTATTTGTCTGATCGCGAGGCCCGCAGGGCCGCACTGGGAATGACCTAATGGCCAAGA
>VFQT010003432.1_pt1 | contig 14436 bp, 15 predicted proteins | sample 3512381 | NCBI WGS metagenome assembly VFQT01 (sample SAMN10412376, study PRJNA504923) | tailings metagenome | isolation source: Relicate 2 Philex TSF3 active mining site | place: Philippines: Tuba, Benguet | collected 2017-08-29 | reverse complement strand
ACATATACAACTGCACATGAATTCGTCCGTGCACGCTCGATGAGCATGTCTTCACGCTCGCCATGTTTCCCCGAGTGAAACGGTGAACCATTCAAACTGAGGATGATGCGCGCACCAGATGCAACTTGCCTCGGCACTGGTCCGTCAGATTCCCAAATGTCTTCACAGATGGACATCGCACACACCGATGAGCCAAGGGCGAAGACTCCATGGTCACCATCGCTCGGGCCTGGCGTGAAATAGCGATCTTCGTCGAACACCGCGTAGTTCGGCAACAGTCGCTTGCGATAGATCGACTCGATGACTCCATTGGCACACAACGCAGCCGCGTTGTAGATGTGCTCCCCGTCTGAATCGACAAAACCGATGACTGCACGACACTCGCGTGTCTTTTCGGCGAATCGCCGCACGACTGCGACATTGTCTTCGACGAACCGGCCCTTCAACACGAGATCCTCGGGTGGGTAGCCGACCAACATCAGTTCGGGAAACACCACGACGTCGCAGTTCTCGCCCTCGGCTCGGGCATACAGCTCCTCCGCGAGGGATGCATTTCCGGCAAGGTCTCCCACCGTCGGATTCACCTGCGCCACGGCGATTCGCACGCCACTTGACCTGCCGACTGTCACAAGAGCCGAGGCTACCGACGTGCCGGCTGGGCAGATTCGGGCGCAAGGGTGTTGAATTCGGACGGCGTGACCCATTTCGGACCGATTCGCCGGTCATTTCACATTGCTGTAACAGTCGGGTTACAGACATGCAAAGGCTTCTTGGCAGGCTGTAGCCACTCAATCAGCAAGGACGACGCTCACTCGATGGGCAGATCCCAGAAGCAAAGGACAGCACTGTGCCCATTCAGGCCGAATACATCTGGATAGACGGAACAAAGCCCACCCCCCTCCTGCGTTCCAAGACAAAGGTCCTGCCGGACTACGCCGGCGCGATCTCTGACATGCCAATCGACGAGTGGGGTTTTGACGGTTCATCGACCGAACAAGCAACTGGTGAGTCTTCCGACTGCATCTTGAAGCCGGTGTTCCACTGCCCCGATCCCATTCGTGGCGGCAAGAACGTCATCGTGATGTGCGAAGTGTTGCTTGCGGCAACAGGTGAACCACACCCGACGAACACACGCGCAGCGTGCGAGGCAGCTGCGAAGAAGTACGCAGACGCCGAGATGATCTACGGCATCGAGCAGGAATACACGATGCTTCGCCTCGACGGCACGCCGCTCGGATTCCCCGAAGGCGGCTATCCCGCACCGCAGGGTCCGTACTACTGCGGCGTCGGCGCAGGTCGTGTCGTCGGTCGCGAAATCGTCGAGCGTCACACGCAAGCGTGCATCGATGCAGGTCTGCGCATCTCCGGCACCAACGCCGAAGTCATGCCCGGGCAGTGGGAATTCCAAATCGGACCGCTCAGTGCAACTGCGGTGAGCGACCACTTGATGGTCGGTCGTTGGCTGTTGCATCGCATCGCCGAGGACTACGACGTGGTCATCTCCTTCGATGCGAAGCCTGAGAAGGGTGACTGGAACGGCGCCGGTGCGCACACCAACTTCTCGACACGTGCGATGCGCGACAACTACGAAGCTGTCATCGCCGCATGCGAGAAGCTCGGAACTCGCGTCATGGAACATGTCGAGAACTACGGACATGACATCCAGAGCCGTCTCACCGGCAAGCACGAGACCGCACCGTGGAACAAGTACAGCTACGGCGTGTCGAACCGTGGTGCGTCGGTGCGTATCCCGTGGCAGGTCGCACGCGACAAGCGCGGCTACGCAGAAGACCGTCGTCCGAACGCCAACTGCGATCCGTACTTGGTCACGCGGTTGATCCTCGACACCGTCCTCGGTTGACGGACTGCGGTTCCACACCGCGATGAAACGAAGCGAGCGGGGGCCTTCGGGCCCCCGCAAGCATTTACGGACCGGGCCACAATCCGGTGCGGAGAACAGCGACAATCACGGCAGACTGACGAGGTGAGCGAGATGCTCGATCAACAACGCGACTATGTGCTGCGAACAGTGGAAGAACGCGGCGTACGACTGGTGCGCCTGTGGTTCACTGACGTGCTCGGCACACTGAAGAGCTTTGCCATCAGCCCGGCAGAGCTCGAGAATGCACTGAACGACGGAATGACCTTCGATGGTTCCTCCATCAACGGGTACAGCCGAGTGCAAGAAAGTGACGTGCTCGCCATTCCCGACCCGAACACATTCGAAGTCATGCCGTGGGTCGACCAGAAGAGCGCGGAGGCTCGTGTCTTCTGCGACATCCACAAACTCGATGGCGCGGCATTCGAAGGCGACCCGCGTCAAATTCTCAGACGAAATCTCGACGCCGCACGCGCACAAGGTTTCGAGTTCTTACTTGCTCCCGACATGGAGTACTTCTACTTCGCTCCTCCACAGCCAGGAGTCGCACCTCAGCCTCTTGACGAAGGTGGCTTTTTCGATCTCACGAGCTCCGATGTCGCATCGTCGCTGCGCAAAGAGACCATCCGCACACTCGAGACAATGGGAATTCCGGTCGAGTACTCGTTCCACGAGGATGCACCGAGCCAACAAGAGATCGATCTACGACACACCGACGCCCTCACGATGGCTGACAGTGTCATGACGTTCCGCGTGGTCGTGAAAGAAATCGCTGCCTCACACGGTGTCCACGCGACGTTCATGCCCAAGCCACTTGAAGGTGTGCAGGGTTCCGGCATGCACCTTCACATGTCGCTCTTCAAGGGCGACGCGAATGCGTTCTACGACGAGAACGATCCGTACAACTTGTCACCGGTGGCAAAGCAGTTCATGGCTGGCCTCATCCGCCATGCAGCCGAGATCACCGCGATCACCAACCAGACCGTCAACAGCTACAAGCGTCTCGTTCCTGGCTTCGAGGCACCAGTGCACATCACCTGGGCGCGAAACAACGTGAGTGGTCTCATCCGAGTACCCATTCCGAAACGTGGCAACCCCAACGCGACACGAATCGAATATCGGTCACCTGACCCGGCGACGAACCCGTACCTCGCATTCTCCGTCATCCTTGCTGCAGGCCTGAAGGGCATCCGGGAGGGTTACGAGCTTCCGACCGAAGCCGATGCGAACTTGTTCGAAATGGGTGACGACGTCGTCGAGAAACTCGGCATTCAACAACTGCCGCAGTCGTTGGCAGACGCGTTGAAAGTCATGGAGGGCTCTCAGCTCGTCGCGGAATGCCTCGGTGAACACACCTTCGAATGGTTCTTGCGCAACAAGCGCGACGAGTGGCGTTCGTACAAGACTCAAGTGACCCCGTTCGAGCTGAACCGATACCTGAAGTCGATGTAGGTGGTGTGGTGACCGACATCGACACGCTCGTCGTCTTTCCCGATCCGGCCTCCCCCGACGTCGCACGGCTCCTTGACCTCGCCGGGTTTCGTTGGAAAGCAGTCGCCAACCCCGATGAAGCCGAACGCGCAGAACCAGCCCAGGGTTGGGGTGGGGCTGTCGTGTCGTGCGAAACCGATCCTGAAGGAGCTTGGGCATTCGCGCGGTCGCTTCGTAAGCGCGACAACCCGGTCTCACCTGTCATCGTGCTGGTCACTGGCGCTCAAATTGCCGACCTCGAACTTCGCGACGACTTGTACGACGATTTCTGCCTCGCACCTTTCCACCCTCGCGAGTTAGAGGCACGTCTTCGCCATGCGCTGTGGCTAGCGGGCGGATCAGTGTCGGGTGCCGAGATGGTCGAATACGCCGGACTGTCGTTGAACCTCGAGACGTACCAAGCCACTTTCAACAGCAAGCCACTCGACCTCACGTTCATGGAGTACGAGTTGTTGAAGTTCCTCGCACAAAACCCGGGCAAGGTTTTCACCCGCGAGACGTTGTTGTCACGAGTATGGGGATACGAGTACTACGGCGGCGCCCGAACCGTCGACGTTCATATTCGTCGTCTTCGCGCAAAGCTTGGTGAAGAGCACGCCAATCTCATTCAAACAGTGCGCAGCGTCGGCTACCGCTTCGGGCAGTCGCGCTGGGGCGTCAGCTGAGCGCTTCGACAAAAAGCAGTGCAGCGAACACGAAGAACGCGATTGCTGCACCGATCTTGATGGTGCGCTCTGGAAGACGCTTGCCAAGTGCCCGACCGATGACGATTGCGAGAGCGTCGGCGATCACCATGCCGACTGTCGACCCGAGCCACGTACCGACGAGACCTTCACGCGTCGCGAGCGTGACGGTCGCGAGCATCGTCTTGTCGCCTAGTTCCGCGAGGAAGAACACGGATCCGACGGCGAACACGACACTTCGCGCCGTCTGAGCAGCACGATTCTCTTCTTCTGCACTCAGTTCGTCTCCGCGAAGGGTCCACAACCCGAAGACCACGAATGCGACTGCCGCAACGAAATTGATGGGCTTCGTCGGTAACGCTGCACCGAGCACTCCACCCAGTGCGACGGATGCCAGGTGCACGATCGCCGTGGCTGCAGTGATGCCGATGAGCACCGGCATCACCTTGTAGCGGGTCGCAAACGCGAGCGCCATCAGTTGGCTCTTGTCTCCCAGTTCGGCCACGAAGATGACGCCGAAGCTCAACCAGAATGCGTGCCACACGGTCGCTCAACCGATCTGCTGCATACGAGATGAAAGAACGCGGTGTGTGGCGAGCATCTCGTCGACTTTGTTGCTCACGATGTGTCCGTCGCGAACGACTGCTCGACCGTGCACGATGGTGTCACGTGCTGCGGTCGGCCCGCACCTCAACCACGCTTCGATGGGGTCAGCGATTGCACCGGCAAAAGCAACCCCGGTGAGTGACCACACTGCGATGTCTGCGACAGCACCAACCTGCAATGAGCCGATCTCGCCGATTCGACCGAGGCAACCTGCTCCACCGATGGTGGCGCACTCGAGCGCCATGCGCGCATCGGCCGCGCCAGCACCACTACGCAACTTCGCCAGCAACATGGCCTGACGCGCCTCCAACCACAACGATGCAGAGTCGGCAGACGACGAACCATCTACGCCCAGGCCGACATGCGCGCCTGCTGCCCGCAAATCGACGACCGGCGAGATGCCAGACGCGAGAATCAGATTGCTGCTCGGGCAATGTGCGACACCGATGCGCGCGGCACCCAACTGTCGTACTTCGTCTGCGTCGGGCATGACGCAATGTGCCACCCATGTGCGGTCTGTGCACCAGCCGACGTCTTTCAAGTAGTCAAACGGTCGACATCCGAACGTCGCCAACGAAAAATCGTCATCTTCGCTGTTCTCTGCGAAGTGGGTGTGCAACCTGACGTCGAGCTTCTGCGCGAGCTCAGCTGAGTCGATCATCAATTGCTTCGTGACGCTGAAAGGTGAACACGGAGCAAGTGCGACACGCACCATCGCCCCGTGTGATCGGTCATGATGTCGTCGAACGGCATCTTCTGACGCAGCCAAGATTTCGTCGTCAGTCTGCACGACATCGTCCGGCGGTAGACCACCATCTTTTTGCGACAATGACATCGAGCCCCGCGTCGGGTGGAACCGCACACCCAAGTCAGTTGCTGCGGCGATTTCTGCTGACAACAAATCTCCACCGTTACGAGGGTGCAAGTAGAGGTGGTCGGTCGACGTGGTACAGCCGGACAATGCGAGCTCAGCGAGGCCCACCCACGCCGACACATGTGCAGCTTCTTCGTCGAGCGCTCGCCACAGCGGATACAACGTCTGCAACCAGCCGAACAATGGAGCGCTCGTCATCGGCGGGTACGCGCGCGTGAGGTTCTGATACAGGTGGTGATGGGTGTTGACGAGACCAGGCGTCACCAGACAGTCAGTTGCGTCGATGACCTGCGACGCTGTCGGTTTCGGATCCGTGCTTGCCCCCACAGCGACGACAAAACCGTCTTTCGCAGCCACCCATCCGCCGGGCAACTCGCGGCGCGTCGCATCGACGGTCGCGACGAGCGTCGCGTTGTGCACCAGAAGGTCGACCGTCTCATTCATCGTCAGACATCATTTCAGAGAGTCGAACACCAGTCGCAGATCGTCACGGGTGGTTGCCGGGTTCACAAGACACAGTCGAAGCACTGTCTCCCCCCGCCACGACGTCGGGACGACGAAGGCGAGGCCGTCGGTGAGGACGGTGTCAGACCACGAGTAGTACTGCTCAGTCGTCCAGCCTCTCCGTCTGAACACGAGCACGCTCAACTCGGGATCCATCACAAGTTCGAGATGCGTCGATGCTCGAATGTCCTCTGCACCTTCGCGGGTGACGGTGAGATTGCGTTCGACAGCATCGGTGTATGCGTCGGTGCCGTGCACCGCGAGACTGAACCACAGTGGCAAACCACGCGCACGGCGTGTGAGGTGATGCGCATAATCTGACGGATTCCAGTCGTCATCATGACGAAGAGCGTCGAGATACTCAGCATGCTGGGTGTGCGCTGCACGCGCGATTCGCGGATCGCGGTAGATCAAGGCACAGGAATCGAATGGCGCGAACAACCACTTGTGCGGGTCGACGATGATGCTGTCAGCACGTTCCACCCCGTCGAATAGCGACCGAACGGACGGCGCCGCAAGCGCCGCTCCTCCATAGGCGGCGTCGACGTGGAACCACAGCCCCAATGCGGCCGCGACCTGCCCCACTCCTGCGAGGTCATCCACGACGCCGACATTCGTCGTTCCTCCCGTCGCAACGACACAGAAGGTTCGCGCTTGTTGATCCTGCGTCATCGACGTCCATGCGGCATGCACCGCGTCACCAGACAACCGACCTCGATCGTCGTCAGCTGCCCACACCACATCGACATCCATCACTTGAGCCGCCTGAGTGATCGACGAATGCGCCGCACGCGATGCGATGATGACGCCGCGTGCCATGTCCATCGAAGGAGCCGAGTCGTGTCGCCACTTCCAACGCGCCGCAACGAGAGCGGAGAGATTGCCGGCCGTCCCACCAGACACGAACACTCCGCCGGCCTCCAACGGTAAGCCGGCGAGATCTGCAATCCAGCGAAGTGCTTCGTTCTCTGCGTAGATCGCACCAGCACCTTCCTGCCACGACCCACCAAAGATGTTCGCTGCCGATGCTGCGACATCGAACAAACCTGCAGCTTCGGTTGGTGCAGCAGGAACGTACGAGAAATACCGCGGATGATCGATGCTGATGCACGCTGGTGCGAGAACGTCTTCCCAGACGGACATCGCACGTTGCGCGCCGATTCCTTCACGAGTGACCGTTCGACCCGCACGACGACGTAGTTCAGCTTCCGGTACCGCGTGGTCGAGTGGCGGGTCCATGCGCACTCGTTTCAACGCGTAACGAAGAATGCGCTTGCTGAGCTTCTTCGCCTCACGGTCGAAGGCGTGCATGGTGGGACGATGTGTCATCGTCGTACTGTCGATTGTGAAGGTCGCCCTCAGTTGTTGAGGTCGACCAACTCGCTTCCTTCGTGTCGCGCTTCACCATCTTTGTACAAGAAGTGACCGATGATGCCTGCGAGCGCCGCGGTGGACAAACCGACGACGATGGGAAATGCAAGCAATGCGATGACGATGAGGATCACACCAGGCATGGAGTCACCGAGCCTTTCGTGACTTCTTGGTCGACCTCTTGGGCGACTTCTTGGCAGCAGGCTTCTTTGCGGTTGCTTTCTTCGCAGTCGTCTTCTTTGTGGTCGTTTTCTTTGCCGCAGGCTTCTTCGCCACAGATGTCGTCGACGCGCGCGAGGTGGTCTCAGGCTTGAAGGCCCACGCTTCGATCTCGACAGCACCACCAAACGGAAGAGCAGCGACACCGATGGTGCTTCGCGCAGGACGGCTTCCGCCGAAACCCTCGACATACGCTTCGTTGAACGTCGCGAAAGTGTCCATGTCGGTGAGGAAGCACAGTGTCTTTGACACGTCCTTCAACGTCGCTCCGACACTTTGTAGTTGTGCTTTGAGGTTCGTCACGGCCTGTGCGGTCTGCGCGGCGACGCCGCCAGACACAAGTGCACCGTCTTTCATGCCAAGTTGACCGGAAACGATGATCCAATCTCCTGCTCGAACAACCGGCGTGTACGGACCCACTGCTTTTGTCATGCCCCAACACTAGGTCAGCAACGACAGACCCTACGATTGCGACGTGACAAACGAGTTCATGTGGGCCATGCCCGAAGCCTCTCTCCTGTCACGCCGGCAATTCATGCGGACCTCAGCGATGGTTGCCGGCGGAGCCGTGTTGTTGGCCGCCTGTGGTTCAGACGGTGGAGCCAGCACATCGCTTCCGAAAGATCTGTCACTCGTCCAGCGTTTTCCCGGAACTGTTCTCGTGCCCGGAGAGTTGCGGCTTCCCATCTCGCTTGCCACTCAAAAAGGTGTGCTCTCTGACAGTGACGCCACATTGCCGAACACTCTCACCGGTCGGCTCGTGAATTCAGATACAGGTGAAGTGGTGGCTGCGACGCTCTCCGCGCAAAAACACGGCAAGGGCATTCCACAGCCGTATTGGCCGTTCATCGTCACCGTCGCTGAACCTGGCATTTACTCGCTGATCGTCGATGGTGGTCCGGACTCCGGAGCCGCAGTCCAGGTGGTCGAGAGAAGTTCTGTCGCCATTCCACTTGTCGGCGATTCCCTGCCTCCGTTCGACACACCGACGACGAGAGATGCTCGAGGGGTGAACCCGATCTGCACTCGCGCAGAGGGTCTCTGTCCGTTCCATGACCTGACACTCACCGAGGCACTCGCCTCGGGGAAAAATGTCGTGTATCTCATCGGAACACCGGCGTATTGCCAGACCGGCACATGTGCTCCGGCTCTCGACGCTCTCATCGAGTTGTCGAAGTTGACTGGTGACGACGTGGTGTTCGTGCACGCTGACGTGTACAGCGATGACAAGGCGGAAACAGTGGCCCCGGCTGTGAAGGCCTACAACTTGACCTTTGAGCCTGCGTTGTTCATCACAGATGCGACAGGAACTTTGCGTCGACGTCTCGATGCGATATTCGACGTCGACGAGGTGAGGAATGCATTGTCAGCTTTGAACGGCTGACATCACGACACGAGGTCAGCTGAACGACTTGCCACAGCCGCAGCTGCGTGTGGCATTCGGGTTCGTGATGGCGAATCCCTGTTCAGTGAGGCCGTCCTTGTAGTCGAGGCTCGCGCCGTCGAGCAATGATGCCGACGCCGGATCGACGACAACCTTCACGGCACCAAATGTCGTCACCACGTCGTCGGACGCGATGTCACCGTCGAAGTACATGTCGTACTGAAAACCTGAACAACCACCAGACTTCACCGCGACGCGCAATGCGTACTCGGGAGTCCCCTCTGACTCGAGGAGTTGAGCGACTTTGCTTGCAGCTGAATCGGTGAGGGTGATCATGAGAGGTTCCTCCTGTACGTAGAGCCCCGAATCTGCGGGGTGCTTCGACATGAAATCGTACAAGGCTCTTACACTGAATGCGTGAGCCTGCCCCCGGCACCCGACGTTGATGACATCAGGGCCATGCTGCGCGCCGTGATCGACCCCGAATTGGGTGACAACATCGTCGATTTGGGCATGGCGGGCGAGGTGACCCTCGAACCGGGTGACGGTGGCTACGTCGTTCGTATCGGGGTGAAGCTCACCATCAAGGGTTGTCCGCTTCGCGCCCAGATCAAAAAGGACATCGAAAGTCGTCTCATCCACCATCCGTCAATTGTGAAAGTCTCCATCGACTGGGGTGAGATGACGGCTGACGAGCGCACCGCGGTGATGACACGTGCCAGGTGGAACGCCCGTGAACAAGCACCTGACACAGCTGTGCCTTTGTCTGCCCGAGTCCTTGCAATCGCCAGTGGCAAAGGTGGGGTCGGCAAGAGTTCAGTGACCGTCAACCTTGCGGCCGCACTCGCTGCGGAAGGTAAGACCGTCGGAGTCCTCGACGCGGACATCTGGGGCTTTTCGATTCCACGGATGCTCGGCATGCCCGATCGCCTGCAAGCGCGCACAGTCGACGGCCGCGAGAAGCCGATGATCGTCCCGAACGAACGTCGCGTCGGTGCCGGCACGTTGAAAGTCGTGTCAACCGGCATGCTCGTCGAGGACGAGGGAACCGCACTTATGTGGCGTGGGCTCATGCTCACCAAAGCGGTCGAACAATTTCTGAATGATGTCGACTGGGGTCACCTTGACTTCCTGCTCATCGACATGCCTCCTGGTACCGGCGATGTTCAGATGGGACTCGCCCGCATGTTGCCGCGCACAGACCTTCTCATCGTCACGACACCTGCAGTGTCTGCCCAGAAGGTCGCGATTCGCGCCGCTGACATGGCGCGACGCAGTTTCTTGCGAGTCGCTGGCGTCATCGAAAACATGAGTTCATTCACTTGCGACCACGGGCAGGAGTATCCGTTGTTCGGGGAAGGCGGCGGACTCACTCTCGCGACTGACATCGGTGTCGAACTGTTGGGCCAGGTGCCCATCGAACCGGCAGTGTCAGATGGTGGCGACAAAGGCGAGCCGGTCGCGCTTGCCGGCACCGGTCATGCAGCGACAGTGTTCCGCGCAATTGCTCGACGCATCATCGACGAAACTCCTGACACCGATGACATGGCCGGATGTTCTGCGCGTGACTCCGAAGCCGCAGTCGTCACGGTTCGTTCGCGCTCTTAGCCCTCGAGCTGGTCGTATCCCTGATCCCAGGGCATGACCACACCGGTCACCCTTCCATCGGCGTCATAGCGCAGTCGGGGTTGCACAGGCGTCGGCACTCCGACTTGTTGCGCGGCTTCCATTGCCGCGTCGATGGATCCGTGTTCGAGGAGGAAACGCAGATTGCCGATGGTCGGGGGCAGCATCGCCAATTCTCCTGCTTCACATTTCGCCAGCGCTTCCTCGGGTCGCACCCACAGACTGTCAATCGTCTCCTTGTCGTCAGGAAGCGGGTCTTGTGCCTCAGGCGCACGGGCAAGAAAGAATTTCGTGTCGAATCGACGTCGCTCACCGAGAGGCGTGATCCAGTTGCTCACGTAGTGGATGTCGTCGGTGACAAGTGTGAGGTCTTCTTGTCGACACAGATCGATGAGCGACAAGTCGCCTTCGTGAATACGGTGGCGCGCCGCCGTGAAACGATCGGCTGTATGTGGATCACTGAACTGCACGACATTTCCTGTCGCGTTGTGCGTCGCAAGAAGGACACCAGCTTCTTCGAAACACTCACGGATGGCGGCGACCCAGAATGCGAGGCCCCCTTTCGGCACGCGCAAGAGCGCACTCGCCTCTGAGTCGTTGCGACCACTACAGCACTTCGACATCTCGTCCGTGCCGTCACTGTCGTCGACACGACCTCCGGGAAACACATACATGCCACTTGCGAACACGGCGCTGAGTGTTCGTCGCAACATGAACACCTCCATGCCGCGCGGGGCATCACGCACCAACAACACGGTGGCAGCTGGTCGGATTGGAATCGCGCGCGGGTCGAAGTCTTCGTCTTTACCTGGTCCGTGTGGGGCGCTCATCAGTCATCGCCATTCGCATCTGTCGAGGACCGGCCCAGTGACGGCCGGTTCACGTTCTCGTTGATGACAGACGTGACATCGACGATGGGACCGGAATAGGTCGCGCGCACGAAACGGGTCTTTGAGCGTGCACCGCGTCGACGCAAGATGAAATGTGCAAGCCCTGCGCGTACAGGCGGCAGAAGCAGCACGATGCCGAGCACATCAGTCACGAATCCGGGGATGAGAAAAAGTAGGCCAGACACGAGCAAGCACGCACCAGCGACGATGTCACGCGACGGCATCTCCCCTTTGTCGACCGCCGACATGAACGAACGAAACACGCGCAGTCCCTCGTACTTCGTGAGAGCGGTGCCCATCACCGACACTCCGACCAGAAGTGCGACGGTCGTGATGATGCCCACGCTTGACCCGACCTGCACGATGACCCACACCTCGGCCAGTGGCACGAGCACGAGCAACGCGAGCACGATGAGGAGCATTTATTCGCTCCCGACGTCGCCGCTCTTGCGCATCTCGCGATAGTCGCGGGCGCCTCCTTCAAGAGGCTCGACCTCGAGTGTCACACCGTCGATGGCGACGACGCGCAAACTTTGTGCGTCGGCCAAGGGTGTCGCTCGATTCGTCCGCGCCCGCCATTCGGCGCCATCGATCTTCACGGTGCCGTTTGGATTGATCGCACCGACTGCGACACCTTCGCGTCCGATCAACCACTCACGTCCGATCGTCGGTGTCGCAAATCGAGTGCGAGTCATTGAAGGCATGCCGACGATGAATGTGAGAGCGATGCTCCCGATGCAGGCGACGAGCGTGATCCATGACGGACGCATGACGTGTGCTCCGACCGGCTCGAACAAAATGAACGACGAGATGATGTAGAGCACGAGTCCCACACCGGTCCACAGTCGGGGCACACCGACTTGGACGTCCACGGCAAAGGCGACCATCGCAAGCAACAACAACGCGAGTCCGGTGCCGTTGATCGGCACGTAGGACATCCCGATGCTCGCCAGCAAAGTGCAAATGGCCCCCACGAGCCCGGCAACTCCGATACCCGCGGTGAAGAGCTCGAAGATCAAGAGAGCGAGTCCTGCAGAAATGAGGAGAAATGCCGACGCCGGACTCGCGACCGTGTGCAGAAGGCGTGGCACGAGTCCGAGCTTGAAGAAGCGTGCCGTCGTGGCTTCGCGCACGACTTGACCATTGTCATCGAGAGCATCGACCACAGTGTCGAGTTGCTTACCGTTCACTGTGAGACCGTCGAGTGCGAACAACATGTTTCGTAACACCGGTACGCCACGGTCGTCTGTCGAGAATCTGAGCACTTTTTGTTCACGTGCTTCGAGAAAGCCCATTGACCCGTTCGTCAGCAAGTCATCGGCTGCACCGAAACTGACTGCTGCACCGTTGACCTCTTTCAATGTGCCCGTGTATCCGATGCGGGCACCCGGAGCCATCGCGGTGACATCAGCGACGGCCAAGAGTTGTGCAGGTGCACCGTACGCGCGAGAGCCCGATGGCCCCACCCACACCCCGATGGGAACAGATGCATCGGCCACTTGTGTCAAGAGGTCGACGAATTTGTCTTCCGAGACCACCGATGCGCGGCTGTTCAATTGCAACACGACAGCCTGTGACCCGTTCGTCGTCGCACGCTCGATGGCTCGTTCGATCTCGTCAACGAGAATGTCGTCGAGCAATCCGCTCACCTCGACGACATCGACCGGAGCCAACTCGCTGGAATCGGTCGCTGTGGCACGATGGTCGACGTGCAGAACCGACGAGTGACTCACCCCTTCGGCATGCACGATGTCATCACCACTGATCAAGCCGGCGATCGGTGCTGCACCCACGAGACCCGCGGCGAGCAACCACCGGCGCATGCTGCGCGGGCGCACTAGAAGGTCACCTTCATCGATGGACTTGGCGCAGTTCCTGACGGCATCACGAGTTCTCATTGTTGCCGGTAAAGGTGGCGTTGGGAAATCAACGGTCGCACAAACCGTGGCATCTGTCGCGGCTGAGGCAGGTTTGTCCGTCTTGCTCGTGAGAATCGGAGTACTGGCAGACGAAAGTCGGCAAAACGAGAGCGAGAAGCCCGAATTCGCTGGCGCCGTGAAACATCTCACACTCGAGCCAGGTGATGCCCTCTCTGAGTACCTCTCGACTCGTGGCCTCGGACTTGTGACGAGGCAATTGTCATCTCTCGGCATCGTCGATGTCGTCGCATCAGCCGCACCTGGTATCGACGACTTGCTGGTCCTCGGAAAAATCAAACAGCTGGCACGTGATGGCAGTCAGGATCTACTCGTTGTCGATGGTCCACCAGCGGGGCAGGCGCTGTCGCTCCTTCGCGCGCCGATGTCACTCGGTCGAGCGGTACTGGCAGGCCCGATTCGTCAGCAAGCCGACGAGGTGCGTGCGATGCTCGCGGACGTCACCGCCTGCCGACTGATGCTGGTCACCACACCAGAGCTTACTCCGGTCATGGAACTTGTGGACACTGCCTTCGACCTAGAGGATGAACTCGGAGTGCATCTCTCGCCGATCATCGTGAACAGATGCGACCTCGACGAATTGCCCGCATCAGCTGACGAACTTCGTCATGCATGCCGCACAACATCACAGCGCGCCGCACTCGAATATCGCCTGACGCGTCGCCAGCGGCAGATTCTTGCCATGGACGAGTTACGCCAGCGCGTGCCTCTGCAACGAATCGTGCTACCCGACGTCGCTGACTCGAACAGCTCCGCAAGCAGTCTGCGACTCGCATTCCTCGACCAAGTGCGCGCACTCACAGGAGACACGAAGTGAGTGGCGTCGACCTACTTCTTAGAACACAACGAGTCATCGTGTGTTGCGGATCAGGTGGGGTCGGCAAGACCACTGTCGCAGCAGCGCTTGCTCTGTCCGCAGCCCGACAAGGGCGACGAGCTGTCGTCATCACCATCGATCCCGCCCGACGACTT